>Ga0137397_10001370_pt1 | contig 17007 bp, 20 predicted proteins | sample czorhiz116metaG_FD_106658 | JGI IMG/M metagenome (GOLD analysis project Ga0137397, IMG submission 106658) | Vadose zone soil microbial communities from Angelo Coast Range Reserve, California, USA - czorhiz1.16 metaG | ecosystem: Environmental > Terrestrial > Soil > Vadose zone | place: USA... | reverse complement strand
CGACATATTATTTTTACACAACCTGAGATATAGATCACAACTGAGGATGAGTCACAAACAAACTAGCATTGAGCGCCAGATTGTAATACAAGCTCATAAGAAAAATGCAACGAGGTGTAACAGGTGGATAGGGACATGATCCCGTACCGGCCCGGAACGTAGCGGCAAGAGCCGCGCTGCCTTACAAGAATTGTCCCGATTTACTGATGAAGTTGCACTATCAGTGGACTAGTGTGAATTGGTGCACGTTGAAACAGAGATCTGTCAGTGTCTAGTCACAACGCAAGAAAATAGGGTACTCTTCGACTTACTCTTCCGAAGTCATGCTGGTCACGATCGGCCTGCCAGTGTCACCGCATCTGCATCCGAGCTGTCGTGTCGTGTCACAGACTCACAGAGCGACCGAAGTCTGCTGTCCATTACTTCCGCCAACTCTTCTTTGTCACACCGCGGCATGGGACAGTAGGGACCTCAATAACGTGCCCATACATACTCGCAACTCTGGCCGCTCTGGCCGTAGACAGACCCCTCTGGGATATGAGCGCAAAAGAGGGCCTCCTGCCGTCTCTTACTCCCGCGCCCACGACGATGGCTGTGACCTTCAGCTCGCTTTCCAAGGGCTGTGGGGCAACAACGTCTTCTCGCCCAAGTGCGCATATACTCGCTAATATTCGCCCTGACCAGCTCTCGTGTAAACATAGGTTCATGTGCTACAAATATCGCTTGCGGTGGTATCATTTAATCGCTCTAGACAAGTAGGGACTTCCTGCCAGCAGAATACTATCGTGCCCGAGTCGTTGCTTACCGAATCCGTAAAAGCAAAGTTCCACTTCCACCCTTTTGCGCTGCTGAGCCCCATCCGCTAAGCGACCCTTCGGCTCCTCTGTATCGTCCTTGTGTGAACGACAACCGAAGCTCGCGCCCGCGGGCCGCTGCCCGGCTAGACCACACGAGTTGTCGTAGGCGATGACCCCACCGCATTCGGTGGGGTCAAGCAGATGGGGGAAGGTAATAATAACCTTCGCTCGCGTGGGCGAGCTTAACAGGGACTCAGCAATCCGCCTGGCTGCATGCTATGATGGATAGAGTCGGCCAACCATGTCATATCGATAATGTCAGAGCCCCAAGATACTGCAAGTGGGCGCTGTTTCCTGTGCCGTTTTACTGCGAGCTACGGCCAGACGGAACTTCTTCTCATTCACATGTTGTTGCCTTCGCGCCCTTTGCCGTATTTCTTTCGTTCTGTGTCCCTATCGCCAGAAATACTGATGCGTTTATCGAGAATAGCCCACCTGCTCGAACTTGCTTGCTCAATCGCCGGCCCACATGATCATAACTTGAGAAGCTCCCTGTTATCAAAGCGGCGGCACCGAACGATACCCCCTTTCCTCAGAATCGTGTATTCGTGTATTTGTATATTGTTACCGGCTCTTCTTCGAAGCCGAGGAAGACGGAGGATTTTAATATATTCCATCTACTCGTGCAGCCGTGACAATTATGATCATCAGATCGCGATCCCAGACTTTGAAGTCTCCATTGGAGGGAGAAGAAACGTGTTTTTTTCTTTCGCTATCTCAAAACAAATAGAAAACAACGCCATCTGTTGGGATTCCTGTAGTAAGTAGCGCGTCACGTACCCATTGGGCGTTTCGAGCAATAATGCTGTTCAATACTGTACGGCGGACATGGACCACTAGCATAATCTGGATGTTGTCATGCATCGAGCCCCGGATATGAGAGGAAATGAGTGCGGTGCTCCCATACAGCGCACGCATGAGCACAGGATTACTCTGCTTGTATCGCGGAGTAAACGTGGCAGGTCTCGGGCAACTTGTGCCATCCACGGATCCATGTATAGACCATGCATCCATATATATGGCCAACCCGGTTATCGATATGGGAGAACGAGAGGGAGAACAAAGGGGGGGTGATTGGAAGGGGATTACTGTCCGCGTCGCGGTCCACATGGGACGGATGTGATTCGAGAAAAGGGGGGGAGGAAAGTGCCACACCGGGCTCGGTTCGATTTGGCGTTTCCCATAATCGCGAGGGGATCTGACAGGACCGTGTGGAGCGTCGCTGCTTCGCGGTTGCATTCGTGACTATCAAGATCGTTTCAGACAACGACTTGCCCCGCACTGGCCAGCCAAAGAGTAGCACCGGAGGGCCGCGGGGCGTTTCAGGGGCTAAGCGGAGTTGAAAGGGGAAATGTGCAGCCGGATTTGGAAGGAGCCGCGGTGGTGCGCCGTTGCAAGGTGCGCCACGATACGTTCGTTGTTGCCGACACGGCCAATACGTGCTCCATCAGTGTCCATGGCTGCTTCCCATTCCTCTCCCGGTTCCCCCCCTGGTACCATCACAGGCTCAGTAGTAACGAGGTCGCGTGAGAGTCTGGTTCTGCCGCCATTTTGCCTCTGCCAGCCCAGTCGGACTGAGAGAATCGAAATCGCTACTTATTGCACAGTATGGTGCGCATATGGCGTAGCAGGACTCGGGTAGAGCGGGCTAGAATGGCCAGGGGTGTAGTGATGGACGAGTGTGGGATGAGAGCTTTGATGGTAAGTACGCATTTTTCTGATTCTGAAGCAACCGCGGCTCATGTGTAATTCCTCTCTTTCAAAATGTTTATCGTCCAGATCTCGGTTAGGAGATCAGGCTAGGTTACCACCTACTCGGCCGTGCTATCTGCTCAACTTCGCTGTCGAGATCAGGATGTGTCCACATGGTTCTGTTTCCTTTAGTTATAAAGTCCCGTAACCAGAACACGTCCTTCTCCCCAACTTTTCCGCTCTTTCCCCCTCCCCCTCCCCCTCCCCCTCCCTTCCACCTCCCTTTCCTTTGTGTCGAGCCAGACTTGACCCGCTAGTTGTACCTACTCCTCGTGGCGACCACCAGCTAGTCAGCCACATGTCCTTCGAAGACGAGAAGTGGCCAAGGTCGATCGACCTCGAGACGCGCCCCAAGGAACCCCTCGGAGGCATCAACATCAATGTCAGTATCTTCCTCTCCTCGCTCACAGGTTTTCGACTCACACACACCGGGATGCACGCAGCGCGTCTTCGTCGATGACTTTGACGATCCCAATATCGACCCCAGTGCCATCGAGCTCGAAGATGAATCGCCTTATCCAGAAGTCCGGTCCGCGGTGGCCAACACCGACGATCCCACGATGCCCGCGTCAACGTTCCGCGCTTGGGTCGTCGGTCTCATGTGGGCCATCGTCATCCCTGGTGTCAACCAATTCTTCTTCTTCAGATTTCCTTCCGTCACCATCACCTCGGTGTGTCCTTCCGTGATTGTTTCAGTTCCCCTTGCTGAAACCAGTCCCGCGCGAAAAGATCGTCCCCCAGCTGTTGACATTTCCCATCTGCAAGTTGTGGGCTCGTTACCTGCCGAATGTTACCGTCTTCGGTGTCTCGCTTAACCCGGGTCCATTCACCATCAAAGAGCACGTCATCATCACCATCATGGCTTCCGTCGGGGGAGTATCAGCATACGCCGTGAGTGCCGTTCAATCTGCATATTATGTCAGGCTTACCTCTTTTTAGACCGACATCGTTGCCGTCCAAAAAGTCTTCTACAATCAGAATCCCACCTTTGTCTGTCAGTTTTGGGTCTTCTACTTGCTTCCCTTTCGGCCCTTTTTTAACCGCTCCTTTCCCAAAACAGACCAATGGCTGCTAGTCATATCAACCCAAATGATAGGATATTCGATTGGTGGAATTTGCAAGCGCTTCCTCGTCTCTCCGCCATCCATGATCTGGCCCGCAAACCTGGTCACAGCCGCGCTCTTCAATACCCTGCACAGCCAGGAGACCATGGGTACCCATTCCCGCGGTGGTATGACCCGCGAACGCTTCTTTATATATGTTTTCGTTGGCTACATCATCTACAGTCAGTCATCTTCGTCTTGGAAAACTTCTTTACCGTTTCATCCTGATTGGTTGTTGCCACAGACTTCTTACCGTCCTATCTCTTCACCGCGCTCTCGAGCTTCTCCTGGGTGTGCTGGATGGCTCCAAACAACGCCAAGGTCAACCAGTTGTTCGGCGTCACCCACGGCTTGGCAATGGGCGTTCTCACCTTTGACTGGGGCCAAATCACATACAACGGCTCTCCTCTTCCCGTCCCTTGGTGGGCGGCAGCCAACATCGGTCTCACCGTTGTCTTTTTCTACTGGTTCCTCACCCCCATTCTTTATGTGAGTCGTCTTTGCTTCCCATCCGTTTTCGCTTTCTCACCATCTCCTCGCAGTACACAAACGTCTGGAACAGCGCCTACCTTCCTTTGGTGTCTTCGCATTCCTTCGATAATACCGGGGCAGTATATAACGTCTCCAAGATCATCAACGCAGATTCTTCCTTCAACGTCGAGTCTTACAAAGCTTATAGCCCTCTATTCATTTCCGCGTCCTTCGCCGTCGCATACGGACTCTCATTTGCATCGATCACTGCCACCCTCACCCACACATTTCTCTACTACCGCAAGCAGATCTATATTCAAGCTCGTCGCTCACTCTCCGAACAACCTGATATTCACGCTCGCCTCATGTCCGTGTACAAGGAGGTTCCCGATTGGTGGTATCTGGTGATATTCAGTTCGTGAACCAATTCTGTCCTGAGAGTATAATTAATGTCCTTTGAAGTCACCACGTTCGTGTTTGGTGTCATTTCCATCGAGGTCTGGGGCTCGCAGTTCCCTGTGTGGGCGTTTGTGCTTTCCCTAATCGTCTGTGCGTTTATTTCCCCCCTGATTCTTTTCGGATGCTGACGTTCGTATGCTCAGCATTCATGTACACCGTCCCCATCGGCGTGATCCAAGCCATTACCAATCAGCAAGTTGGGCTTAACGTCATCACGGAGCTGATTATTGGATACGTTCTCCCGGGCCGCCCAATTGCGATGATGTTGTTCAAAACCTGGGGTTATATCACCATGGCCCAGGCGCTTCAATTCACCAGCGACTTCAAGCTTGGACACTACATGAAGATCCCACACCGGCCGATGTTCTGGTGTCAGATTGTCGCGACCATCGTTGCCGGCACTGTGCAGCTCGGCGTGCAGGCGTGGATGTTCTCGAACATTACGGATCTTTGCTCTCCCGATCAGGCGGATGGCTTCACTTGTCCATCGACCACCGTGTTTGGCACCGCATCAATAATTGTAAGTTATCAATTCGCGTTAATGGCCCGCTTTCTTTTTTTCTCAACGTTGGTGTAATAGTGGGGCGTCATCGGACCGCAGCGTCTGTTCTCACATGGCCAGCTCTACTACGGTCTCGTGTTTTTCTTCCTGGTCGGCGTCATCGCGCCAGTGATCCAGTGGACATTCCAAAAGAAGTTCAAGATGGAGTTCCTCAAGTACCTCAATTTCCCGCTCATCTTCACGGGCACGGGCAACCTGCCTCCCGCGACACCGCTCAACTATGTGCCCTGGGTTCTCGTCTGCTTCGTGTTCAACTACGTTATTCGTCGGCGCCACTTTGGCTGGTGGTCCAAGTACAACTGTGAGTCGAAAAAAAGACTTGCGCTTACGTTTCGTGATGAATATGCCCGCCCGGGATACTGACGCGCCGTTTCCATGTGCATAGATGTTTTGTCCGCTGGTTTGGACGCGGGTTACGCCGTAGGCCTCCTCCTCATCTTCTTTACCCTGCAATACCCGAAGAACGGCACGATCGGCCTGAACACCGTTCAACAATGGTGGGGCAATACCGTTTATACCAAGACGGCAGACTTTACGGGGGCGCCATTCAAGACGGTTCCAGATGGCGGAACGTTTGGCCCGTCGAGCTGGTGAAAGGAAGAAATGGACTCGCCCGCCAGGATATATGCTGTATCAGTTCTAGCCCTTCCTAACTGGCCTCCCACACTCGCATCTTGTATACTGTATACTGTCTGTCTGTCCGGGTTGATGAAGATAGTGACTGGGTACGTACATAGCGCCTTCCGTGGATGCGCGGGCGCAGCCGTCGTCATGACGCTGTATTACGGGGGAAATTGCATGCTTTTAACAGGTAGTTTTCCTTTGTCGGTATCGTACGTATATCATCTCGCACTTCGACCTCTCCCATTTGATTCAGATTTGGTTGGAACGGACGTCCGCCGTGGCCGTGCCATGTGCATGTTCATGTGGTGCGCGACGCTTGCGGTGAGAGAGTGGCGCCGCCGCTTCGCCGCGGCAGTGTTTCAGCACAGCACAGACTCGGAAGTATCGAAGTATTGATGCGCAGGCGCAACGCAAAGGGTGTATGTGCTACTGTCCGCGGGGCAGCACACTTCTTCATACGATCATATGATCACGATCGTGATCAGAATTCTGGATGTGCAAAGTCACTTGGCGTGGCATGGACGTTCCGAGTCCATCCGGATTTAACGCGAGTGAGTGCGTTCTCGGTCGATCGATCGGACGCACAACTTGAACTTGCCCGTCGAGAAATCAGACCGGGGAAGGGGTGTGGTGGTTAAGGGAAAGAAAGGGGTGTACATTTGCAATTTGCGAATTACTCCGACTCCTGCGTGCATCAGAAAAATATGTAAATAAAGGTTGGCATGATGCATAATGCATGGGGGCATCAAGAAGCCCCGTCCCTTCACTCATTCGGACCAACCCGTTTTTTTTTTCTGTTGGAATCAGACTGGATGGCCGGGGAAGCATCTCAGGCTCTTGCCGAGAGTCCGAGTACGTTACGTATCCCCGCGTCCCCGCGGCTGCCAGTGTGAGGGGTTATACAGTACTGCTACCGCTTCTGCTTCTGCTTCCGGTAGCGCGTTAAGCGCTAAATTAAGCGCTAAGAAGAGGCAGGGATTGCAATTTGCAATCCGAGTCATTCTTTATAAAGTGGTTTTCGCCCGAGAACCTGAGTTTCCCTCGATCGTGTTGGGGGCCCGGGGCATGTGAAAGTGCATCCGAGTCCATCACTGCGCGGCATCTCTTCGAGTTGGTGTGTGCCGGTGATACGCGAGAGTGATATAATACTGTGCCTGTAAACGCGGTACTGTCACGGTATCGTATCACTATCATGTCTCCTCTCGGCGGTCTCGGACTGAGGGGACTCGGAGACCCTCATGTTACCGTGGCACTACTAGTACGTGCTACAGGCCTTTTCTCTCACTCACCGCGCACGCCCGCCGTACGTCGGTCGAGATGCCAGTGTGTGGGCAGGCAGCTTACTTTTAGGCTACGCGCGGTGCCGCAGTAATACGGCAACCGTGACGGACTTTCGATCTAGTCGATATGCTCCCGGCGGGGCGTCGCCGAGTCGATTGCAGGTACTCCTTCTGAGAACACTAATTTTCGAACATCATTACTCACTGTATGTGTATCAGCAGCGTGTCACGTTACTGTACTGCGGTATGATGTGGGGGAGCGATCAGTACGCTAGTACTGTCACAGTAATATTGATGTGGCCAGGTTGCTCGAGTCCTGGCGGCCGAGACTGAGCGAGTCCGATTCCCGACTCGGATTTGATCAACATCGACATCTCTGAACTCAGCCCGGCGGCGCGCGCCCTGGCTTGCCGATCACTGGATCAATGGCGATTGCAATTTGCAATATCGATCTCGAGGCACAGTACAGTAGCAACTTGGCAAGCTCGCTCACTCCCTGACGGCCCGAGTCGGGCCGGCTCAAACCGAGCAACGAACCGAATATCGCCACTGCATCGCCTCGACCTGGTACAATATTGGCCGCTTGACACGTGTTGGTTGAAGGCATGCTCTCCAATCTCTAGCAAGCATCTTAGGAGTTCGGGCGACATCCTTTTGCGTTTTCCTTCCCAACTGCCTAATTTCTTGTTCAAGGTTTTCAGCATGACGGACAATGGCGCAAAGTGTAAGTCCGAATTCTAATCCCTACCCTTATAGTCCGTGCATCGAGTCGGACTCGGACTTATTGGTCGCCCGAAACTGAGTGTTATTCTCCCTTTACAGTTTCTATCGATGTAATCGACAAAGGCATTTCCTATCTCCAGGAGGTCCCCTCGTCATCATCCCTATCCAACCCTCGGCACCCTGCCTTGCTTTCAACGTTGGCCATGGTAAGATCTCTGCGGTACAGGCGGTCAAATGACGAGCGCGATCTCGACACGTCGATTCTCCTGTTCACATATGCCATATTTTTATCATCTTTCCTCTCAACTGTGATCGAGGATCACCCGAATCTCATTTGGGCTTTCTATTCCCTCACAACGGCCCTTCTTCGTCGCCCACTCAATGCGTCGCAGCCTCACGAAGTCCAATACTGTATCAGGTACCTTCGTTACCTGCGTGGCCAGTCACTTGAAGCTTTTGGCGTCCCACGTGATGATGTCACAGCATCACTTGTCCGTGTACTGGCATTCCAGCAGGTTTCGGAGCTCGGAAATGCGATGCAGGGTGTTGAGGAGATGTCCGCACTCGGCCATGAGCTCCTCGCCTCTGATCTCTCGGAGACCAGGCTCATTATTCCCATGGAAAATTTTGCTGAGGCCGTTGCCTTCCAGCTCACGAAATCATGGCGCCAGCCTTCACAGCAAGTCATCGAGTGCTTACGCGAAGCGAATACCCGCCTACCAGATTCACATGACATTTCATATGCCCTTTCCTGTTCTCTTGTCCCTCGTTTCCTCGTAAGGAAGTCAATTCATGATTACGAAGTCGCAATGGTTCCTCTGGACAAGGTCATTGCTTCGTACTCGCCGGCAGATACTCCGAGTCATTGTGTGGTGCAAGCCTTAAGTCTCGCCGCGGACCTTGCGCATAGCCGATCCCTCTTTTTTGGGAACCCAGAGTATCTAGAGGACGCAATTCTTTGCCATCGTACTTATCTCGGTTCACTATCGCCTGAAGATTCGAACTGTGGTCCCACCATGCGTACCCTAGTTAAACTCGAGAGCAGACGCTTCGGCAAATCCGGTGTCAAAAAGGGCCTTCCAGAATTGCATTCGGACGATCCAGAGGTCATCGATCTTTCCTCATTCTCACACCTGGCCGCATCTCTTTCTCAATTAAACCCCGATAACTCCCCTTTGATGACGACAGACGGCCATATTCAGCACATACAAGCCCTCAAGTCGATGGATCGCATCACCAATAAAGCGGAGATCAAAGAAGGCGTCAAGTATTGTCGGCTGTTGCTTGCATTACTCGATCCACTTCAAAAGACCCCCGATGATATACAGAATCGGAGACATCAAATTTTTTGTATGTCGGGCGACTTCCTCTTCCATGCGTTCAAAATCACAAACAATCCCGAGTACCTAAATGAATCCATTGACATATATTGTGGCATACTTAAAGTGCCAAGTGCGCAGTGGATCTACTTTTGGGTCATTCGACGACTTATTATATCTTTAATGTCCCGGTACATGCTGTTCAACGACAGTGAGGACCGCCATGAAATCATGCAACAATACCCCATCGCCGTCACGGATACTTATGCAACAGTGCCCGATCGATTCAAGGTTGCATGTGAATGGGCACATGTTTCCCACACTTTCTGGCACTCCTCTACGTCCACTGCGTATAAGAGTGCCATCTCGTTGTTGCAAGACGCTCTGGCGTTTTCCCCTACCCTCGAAACCCAGCATTTCCATCTTTTCACAATGCGCGATCATTACGAAAAGCTGCCTTTAGACTATGCATCCTATCAAGTCCACAAAGGTCAGCTCAAGGAGGCTATCGAGACTCTGGAAAGAGGGAGAGGTCTGCTATGGTCTGAGATGCGGGGTCTCCGCACGTCGATTGATCAACTGTGTATGGTGAACTCACATTTGGCGGAGAAATTCGCAGCTGTCAATCGGGACCTTGAGGCATTGGCAACTTCGGGCTCTCTTAGCCACTCGATGAACGATGGCGAAGTCGATTTTAGCGAGGGGATGGACCCATTTGGTCGCACTGTCGTGAAACAACGAAAACTATTAGACGAGCGCGACAGTCTCATTATTCATATTCGATCTTTGCCAGGTTTTGAGGACTTCTTTCAGGCACAATCGTTCAACACTCTCTGCTCTGCTGCTGCACGTGGTCCAGTCATCATCATAAACCATTGCAAGTGGCGGTCAGACATCATCATACTCCTCCGTGACTCCCCTCCCTCCCTCATCGCGACAACTCATGGTTTCTATGATTGTGCAATCGGTTTGAGAGATCGCCTATTGGCTGCACGAAAGGAAGGCCTCGACTCAAGGGAATACGAGGAAGCTCTGAGTTTCGTACTCCAGACACTTTATGACCTCATTGGCAGACCGGTGATCCAGAGGCTACACGAGTTGAATGTACAAGAACAGTATCGTGTCTGGTGGTGCCCAACATCTGTGTTCTGTTTTCTTCCTCTACATGCTATGGGTCCCATTCGATCAGATGGCCCTCACAAGTTGTATTTCTCGGATCTTTATATCCCTTCTTATACTCCGACTCTCTCCGCGCTCATCGAATCCCGCAAAACTGGCTCGCATTCATTCGAGAAGCCATCAATACTTCTGGTAGCACAACCAGATGAATCTATGCCAGGGGCCTGGGAAGAGATCTCACACATGCGGCGTCTCAAGACAACAGTGACCACCCTTATCTCCAAAAACGCAACCCCTTCTGCCGTTATGGAGCGCCTCCAAGAGCCTGAGCACAGGTTCGCCCATTTTTCGTGCCATGGTATACTCGAGACCGGAAGGCCATTCGACGCTTCTTTCAAGCTTTACAATGGCGAGCGTCTAACTCTACTCGATATTATACGGTCTCGACTCCCCTCTGCAGAGTTTGCCTTCCTTTCTGCTTGTCACACCGCGGAGGTGACGGAGGAGAGCATTGCCGACGAGGGATTACACCTTTCTGCGGCGGTGCAGTATTCCGGATTTCGGAGTGTGGTCGGAACGATGTGGGAGATGGCCGACATCGACGGACAGTTCCTTGCGAAGCATTTTTACGGGTCGTTGTTTTCGGAAAGATGGGAAGGGGTACCATATCATGAGAGAAGCGCTGAAGCACTTCGGGATGCTGTGAGGGAGTTGAGAAGGAGGAAAAAGACGAACACGGAGCGTTGGGTGAATTTTGTGCATTATGGTGCGTGAATTGAACAGGATGTCTGCTCGTGCGGGTATGTGGTCCCTATATTTTATGCTTCGCTTATGCCACGGTGATTTGAAGTCGTTGTTCGGGTAGTATGAGGCTTAGTCCGTTCGTTCGAACCTTTTCTGAGCTTTTTGTACGATTACCACATTGGTACCCACGATACGTTGTAGATGTACTCTAGACATCTACAAATGCGACTCCCATCAGTTAGTATAATTCCACTGCGCTCTCTAAGGTGAAATGCAGGTTTATCGAGATTAGACAATCATGGCCGTGACTTCCTGAAGGTACTGACCCATACGGCGGTGACCCGCGAACGAAATACTCACAGTGCCCAACGAACGTCGTAGTCTTGGCGACGCGAAAAAGGACCTGATCTATGTTGTTCTCATATGTACTTTAATGTGTGTGATCACCGATAGAAAGAGCATGTCACCAACCGGGTATCAAAAAACTGCAACGAAAGAAAAGACCAAAACAAAATCAAAGATGGGTATTTGTATTGTGCCCTTTTTGTCGTCCTCATCATGATATCCCAAGTCATTCATCTGACGTGATCCGATCTATACGTATCTGCACCCGTATGCGTGGAACGAGGCCCCACAATGCCATGGGTGCGAGTCTTGGCGTTGGCGCATACAGTATGCGCGCACGACAAACGCCCACCTCCCCTTTCTCACGGGTCGCGACCGAGCACTGCTCTCCCCAACCCCAACATCAACCTCAACCTACCCGTCAAACCACCCAGCTCGACCCATCTCCTCCCCCAGACCCTCCCACGTCCGTCGGCGCGTCCTACGCCCAGCAAGCTCCGTCGCGAACCTGGAGCAGCCATCAGTTCGTCACCCTAACACGCTCGACCACCAACACACACCTCAGACATTCGTCCAGCTTCCAGCGCCCGTTCTCGCTTCGCTGGGCTTCGGTGGTACCGGACTGACCGGGCGCGTAGGGCGCGCCGGGAAGCATGCGCCGGCTAAGCGCGTAGATCATACCCGCGATGAAGGCGTCTTGCGCGCCGACGTCATCCGCGCGTTGAGACTGCGACTGTTGCTGCTGCTGCTGTTGATGTTGCTGCTGCTGCCCGACTTGTTGCCCCCGCGTCTGCGCCGACGACGAGCCGTGCGCCGCGCCGCGCGATCCGTTGCTCGAACCCGCCGCGATCTCCGTGCCGTCCGAGTCGTCACCGGAGTCGTCCCCTGTGTGTGGCTCGCCGCTCGCGCACACAGACTCCGAGAGGCCGGAGCGTCCGGATAATTGTCGCAGCTGCGTCGCGGAGAATGCGCTGCTCCCGTGACTGCTGTCGTGCCCAGCCGCCCAAAATCCGCTCCCGGTCCGCACGCTCTGCGCTTCCTCCACGCCGTTACGCTGGTGGTGGTGATTGAGGTGGCGCATCGTGGAAGGGGTGTCGTTGAAGGAGGGAGATATGGAAGTGCCTGGCGGTGTGGGAGGACCCGACCACCCTGAAGATTGGAAATACTCCCGCGTCGGGACGGAGAGAGCCGCGGCGCCTTCGGTACCCCAGTACGCGACGAGGAGCGCATGCGGCGGCGCGAGTCGTGTAAGCGCCAAAAGGAACGCGCGGGGTGCGCTAGCATACGCGGGGGACTGCGCTTGGGCGTAGTGTCGGTTGAGGAAGAGGACATCGGCATGGGGGATCAGCTGCGCGAACGGAACAGGTGGTCAGAGTCAAAAGGAGTAACGTGAAGGAAAGCTAGGTGCGCACTGCCTCTATACCCTGCTTCGCGCGGCGGCCAACGTCCACGCTGAAAACACATTGAGAACGCCACCGCCGGTCCCGTGCGAGACCGCCCAGTCCTTGAAGGTTGTTTAGCGTCGTCTTGACTGAGCGCCCCTCGAAGTGGATCCAATCGAACGGCGCGCCGCTCGTCGGTGGTAATGGGGGCGGGGAGAGCGGCGGAGAGGCTAATGGTGACTCGGGAGAGGGATAGTGCTCGGGGACGAGGAGAGGGCCCAAGAGGGAGACAAACTCCTCGTGAGGAATGTCCGGGAGCGGATTGTGGTTGATAACTGACTGGCTATTTGTGCCAACTGGAGGAATAACATAGATATAAGCATACCTCCCCACTCAACACATGAACGCAGTCATAGAAACCGAAGCATACAGTGGGTGCCCCGGACATGGCCCTCGGCAAGCGAGCAGGCGACAAATCAGAACCGGTGGCGCAAAGGAACAAATCCGAATTCCGCCTTCTCCGCGGCATCAAGGGGGCCCCAGTACGTAGCGGCGAAGACCACTCACTGGCATGGAGAATCCAAGCAGCCGGAACACCGGCACCTTCCCAGACCTTGCAGTACCGCGTACTCACACCCTCGGCTTCTAGCTCACGCGCGACAGCGCGGGCCTCCTGCGCACCACCCAAGCTGGCAACGAGCCAGCACTTGTCCGCATTCAGTTGAGAAAGGGCGGAGAGGACGGCCGGCGCACTGCCTCCCCGACTGTGCGAGTACTCGTGAGCACGTACGCTTTGACCTGGGCCGGGGTGCGTAGGGAGGGAGAGCGTGTGAGTCAGGAAGAGCGTCCCTACGGCGACGACGCGTAAAGGGCGCGTCGTGGGCGGAAGGGGGGACGGCGTTGGCGATGGGCGGAGGCGAGACATGGTGAAGGCGAAGCAGGCCAAAGCAGGGTGCCAGTCGTCGAGGTCGTCGTCGTCGAAGAGCGGTTGCCGTTGTCCGGCTGTCGGCGCCATTTTTGCCTTTTCGGGCCGAAAATAAGCCGATGTCTCCCGATCTGGTCCCCGAGCCTCCGAGCGAGTGTCTATCATGGCAACAACGATACAGGCGGCTGCCTGTGGGGTCTAGTCGAGAACTCTGCCTCTTTTTCTGCAGAGTAAACGTCAGGGGATAATGCGGTGACAGACCCTGAAGCAACGCGTTGCCACAGAAAATGACTTTTGACATATTGAGTTGCGAGAAGCAACCGACTTCCTATTTGCCAATGAAAAAAGCTAATTGAAATTAAACATGATGCATGATGCATGATACATCGAACATGACCAGCACCGACTGGAACGGAACCATTGAGAAATACAGGGTGTGTGAAGGTTACTAACGACTCGAGTTAGGAAAGTATAGGCGTAGCTGAAATGGTAATGACCATAGAGCTACTACTGCGTGGCATGTGTTGTGCCGTCACAATCTCGTGTAATGGCCGAGACGGAAACAATCGATAAAGGATAAAAACTCGCATATACTGGCAGTAGGCATGGTCTTTGTTGGAACAACTAGAGGGACAATATAATCCGGTAAGCTGTAATAGGAGCATGTTCCAACTATTGTGGCTTCTCCGAGCGTTACCCACCCAGTAAATCGCAGCTACAAAGAGCTGAACATGGTGTATTTAATGGCGTGCCACGATTGGCCTGCGTTTCGGCGCGCATCGACAAGTACCTTGAATGCGCCGCCAGAGTCGTTGGCCGCAGAATACGGGATTCCTTCGGCTCTGGGAACAACGGCTATTCTCCATCGCCCACTTCCAGAAAATGAGACAGGTCCGAGTCGCTCACAAGACCATTAGGAACCCGAAGGGTTTCAACCTTGCTGAATGATCTGAACAGGTCACCCCGTCGAGTCCTGTCGGCTTCTTTGTGCCGCTCCGACGATTAGCGATGTTCCTCATACTCAAGAGTGAGGTCCACGACCGAGGAGAACGCTAGGCTGAGATCGTTGAAAATTTGCGCTGCCACCGACACCTGCCAGTCGAGGTGTCGGCAGGCGACTCTCATGAACAAAGCATACGTCCTGGCTCTGTGGTGGAGATATAAAAGTACGACAATTCCGTCCTCGTCGAACTTCACCGTAGCGCCGATGAACCTGAGGTTCTTTGTTGTGCTGATGAAACGTAGGAGACATGGACAAAAAAACTGAGCTGATTGAAGAACCTAATTTGGAGCTTTTCGAGAAGAGGGGTCGTCAGCCTAGGAAGAAGCGCTTCCAAGTGAGGATTAGCATCCCCGAAACCAAATCAGCGCAGGTTCGGCAGTACTATAGTGTGGCAGGTGTCAGCATCGGCGCACGCAGCAGTTGAATCTCAATCTCACGGGCTGGAGCAGGGAAGTAAGAGTCGATTATAAGTGTCTCCAGTTGATGCATGAATGAAAGTCATGTGGATCGAAGTATGCAGAAGGGAGAATCTCTAGAAGCGAGAGTGTCGTGAAATTCACGGCACTCGGAAGCAATGGAGGGCGCATCGCCAAGGCGAAATTAAACGATACAAGGTGTCGTAGTTACGGTGCTTGAAACGTTCCCGGTAGTACCAGGCGCGTATCGTCCTTGGTTGAGGGTCCGATATACAGGCATTCTAGGATTAAAAATGCGTCGGACATGGCCATGACGAGCTTCTGCAAATTCGAAACAGGACTCTGAAGGCGGATACGGGCGCACGCTATGACGGAGCTGGAGTACAAGGAGTATTCCTTCTTTCTCTTCTGCGGCGATGCGATCAAGGAAATCGACAAGGAGCAGGAGGCGAGGCGAATGCGCTAACATGTCGGTGACTGGCGCACCGTGTGTACAGGGGGTGCAACTTGAAGGACCCAGGCAGGATATGAGGTTTCGCTGTCGTCGGAACATGTGCGTCAGCTTGTGCCACCAGCGATTGCGGTCCCATTCTCCCCGTTGTATGACAAGTCCATTGTCCGCTTGGCCTTCATCTAAAAGAACAGCCAGGTAGAGGCGAAAGATGTTGAGAAGGGGATTGTCCTCGAGAAAGTGGAGGGGTGCTGTGTAGTCGATCGTAGTAGGGCGGTATTAGTGAGGACTTGAAGCTGATAGACATGACTGGGTGGCACATGAGAACCATAAATTGCTGCGCATTTGCGAATTTTTTTCTGTTGAAGGCGAGGAATGGGTGAATGAGATGAGATATACTGTACTGAGTAGACCCGACTGGTTGGTTGAGAAATAAATTATTTATGTGCCAGTTATGTCACCGGACTCTGAACTGACAAAATTCTGAAAATAATTTGAAAATAAATAAATACCAACCCATCGACATATAACCTGGTTTCCTGCTGGGCTTCAGTACTTTTGTTTTTTTTTTCTTTGGAAAGCACTTTATTCTCAGTGATTAGATAATAACTAACTATGGAGACTAAGTGTCAAATAGCAGGAAATTTACCATCAGCCCTATTTGGCACACTGAAGCCAGGCTGGAGCCCAGTGGTAAGGACAAAAATGCAGATTTACACACACCCCTGGTATGGGGGCAGTGTGGGACTCAGGGCCATTGCCTCTGGCAGGCAGAGGTTGTAGCACTCCTACCCACTAAAACCTCACTATTATGTGGCCAGTTGTTTGGGGATCTCCCATGCACAAGTAAGGTGGGTTTCCAGGTTGCTTTTACAAGGTTTGTGTAGAGATTATTGCATTTTACCTTTGTTGCAATGATGCCGGTAGGTAGGAGGGTGGGTTCTTATGTTTGTCAGTTGGGTGCCAAGGGAGGACTAAAGGCTGTCAGTGGGTTAGCAGGTGGCAAGGGGATTGGACTTATTGGGTAGTGATCAGGGCTTGTGGCTATGGTGGTGGTGGTGCAAGGAGTTTGGAGATGTGGACAATAGGGTGCTACAATGCGGCAAGCCCAGACCGATCCCAGTGCCAAATGCATATGCACGCAAAATGTCATCGCGCACAAGCGCATGCATCGATAAATTGTAGGAGAAATAGGTTTCAGGTTCAAAAGAGGAGTACTTTTTATTTCTGCATTTTTCGAACATTTTCCTGGGTCATGATTACACCTCGCGCACCCCTTTTGCACTACACCGACACAGTTGCACATAACTACATTTCAGCAACCCCTTTCACCGCGCTGACCCTTCCCTGAAGTCTCCCAACCTCCTAATTGCTTCTAAGTTCTCCCTGTTCACTCCTATCCCCTTTCTACTTCATTCAAACCCCCTTTAATTGCCCAGTAGTAAAAGTGTATAAAAGGTTATGTGTAAACT
>Ga0137397_10001369_pt1 | contig 17010 bp, 23 predicted proteins | sample czorhiz116metaG_FD_106658 | JGI IMG/M metagenome (GOLD analysis project Ga0137397, IMG submission 106658) | Vadose zone soil microbial communities from Angelo Coast Range Reserve, California, USA - czorhiz1.16 metaG | ecosystem: Environmental > Terrestrial > Soil > Vadose zone | place: USA... | reverse complement strand
CCTCACTCTAGGATCTTGCGATTGCCCTACAGATCCGACCGTGACTCCCCTGATTGGCCGATAACTTTGGCAAGTCACCGAACCGAGGGTCAGTATACCTGAATCCCGGTATTCGTCAAGTCCCTGTCAAAACTTTTTTTGTGAAGTTTTCCTCAGGCCTGTGGATGCTGCGGAAGCCGCGCGGTCGCCAAGATTTACGGGCGCAAGAGGTCGAAGAACGTGATAAACACCAATCGCACGGACAATGAATCGAAGCGCGTTTTTCGTTACCCTGGTTCCTCCGGTCGCGATCTGCGGCCTAATTTGGTATTTCCGGAACCTGCCGTGGGCATGGTTGCGCCTCTCAGGTCTCGTACTACTGGTGGTTGGACTTTTCTTTCTGACAATTGCACGCATTCAATTGGGAAATTCGTTTTCGATCGGGCCAGAGGCAAGGCGGCTCGTTACGCAGGGCCTGTATTCGAAAATTCGTAATCCCATCTACTTTTTTGGCGTTTTCGCTGTTGCAGGTCTCTTCCTCTATGTTGAAAGGATGTACTTGCTGTTACTTCTGCCTCCCGTAGTTGTCCTGCAATTTTTTCGAACGCGAGCGGAAGCCCGTCTGCTTGAGGAGAAATTCGGCGATGAATATCGAGCATATCGAGCAAAAACCTGGTTCTGAGGCTGTATGCCGTGGCGGCGAAGTTTGTCCACTGTCTTGATGAGGTGCGGGGGGGGGTGGTTGTGCAAGGGTCGGACTGTTGAGGCTAGTCTCTTTGCTGTACTAGTCCCGCTCCCTACCTGTCTTATAGTTTTCTTAAGGCACCAGCCGTTCCGAAGCGGGTAGACCACCAACATGCTTCCTAGGAATCAGACCCACACAGATAGATTTCAATACTTAGCGACAAGAGCTTCACAAGCCGTCGGCTCTAAATGGGTCTTCGCGCTTGCTGCGCTTGTGATCGTTCTGTGGTGCGCGAGTGGCCCATACTTTCATTATTCGGGCACCTGGCAGCTCGTCGTGAACACGGCCACTACGATCATCACCTTCTTGATGGTCTTCCTCATTCAGAACACACAAAATCGCGACGCTCGCGCCATTCACTTGAAGCTCGATGAGATGATCCGTTCCATCGGGCATGCCCACAAGGAAATGATCCACGTTGAAAATCTCTCGGACGCGGAATTGGAGACTCTCTCGAAAAGATTTGAAGCCATTCGCGCCGAATCCGAGCTCCGTAAACGCCGTAGAAAGAGGCACGTGGCACCCTGAACGCCTTTGCGCTTCACGAGTACGCCCAGCACGCTCAAAAAAACTCCTCCGGAAGGACCTTCCGGAGGAGTTTTGAAAAATGCTCGCGGACGGTTAAGCAGTCAGGAAGAATTTCGCTTAGTGAACTCCGCCGCCATATGCATAGGAATTGGAGTTGTCGTACGAATAGACGAATTCTTCTCCTGTCGTTTCGCCTGGATAGAACCATGCGCTAAGTGCTTGCGGCGAATCCGCAGGGCGTTCCTCGAACCGGAAAATGCTGCGGCTTGCCGGCTCGGGCCGCTGGCTCGGAATTGTGATAACGGTTGTAATCAATTCCAGCTCATCTTCTGTCCAGATTTGCACGATGTGGCGATTTGCCTGGGAATCGGCCAGCTTGAAGACATACGTTCCCGCAGGCAGCACCTGCCCGGGAATTTCCACGGGCTCGCTGAATTTCACGACGGTTTTGTGATTCCAGGGATCCGCTTTCGTGCGCGGGGCAAGCGCGGCCAAAAGCAAGAAGGCGCCGGCCAGAATTGAACCTAGTTTCCATTTTTCCATTTCCCAGACCTCCCGTTGTTCTTTGAGATGCCCTTTGAGGGCTGCGCATCTTCCGCTTTGCGGAGCATGCGTTCTTGTGTGGCCGGGAAATTTGGCTGGACAGGAGCTGGGCGTTAAGGGGATAAGAATTTCTGGAGCTGGGCGGAGCGACTTCCTCGCTCAATACGTGGGACGCATCGCGCCGCGGCAGAGTTGCAGCCTACAGAAATTTTCCTGTGCGGATAGGCTGCAATATTTTCCTACAGCACTTCACTGACGAAATTCTACCGGAATAAATGGTTCACGTCGGCGGTACGACATTCGCCGCAGCTCGTTTTTTGCGCCATCTCCGCCATAATCTCACCAAGAACCAGATTCCCGGAACAATCACGATCAACCAGGGAATGATTGCTGCAATCGCTGTGATCAGCACCGCAAGGCTATCGGCCAGAACCGATCCAAAATCGCTCAGTGCATCACCGATCGGCGCAAAAACACTTGCGCTGCTTGCGGTTTTTTCTGCACGAAAATCAATATCAACAGCTACCTTTTCCGTCTCATTCGACAGAATTTTCCGCTTTGTAGCCTCGCTGTCCACTTCGGACTGCGTTTCGGACAGCTTCTCTTGTATCTGGACAAGGTCCGCGACGCTCGCGCCCGGTTTCGCGACCATCTTGCGCAGATTGTCCCGGAAATCGGTTAGATTCTTGAGCCTCGCCTCAACGTCAATCACGCTTGCCGTTTTGTCTTCCGATTCCGTAGAGTGCTGCACGACCTTGCCGCGTTTTCCGGCGAAGTCCAAAAGCTTGTTCAGGTCGCCCGGAGCGACCCGCATGGACAGGCTTCCCGACGGATTTGATTCGCGCGTTTCGTTGACGACACTGGAGGAAAGCACTTCGCACTGGATCGTGCCGCAGAACGCCGCTACTGCTTCGACCGATTTCACCAGCTCGGAACCCGGCGCAATAAGTTGCAGCTTGTGACGCACCGCTACGTATCGCGGCGCCGCGGAGACCGCCGTCTGCAACATAGCCATTCCCATGGAGCGCTGCTTGAACGCGGCTTTCCTCGAGCAGCCCGCACAAACCAGCAGGCTCGCACACAAAATCGCCTGATATTTTCGCGGCATCAATCACCCTCCACTAACGGCAGATTATTCCTCAGCCCGAATTAGAACGCTATCCATTTGCTTTCTTGCATACTTAGAAACCACCAGGGGGCAGATCATGCGACATTCCGCAAGACGGCTTGCGATTTCTTGAAGCTAGGTGCGCATATCTCGGATGCTTTGCGGCCTCTCCTGCGATAGGATTTGCCGCATTGGAGAAGGGTTCGGGAGGCAAAACGTGAGAAAGCTATTTTTGATGGCGATTGTAGCGGCGCTGCTGACGCTTTCTGGAGCGCGCGAAGTGCGAGCACAGGTGCCGGATCCGCTGGAGGGACTTTGGCAGGGGTATGACGGAGAGCTGCGACACGTTTCGCGGCAATTAATTTCCTTGGCGGAGGCGACGCCGGAAGACAAGTTTACGTGGCGGCCCGGACCGGGAGTACGTTCCACGAGTGAAGTTTACATGCACATCGCGACGGCGAACTTCTATCTGCTTAGTGTGACGGGCCCGAAGATGCCAGACGACATGAAAGAAGGAATCGAGACGTCGGTGACGTCCAAAGCGGAAGTGATCAAGTGGCTGAAGCGATCGCTCGACGCTGTGAAGCAAGCGCATCTGGCTGCGAAGTCGGACGACATGAAGCGCAAGGTGACGGTAGCTCACCGCGACGCGACCGTGGACGGGATGTATTTGCGCATCCTGGTCCACAACAACGAGCACATGGGACAGCTGATTGCGTACGCCCGAATGAGCGGCGTCAAGCCGCCCTGGTCGGAGAAATAACGCTGGCTAGAGGTGAATGTATACACCCGTTCCCGCTCGACCGTCATTTCAGAAATGGACCGGCGTCTATGTCGGGCACCAGCTTCAATGCGTTCTTGTAGTAGATCTTCTTCAGGACTTCGTTGTCGAGCTGGAAGCCGTAGATGCGCCAGAAGGCGTGGCGTTTGCGGTAATACTCGAAATACTCGTCGCGCGTTTCGAGCGCGCGGAAATACCACTTGTATTCGTTCACTTCGTAGATGTCTTTTCCCATCAGCACGCGGTCCTGATACTTCGTCAAGAAATCGTGAGCGGAATAGGGTTGGCGGCCAAGTTCGGCGAGCACGGCCGCGATGTCCACGTAGACGTTGGGATGCTCATCGAACAGTTTGCCGAGGCGCGCCAGATCGTTCCCGTGAAAACCAAGATGCGCCGCGATGAATTTTGTCCGCGGGTGCATAGCGAACAGGTGATTCCGCTCGGTGATCAGCGTTTCAAAAGGGGGATATTTCGAGGGCGGTCGCGCGCGCTGCGGGAACTGCTTCAGTTCGAGCCAGCGCTCGTTGTATTTGTCCCAGGGATCGAAAAACGCGGAAGGCTCGCCCACGTGGATAAGAACGGGAATGCCAAAGTCCGCGCACTTTTCAAAAACTGGCGAAAAAATCGGATCATCCACGTGAACGCGCTGGCCGTTTGCATAGTGCAGCTCCATGCCGAAATCTTTGAAGATTTTCAGGCCTTGCGCGCCGTTCTTGACGTCCTGCTCGAGGCGAGCGGTGACGCGTTCGCTGAAGCCGGGCTTGTCCAAATCGCTATAGTCCATGTTCGAGAAAACGACGAAGCGTTTTGGGTAGCGGCCTTTCATCACTTCGACCGTGCGCTTCAAGCGATCGCCGGTGCCGCCGCTGAGATTGATCATCACCTGCAAATTGATGGAGTCCATTCCTTTGATGAGTTCATCCACTTCGCCGGGCGTAGGATTCCCGTGATGGCTGTGAATATCAATGAAGGGAAATTTGGCGCGGTCGAGTTTGTGCTCGGGCACAACGAGCGTGGATTTCGGCTCGTACTCTTCGATGGTAAGAGATTTTGAGGCTCTGCCGCTCTCCTGCTGCTGCGCAAGCAAGGGCCGCCGCGAAGCGAGGATGGTTGCCGTTGCGATGATCGTGATAGCAAGCAAAGAGGCGGCGCTGCGCCGGAAGTTCATGGGGCCCCCAAGGATTCAGTTTGTTTCGCAGGCACTCATTCGAGATTTTCCCAGGCGCGCTGGCGCGCAGGAGAAACTTTCGGTCTTCCTGATTTCTTGCGCAGTTGATCGGTGGGACGCAGGGAAGCGGAGACCGGAGTCTTGTCGTTCAGAAACTTTGCCTGCATGAGTAGTTGTTTCAGATTGGGGTTGCGCACTTTAGCGACGTCCTTGATCTTGACGTGGCGCAGATTGTTACCTTGGCCTTCGAGAAGTTTTCCGGGATCCTTGAGCGAGGCACCGCGGGGAAATCCGAACGTAACGTGCGTTTTGCCGACACGCAGGTAGCAGAGCGGCCCGTTCCACTCGAATATGGGGACTCCCCAGGGGTTGATGGCTTCGCGTGAGCCTGGCACGACTTTTTTTACCAGGCTCCGCAGAGCGTCCATGACGTGAACGAGAGATGGGTTTTCTCGAGCGACATAGAGATCAATGGCAGCGCTCGCGCTGTTTGCCTCATCCATGGGAACCTCACGGCGCAGAGGAGTATTGCATACTCGTGATTATTTTTGACGTTTGGCGGCAGAAAGCGGAAGCCTAAAGAGGCGCCGGCAAGAATTATAGGAAGTCGAGGGCGCAGTGATAGTCGAAGAAGGCGTCCTTGTTGGCCTGTGCTTCGGCGGGATAGTGCGCCATCAATTCGCTATACGCAGAGCGCAGCGCGCCGGAAGCGCGTTGCACGCCGGGATGCGTTTTGATGCAAAGGGGATAGCCGAAGGCGTCTCCCTTTGCCTTCCAGTCCGTGAAAAACTGGCGCTGGTTCGTGAGCCCCAGCAGGATGTAGCTGTGGTAGGTCTCGAGTTTTTTTGGAGGCGTCATTCCGCGCGTGAAGTTGATGAGCTGTTCGTACTCGGCATCCGGACCGGAATATTCAAGATGGCCCGCCGCGTAGTTCTGCATGCCGGCAACGCGCACAGCAGTCGCTTGGTCGAGCACTTCGAAAATTGTTCTCAGGTACACCTTTTCCGGCGCGGACGCGGTGGAGTCCGCGCCATTCCAAATTGTGCGGCGATGCGGAATCGCTTCGTACGCTTGATTTACGCTGAGGCCAATGTTGAAGGTGGGAGGATCGCCGTAGTCCAGCGTTTGTGCCTGAACAACATCTGGCTTGTCGGCTGAGCTCTTGCAGCCTGCGAATGCGCCGAGCGCAAAAAGAAAAACGGTGATGCAGCGAAGCGTGCGTTGGTTCATCGTGCCACCTCGACGCGGCTGCCTCGAACTCGAATGGAGCCGCATCAAGGTTAGATATCGCACAGATTCCGCGGCCTGGGGCGGCCTACGGCGTATTCGCTAATGCTTGACGCGGCACGCGCGGCACCGGCAAGAGATAGATCAACTTAGTAGCGTTTGGCAACGCCCGGAGGGTTAAAGGTCGCTGGGAAACGTCAGCGGAGCGCGTGCCAGCAGCACGGCGCCCACGGCAATCTGGTCGCAAATGGTGCGAAAATTCTCGTACCACACCTTGGTAAAGCCGGTGATCAGTTCTTCCGCGGAGCGCCCGGCGATGGGCCGGCCAGAGTGCACCAGATCGCCCCAGGTAGTGATACGTGTACCGCCCTTGGGCAAACTATCAAAAGTGACCCACTGAGCGAGCGCGGCGCTCATGGCATGGTCAATCCACCCGACACGCTTGCCGGGAACACAGCTGGTAATGACGTGCTCGACGCGAGTTTGGAACGGGCGGAGGATTTCAATTTCCAAACGGCTTCCCGGATTCCACGCGCCGCCCTCGGTCCATTCAATGGCTCCATAAATATCGGCAAAAGAGTTCCAACGACTGCAATCAGAAAAAGTGTCCCAGCAGAGACCAGGTTCGGCCTTTGTGAAGACGGAATACTGAAATCGAAACATAGCTCCTCATAAAAGTCTCCCTGAAAGCGAATTTGCAGGATCAGGGGAGTCGAAGAAATAGAATTAAAGTCCGTAATTTATACATTGTTTCTTTAACGTTGTAAAGGATATAATCCCGCTGTTTTCGGCACGCACAGGCTCACGGAGAATACCGAATGCCGCGCAAACCCGATGTCGCTTTGGAAGGCAAGATCGTGGATGTGGCTTATCGTTTATGGAGCGAACACGGCGAAGCGGCACTGACCATGCGCGCCGTTGCGCGGGCCGCGAAGACTACAACGCCGACAGTTTACCAACGCTTCCGTGACAAGACCGACTTGAGGCATTTTCTGGAAGAACGCGCGCGGCAGAAAATGTTCGACGCGCTTCGGTCCGCCGACACGCCGATCGAAATTTGCCGTAAGGCGCTTGAATTTATTTCCGGGCACATCAACGAATACCGATTGCTGAGCTCGGATTGGGGCACGCGGTTCGCGCAGAAAATGCCGATGCGATCCTTTGATTATTTCGCCGAAGCTGTAGCCAAGGATTTGGGAAGCACCACGGAAGATCCAAAGGAGCTTGCGTTTCAGCTATTTGCGCTGGTCCATGGAACCGCATTACTCAGGCCAATAGGCAAGGAACGCGAAAAAACCGCCGAGGCTTTGAATGGAGCGTGCCTTAAGGCGTGTACGATTCTGCTGCGCGATGCAGCCCGGCGGAAGAAAAATCGTCCGGCTCAAGCAACGGGCTGAGAGTCTTACTGTTTCCAGCCGCCGCGGCGAATTGGCTCCGGCTGGAATATTGGCGGAAGCTGTTTTGCGAATGCCGGCGCCGAGGTCATGCGCGAATGCTTCGCCTCTGCCTGAATCTGTGCCTTGCAATGCTGCAGTACCGTTTCTGTGTTGCGCGTGGAAACGAACGGAGCCGAGGGCACGCCGACGTCTATGGGAATTAAATCCAGAATGTGACCGTACTCATGAAGCATAGTCAGCATTCGGGCTTGCGGAGTTGCGCCGTCAAAGCTGCCTACAACGAGCGGCCTAGCGGAGTTGTGGATGTAGCCTGGATCACTCAGCTTGTTCACGACACGTACGGCAGCCGCATTCTTGAAGAAAGCACCGTTAGCATTCAGCGCAATGGTCGAGCCCCAACCCACGTTCTGGCCCGTACGAGCGACGTAAGGTTGGTAGTAGGATGGGTCATCGTTCCAATTTGTCAGCTTTAGGATTTCGCTCGCTCCCCCAGAATCCACGGCGAATCGCAAGGAGCGAAACTTTTCCGTGGCATCAGGCTCAGCGCCGCGATACCAGGCGGAACAGGCATTATCTTCACTGAGAATGAGCAGGACTTGGGCGCGTGCCTGCCGAATCAGTTGGCCTCGTGCCCCCATAGAGTTCAATTGTTCTAACGATGGATCCGCAACGGTTTCGTTTGAGGTGCGTAAGACGCCGGCATTGGTTGCGAGCAGTTTTGCAGGAGCTTGGGCAAAAGCGGGTATTGCAAACAGATGTGCGACGAAGCACGCAGTGACAATCAGAAAGAAACGCCTGAGCGCAGGAAGCATGGAACCCTCCCGGCCCGGACTGCCTTTCCACCACTTTCCGTTCGCGAAGGAATTGGCGCTTGCGAACGAGCGACTCGTCATCCGGTAGTTGAGTGACGAGCTTGCCGACGCGATTGTTTAGCGAATTCGGGAAAATTGAGAAAAGTTTAAGTGAGGAGAGAGAACTGAATTCTTATTTTTCAGATGTTAGTTTTCGGTGGGAAAAAATGAACGGAACTCAAACAGAATTCGCCCTTGCTTAGTCTTTCGGAATGAGCGAATAGCTGACAAAGGCTACTTTGGTCCCATCCGGCGACCATGACGGCACATTGATTGTTCCCTGGCCGCCAAAGAGTTTTGCCAGCACGGTAATTTTCCCGTCCTTGAGCGACATCAACCGCAACATTACGTCTTTGTTTTCCGGATGGCCCTCAACTTCCTTTGGAAACGAGATAAATACCATCTGCGTTCCGTCCGGCGAGATGTGCGGAAACCAATCGTTGAGTTCACCGTTTGTGACTTGCTCCTGTTCGCTGCCATCGGCGCGCATTTTCCAGATTTGCATGTGGCCGGTGCGCACGGAATTGAAATAGATGTACTTTCCATCGGGAGAATATTCGGGGCCGTCATCGAGGCCCTTTGCGGTGGTAAGCCTTTTTTCTTCGCCTCTTTGCGTCGAGATGGAGTAGATATCGAATTCACCGTCGCGCTCGCCGACGAAAGCGAGAGTCTTTCCGTCCGGTGACCAACCATGCCAATAGGACGGAGCATTTTTTGTGATGAGACGGGGCGTTCCTCCGACAAACGGCAAAATGTAAATCTGCGACTTATGATCTCCCTGTGATTGATCGCTGATGACGAGTTCCTTGCCGTCGGGAGAGATTCCGTGGTCGTTATTGCAACGCGTGGCAAAGCCAGTGTCGAGAATTTGCGTGGCGCCGCCGGTTGCAGGCATCGCTCGATCTTCCCGTTGCGATTGAAGAGTAGCGTTGCTCCGTCATGCGTCCAGTTTGGCGCTTCAATGCGGCCTTGCGTTTGGTACACGGCTGTTCGATCGGTGGACGCTACTGTGACTTCTTCGAGCGCGCTGTAGAGCGCTGCATCCTTCCAATCGGTTGCGGGGAGTCCGGAAAGCTTGACGTTGGAAAAAACCGCGGTCTCTACAATATCTTTTTCATGACTGCACATGCCGATGCCGACGTACAGAGAATCCCCGAGCTGGATGCGCGGCGATCCGCCTGCAAATTGAAATTCGCCGTCTTCTCCCGCAAGCCACATCGTGAAATAATCGCCATGCTTGACGATACGCAGATGTTTCGGCGACCAGAAGGCTGCTTGCACTTCATGGGTCAGGCCGCCTTTCTCATCACGAAACTGCAGTGCGGTCATTCCATTGCCGTGCAGCGCGATGTCCGCATAAGGCGAATCCGCCTCTAGAGTGGGCCGGATCATCAACAGTGCTTTGCGATGAGGATTGGCGCCCTTGCCGACGAAAGTGATATCGGCTTGCAGATAGCCATCACCGGAAACCTTCATCCACGCGAAATGAAAGTTGTCTTTGTCGAACCAAACATTTTCGCCGCTGGCTGTAATGGTGTACGTCTGTTTATCGGAATCGTATTGAAGATCGCTGCGGCGGAGCAGCACGCCGACATCGCCCTGCGCGTCAAACACGCCAACCTTGGCGGGTGCATCTTGCGCGGTTGCGCCGACAGCGGCGGAAAGGAGAAAGAGCAAGAAGCCAAATAGTCTGGATTTCAGAACCAGGGTGTGTTTGCTCACGGGGCGCCTCCATCGGCAAGCACTCTACCGCAAGTCGCACAGGGATTTCTCATGCCCGCAACAAAATTGACACCAGCGCTGAGGCTCAACATAATCTGCGCCATGTGGAAGGAGATCCCTCTATGAAACTACGACCGATAATTTTGGGGGCGCTGACCGTTGGAATGATTTTCGCGTTCGTAACACTCGCAGCGCCGCAAAAGCCCTTTACTGTTGAAGGATACGTGCTGGACTCCGCTTGCGCATTTACCAAGGGCCTCGATAAGCCGATCAGCCGCGATTGTGCTCTTGCGTGCGCCAAGGAAGGTTCGCAGCTCGTGATTCTTGCGAAGGATGGTTCAATTTACTGGCCGATAGATTCCGCAACGCCCGCCAAAGGACAAAACGCAAAACTACTCGAGTTTGCGGGGAACCGCGTGAAAGCGACCGGCAAACTGTATGACCGCGGCGGCTCGCATGCGCTGGTGGTCGAGTCCATCACCGCAGTGAAATAGATTCACGTAGCCGCCCGGCATTTTTTTTCGAAAAGGAGCATCAGCTTGCATCGGACCATTCGTTCCCTGATTTTTTCCGTTCTAGGAAATCTTGTAATGTTGGCCGCTTTCGTGAGCCCATTGGGTGCTCAAGCATCGAAAACATACGAATTTACGGTCGAGTACAACGTTCCAGTGAAAATGCGCGATGGTGTGACGCTGCGCGCGGACATTTACAAGCCGAAGACCGACGAAAAATTGCCGGTGCTGCTGACGCGGACGCCATACGACAAGTCGAAAACGTGGATCACGCCATTTGCTCACGTTGCGGCGGCGCGAGGATACATTGTGATCATGCAGGACGTGCGAGGCCGCTACGAATCGGAAGGCGAATGGTATCCGTTTAAGAACGAAGCCAACGACGGTTATGACACGATTGAATGGGCCGGATCGTTGCCTTATACGAACGGAAAAGTCGGGATGTTTGGCGGGTCCTACGTGGGTGCGACGCAAATGCTCGCGGCACTTATGCGGCCGCCGCATCTGGCGGCAATTTGTCCGACAGTGACGGCTTCGAATTATCACGACGGCTGGACGTATCAAGGCGGCGCGTTTGAACAGTGGTTCAACCAATCGTGGACTTCGGGCCTTGTTGAAAACACGGAAACGCGGCGTTGGAACAACCTGAAAACGGCGATGGAGGGAATGAACACGCTGCCGCTGACGGAATATCCCGTGCTGAAGGCCGACGTGAATAGGTTGGCGTCATATTACGCTGATTGGCTGGCACACCCGAACTTTGATGAGTATTGGAAACGGTTGTCGATTGAAGACCACTACGGGCAGATTCAAGCGCCGGTGTTCACGGTGGCGGCCTGGTACGACATTTTCCTCGGCGGGTCGTTGCGGAATTTTGTCCGCTTGCAGAAGGAAGCGGGTACAGAGGCGGCACGCAAAGGACAGAAGTTGTACGTCGGCACCGGAGGACATGCCGGAGGATGGGGTGGGAAGATTGGCGCTATCGATTTCGGCGATAAGGCGCTTTTGGACCCCGACCAGCTGATGCTGCGGTGGTATGACAAATTGCTGAAGGGTGAAGCGAACGGAGCGGAAAACGACAAGCCCGTGAAGATTTTTGTGATGGGGAAAAATGTCTGGCGCGACGAAGATGATTGGCCGCTCGCGCGAGCACAGTCCACAAAATACTTTTTACATTCGCACGGCGCGGCAAACGGTATCAGCGGCGACGGGACGCTCAACACAACCGCGCCTGCGACTGAGCAACGCGATACGTACAATTACGACCCGGAAGATCCAACGCCGACGATTGGCGGGCCATTGTGTTGCGCAGAGTTGCCCCCAGGACCTGGTCCTCAAGACCAGCGGCCGGCAGAAGCGCGCAGCGACGTGCTAGTTTTCACGACGCCGGCGTTTGCGCAGGAATTCGAGATTACTGGGCCCGTGATGGCGGATTTGTTCGTCAGCTCCAGCGCAGTGGACACAGACTTTACGGCGAAATTGGTGGACGTTTGGCCGAACGGGTTTGCGCAGAACCTGACGGATGGGATTCTGCGCATGCGCTACCGCAGTTCGCAGGAAGAGCCGGAGCTGATGAATCCCGGGGAGATTTACCACATTACGGTGGACATGTGGGCGACGAGCAATGTGTTTTTGCCGGGCCACAAATTGCGACTGGAAATCTCCAGTAGCGATTTCCCTCGTTTCGACCGCAACTTAAATACTGGCGAAGAGCAAGCGCGCGGAACGCGAATGGTCAAAGCGGCAAACGTAATTTTCCACGACAAGGATCATCCTTCGGCCGTGCTTCTACCTGTGATTCCAGCCGCGAAGCCTTAACCCGGCCCGCATGCGAGTGTGATACCTCAGCCCTTTTTGTGCTTGAAGTATTCCACCTGGCGAAGGCGCTTCTTCGCTTCCTCCTTTGTCTTGTAAGGGCCGCCCAGCCTTTTGCCCTTTTTCGGAAAGCACTTCGTAGCCGCCGGAAACTTTCCTGATCATATGCGTCCTCCTTCATTGCGAATGGATTGCATAGCAAGACTTTGCGCGCCGCCTGCCGGCGACCCATCCGTGGATTTCGGTAAGGCGCCTGAAATAGTCCTGTAATCCCAGTTCAGCAGAAACGAAACGCAGTAACCAAACCTCGAGGAGCCTCATCTAACGCGCGGCAGTTTTCGCGCAACTTGACACACTTTGCGAGGAAGCCTACACTACGGAGTTTTTAGATGACCTCTTTGACGAACAGGGATGCGGGGCTCAAGACTTACATGGATAAGAAAAGGCTCGACTACTACAAGAAGAAGCTGCTGGCGCGGCGGGAAGAGTTGTTGAAAACGATCGCGCGCACAGAAGAAGAAGGGCGGCAGGCGGATGACGATCCGACGGTGGACCTTGCTGACAAGGCTGCCAATTCGTACACGAAAGAATTCCTTTTCGGCATGACGAACACGGATCGCGGCATCCTGAACCTCATTGATGCGGCGCTCAAGCGCATCGCGGAAGACGAGTACGGCACATGCGGCAATTGCCAGGAAGAGATGCAGCAGAAACGCCTGGAAGCGGTGCCCTGGGCGAAGCACTGCATCAACTGCCAGGAAAAAGCCGAAAAAGGCCAGCTGTAAGCGGCGGACAGCCTGTTATCTAATTTATAAAATAATCTTTAAATTAAAAAGCGAAGGGAGTAGGCTGCTGCCGCAATGGCGGTGTCTGCTCCTTGTCGTTTTTTGCCTGTGCGTTGGCTTGCGGAAGCGCGCGACGCGCTCGCCGGCATCCTGATTCCCGCACCTTGCCGGCTATGCGAGAAGTTGCTGACTCATTCTTCGAGAATCCCTGTTTGCGAAGGATGCCTCGATGGCTTCCCGCGATTGCCTGAGAAGATTTGCGCTTCGTGTGGTATCCCCTTACCCGACATGGTCGCGGTTCCGGGAGAACATGTGCAGTGCGCAGCGTGCCGAATCGGAAGGTACTCGTTCGATAGCGCGCGGAGCTTTGCGCTCTATGGATGTCGTCGTACCGGTTCCGCTGCATCGCGACCGCGAGAAGGAGCGCCGCTATAACCAAGCAGAGCTGCTTTCTGGGCCGCTGGCGAAGCTCTTGAGGCTGCCTCATCGAGGCGTTTTGCTGGTTCGCAAGCGGCCTAGACCGGCGAAACATTTGTTAACACTACGTGAACGCTGGGCGGCGGTGCGTGTCGCATTTGAGACATGTCCAGGCAGCCAAGTTGACAATCAGCGCGTCTTACTGCTAGATGATGTAATGACGACTGGCGCGACGCTGGATGCCTGTTCGAAGGCGCTTCGCGACGCTGGAGCCAAGTCAGTGGTGGCGCTCACGGTAGCCCGAGCGGCGCACAATCCGCTGCCGGCTGCTGGTGAGAGTTAGCCCAAGGGAAGCGCTATGAGCGCATTGCGGCAGGATACGCCGAGTCCCCGGGGGCGAATGTCCCCCGTAGCGGCTGAGACCGCTACGTCTTCCAGCGAAGTTCCCGCTGGTAGTAGATCCCACAACCCGACTGTGCTCCGGCGCGGTTCGCTGATGCAGGAACCCGTGTTGGTACTAAACGCAACGTACGAGCCGATTAACGTCACGGCGGTGCGGCGCGCGATGGTACTCATGCTGAAGGGCGTGGCACAAGCGGAAGAGATGCACAGCGCGGAAGTACATTCCGCGGCCCATTCGCATCGAGTTCCGTCTGTGATTCGCCTCCTGGCGTACCGGCATATTCCACAGCAGAGCCGGGCGCTTTCGCGGAAAAACATTTTGCTGCGTGACCGCAATACGTGCCAGTTTTGCGGGCGTGTGTTTCCGAGTTCGGAATTGACGCTGGATCATGTGGTGCCGCGTTCGCGCGGCGGGCGCTCGACTTGGGAAAACCTCGTCGCCTGCTGCTACCGCTGCAACAACAGCAAGGGCGACCGCACGCCGGAAGAAGCAGGGTTTAAGTTGGCTCGCCGGCCGCGTCCGTTTACGCTGCATACCTCGCGGCAGTTGATGCGGCTGATTGGCCACCGCGACGAACGGTGGCGTAAGTACTTGTTTTACTAAGTATTTTCGCGGGGTCACGGCCAATTCAGAAAAAATTTACGAGCAAGGAAACCTTTTTTGATGGCGTGCATCTAACTTATCAAAACCACTTCGAGGACACACCCCGGGAGGCAGCTAGGGTTCACACCCTAGCTGCTTCTCTCCTTTTACGGCCGATAATTTCCCTGAACAAATTCTTGGAGGATTATTTCAGGATTTGGAACTTTCGGAACATTGCGGGGGGAAACTTCTTAGCGCCGCTTCTTCGTCTGGAAATTCCGGAAAAACTTTGTAGAGTTGGGTGATTTTCAGAATCTCTTCCACCTTCGCTGAAAGACCCACTACTTTCATCGTCCCGCCACTTTTGATCACCGTCAGATAGTTGCGCACCAGTTCGCCGATTCCGGAACTGTCCAGGTATTCGAGTCCACCCAAATTCAGAACGATGTCGTTGTGTTTCTTGGCGATCAATCCGCAAATAGCATCCCGCAAGGCGCCCGATTCGAATGAGGTGAGGCTCCCCGAAATGTCAACAAGCGCGGCCGGCCCGGACTGACGAATGGCAATTGTGAAATTCTTCGTGCGTGGAGGTATTGGCATACCTCTTCATTTTACCCATCCGCCGCAGAATGGGAAACGTTTGCAAGAGAGCTATCGACGCAGGACAACCCGGAGTCCGCGACGCCAGTCTTCCGCCAGGCCCACGCGAACCATATCCAGTTGTGGTGAAAGAGAACGAGCCAAAGTATCGGTAGCCGGATGAAAGCGCAGAGCTGGCGCTACCAAGTAAACAAAGAGGCGCCAGCTCGCGCAGATTTGCCTCCAGCCCGAGGGATAACTCCACGCGGGAGATTCTAAGGGAGTATTTACCGAAATGCTATTTTTTATCTTCGGCAAGTTTCAGCCCGCTCACTGTTACTCTGGGCATCTGATAATTCCAGGAATTGGGAACATGGTCGAAAGAGATCTCAAAGTGGGCCGCTTGGCCCGGCTTCAGGCCATCTGGTGAGGGCGGAACGAGTGGGCGCGTTTCCTTTAGCGCAATTTGGTTCATGCTGTCGCGGAATTCGATGGTGGCATCCACGGCGAGCAAAGTTCGATTGCCGGCGTTCAGAACGTCGCCTTCCACAATTTTCACTTGCTGATTCAAAAAGTTCTCCGCTTGTTTCATTGCGAAATTGCCGAGGCGCAAGCTCGGTGCGTACGCCTGTTCCTGCGGGCCAAACAACAGCTGTGAAGTTTTTGATGCCGTTGGTCGTGACGGGGACTTGAACAAAAGAAAATACGCGCTTATCGCCGCGAGAATTACGACAAACGAAATAAGAAACAGCCTGCGCGCAGGACCGGGATTTTCCTGCTGGAGTTTCGTGGTGTCGTTGAGGACGGGAGGTTCCATTGAGGCGAAGCCTATCTGCCGAATTCGAGCCGCTGCACGAGTGGTTCCGGAAGGCCGGCCTTTCTCATGCGCGACTGTACTTTGCCAATATCGTACGGCACGCGCCAAAATTCCACTGTGTGATTTTGCAGGTCCGCAATAGCAAATGCGGCGCGTGGGTCAGCGTCACGCGGCTGGCCAATCGAACCAGGATTGAGCAGGTAGCGCTTGTCCGGCTCAATTCGCAACGCGGCAAAGGCTTCCGTGGAGCGTGGACGAATCTGCAAAACTTCGAGATTACTGTCCATGTAGGCGAAGCCGCCCTGATGATGCGTGTGACCAAAAAAAGTGACGGGCGCGGTGGAATCCAGTAGCCCTTCGAGGGCTTGCGCCGGGGTGAACACGTATTCGTCCTCGTCCTGAAACGCTCCATGCACCAGCACAATTCCGTTTGTTTCCAGTGGGCCGTGCGGAAGGTCCGCCAGCCACTGCAAAAGCTCCGGAGACATTTGACTTCGCGTCCAATCTACCGCTGCCTTGGCCACGGGATTGAAATCCTCCGTGCTCATGATTTTGGCAACTGCCTTGTCGTGATTTCCGCGAATGCATGGATCTGCAACCCCGCGAATTTTTTCGCTAACTTCGGCCGGATCGGGGCCGTAACCAACAATGTCGCCGAGACAAACAGCCGAATCCCAACGTCCGGCCGCTCCCGCCAGCGCCGCTTCTAGTGCAGTGAAGTTGGCGTGGATATCACTGAGAATCAGAATCCGCATTTGCAATGTCCGAAAAGTGGAATTGAGTATAGATGAACACGTCCGAGGATGCACGAGCAGGAGGTAAACAAGAGAGCTTGGACGAGTGATAAGCAAAAATGCCGCGTGAAGATGCGAACAATTTCGAGTGTTTTAGCCGGAATTTATAAGTGTAGTGGAAAATGCTTTCCCTGTTTTCTACATCGTTACAGGAGACCTTTTCCGCGTTCAAAAATGACAACTTTTTTAACACGACGAGCGAAACATTTGCTGCTATGGATTCGTCTATCAGAGTGCAGCCACGCATTGAGCTGTAT
>Ga0137397_10001368_pt1 | contig 17016 bp, 15 predicted proteins | sample czorhiz116metaG_FD_106658 | JGI IMG/M metagenome (GOLD analysis project Ga0137397, IMG submission 106658) | Vadose zone soil microbial communities from Angelo Coast Range Reserve, California, USA - czorhiz1.16 metaG | ecosystem: Environmental > Terrestrial > Soil > Vadose zone | place: USA... | reverse complement strand
CGCAGGCAACACAAATTCCACTTTAGGATTTGCTTTCACGCGGTCAATCATGATTTTGGATGCGCGAAACTCGGCTCGCCGGTGAATCAAATAAACCCTGGTTGCGTAACGTGAAAGAAAATTCGCCTCTTCCATCGCGGAATCTCCGCCGCCCACCACCGCAATCGGCTTCCCGCGGAAAAAATATCCATCGCAGGTCGCGCATGTCGAAACGCCGCGTCCGATCAATTCTCGTTCACCCTTCAGCCCCAGCAGCCGCGCCGAGGCCCCCGCCGCCACGATCAACGTCTTCGTTTCCAGCGTCTCTTTGCCCACCGTTACCTTGAACGGCCGCTTCGATAAGTCCACTTCCGTCACGGCGCCAGACTTGAACTCCGTGCCGAATTTCTCCGCCTGCTTGCGCATGTTGGCAATCAATTCCGGCCCCATGATCCCCTCAGGAAATCCCGGAAAATTCTCCACGTGCGTGGTCAGCGAAAGTTGCCCGCCCGGCTCGTGTCCATCCAGCACCACCGGCTTCAGGTTCGCGCGCGCGGAGTAGATCGCCGCCGTCAGCCCCGCACATCCGCTTCCGATAATTACCACATTCTCCATTCGCTTTTTCTCCACCGCTATTAGATTCGCGACCCGCCATTCTGGATACAAAGACAGAAGATTGTAGCATTTGCGGCCGCGGGAGCCGTGTGGAGGAACATCCACAAACGCTACTGCGAACGGGAGTTACGCGCGGATCGATCGAAGCAACTCGCGCAAGCCAATTTGGAGGCAAATCCTCCGCTCCGAAAATTGACCACACAATTTCCATGCGTTTATGCTTCTTCTTTACGCGAACCATTTTACAAGGAGAGTTCTGCCCATGGACCCGCGTTTTCCCATTGGAAAATTGGAAATACCCACAACCGTCACACCCGCCCTGCGCCAAAGCGCCATCGCCAGAATCGCGGCAACGCCTGCCAATTTCCGCTCTGCTGTGAAGGGTCTGACTGACGCCCAACTCGACACTCCCTACCGTGAGGGAGGCTGGACCGTCCGCCAGGTGGTTCACCACTTGCCGGACAGTCACTTAAATGCTTATGTGCGTCTAAAGCTCGCGCTAACCGAATCGAGTCCGACGATCAAACCGTACGCCGAAGACAAATGGGCGGAGCTTGCGGATTCGAGTTCCACACCGATTGAAGTCTCTCTGACGTTGCTGGAATCGCTGCACACACGCTGGGACGTCCTCTGGCGCTCACTCAAACCACAGGATTTTTCACGCAAGTTGATTCATCCCGATCACGGCGAGCGCACGATTGACTGGCTGGTTTTCGTTTACGCATGGCACGGCCAGCATCATACCGCGCATATCACGGAGCTGCGCAAAAGGAAGAATTGGTAAGGTCAGCCGTTCTTTTTTTCGTCCGATTCCTTTTCGTTCAATTCCTTGATGAGCGCCTTCCCTTTTCGAAACCACGGCCGTTCATATCTCTGCATGTAGCGAGGCAGCGTCCGCTTCTTCGCCATTAAGGTCTGCGCCCATTGCTTCGCTTCATCCTTGCGCCCGGCCAGCTTCAAAAAAGTCGCGTAGTTATAAAGTATTTCCGGCGTCGTCGAAAACTGCACCGGCTCTGCGTACATCACGTCTGCGCGCACATAATCCCCAGTTTGAGCGTACGCATTCGCAAGCGTCGCCTCCGCCCGGTAGTAGTCATACTTGTGGTCGCTGCTCACTACGCGTTCCAGATCCGGTATCGCCCCCGCAAAATCATTCAGTCCCACCGAAGCCTTCGCCCGCAAATAAAATGTATGCGGCGAATCACTTCGCGCTCCGATTGCTTTCGTGAATGCTTCGCGCGACTTTTCAAATTTCTTCTCATCTAGGTACAACTCCCCCAGCTCCTCAAAGTTCGCCGCCGAAGGATTATCCAGAATGTCTGTTTCCACCTTTTGAATCCGCGTCCGCCGCCCAAATCCATGGAACACTCCGCGCAATAATCCCAGGTCCGGAACCGCTTCCACGACCAGATACGCAGCCGATCCCACAAATCCGCCGAACAGAATGATGTAGAACCAATAGTTCTCCGGCCGGCGCCGCACAAAATGGATCAGCGCGACGATTTGCACGATAAATCCCCACGGATAGAAAAGATGACTTAGTCCGAACATCGTTCGAGGACGCGCTCCTGTTCGTTCGGAGGATTGGATTCTTGAAGAGATTATCTACGAAGTTCTATTAACTTGTCGCCGCCAGTTCGTACAGGTATTCCACGTGTGATAACGCGGCATCATCCATTCCGCGCACTTTCGGGTTCGATGATTCGATCAAATAATACTCGTCCGGCGCGTGCGCTCCATTGCCATGACCCAACCCAAAGTGGCTCGCGGGCATTTTCAACGGCTCGCCCGTAAACACGTATCCCGGCCACGAGCCGGCCAGCCGCGGCATCTCGATCGAATCAATTCCCTCTTTCTTGTAAACGGATTTTTCCGCGCGCGAAATCAGCGAATCCATCGGCGTGCTCGTGGGATCGTATCCGCCCGTCACGTTCACTTCGATATCGCCAAAGCCGCGCTTCGCCAGATGCGCCTTCAACGCCGCCGCCGCTTCTTCTGCTTTCATGTCCGGCACGAGCCGTAAATCCATTTTTGCCACAGCGCGCCCGGGCAGTATCGTCTTGCCGCCCGGTCCCGTGTAGCCGCCCACGAGCCCTTCAATGTTCACCGTTGGCCGCGAAACCAGAAGCTCCAGTGACTCCTGAAAGCTCACGTCATGCACCCACTTCTGCACACCCATGGACTTCTTCACGGAGTCTTCCTTCAACCGATTCGCTGCCGCTGAGACCATCCTTCGTTCCGCGTCGCTAATCGGCCGCGCCTTGTCCGCAAATCCCTCAATCGCGGGATCGTTTCCGTCCGGCGAAACCAAAGTCGCCAACGCCTCCACCAGGTGCCACGCCGGACTGTCCAGCCGCGCCTTGTTGCTCGAATGCACATCCTTCTTCGGCCCGCGGCCCCATTTTTCGCCGCTTGAGATCAGTTCCAGTTCCACTACGCCTTTGGCGCCGTAGAAAATCGTCACCGTGCCGTCCAAATCCTGGGACGCAAACGGCATGTAAACTCCAACTGTTTTTCGCAGCGCCTCCAGCACTTCCGGCCGTCGCACCACTTGCGGAAAATGCGGCGAGCCAATCTCTTCTTCGCCCTCCGCGACAAGTACCAGATTCAGCGGCAATTTCTTCCCCGCGCCGCGAATCGCATGTAACGCCGCAAGAAACGTCGCCTCCGGCCCCTTTTGATTCACCGCGCCGCGCCCAATCATTACTTTTCCCACGTTCGGCCGGTCCACAATCGCGGCAGCCAGCGGCGGCGAAGACCATTCCGCCGGATCGAACTGCTTCACGTCATACATAAAATAAAGCCCAAGCGTTTTTGGCGCGCCCGCGTCCAGCGTTGCGAAAACGCCGGGATGCCGGTCCGTCGGCATCTTTTTCACCATGCCGAATCCTGCTTCGCGCAGCATCTGCATCATCAGTTCGCAACCTTCGCTCATGTTGCGATTTTCCGCCGCGATGCTCGGCAGCTTGATCCAGTCCTGCAGCCGCTTCACCGATTCGTCATGCCGCTTGGTAATTTCCGCGCGTATTGCGTCAAACTCGCCAGCGCCCATCCACTCGGACCCCTTCGATTCGGCAAATGGCAATCCCGTCATCGAAAGCCCGGCCGCGCTCGCTCCCAAACTTGCAATCGCTCCCTGCAAAAACTCCCGCCGGTCCGCCATCGTCATTCCTCCCACTCGCGCGAAAGCCTACACGTTCTCGCATCGTTGGGCAAATCAATGAAGTAAGTCTATGATTGCCAAAACGTCTGAGTCGGAAGTTGGGTCTTAGAGGTCCGAAGTGCAATGCTCCGAAGTGGAATGCAAAGTGGAATGAATCCAGACGAAAAAACGCGCGGCATTCCCTTCGTGTTGTTGGCCGACTTGTTGCTGCTCTTGATGGCCGTGCTGGCGGGCGGCGCTGCGCTGCGCGAGTCCGTTACGGTGGACGAAGTGTCGCACATCGGCGCAGGCGTGAGCTACCTGCAAAAGCTCGATCTCCGAATGAATCCTGAGCACCCGCCCCTCCCCAAGGTGCTGGCAGCAATCCCACTGGTGCTGCGCGGCGTTCGTGCCGACTACACCCACATCTCGTGGACGTTCAGCGAAAAGTTCTTTCCTGCGTACGTGGGGCAGTGGGTCTTTGGGGAATGGTTGCTGGAGAAGTGGAACGAGCCGAAGATGGTGCTCGCGTGGGCGCGGTTTCCCATGCTCTTGCTGACTCTGGCGTTGGGATGGGCGGTGTACGCGTGCGCGAAGCGGCTAGGAGGCGCGTGGGGCGGCCTGCTCTGCCTCGCCGTCTATGTAAGCACGCCTGCGTTCCTCACCTTTGGCCCACTCGTCCACACAGATTTGGCGGTGACGCTTTTCTCTCTGCTTTCTCTGTGGGCATTTGCCGAACTCTGGCAGGAGCCCAACCGGAAGAACGCATTGCTATTTGGCCTGTGTCTCGCAGGAGCGTTGCTATCGAAGTTCACGGCGGGCGTTCTGTTCGTTGCGTTCCTGGCATTTGTACTGAGCCTGCGCTTTCGTGCCGTTCCCGGGCAGCCTGAAAACAAACCAGAACTGCGCGAGTGGCGGCGGGCGCGCTGGCGGGCAACGTTCAAAGGCGTTTTGTACGCAGCGTTAGCCGTGTACGCTTTTTACTTCGTCTTCTCCTTGCATCAGCCGACCAATGCTCTTTACCGGATTGGGGATGGTCCACTGGCGCTTTTTCTGCGCCGTCTTCTGTTGCCCCCTTTGCTGTACCTGCGCGGACTGTTTTTGGTGGTGTTCTCAAGCAGACGGCCGACGTTCATCCTCGGTCATTCCTATCCTCACGGTGTCTGGTTCTACTTTCCGATTGTCTTTGTTCTGAAATCGTCTCTCGGGTATCTCAGCCTGTTATTTCTCGCAGTGGTCGCGGCCCTAATTAGGAAAGTGAATAGGAAATTGAATAGGAAAGCACGAGGTGAAACGACCGTTCCGGTGATCCCGCCACAACGAGCCGAGCACTGGCGCGTCCTCTGGGTGAGCTTGCTCGTGTTCACTGGCGTTTGTCTCCTCAGTCCGCTCGATATCAGCATCCGGCACTTCTCCGTACCCATAATGCTGTTGATCCTGATGCTCGCGCCGCTGCCTCGCCTGCTTGGGGAATTGCGCGCGCGAACAGCACTCGGAGCCAGGCTGGGAGCGGCGGCAATCGCCGCGCTTGCCGTCAGTTGTCTGTTCACCGCAGTGCGTGCGTATCCGTACTATTTTCCGTACATCAACGCTTTGAGCCTGGGACGTCCTGCCTACGCGCTGGTCAACGATTCCAATGTGGATTGGAACCAGTCGCTCCCGGAAGTGCAACGCTTTGCCGAGCAACATCGCCTGCAGAGAATTGGGCTGGATGACTACGGGTTTTCGGATCCCACCGTATTCGTGCCACAAGCGCAACCCTGGAATTGCCAAAGGCCCGAGCCGGGCGATGCGGGACAATGGGTCGCGCTCTCCGCCAACAATATTCTCGATGGGCATAATTGCGCGTGGCTGACGCAGTATCCACATGAGGCTTTGGCCGGCGGCAGCATACACGCAGTGCAACTGCCCGCTCCTATCCCAGTGGCCGGCAGCGTGGGTGGACCGCCGATGCCTTCCGACTATCGCCAATTCGGTGGCGCGCCCCTTGACATACGCGGCTTCTTCAAGCACGTGATCCAGCATCCGGACGACCTCCCGCAAGCCGTTCAATGGATGCAAACCGCATTCGCGGCGTTGAGCAAGTCGCCAGGTCCACCTCCCAAGCCCCCCTGGGAACCCTAGCCACCACGAGCGAAACTCACCGACTTACGGAACACGCCGAGAAGCAGCAACAGAAACGCGAGCGCCTCCCCGCGCACCGGCAACGCAAGCTGAGCGAAGTTCTGTCGCTGGGCAACAACCACAAATCTCGGCTTCCCAGACTACTTCTGGCACTCGCTCATGAACCTCATGAAATTTGTTGCTACACTCTGCCGCGTGAAACCGCTTCTTCTTCTGTGCGCAGGTCTCGTTTCGTGCCGTTCCATCGGTGCCACAGAACCCTCCTGGACCGTGCTTACCAGCGGTATTGATACCAACTTGCGCGCAGTGAGCGCCGAGCTCACGCACGATTCCGCCGGCCGCGAAATCACTACCATCTGGGCTTCCGGTTCCAACGGCGTGATCCTTCGCTCTCTCGACGAAGGGAAAACCTGGAAGCGCCTGCACATCCGCGGCGCGGAGGATCTGGATTTTCGCGGACTCAAAGCCTTCGACGACAAAACGGCTTACGCCATGTCCAGCGGTGAAGGCGAAAAATCCCGCATCTACAAAACCACCGACGGCGGCGCAACCTGGGAACTCCAATACACGGACAAACGCAAAGCCTTCTTCCTCGACGCAATCGTGTGCGATTCAGAGACTCAATGCTTTGCTCTCGCCGATCCCATTGACGGAAAATTTCTGCTTCTCGAAACTCGCGACGGCAAACTTTGGACTCCCTTGGCCGCGGATCATCTTCCCGCCGCCCTTCCCGGCGAAGGCGCTTTCGCCGCAAGCAACTCCTCGCTGGCTCTAGGTGACGACCACGAACTTTATTTCGCCACAGGTGGCGCCGCAAAACCCCGCGTCTTCTATTCACCCAACTGGGGGCAAACCTGGTCCGTTGCGGAAACGCCCATTGCGGGTGGCAACGCTTCGTCCGGTATTTTTTCTATTGAACCCAAGGAAGGCGGCCCGATCGTCGCGGTTGGCGGTGACTATAGAAATCCGGCTCAGGCCGCTTCCGTCGCAGCCTATTCCCTCGACCGCGGAAAAACCTGGCAGCTAGCCGCGAGTCAACCCGGCGGCTATCGCTCCGCCGTTGCGTCCGTGGATGGCGTCCTATTTATCACCGTAGGTCCAAAAGGAGCGAACGTCAGCTTCGACGCAGGAGTCCATTGGAAATTTTCCACTCCGCTCAATTTCAATGCTATCTGCGTGCTGGATATTTTCAACACTTGGGCCGTCGGACCCAACGGCACCGTCGCTCGCTTCCACAATCCAAAACAATACGAAATCCGCAACCGCGATTCGAGAAAACCTGTAGTAGCCACTGTTGAGTCTGGTGACTGCACAGCAGACAAACCTTGCACGGTGGCGCGTCAAGCTGCGGGTCGTGTACGATGAACGTGCCGCACAAAAAAGGAGATTGCATGAGCCGTCCCGCAGGAACTTACGCGATTTTTGAAACTTCGCAGGGCAATATCGTTATCAAGCTGCTGGAAAAAGAAGCGCCGAACACCGTGGCGAATTTCGTCGGACTTGCCGAAGGCACGAAAGAGTTCATCAACGAGCGGACGGGTGCGAAAGAAAAGCGGCCGTTCTATGACGGGCTGGTGTTCCACCGAGTGATTCCGGACTTTATGATTCAGGGCGGCTGCCCGCAAGGAACCGGCATGGGCGGACCGGGCTACAAATTCGCGGACGAATTTCATCCTTCGCTGAAGCATTCGACCAAAGGAAAACTTTCCATGGCCAACTCCGGTCCGGGAACGAACGGCAGCCAGTTTTTTATTACTGTGGCACCGACGCCGTGGCTCGATAACCGGCACACCATTTTTGGCGAAGTGGTGGAAGGCCAGGACGTGGCGGACAAAATCTCCAAGTTGCCGCGCGATTCCAGCGATCGTCCGCGCTCAACAGTGGCGATCAATAAAGTAAGAATCGAGCGGGTTTCGTAAGAGCGCCCTTCTTAAGGAAACATTCCGCGATGATGATTCCGCTGCGCTTTTTCATTGAAGTGATTCTAGCCCTTCTCGGCGGATTCATTCTCTGGCTCGCGATCGTCACACACAAATATCCGGACCGCCATTCGCAATCGTGGCTGATCGTAAGCGTAGTGGTAATGATTTGGGGCGTGTTCACGGTCCTGCGTGCCCGTGGCCTGCGCACCTACCTGGTGGATCGCGTCGGCGGATTCTCCCTGATTCTTGTCGGCGGACTGATGCTGGTGATTTCCCGCGCGCCCTTTGCGTGGGTCACGCCGCTCTTCGCGGCGACCGGCGGCCTTCTCGTCTTGCGCGGGCTGGTGGGTTGTGTGTTAGTCTCGCGGCGTTCCTAGCCCAGACACCGCGCCGCAGTTCGCTACTCGCACGTCAGCCCGCACGAAGGAGACGCAGCATGCTCAAAGAATTCAAAGAATTTGCCATGAGGGGAAACGTTCTGGACCTCGCGGTCGGCGTCATCATCGGCGCCGCATTTGGAAAAATCATCGCATCACTGGTGGACGACGTGCTCATGCCTCCGCTGGGCCGCATGCTCGGCCACATGGATTTTTCCAACCTGTTTATCAATCTGAGCGACAAATCGTTTGAGACGATTGCGGCGGCAAAAGCGGCAGGAGCGCCGACGCTGAATTACGGCAACTTCATCAATACGATTATTAATTTTCTAATCGTCGCGTTTGCGATTTTTCTGCTGGTGCGCACGGTGAATCGCTGGACGGCGAAGCCCGCCCCAGCGGTTGCGCCGACAACGAAAGATTGCCCGCAATGCGCGATGCCGATTCCGCTGGCGGCGAAGCGGTGCGGGCATTGCACCTCGCAGGTGTGAGAGGAAGTAGGAAAAAGAAAGAGCCAAGCACATTTGATCTTGCCGAGATGGGGCGCAATATATTGCGCCCCTACGTGCCGAGAACAAATGCCGGTTAGCTTGGTGGTGGCTTCTTTTTGTTGCGGTTCGCTGCCAGATGGGCGCGCAAACGATTGAGTAATTCTTCTTCTTTGCCGGCGTCGAGTTCGGTTTGCACTTCTTCCAGCGCGAAATGCACCACGTCGTGATGGTGCAGCTCTTCGGGCTGAACGAGATCGCTAAAGCGCAGCCATAGCCGGTGGAGCAAGTTGACTTCGTTCGCCGTCAAGTTCGGCGCATGCGGACCGAGTACTTTGAAGACTTTGTCGCCCGTGGGCAGGTGAATTTCCAGATTGAATTGCGGCTTTGGATCGCCGAGCCGCTCCCACGATTCGCCGATTTGCCGCGCTTGTTCTTCGCTCTGCCATTTGCCGGATGAACCCACGACGATCGTAGAAGATTGCAGGCTCTGGCCGGCGCGCAAAATACCATCCCACAAATCGTTCGCGGCAACGACGGCGAGGCGGATGGATTTCCCGCGTTTTTCCGAAAGACTTAGCGCTTGCGAAAACAGTTGCTGCTCGATGCTGCCGAAAAGCTGGTCGGCGTCGAGTTCCTGCTCGCCGGAAGCGGCACGGCGCAAAATGCGCACGTGAAGAACGACGACATCGCGGCGGCCGGGCTTGAGACGGTCCAAAACATTCGCAAGGTGGTATAGATTGTACTGATTGCTGATGGGCACGAGGATGTTGCCGGGTTTCGTTCCGACGGCCTCGGGCGTAAGTTCGCCTTCAATTTCGAGATTGAATTGATCCATTTCCACGTGAGCGACGCCGGCGGGACGCGAGCGGCGCTCGGAAATGGTGAACACGATAAAGAGAAGAATAGAAAATGCGCCGCCGGCCATAGTGGCGATTGGTTTCGTAAACAAGTTGATGATGGCGATGGCGAGCAGTGTGAGCGTGATGAGACCGAGACCGAGAGGAACGTGCACGCCACGAATGGTGAAATTGAGCGGCACCTGAAATTCGCGCGCGCCGGGCCTGGTGTAACGCAACACGAGAACGGCGAGGCCGTTCATCGCGAAACTCCAAATTACTCCGAAAGCGTAGAGGTTCGCGAGGAATGTGACATGGCCACGGCTGATGATAATGGTGATGATTTGCAGAATGACAACGATATTGATGATGCGATAGCTGGTGCCGAATTTGGGATGCGGCTGGCGAAACCATTCGCTTAGGACGCCGTCTTCGGAGACGCGGTTCAGAACTCCGTTGGAGCCAACGATTGCGGTATTCACTGCGCCGGCGAGAATCACCGCGCCAACCACCACGACGAACACATGAAAGATCAATCTCGCGATAAACGGCCCGGCGAGATTCATGGCGAGTCCGCCGATGAGATTTTCGAGGAAGCCCTGGCGGATGTCGTCCGGAATAATCATCACCGCGAAGAAAGAAACCAACGAGGTGAAGACCAAGCTGTAAATGAAAATGACGAGGCCGGCTTTTTTCAGGTTGGGGAGTTTCGGGTGTTCGATTTCGCGGTAAACCTGCGCGAGGGACTCTTCTCCGCTCATGGCGAGGACGGAGTGGCCGAGCGCGATGAAGATGGCAATGATCCCGAACATGTGCGGCAACGGACTATGCACCAACCAGCCGAGAGCACTGGGCGTGAGATGAAGATTTCTTGGATGCGGGAGCGGCGGAAGCTGGGAGTGCCGAACGATAACGGTGTAGATACACCATCCGATGAGGATCACCACCATGACGGTGACGAGCTTCATGATGTGCAGGGCTTTTTCACTCGATTCGGGAATGCCTTTGGTGTTTTCCCACCAGAAATAAATCGTGACGATAATGGCGAAGCTGGCGGCGATTACGTCAATCAATCCGCCAGAAAAGGCGCTTTTTGTTAGATGGAAATACTGGGCGAGCTCGCTGAGGAGACCGCCGAGATATTGTCCTGCCGAGACGCCGCTGATGGGGCCGGTGAGAATGTAATCAAACATCAGCGCGGAGACGCTGAATTTGGCGAGTCCGCCGCCGAGGGATTGCTTGACGGCGCGATAGACGCCGCCGCGGACGAACATGCTGCAGCTTTCGACGTACACCGCGCGAACGGCGTACGAAAACAACATGATGGCGAGGATGAACCAGGGAGCGGTCTTGCCGATGTAGCCTTCGGCTTCACCGCCCGCATAATAGGCGGAAGAGGCGAGGTCGTTCAGAACGATGGCGGCAGCTTTCCAGAAGGAAATAAAGGTCAGTAGCGCGGTGGTCGCGACTATAACGCGCGGAACTACTTTGCTGCGGCCAGCCTGGGCAGCAGGGCCATTGGGAATCATGTTCATGAATGGGTATTCAGACCAGCAGATTAAAAGATTCGCAGATTTTCAGGGGTAAGTCTAGCGAGAGCGGGCCATACGTAGTGGTTCAGTTTGAATTTCATCTCCTTGTGTCACGATTCAAGAAATTCAAATTGAACCAATACCGGGCCGTACTTTGCCGGTGGTATTTCCGGATTACGGCAGCCCGACGTCGAGAGCGAATACATCGTGGTCGCCGCGATTCAATTGGAAGAGAAAGGAGCCATCGGGAGCAAGACCCTCCAAACCACACCTCAGTACGCCGCCCTCGAGCAAAGTGGCGCATTCAAAAGAGCGGTCGATAGAAAGATCCTTTATGCGCAAATGGCGTACGGGTTCGCCCTCTTCCAAAATATCCCGAAAGAATAGACTAGTTGAATCCTTAGACCACATTACGGCAGGTTGCCCCCCGCTTTATTCAGAATAAGTCTGCCCGGAAAGACATTCTCGCATCCGCGCTACCAGATGCGGGATTCACGGACGCTTTAGACATATAATTCCGGCGATGGGAACTGGTCTCAGCGCCGTACATTTGAAGCCGGTGAAAGTTCGCGCAGAGATGCATCTGGGCGTGCACTGCGTGAACGTGTACGTGCGCGATCAGGACCGCAGCTTGAAGTTTTACGTAGAGCAGCTTGGGTTTCGCGTGGCGTTTGACGCGAAGCTGCAATCCGGCGAGCGGTGGGTGGCAGTAGCGCCGCCTGATGGGTCGACGGTGTTGGCGCTGATCAAACCGAAACCGAAATCACAGGAAGCGAAACTGATCGGAAGATCAACGCAGATTGTATTTTTCACTGACGACGTTGCGGCGCGATTTCAGGAATGGTCAAAGCGCGGAGTGCGATTCTCGTCCGCGCCGCGATTGCGAAGAATCAAGTACGACGCGCAGACGCAAGCGACGTCGGCGGAACAATCTCTGCTGCTGGGAACTGAGGCGCCGATTTGGGGAAGCGCGGTTGCGCACTTTCGCGACGTGGACGGCAATTCGTTCACGCTGGCAAGCTACGACGAAGTAACGCACGCGATGGAGGCACAACGGCGTGCCATTGCTCAGAGACAGGAAGCAGAGAGGCGCGCGGCACGCGAGCTGGAAATTGCACGCGATGTACAGGCGCGGCTCTTTCCACAGAGTATGCCCCCGATGGCGACACTGGAGTACGCGGGTATGTGCATGCAAGCGCGACAAGTGGGCGGCGACTACTACGATTTTCTGGATTTGGGACAAGAGCGGCTTGGGCTTGTGCTGAGCGACATTGCGGGAAAAGGAATCGCGGGCGCGTTGTTGATGGCGAATTTACAGGCCAACCTGCGCAGCCAATGTGCGATTGCGGTGGACCAGCCGCAGGCGTTTTTGCGATCGGTGAACAGACTTTTTTTTGAAAACACTTCGGATGGTGCATACGCGACCTTGTTCTTTGGCGAGTACGATGATCGGCAAAAAAGGCTGCGGTATGTGAACTGTGGGCATTTGCCTGCGCTGCTGTTGCGCGCTGATCACACGATCGAAAAGCTAGAAGCTACGTGCACAGTACTGGGGCTTTTTGACAAATGGGATTGCGATGTGGAGGAACGGCAGCTGCAGCTGGGCGATACATTGGTGATCTATACGGACGGAGTGACGGAATCGTCTCACGAGCATGAAGAGCAATTTGGAGAAGAACGGCTAATCGCCACGCTCGAGCGCCATCAGGAGTGTGCTTCGCGCGAGTTGATTGCGGCAGTTATTGAAGAAGTGCAACGGTTTAGTCCACACGAACAGCAAGATGACATCACACTGATCGCGGCACAATGCAGAGAGAGCTTACGTTAAGGAGAGCATGAAGACAGAGACGATCGCCGCGGACCAATTTGAACGCAAAGTCATTCGGAAGCTGCAGTGGCGGCTGATTCCCTTTCTATTTCTTCTGTACGTCATATCGTTTATTGACCGCGTGAACATCGGATTTGCCGCGCTGACGATGAACAGAGAGCTCGCCATCACCAGCGAGCAATTTGGGTTCGTAGCGGGCGTGTTCTTTTTCGGATACGTGCTTTCCGGCATTCCAAGCAATCTAATGCTGCACAGATTCGGAGCGCGCATCTGGATTGCCATGATTTTGATCGTGTGGGGAGCCGTGGCGATGATGATGGGGCTGGTGCATTCAGTACAGCAGTTGTATGTTTTGCGATTCCTGCTGGGGCTGGCCGAGGGCGGATATTTCCCAGGCGTGGCGCTGTATTTGACGTACTGGTTTCGGCAGCGGGAACAGGCTCAGTGCATAGCGCTTTTTCTTACGGGGTTGCCCGCAAGCAATATCATTGGAGCGCCACTTTCCGGCTGGATTCTCGACCACATTCATTGGATGCACTTGTCGAGTTGGCGCTGGCTGCTGGTTCTGGAAGCGGTCCCTGCGATCCTCTGCGGTGTTGCGACGTATTTTGTTTTGCCGAGCAGGCCCGTGGAAGCAAGATTTCTGAATGACGAAGAGCAAAATTGGGTAAGAGCGGAGCTGGAGCGGGAGGAAAAAGCCAAACGAGAGGCGAAACCAATCGGGGCGTTGCAAGCACTGGCAATCCCGCGCGTGTGGCATGCAGGACTACTCGTCTTTGCGACGAATTGCGGCGTGTACATGCTTTCGTTCTGGATGCCGCAACTGATCAAATCATTTTCGGGGCAGATATCAAATAGTTTGGTCGGATTTCTGGTAATGGTCCCTTACGCAGTTGGTCTGTTGGCGATGGTAGCTGTGTCGCGAAGCTCGGACCGGCGGCTCGAGCGGAAATTCCACGCGGCTTTACCGGCAGTATGTGCAGGGACGGCGATGGCGATTCTGGGAGCGCCGCATTCAGTGGTGGTGACGATAGCTTTGCTGGCGGTGGCGATCGCAGGAATGTGCAGTGTGTATGGGCCGGCGTACTCGCTGCCCAGCGAATTGTTGGCAGGTCCAGCGGTGGCGGCGGGACTAGGATTGACGAGTTCGATTGCGAACACGGCGGGATTTGTGGGGCCGTATGCTGCGGGATGGATCAGCCAACGAACGGGAACTCTGTATGGTGGGCTGGCGGCGGCTGGGATTTCGCTGTTTGTGTCGGCGACGCTTGCGCTGCTCCTGCCGAAGAGGACGCAGGCCAAGGAAGAGCCGATACCACGTTTTGCGAGCGGCAGCGTCTAAGCAGCCAAGAGGTGCGCCAAAACAATGAAAACAATGCGATGGGCCTGGACAGGAATTGCGATTGTGGCACTGGCGGCGGGATTTGTATGGGCTGGGCAACAGGCACCGGACACGGCGGCACAGAAACAATTTTCGGCGTGGCTGGCGGCGTTCGATAGCGGCGACCGTGCGACCCTGCTGCAATATTTGGAGAAAAACTATCCGGAAAGAGCCGCGGACATTGACGGAGAGATGGGATTCCGGGAAATGACCGGAGGCTTCGAATTCAAGAAGGCGGAGGAGAGCGCACCGACAAAATTTACGGCACTGCTGAAAGAGAACGAATCGGATCAGTTTGCGAGAGCGACGATGGAGGTGGAAGAAGCGGAGCCGCATCAGATCAAGAGCATGGACCTGCGAGCGGTGGCGACGCCGGTGGAGTTCAAGCCCACGCGGATGAGCGAAGGTGATGTGATCGCTGGGGTCCGGAAATTGGCGGAGACGCGCGCGGCAACAGACAAGTTTTCCGGAGCTGTGGCGATATCGAAGAACGGAAAAACAATTTTTGCTGAGGCTTACGGGCTGGCCGACCGCGAGAAAAAGACGCCGAACACGGTGAATACGCGGTTCCGGATGGGCTCGATGAACAAAATGTTCACGGCGACTTCAATCTTGCAACTGGCGCAAGCGGGGAAACTCAAGCTGACGGACCCGCTGGGGAAATATCTGACGGATTATCCGAACAAAAATGTGGCGACGAAAGTGACAATTCATCAGTTGCTGACTCACACGGGGGGAACAGGAGATTTTTTTGGGCCTGAGTTTGACAAACACCGATTGGAATTGAAGACGCTGCGGGACTACGTGAACCTGTATGGAAAGCGCGAGCCGGAATTTGAACCGGGGAGCAAATGGGAATACAGCAACTATGGATTTCTTTTGCTGGGATTGATCGTGGAAAAGGCTTCCGGACAGGATTACTACGAGTATGTGAGAGAACATATTTTCAGGCCGGCGGCGATGGCATCCAGTGATTCGCTGCCTGAAAGCGAAGCGGTCTCCGAACGTTCGGTGGGGTACACAAAATTTGACGGAAGCAAGGCATGGAAACCGAACACGGACACGCTGCCGTACCGGGGCACGTCCGCGGGAGGCGGTTACACGACGGTGGGAGATTTGCTGCGCTTTGGAAATGCGCTGCTCAATCACAAATTGCTGGACGCGGAGCACACACATTTATTGACGACCGGAAAAACCGACACGCCGCGAGGAAGCAAGTACGCATACGGATTCATGGACAATACGGAAGGCGGAGTGCGATGGTTCGGACATGGCGGCGGAGCGCCGGGAATGAATGGTGATTTGAGAATATTTCCGCAGTCCGGATACGTGATTGCGGCATTAGCGAACCTGGACCCGCCGGCGGCGGATAGACTTTCGTCGTACGCGGCGGATCGGCTGCCCGAGAAATAACATATCTGAGTTTTACGATTTGGCAGCGGGCACGATAGACCACGCAGCTACCAGAGCAATTATCGGCACGACCGCATTTGCGGCAGTCACTTCGGCGTGGACTCGCTCGGTGAGAGTTTCCAAATTGCCGAGCGCGTCGAGAGAGATGCCGTGTTGGCGCGCTTTGGGGAGCAGCGAAAACAACAGATCACAGATCCAAATAGTAAAGCCAGGCTGTGCGCCGAGAAGCATTTCGATGCGCATATGGGGAGCCGGCAAACCTGCCTGTTGAAAAACGTTATGCAGAGAAAGACCCGAGTCCGTCCGCACGCCAGAACTTTGCATCGTGTTGCGAACTGTGAGGGCGCAGGCGCGGATCAGAGGCAATTGGCGCAACAGATCCTGGTAAGGCTGCCACTGCGGTTCATGAAACGCGACGATTCCACCGGGACGAAGCGATGCAGCCAGGGTGCGAACAACCGAAACGGGATCGGGAACAAATTGCAAGATGAAGCGGCCGACTGCGGCGTCAAATTGTTTTTCACTTTGAAGCTGCGTGATGTCCTTTTGTGAGAAGGACACGTTTCGAAATCCAGCATCGGCGACGCGCGCCTGGGCGATTTTGATCGAATCAGCATCGCGCTCGATTCCAAGAACTTGTCCGGACGGTCCGACAAGACGGGCCACCAGCATGGCGACGTCGCCCATTCCGGAGCCAAGCTCCAAAACACTATGTCCTGTGCCGACCCCAGCGTCGCGAAAGAATCTTTCTGTAACAGGACCAAGCAGAGCCGCTTGGCGAATCAGGCGGCCGTGTTCAGCTTCCGTGTAGCCGAGCACATAGGAAGTGTTCGAGTCGGCAGGATCCATTTGGCGCAGATCGTAACACGGCTTGACGCGAATTCAGGGTTAGCACGAGGAGAACTTGTGGTAAACAACGCGACAGGCTCATTGCCTGGCGGTGCGACGTTTTTCCTGCTCGATGGATTTGGGGTTGACGAGCCATTGCGCTTTGCCAGCGCGGCCTGGCTGCTTGCGCTTCACTCCGGTCAAACGGCCAATTTTCAAAAGCCTGCAGATGTCCGCACTTGTAGCGTCGAGAATGACTGCAGTTTCCTGCGCAGTGAGCCAGCGGGGATGGCGGTTGGGCATCCGAATTTTTCCTCCGGGGGATTCGCTGTGGGAGGGTCGGTTCACTTTAGCGGTAGCGTTGTCTTTCTGGCAATGGAAAAGATGCACTGCCGTGGACTAGTGCTGGTGTTGAGCGCTGCTTCCTCCTCCACCGGAAATTTTTCCGCGGATGAGGTCCTCGAGATCGTCCATTTGATCGCCAAGCGAGTTTAGCTTTCGCGAAAGGCCCTGGATTTCCGATTCCGCGCGGCGATTCACGTCAAAAT
>Ga0137397_10001367_pt1 | contig 17018 bp, 27 predicted proteins | sample czorhiz116metaG_FD_106658 | JGI IMG/M metagenome (GOLD analysis project Ga0137397, IMG submission 106658) | Vadose zone soil microbial communities from Angelo Coast Range Reserve, California, USA - czorhiz1.16 metaG | ecosystem: Environmental > Terrestrial > Soil > Vadose zone | place: USA... | reverse complement strand
TCGCTAATAAGTCATGTACCCTTGGCGTATTCCAAGTAGGATGAATGACACAGTAGTCGTCTGACTGATGACAGAGCTGAAAGAGCACAAATGAGAGTAGCCTGTGCGGGTCAAACGCCAGCAGCACAAGCCATACATCCATATTCCCGACGATTGTAGAACTGGCCCCTACCGTAAGTTCTCCCATGAACCCATAGAAGGGAGCTTGGTCCAAACGATTTCCATTCCAAGAAAGCACAGTCTCGGATGGACCACGCCGTGGTTACGGCTTGGAATAGCTTGCAGGCAACGCTCTAGTGCTTTCGTGGATCGTTGGCGATGGAAACAGTAGGAAATAACTGACGTTTTGACTCGCTGATGCTTCGCTGTATGATTTCTAACGCTTGATAAGACGAGAATTGACTTGATATTGTCAAGAAAAGGTATCGGAGGCATCCCCCAATATCGTTAAGTGATGCCTTGCCGTCTAGAGGAACGGATACTCAACAGCGAGCGGGTAATGAACCGAGTGCACTTACTCAGTTCATGAGACTCTGGATGAGATCGTAGACGACCCCGAGAGTCGATGCGGCGGTGGGCCGGCCCTCGTTTTGTGTGAATCAATCCCACCATCACAGCACCATCTCAACGACATCCTCTCCCAAGAGCCCCTTTCGAGTTGCACGTCGGAGTGGTGTAGCGGCAACGAGGGACCTACTCGGTCACTTCTGTTTAGTGACCAGTGTAAGCGTAGAAGGCAGTTCCGTCATTATCATTTTCGCCATAGCACAAGTCGGGGAGACTTCTGTGTAAATATTAAGGCAATTCAGAGACTTTTCTCCCGCATCGAGCAAGTCAACGAGTGTATCATAGCTGGATAGTCCAAGTTATGATACCCTCGTTGAGTTGTAGTTCTTGGCCGTCTGATACAATCGGACGTGTCAAGGATACGCGGGTAGGAGGAGCCAAAGGATATACGGAACCGCGCCTTCCGACGTATGAGGCAAATAGCCCTTCGGTGAGGGCGCTGCTCAGGCTGGTAGTAGAGAGGATTGTGCTTCCTCTGGAAGAACGGCGCCGAGTCGGGGTCGGTTGGTAAGAAAAATGTCGACATTACCCGGTTTGTAAATTTAAAACTATAAGTAATTTACAAAATGATTATAAGATCTTTTCATGTCGATTAATTGGACAACAAAAAGATCTTATATTCACTTTGTGAATTACGTGTAATTTTTGAATTTACAAGCCAAGGAATGTTGACAGTGGGGGATGCAAAAGTCAAACAATGACATGTAACAGGCTCTTACTCTTTTGACAACTGTGCGATATCCCTTGGTTTATATTCACGTTGAGCTTACTATCAGACTGAATGTCAATATAAACCTGGAGATACCATTCTCAGGTCGCCGAAGGTGGCGGTTTTCGCCTCAGCGTTTCAATCCAAACGCCGGGCGGCGCGAACACGAACGAGGCCCATGTCCCCGAGGGCAATTCCTTGCTGGCAGGAGAGCTATGAGGCAATGGAGACGTGTCTGTGGAGGGGGGTCAGTTTGAGAACGAGTCTGCAGAGGGAGACCGGTTCATGAAAATTGTTGAGACTTCTCTGTTTTTTTTTTCATCTTCGACCATTTGTTTTCGTCTTTTTTTTTGAAGTCTCGGGCGCGAGCCGGGGGCTCAGCTGTTTCTGCCAGCAGCAGCACCTGCCGCGCACTTACAACAGATCACTTTCGTTATAGACTCTGGGGCCGCATACCATACAGTATCCCCCGAACGTTCCGACTTCAAGACGTTTCAACCGACACCTCGACACAAGATAATTCTCGACAACGTTCTTTTCGTTCCTTTCTCAAGCGTCCGCATTCTCTCAGTGGCCACCTTTACTCGTTCAGGCGACTATGTCAGCTATTTCGATTCTCGCCACTGTTGGATAACCAAAGGGGGCACAACTATATTACGCAGCAACCTGGTCGAACACAAAGGCCTCCACAAATTAGAATTTGTCGCATTCACCCCCGAGTTGCGCACAAGAGGTCACAACCTTCAATCGCTCTGTTCTCCTCGCGCACTCCTCAATCGAAACCTGGCATCGAAGGCTTGGTCAGTGTAACGCCTCACTATCATCGACAGTGCCAAATGCGCGCGACTTAATGCGTGACGATTGGTCTATCCGCGACACCACCTCTTCAATTTACCAGTCCAACCACCTGAGGCTTCTCCCGCTGTTCTTCTCTCTCACTGGCACCCTTCAACTCTAAGCTTCTTTGGATTGATCCTCCCTCGTCTCTCCTTTATTCTGGGCCTTTTCTCGACACAGAAACCCCACCAAACCACAGGTTACTCCTGTTCCACCTTGGTACAACCCGATATCCTGTCTGGATGCTGGAGGGACACATGTCCCCGCGTACGGCGACACCTATAGATACCCCAGACTAACGCATTCTGCACTGCTCATATATGTGGGCACGGAGTTAAGGCTATCGCGCGGGAGATCGAAGCAGTCTAATGCAGCCAAATTCAGGTGTGCTTCGGCATGTCCGCCACCTCCAGACAGGCGTGGTCCACCTTGTAGTCTACTCCGATGGCCCTGCGATGGCATCACAGAAGATAGATCGAGTTAGAAAACGATACGGATGGCATTTGTCTAGAAATGGACTTAAATATTGTCGTATGCAAGTGCTGTCTTCGATTACAGTATGGAAGCTTATCCTTTTTTTGAACACATGCAATAACCTCCGTAGTCCAAGGATAAGTACTAGTTTGAGGACCTCAACAGTGTGGATAATCACGACATTGATATGATAGGATGCCGAAACAATCGTGAGTACTGCGCGCGTAACGGAATATCACCAAACATGTTTAGGGCAAACGGCAGCGGGATAATCAATTGCTGCGACGTGTTGCGAGGGTACGACACGACGGTTGTCGTGCACTAACGATATTTGTTCTATTTGAAGGCTCCAATTCCCTTGAATCAGGAAGAAACCACATGCCTTTACCACGACGTAATTATTAATAGACTCAAGTGAGCTTGGTGGGTTGTATGAGTTGAGACAAGGAGCCAACCCTGTCACCTGCCTGGAGGGTGAAGGCGACTCCTTCTGTGAGAAGGAAACACGTTTGCGGGGTATTTTGTACGTCGTAGTCATGACGGCGACGAGCCCAGGGTAGACTCTACATCTCGCACCGGCAGTCACGGCGGCGACAGCGCCAAGAGCCAAGAGCCCAAAAGGTACAACATCAACATGTTTCGCCGGCCCTCATGACTAGCCGTGACGATATGAAGGGAGGAAATGAGGTAACCCACCTTATCTACAGTTACACTCGACCGCGTTCTGCAAATCTGCCTGAGAGAAAATGCAGCGCAAGCTGACCACGAAGGAAAATTGACAGGCGATGGATGTCCCTGATGGGCGGCAAGTCCAACTCTTTAAGCTTTAAGGGTCATTGCCATGATTTAACTTTTCAACGGAGGATCGCTACCAGTGTCAAGGTTTGGTGTTAGTGACCGGTGAGGGTCACTCTAGGCTTGGGAAAAGAGTCATCATCTCTGCACAGCGTGATATAAATACTGCCAAGCTGGTAGCAGCGCTGTTGATGTTGATGTCGGACTCGCCAAGACTCACGCCGCTCCTCCGAATCCCCAAGGGGCGGAACGGGCGGCGCGGGGCGGAGACCTCGGTAGCGGCGGACGCGACTTCAATTGAAAATCCTTCCAAGGGGTAAACGGACGAGTCGGGCATCTTTGCCACAATCTCTTTGACGATACGTAGGGCGGATGTTACTGTAAATACAGATCCGACGGCAGAAAGGGTGGACTATAATATTGACAAGGGGCCGGCCGGGAGGGACGACGTCGAAGGCGATGACTTAAACTACCCGCTCTGGCGATGTCTCGCTGCGGTACCAAGTGGCGCGGGGGTATCATCACACGAGCGTCGGCGGTGTGCATTGTGAGTCGAAGAAAGTATTAATAGACGTCTAATTAGTAGGCAGAAGGTCAGTTTGGGAGATAAAGGTCGTTTCGGATACTGTAATTGTCAGGAACGTTACGAGCATAAGACCACGCGGGACGTGTGCGAATCGAACCCTCGTTGTGTAGGTGGCACGACGAATGCAAATCATGGTCTGGGTCATGAGTGTATAGCAACACGGCCCCCCCCCGGTGGGAGACATTTTATCTCCTTGGCGACGGATGACTCTACAGTAGCTGTACGCAACAACGCGCGTCCCCTCGCCGCAAGTGTATTCAAGGAGCCAAAGATATCTATTCGTACTCTTTCATCGGAGTACTGGCATGATGAATGTTCGCCTTGTAGCGTAATAACGGGCCCGCCGGCCGGCGATATCACGGTATCCATGATATCAGTGCTCGCAAGATATGTCGCTGCGGTCAGGGCTGACTCGGAGGTCTGGTCCCGTCGCCGGGTCGGAATGGGCGACAAGTTCACATCATATCACGGATGTGGACGCGATGTAAGATGATTGATGGGCAGGCTCGGGCTGTGCGAAGCACAACCACCGTGGCGCGGCTGTCATTGTGGGCGGGTGCAGGCGGTGTTTCCCATGTTCTGAACTTCTGAAGGGTCATCGAGAGCAAAACCGAACGCAGGGGTTGTTGTTGCTGTGAAAATACGCGAAAAGTAATTGCCAAGTTTTAATGTATCCCGAAAGAACAGGGGGAGGGTACTTGCACCGTAATTGTGCGGTATTTACGGTAGTAGCGCGGGCGCCAGGATCGCAATTCGACGATCACGATCCATCAAACGGTCACGGTCGCGGTCGCAATCGCAATAGCATGACGCATCTTAGTCCGGCCCGGATACGGGGGCGATAGCAACTCTCAACACGCATGACAATCATGCGTTCGAATATCAAAAACTGGTTGGAATCGGCGTGGCACAGCGGTTGCCGTGTACCAGTGCTGCCCACTCCCGCCGCCCATTTTCTCGAAACGAACGACTCAGAGTCAGTCCCAGCACTGCCACTATCATTCCCTGCCACTTTGTCGCTTGTCACCTGTTCAATCATTTGCCATTGTCTCTTCCACAAACCCCCTGCGGAGCTTGGGTCCGCTTCTTACCTTTCATTCTCATTCCACACACACACTACGCCGACACTATCACTACAACACTCATCATCACACCTAGCTGGCTAGCGTGATAATAATCTTTCATTTCCTTCAAAGTTTCCTATGAGTTCCGTGCGACCCGGACGTCCAACAGGCAGAACCTTCGCAGGCGGATTGCCCTCGAGCCCACGAGCGCGCTCGGCAGGGCGTAATGATGTGCGGGAGAGAGAGGCGGAGAGATACAGGGAGAGGACCAGAGAGAGCGACTACTACCCTCATCGTAGCGCGCCCTCACCCGCGCCCGCCCGCGGAGCGCTGACACGGTCTGTGCGCACGCACCGCTCAATGACAAACATGTCGCACCCCTCCCGCGGCGGACCATCATATTCTTCGCGCCTCGACGTTCCAGACGTACCACCGCTCCCGCTCCCCCGCCGCTCGGACGACTCGTACAACTCGAGCGCGAGCGGCGGATCCTACTCCTCAGTATCGGGGTCGTCGTCGTCGTTTCTGGATCGGATGAAGGGGCGTGGTGGGTATGGATACGGGTCGTCGCGCACGAGCATTGAAGAGGAGCCGGAGCCGCAGTCGCGTGACTGGAAGGAGGTAGGACACGAGCGGGGTGGGTGGTTGCGCCAGCGGATGGCCGATATGTCCGAGCCAGAGCACGGTACGTCCATCCTTCAGAACTATCGTCCAATGACGGACAGACCTGGCCGGTGTTCATGCTTTATATTTGTGTCAGACGAAACAATGGATGGAGATGACTCGTTGCCTGGAGGACCGTCGGGTTACGGCTTGCGGCTTTGGTCACGGGTCGCAACCGCCGCGAGCACACTTACTATAAGCGTGTCAAAGGCATGGGCATCCAACATCGCTGCGCATCCGGGCGAGCGTGCGTCCTTCTTTCACGCACTGGAGGGTAACGAATTGAAATATCTGGCATTCCAGGGACACCGCCGGGCGAAGAGTCACGTCTCACGCGAGCGTTGAGGGCGTATCACATCGACAAGGCGCGCGACCCGACTGATCTGCCAGAGTGGCTGTTCGAGGAACACGAGCGCCAACCAATCGGCCGTTCAGGTACGAGCTTCCGGTACCGGGAAGACAACGAGTACGGCGAGAACGAAAGCCGTCGTGCCACCAGATCGACACAGCCGCGTGCAGGAGGTGGTCGTGGTCTGCGCGGCGTGTATGACACGGCAGCAGCCGCGACGCGAGAACAACAAGAGACGCTGCGCGAGTCGTCCTCTCGCGGGCGGTTGCTGCAGCGACAGGATGACGACCCCGTCGGAGCCGTCGCCACCACGTCGAAAGCGCATGACCGCTTGAAGGCGCTCCGGGATGCCAAACGTCGGGCTGCGCAGCGGAACACCTCCGTGTCGAGTGTCGCCAGCCTGAGTGACGGATTGGCCTCACGCGAGGAGCGCGGTAGAAGCCTAGGGCAGGATCGTAGACAAGGCGATGGTCCATATCGTCGTGCGCCCTCGTTGCCAGCTAGCGTACGACCGCCCCACAGCAGTGGGTTGCCTCCACGGCCAGGCATACGGAGGATTTAATACGACTCGGATATGACATGTACGAATTCGGATGACCGATGGACTTTGTGTGTGATGGCTTCTCTATTATCACTTCGTTGTAGGATTTAAATCGTACACCACTAATATAGCATGCACCACCCTCCACAGGGCATTGTCTGCATACGGAACGAGCTTTTTGGAAGGGCGTCTAGAAGCCCTTGTGGATGAAACGATTTGGGTGAGAACGCGGCAACGGTAGTTCGTGCGTGTAACAAGGGACCCGCGGGCCAGCGCCTCTCGACAGGTCGTGGATAAAAGATTGGAGGAGAGGGCAGCGCGGGCACCTCGGAAATTTAGGGGAGTGATATGGGTTGTTGCCCGCGAAACGAAACTCACGGGAAAAAGAGACTGAATGGCTTACCGAAACTGGGACGCGGAATTGATGGATCAGTTGATCCCAGCACCGGGCGGCCCATAAGCGGACGTACCCTTGATCGTGATCTCGTCGTCATGGCGAACCTTTTTTTTTTGCTGTTCTAAATTTCAAGCCCCGATCCCACCTCAGTTCCTATTTATCCGCTGCCCACCCCAGGTTTATGGTCCCCCCATCTTCTTTCCTCCACTTTCCCTTTCGTTCGCCCTTGTCTCTTCTCAGTCGAGTTGATTCTCGACTTCGGTCCTTCCTCTACTTCCTCGAGGTATGCGTCTTCTTTTTTTCTTCCTTCCTTCTTCTCTCCTTACTGACCATGGCCGTATTTGCAGATCACCCTCTTTGATAGAGTACACATTCGCATTCCCTGGGAGGAATATTAGCGCTCTTTTCATAGTCCAAGACTCATCCTTAACGGCTCTTTTCTTCTCGATCCTTTGATTTCCTGACAAAAATGGTCATGATCGTCGCATCCCTTGTTGGCGCTGCTGCCGTCCTTGCTCGTGTGGCCTCTGCGGTCCCGATGATGGCTTCTTCAGCCCCGATGATGATGGAGTCCAGTGCCGCTGCTGCTTCGTATGTTTTACACTCCTATCAGGACAATGTCGATGATCAGCTTACCCTTCCCCGATTATAGAGCCTCTACCTCTGCCGCCTCTTCTTATCAGACTTCTTCCGGTCAATACGGAAGCAGCAGCTACAATTCCGGTAGCAGCCATGACAACTCATCCCCGCCCTCTTACTCTCCACCCAGCTCTTATGGCTCTGGCTCCGCAAACTGGAATATGGGTGGCTACGACAGCTGTGTACAACGTAAGTTTCCTACTGTTATTGCTTCGACCTGGCTAACCTGACTTTTGACAGAATGCGTTGCCCAGTTCGGTGCACCGTCTTCCATGTACATGCCTCCCTCGGCGACTGCTAGCGTCGGTAGCTACGGAAGTGGTGCCACGCACACTGTCTGGGTTGCTCCCACCCAAGGTGTTCTTCGATATGTGCCGTTCGCCCTCAACGCATCTGTCGGCGACACTGTCAAGTTTATCTGGGGCGCCAACAACCACACAGTAACCAAGTCTTCCCAACTCGATCTTTGTAACAAGACCGGTGATTCGCCCTTCACGTCTGGCGAGCAGAACAAGACCTTCGTTTGTAAGAATAATATGACCCGTTCTCTGCACTCGTCACGAAATTGACCAACATCTTCTCTTAGTCACCCAACTTGTCAATGACACGAACCCTACGTTCTACTATTGTGGTACCCCCACTCACTGCCAGAAAGGCATGTTCGGTATCATCAACCCGCCCAATGCTTTCGGGCAGCCTGGCTCTGCGGCGATGATGATGCCTAGCCTCGCCAGCCAGAACCCGTCAACTCAGGCTGCCATGCAATACGCCTCCAACTGCACCGCTAGCCAGCCCATGGCCGCTGGGTGGGGTACCAGCATGGATATGAGCAAGATGCCAAGCTGGGCTCAGTCATACGCTGCGGAGAACATCATGTACACCCAGTCCTTCCTTGCGATGAACCCCGAGGTGATGTCCAACAATGGCGTCGACTTGGCTCCTCTCGCCAGCAATCCCATCATGATCCCCACCGACGTTGCTTCCGCTGTCCGCGCGAGCACTGGCTATGGGTCCTCTACCGATAGCTCGTCATCCGCTGCTGCTTCGCCCTCGAGTAGTTCCACGTCATCAAGCAGTGCCGCCTCGAAAGGTGGCAGCAACGGTGCTGGCGCGCTTTCATCGCCACGGGTGGCGGTCGCGCTTGTTGCAGTTGCTGCTGCGTTCTTCGCACTCTAGATGATTCCTCATTAGTCGGCCTCTTCATCCCATTTGTTGCATACCCCGAAGGCATTGATCGTAGTTTATATATTCGAGTTTACTGAGCCACGCGTTTTGGGACTCTTGCGATTTGATATTTCCTTCATTGCACGTTGTGTTTTGTGATCTCTTTTCGCACACATTCTTTCGTGTGTTTTTATCGTAGAGGAAGAACCTCCCGGCCTCACCTTGTTGTAATGTACCCGCAATGAAACTTGGTCGAGGCAATTAATCGTTTGTATGATCAGGGTGATACGTGACGGACGCAAGCTTTGACGCCTCTGAGGCTTGGCCCATCACGCGGTCAAGCCTTCAGTTTAGGTGAAATGTAGTCCCCAACGGCCAACATACATACTTGCATCAATCAATCATTTGAATGACAGTTCTACAGTACAGCGCGCTGTCACCCGTGCGTATCATCACAGTATTGTAGAGCACCGGCACTGCCATACGAATGCTGCGCTGCCGGAAATCAGAAGCCCGATCAGGGTCGCACAGCGTACTGCGGCCACGTGGGACTTACTCGCTTAGTCGTGCAAGTTCGTTTTCCATGATCGGCAAGGGGTCATCGGGTGGGGTTGGTACAGTAAGAATAGCAGGGCGATTCCGGCTGACTGCCGTGTATATCGGATCGCCTTGACAGTACGGGATCAATATTGGGCACAGTTCTACAGTACAGTACGGTGTCGTAGAGTACAGTATATTACCTGAAACGCCATATTACGGGTAGTACTGTGACGGTGACGACCGTGATTGGAACCACCGGCTGATAAACTGTCCGGTGGTTGCTACCATACAGCGCGCTTTGCACCTTTTTCCTTTTCCAGTAAAAAGAAAAAACTTGATAATCATTCATTAATGCTGTCATGCAGAACAAAGACAACCCGGAAAGAAAGAAGGGTACAGTACAGTAGTGGTACAATGCTGATGTATATTGTGATGGAAAGAAGGTGTGAATGTACCCGGCGTTCATCATCGATGACGAGAGCGGAGCAATCGTGGTGGCGAAGGGACGACAACAAAAATCGGGCGATCGCGGATTGGTAGCGTCGGTATCTGAGGGGATGGATGGTGTGAGGTGACGAACTCAATCGGCAGGCCAGCGCTCTTCAGAGACAGAGACCCCCAAGCACAGGGGGCCTACAGTGTCCGATATTCCTCTCCACACGTGCGGATTGATGATTTCGGTCGTTGCTACTCCCATCGTCCCATCCTAGGAAAAGATTTCGTCGATTTCGTCACGTTTCATCTTTTTCACCTTTTTTCGCCTTTTCTCTTTCGACTCTTCGGCCGTGATGTTGTGCGGGTTTGGAGGTGCCAGAGGCGCGGTGCGGCTCTTCACTATCACAGCCTGGCACAATGATGACGCAGGAGCTGAGGTCAGCGATGCGATGTCGGCCGCGGCCGCACATAGAAGACCAAGACAAAAGGACCAAGACGATCAGCGTGGAACATAAATGGGGGAAGGAACCGAGTTTCTTGCACTCACCTGGTTGTGGTCTGACCACCGGTGCTGATTTCGCATTAGGTATCGGTGAGGGGTAGTCTAGCAGCATGGGAGATGACTCGGAAGGCCTTGATTTTGGCTGCGGCGTGCGGGCGACTGCCTCGCCGAGGTCAACGGATATGTCTAGATCATTATCTACCATTGGACGCTTGCTAAGCTCTTGTCGGAGGCTGTATGCTTTTGTGTCATCCCCTTCTAGTGGTGGCGGTGGCGATCGCATCGGCGCCAGGTGGCGTGGGGCCTCTGTAGGCTGAATAATGTAGAAAAGGCGTCATTCGTCAGTTGCCAATTGGGGGTACAAGCACGGGCGAATGGCTGCTCAGCTCACTACGTACATGTAATCTGGAGAGAAGAAGCAGTGATTCGGTGTGCAGGGTGGATACTATGCTACGTATAGCTGAGGAAAGATGAGCCAGGCGGGCGACGAGGGCGGTCAGCGTGACCACGAGTTGCAGAAACGCGCCACTCTGCATGGCGAGCGTGAGCATCCTATGCAACCTAGTTTAAGCTCAACGCATGTATTAAAAAGGGCGAGTGCGTACTGGTAAATCGCGCGCATACGCACGCAGGTCTGTGCACGATCGAGGGATTGCGATTCAGCTTCGTGGTGAAAGGTTAAAGTATGGAAATATAACGCGCCTTGTCGAGCAGCGCCGCGCAGGTTTTCAATCGTGAGAGGAAAGATTTCAGAGAGGGTGCGGATGGGTAGTGGGTCCATGCTCCCTTCTGCAGCTTTGAGCTTCGGAGTGAGAGGTTCAGAGGGCGTCCAACACCGCTGGCAACAAAAACATTTACCTAGCGTCCGTCACGTCACCATGGAATGACCTCCGGAGACCATCCACGAGCGAAGGCACATCAAGAGACCTAAGGCGGCGGGAATAACGCCGTGCCTCGATGACACGCTGCCAGAAGAGCGCAGGGCGATGCTGGTTGTTGTTGAGGTAGTGTAGGCGCTCGAGTACGGCAAGCTCTGTGGCGTGTTGGGCGAAGAGTGCGCTGAGAGTGCGCGTATTTAATTTGAGAGATTTCAAAAAGACATTAACGTATGAGTGATTGGATGAGTCTAGAGAGGCGCGTGCGAGTGGTGCGTGCGTCATGGACGGTCTCAAGGCAAGATGCGGTCATCGGTCCGCTCATGTGACTTGTCCGACGACCACACACCGACGCCTTACCAGTTTGGCCACCGACAGCGATGAGCCAAGATGCAAAGTTCTTCACACGTGGAAAGATCCAGGTGCGTATAGTCATGCGTGTCCTTTCGCCGCGAAAACTGACGGAGCGTTCCAGGAGTTCCGCCAGGAACTCCAGGCTGCAGAGACGAAGGACAAGAAGTACACGAAGCGAAAGACAGTGTTGAAGAAGATAGTCGCGAACATTACCATGGGAAATGATAGTGCGTGCGGCGGCGCTGTCAGCGCACTCAGGCTTACTATGGGATTTTGCTTACAGTGTCGGCTCTGTTCACTGACGTTGTGCAATGTCTGGGGACACCGTTACTGGAGATCAAGAAGAGTGCGTCTGCGTGTTCTGTCTTCTGCTTGTGTACCCAGTCCAGGCCATTTTGCCAGTGGTTTACCTCTTTCTCATTAATTATGGGCGGTCAAAGGCGGACTCCATCCACATGGTCATCCCGAATTTCCTTCAGGTAAGGTATCGTCTTTGTCCTCCTTTCATACGACGGCATGTCCACACCACCTTCGCAGGACTGCAACGACCGCAACCCCCTCATTCGAGCGCTCGCAATCCGCACCATGTCCTATATACCCCTCCCTGCCGTCCTCGATCACTTGACCGAGCAGCTCCGCCATCACCTTAAGGACCGCGACCCGTACGTACGCAAAACGGCGGCGATATGCGTTGCAAAGCTATATGCGGCCGACCCACGCAAAGCAGAGAGAGGCGGCTTTGTCGAGCTCCTGCGCGATCTGTTGGTCGACGGCAACGCGACCGTCGTCGCCAATGCCGTGGCGGCGCTCTCTGAGATCGCGGACAGGCCGGACGGCGTCGTGTTCAAGCTAGATCTGCAGATTGCGAACAAACTCATCGCGGCGCTCGGTGAGAGCTCAGAGTGGGTGACCGTCTGCTCCTTCGTACCGTCCATCAGCTTACTTGGTATGTAAGATGGGGCCAGATTTATATCCTCGACGCGCTGTTACGTTACGTCCCGGAAACGCACGCCGACGCCGAGCTCATTGGAGAGCGCATATCCGTGCAGTTACAGCACGCCAACTCCGCCGTTGTTCTGACCGCGATCAAAGTTCTGCTCTACTTGATGAACTACATGGACAACAAAAAGTTAATAGAGCACATTTGTAAGAAGATGGGTCCTCCCTTGGGTATGCGTGTCTTACTTCCTCGCCGTTCTGTCCGTTGACGGTTGTGATCGCCAAGTGACGCTACTCTCCTCGGGGCCGGAGGTGCAGTATGTCGCTCTGCGAAACATCCTGCTCATAATTCAGAGACGGCCGACTGTTCTCAAGAACGACGTGAAGGTGTTCTTCTGCAAGTACAACGATCCAATCTATGTTAAGCTTGCCAAGTTGGAAATCATGTACAGACTTGCCAGCGAGGAAAATGTTAGGGAGGTGCTAGCGGAGCTGGAAGAGTACGTAGCGATCTCGTCTTGGGCCGACGCTTCACGATCATTATGTCCACGTCTAGGTATGCATCGGAAGTAGATATCGACTTTGTGCGCAAAGCCGTGCGCTCGATAGGGCGCATCACAATCAAGGTCGAGGCAGCCGCTGACGCATGTATTCACTCCCTCCTCGGCCTCATCGAAACAAAGGTATCCTACGTAGTGCAAGAAGCCATCATCGTAATCAAGGACATCTTCCGGCGATATCCTGGAAAGTACGAGGGCATCATTCCCAAGCTTTGCGAGAACCTGGACGTTCTCGACGAGCCCGAGGCAAAGGCGTCCATGGTATGGATTATCGGACAGTTTGCAAATCGCATCGACAATGCCGACGAGTTGATGGACGATCTCACGTATAACTTTCTCGAAGAGCCCACTGAGGTGCAATTCGCGCTCGTCACCGCGGCCGTCAAGCTGTTCATATACAAGAGTTCGTCCGACTCGGTCAAGGCGCTCGTACACAAGGTGCTCAAGTGGACGACGGAGGAGACCGACAACCCAGACCTGCGCGACAGAGGTTTCATGTACTGGCGCCTGCTCGCGATCAACCCCGCCGTCGCGGGCGAAATCGTGCTCTCAGAGAAGCCTGCGATCACGACGGACGCGGACCGCATGGATCGCGGCGCGCTCGACCAACTCCTGCTGCACACGGGCACTCTGGGCAGCATCTACCACAAGAACCCGGAGGTGCGTCGCCGGGGCATCATCCTTGTCCATGGATTGTTGATGGCATCGAACTTCCTCTTCCCTTTTCCAGACGTTCATCCGCAGCGCCTCAGGCAAGGCGCTCGTCGATACACCCGCGTTGAACCCGCTGTCGAGACAGCTCCTTGTTCCCATCCAGCGTGAGGCCCCAACGCAAGGTCCCATCGTCGTGTCAGGGCCCGGGCCAATCGAACCTGACAGCGCCCCTGCGCCATCCCCGCTCACGATAAACCCATCCAAGCCAGCCCCACCGCTGCCATCTGAATCTGTCGGTGATCACGAGTTGCTGGAACGGGAGGCCAGCGCAGGGGATGAAGATGAGGACGAGGATGAGGACGCAGGCTTTGCGAAAAACCCAGCCAATCCTGTACGCCAGATGACAGTGACGGATCCATATGCGGGCTTAAATGCTGCGTTCGGGGGATACGCGGTAGATGCAGCGCACCCGGGCTCTACTCGGACGGGACAGGATGAACTCCTGTTTTGAGAGATGTCATGTGCGTGTATGAAGGGCTGTATAAGATGGCCCATCAGGGTTACATATCACGTAGGCATATACTATTTTACAGCAGAACACGCTACTATGCTTGGACTAGGAAATTCTTGAGAGGGCTAGTGAGCCTCTGAAGGCCCTTCCTTGGTCTGAGCGAGTTGTAGTGCTGGATGAGGTGTGTGAGAACATAAGGGGCTTCCACTCAGCGGTGAATGGATTATAATGCGCACCTCGCCAAGCCCATACATCCGTCGATGGTAACTTATCCAAACTGCGCGCTGCTCCTTGAGGTTGTTTGTCGTCGGAGCACCGTTGGGGTCGTGCACGACCACGGGAGGCTGACCACCCTGAACGACGTGTATCGGTACTGCGTACGCGCGACTAAGCGCGAGGATCTCAGGCTCGCCGCCCCATACTGAGGTATCGCGGATGTTCGTGCAATAGCGCGCATACTCCTGCGGGCCAATGATCCCAGAGTCCCCCGCGCCGGTGCCGTCCTCACCCTCGACGCTCGGGAGGAACGGCACAAAGTCCTGTGGGTGCGCTAGCATGTACTCGGCCGCCGCTTGGCGCGTGAGGACATAGTGCGCCTCTTGGGGCGGGACGACGTTGAGGATGGCGAGTTGGTCAGCGACCGCGGAGAAGAGACAGTGGCCGTCTGGGGTAATCTGTTCATGGTGGGGTATAGGGGAATGGGAGAGAAAAGCGAGTTGAGCGATGGTATGTGTGTTGTGGAGCGGGAGTAGGCATGACGATGCAGCGTGGGGAGGGGAGGGAACACATTACCTCGTGCATGTCGAGCCCTAGCTCGTTGCACATCTTGTTGATCGCGCGCTCCTCCTCCTTGGCCTCCCGCTCGAGCTTCGCATCGGCGTCGGTATCGATGGGCGGCTGCTGTTCAGCGAGCGCTGCGGCTTTCCTTGCCTTAAGGATAAGCATGTCATCGTCGCGAGAGCGGGTGTGGCGAAGCGGGGGCGCACCTGTCTTGCCTTGAACCTGACCTTGCCGCTGCCGCTGCCGTTGCCGTCGCCGCCTGCTTTATCAGGAGGAGATGCCTGCGCAGCCTGCCGGGCCCGTACTTCCCCCAGTACCGTCGCAGACTCTCGTCGAACGGACTGGTCGCGCGAGTCGAGCTGGGTAAGAAGGTCGTCCACGAGGTGCTCGTCGTCGTCGTTGTTGGCGGTGGGGTTGTCGTTGATGGTATGGGCATTGGCATCGCTTGTTGGTGGGGATGTCAGCGCAAAGACCTTTCTGACTTTGTTCTTTTTGGAACCCATGTGGTGGGGGTGTGTATCTGCGGTCAAAGTGGTGTGAGATGACCTCTTTCTGCGCACACTCCGGACCGGTCGATATGACCGATGTCTGTAGCAACACCAACAGTTCTTCCCCGCCCTCCGCTATTTCCAGCTCTCATGCCGCGGCCACAACAGCCGTACCCGACGCCCCTCGCAGTACCAGGGCGTCGCGCAGGTCGGCTCATCTTGCGACGTGACCTGGTGCAAGAGATGGACGACCTCAGTGACGAGGAGGCCGAACTCGATGACAACGTGCGTCTATCCGCACCCTTGCTTAATGCGCAACCTTCCCTTAACCTCACACCCCCTCCCCTTTTTTTGCGTTTTTTTCTTCTTGTGGGAAGCAGACGATCGAGGTGAAGAATCGCGGATACGGTTTCCTGATCCCGCTCGGCAAGATGTTGACGCAGCACGAAGAGAAAAACGACGTGCGTTCTTTCTTCCTTTTCCTGCGCGTTCTGCGCGGCAGTCTCGCCTACAGGAGTGCTCATTCCCTTTTTGACGACCTGTTTTCGCTGGGTTCTCAATGCATTTAGGCGGACGATGGTTCCGAAGTGGATGAGTCCGCACGCTCGTCCCATCCAGAGTCGCCAACGGACGAGGGAGAGGGCGACGGCGACGGCGACGGTGAGGGCGACGGCGAAGGCGAGGAAGACGAAGATGGAGGCATGGATCTCGATGCCGAGCTGGAAGACATGGACGAAGAGATTGGCAACACGACCGCAGAGACGGAAGACATGGACGACATGGACGAAGTCGAGGCAGGGGAGCTCGATGAGTAGTCTCGAGGCCCAACCGGTCTGCTTTCCCTCCAAGTAAAGTTGATCTATTCAAAGGTGATGGTCCCCCACGTTCATCAAGAAGTATGAGGAGGAGACTAATGCATCTCCATTTCCCGATAGACCGGTGGTCACTTTTCACTGCTCTCACGATGGTGTCGACCGCTTGCCATGGCCGCATGTACCCAGGCTTACTACAGGGCCAACAGAAAGCAGGTGGGAAAAATGATTGTAGCCTTCAACGATGTCGTATTCTGTTGTGCTGGGCTCTCTCATGTTGTACTGGGCCAGCAACGACCCAGAAGGTGTCCAAGGGGACATTATCCTGGGCCGTACTAGTAGTTCGAGTGGTATGCCACATCATCCGCTCGGACTACCGTTGAATTGAACACATCTATGATGTGCTCACAACAAAGACCTTCGTGAGTCATAGCCCGAAAGGAACACACGAGTGATAGTTCATGGAGAGGCGACCTCGAATATCTTGTCATCGAGAGTATGGCTGCTGCTTCCGTGGATTTAATTGCTAATTCAGGACCGGTCGTTGTTACCTCTGCCTGTGATCTGCCTGACTGGCGATAAACCACAACTTTCCGGAATGAGGACTCCCCCCTGGGCCTAGCCATATAGTGGCCCTGTGAGATGCGTTGAACAAAGGTCAAACAAACACAGACTCGGTGAAGATAAGAGAGCCAAAGAGCCACTGAGGTGAGGTATGAAGTTCGTTGTCGGATGGTGCAACTACGACCCTGATTACAGGTGAGCCATACTGCACATGCCAAG
>Ga0137397_10001366_pt1 | contig 17019 bp, 10 predicted proteins | sample czorhiz116metaG_FD_106658 | JGI IMG/M metagenome (GOLD analysis project Ga0137397, IMG submission 106658) | Vadose zone soil microbial communities from Angelo Coast Range Reserve, California, USA - czorhiz1.16 metaG | ecosystem: Environmental > Terrestrial > Soil > Vadose zone | place: USA... | reverse complement strand
AGGATGTGAGTTTTCATCTTATTTTTACTTATTTTTGATTTTATATTCTTACTTTTTTTGAAAAAATCTTTATATTACAGAAAATATTCTCCAAATTGAGACCATTTATCACTGCTGTATGCCTATTATTATACTATTCTATTTGGTTTACTAAGACACTTTTAGCCACCCTTCTCTATATCCAGTGATAACATATATCACATAATAATTGGTATATGTTCACTGTCTGTTTCTTTAGTTTCTAACATTTAAAATAGTGACAATCCTCATTCTGGAGCATGCCTGTCTTTTGTATGCCTCATCATCTGAGCCAAGTTCTAATAGGGCTTTAGAGCAGGCATATTCTCAATTTATGGCTTCTGATACTTATAATGCACTGATAGAACAATTTCCCACACATCAGAAATATTCCACTACTCAAGTTACTGAATTTATCCTTAATCATCGTTTCTGATAACTGCTTTTTGCTTGCTATTATTTATTATTTGGTAGACAGTTAAGATTGTCTTGGCCTGCCAGTTATTTGGACCTCTGGGGTACTTGTAATGCTGGGTTTTCGCGGTAAATGCTTGCTTTGTGTTGTGAGAGTATTTACGGAAACACTTTGAACCACCCGAGTCTACAGCCCTCTTGTCTGCTCCATTCTCCTGCCCTTCCACTGGCAACGACCCCAGCACGACAACACCACAAACACATCCTCAATCATGCTCTCTCTCGCAGTTCCTCTGCTCCTGATCAACCTGAGCGCTCACTTCCTCACGGCCCCACCCCACCTTCTCTGTCCTGCTCAACTTCCCCACCCCTTTATCGCTCCCCATTGTCCTCTCCTATATGGGATCGCAGTGCTCGCAGTATCGTGGACACATTCCTGTCGAGGGCTACTGCGTTGCCAGCCCTCGATCGCCTCATCATCATGCAGGGGCATGCGATTTGAATAGGGACGCGCTCTGAGGATGCAGAGGAAGATATGTGGCTGCTGTTGTCGATATACACAGAAAGAGGGACCCTGTCCCTTCTACGCGCGCACATAGCCCGTTGGTGAGCATGTTGGTTTCTCACTCTAGTTTCCCTTTCCCTCATTCTCCTAAACCCCATTTCAACGAAAACGACAGCTACCAATTCGCCACTGAAGATCCTTGAGCTCTGCTCGTCTTCAGCGGGTACGTTACGTCCCTTCCCTCTGTGATACACGCACGTGCAAAGATCACACCCTTGCTGCTGCTCAGCGTACGAAAGAGTTGTCATTGATGCATCTTTCCCTACCTACCAGGGGCCACGCCTCCCTGCATCCGAAGGCAACTCGTTTCCGCGCACGGCGACTGAAGACGCCGCTCTCGACTCGTACCAAAACGTGCTCTTTTGCATCGCGCATTTTCGCAAACTCACGGGTGCCTACCCGTCACGCATCACCATCGTCGGCCACGCCTTCAAGCGCTGCCACTTCGAGCAGCTACAAGCTCGCGCTGTGCTGGTCCAAGACGCGCTTCGCGTACGAGGGCTTGCCACTCCGGAACGAGGTGGATCAGCGTAAGTCTGCCACAGCAGAGGTACTTCCCTCTCTTCTGAACGTAGTTCTCTGTGTCTTATAACCCCCCATCAGTTGGTCAACGCGTATACACCGTAGACTGGGGACTTGTACGGCTGCCACGCGCTCCTTGTACTAAAGTGCGCGGGGCGGAACTTCCACATGCGAACACACGGCTATCACGTGGGCGCGCCGGAATTGCGCGAGCCGTTGGAGTGGTGCCCCAAGGACGTCAAACAGATCTTCCCTAGGACGCTATCATGGACCAAAAGTATTAGCTGACGCCCGCCCTCATTATTCTTATTCTTATTCCCTCGAGATATTCGCGATAGCGCGATACGCGCATGAGCACGAGCCCGGGAACAAGACGCGGCGCTGCCGAGGTGGGGAGCGGGCGCTGGTAGCCGTCGACGTCAGCGGTAGGGCCTGGCAGTGCAATGAGGTAGGCGGGGTAGACCTGGGGACGTCTCAGAGACAATCCTGGGTCGACGAGGTGGCTTAATTCGGGCCATCGAGCACGGAAAGATGGCAAGGGAAGTTGCGAGGCCGACAGTGAGGCCCTGATCGATGAGGCTCTACGCCTCACAGCCGCGATGTAATTCTGCGACTCCGCCGCGTTGTTGAGACGATGTGAGCGATGGCGCGATGGCAGCTACGCATCTGGTCGGGACGTTTTGCAAATTGGTGTTTCTTGGGCAGGAGCAGGAGGGAAGGTGGGAGCGGGCTACACCTAGGCTACGTTATGATGTGAGAAGTTGAATACCAGATGATGGGCAGTTTGACCTCCCAATAAGACCTTCTCCAGCTTGCAGTGAGGCGTGATACCCCTTTAATTCGATTCTCAGGTTCAGTGTTGAGCAGTTGAACATCTCGCAATACATGATACTTTCATCATATAACATAAGTGCCGAAAGATTAACTATAGCAATGGTCTAGTATAAGACAAGGAGCTTGCCCGAGCACACACAACAATTGCCGACCTCAGAACGTACCCTCCCTGTATGGCATATAGACACCTTAGCTTAAACCACAAACGACCTTTCAAACGACGAGAGGGTGCACGAGTTTGGATTATTTGGGAGCTGCTCCATGACCTGACAGTAAATCTTGTCCCGCTCGCCATAGGGGAGTCCTTCCGTGAGCAACCAACGTACCTCTTTGAGCTGTAGGTGTATTTGCAGCAGTAGTGGCGCCTTTCTCGCCATCGCCTATGACGCTGAACGGCACGGAACGTCCGCACAGCACCGACGGGCACCTTGTGCTTGAAAATGAAGCCCGTGCGGCGCGTTGGGAAGTACTGTCGCGCGAATTCAGACTCGACAAATTGTTTGATATCAGAGGCGATGTCTTGTAGAAAGATGGGATGTGCGCTGCAGGAATAGAAACTCAGGACTGGGAAAGAGCAACTATGTGGTTGCGAGAGACATACCCGGTACTGAGCGTCTTGACAGTACGTGCGTGACCCGGGCCAGCAAGGGGGAGGATCATTCGACACAGTTTGCTGAGTACGCACCGTATTTTAAAACAGGCTACATTCTTTTATCAGGAGATGCGACCTATAGCTTCGGTTCGACTCTGGAGCGCTGACGTAGTCGCTTTCAGATGACTTCTGACTCACGCCACTCGCGTGAGTCGCGTTGCGGAGAGACTGCAACGGCGTCCGCGCTATAAGCTCGGCAGCATTCAACGACTACGATAGGGATCGAGAAGGGAGGAAGTCGCGGTAGGGAAAGGTAGGGTGGGTAGTCGTTTAGTGAGAGTCAGTAGCATGGTTACATCGAACAGGAGGTGCGTTGGCATTTGGGCTCTTCTTGGTGATGGCAGCAGGACTGCTTTCGAAGGACCGAAGCCAGCTAGGGGCGTGAGTATGGCCTCGGTTTTCCTTCTAAGATGAACGCGAACGTTGAGCCATGGGACGTTGTTCGTGCGTCGTTGTGTGTGAAGGCGGGGACTGGTCCGTGGACGAAGAGAACGACTTCGAGAGACGATGGCCCTGGGTTGTATTCTAGTGAGTGGGTGGGTGCTTTAAATCTGTGTGGTCGAGCACAGCAGAGGGACTGCAAAGTAAAACTTGCCTGGAGATCGAGAAATGTTACCCAGAAATGGGACGTCGTGTCGTCATGCGTATGCGGACAAGGTGGATGGTCGAGATTGTCTGGGCCTGCCATTTATTCGGCTCTGATGCTGGTAGGATAGGTTTTGTCTTGTGGGGGTTGTGGATGAGAGATGTGAAACGGGGGGGTTTTGACCAAGCATCGCAGCGTCGCGACTCGCGTCTCTACCAGGGGTCATACCTCCCCCAACAGTTCAACGTCCGCCGAAGACGAATCGTACACACGCCTAACACGCACGACAGGGCCCCTCCCTCCTGCGAGCGCGTTCCCTCACGCGACGAACGAAGACGCAGTGCTCGACTCGCACCAAAGCGTGCGTTTTTTTCATATCGTGCTTCGCGTACGAGGGCTTGCCACTCTGGCGCGGATGAGTGCGAGGCTGTAGCAGGCGAGGTACCGCTCTCCCTCCCTTTTTTTGGACGTAATTTTGTGCCTCATCACCCCCCCATCAGTTGGCCAACGCGTATACTCCGTACATTGGGGACGTGTACAGCTGTCACGCGTCCCTCGCGTGGGGAGGAACTTTCGCAAACGGTGAAGCCGATCTTTCCTGGAAAGCTCCCATGATGGACCAAAGAGTACCAGTAGATGTCAGTACAGTATTGTACTACTAAAGCGAGGTTCAGTTGGATAGACTGAGGCTCTCGGGACACATCCAGGCCCGGATGCCTTCATCGTCGGAGTCGTTCTGTTGGTACAGATAGATACTCCATGCCTAGGTATGCAGCCTCATGTCCCTTATGTTACACTAGCCGATACTCCTGTAGGGCATGATGATCCCATGAGGCAAAGTATCCTAATAGGTGCTTCGATGCATGTGCGACTGATGTTCCATATCCTATTCTTGTCTTATCCATCACAAATCTCATACCTATCGCATTGTCTTGTGGAATCACGACCAGGTCTATCAGACTGCCTTGCTCAAGGCAGTCCTAGAAGAGTCGCCTTGCCTTTCCGGCATTTCCTCGTGCTTTCAGAGATCGAGGTCATATCAATCAATAAATTAAATACACGTTCACCGTGACGGTCAGCCGGTACTGTATTTGTGCCACGTTTTTACAACATGTGGCCGCCGCCAAGTCCAGCAACCCTCCTCACTCCACTTTGGCTCTATGAATGCACACCAAATCCTTCTGCGAGTCAATGCCCAGCGTCCTCATTGTCGGAAGTAACGCGGGAAAGAAATCGATTTTGGAAGGGGCACGCGACACCGGCGAAAATCAAAGTGAAGCGGTAAGTACGTAAGTCGTAATGTATCATGACTAGACTGTTTATGGCAGCGGGGATAATATCATATAGCTGGAATAGGACAAGCTTCAAGCGTGACAAGCTAGAAGCTGCGCCGAGGCTGGAAGTCCTATAGGGACCGGTGCGCAAAATGACGGGCACGACACGTGTTCTGATGACCTTGATCGCGAATTCACGATGCAAGTGGTGGGGGGGAGGGGTGATATGGAGGCAGGAGGAGCAGTGCCGTGTAGTCAGCGCTGTTGGTGACTTTTATTGATTGATGACAGACATCTTGAACGCAGCGCTATGCGGCCGAAGTCTCCTAATACTCTACGGAAGTACTAGGGAGTACTAGGGCTCGTTTCCTTGATGCTGGGTCATTGCTGGTGGCGGCCGTGGTGTCACGAGGCGCTTTTTCCGAGTTCGATGTGCGTTTGCGAATTACGATTGATCCGTCGATATTGATCTGCCATCCTTGTCTCATTGCACCTATTACATCCTTTGGAAGCAGTTCTAGACTGCTTCGAGGCATCGAGGCCGCTCTTTCCAATGGCATTACGAGTCCGACAGATCGGCGAATTACGGGCGTTCCCAGTCGGCCGGTACAACATGTATAAGTTTCAGTCACCGCGATACTTAACAACTGAATCTCACGCCTATTCAACCCGTCATCACCCTTACTATCCCGTCTTCTTGTAACACAATACAATGGCTGCGCAGCAGGAATCCAGGCCGCCCCGACATGAACGCCAGCCGAGTCCAATCGACCCCCCGAATCCAAATTATCAAACAAATCTTCCCCGAGTCCCAGACGTGACCTTCCGAGTCCTCATTATTGGAAGAGCAAACGCAGGGAAAACATCCATCTTACAAGGAGTTTGCGACACCACCGACAGTCCAGAGGTCTACAGGGTCGGTCAGCGAGTCGGAAGACGTCGGGAACGGGTATGTTCTTTTTCGTAGTGGCACTTTCAATCTCATACTCTCGTCAGGTTCGGCTTGAGCCTTCAACGGAGGTTGTACACGCTTATGCTCCGTGATGACGCCGGCTGATCGTAAGGAACTTGCTTGCAGCGTGGCGAGCACAACATCGAGGACGAGCTCGTCTTCGCAAATCATCGCGGTTATGCTTTTCACGACTCGCGTGGATTTGAAGCCGGGAGTGAAACCGAGCTGAAGACCGTGCAAGATTTTGTCGGTCGTAAGTCGCGAGAGAGGCGACTGGGAGATCGATTGCACGCGATATGGTATGGTTTGTTCCCTTTGGTATCTACAGTTGGAAATTCACGAGGTTCGCCGCTTAGGTACTGCATCCCGATGGACAATGATCGGCCGTCGCTAGAAGTCAAGCATTTTCACGATATCTGCCCGGATAAGAATGGCATGTCTAATCGCAACTTCATGAACTGGGATTAACCTATGGCATTTTTCAAAGTTCCTGTGATAGCAGTATTCACAAAGTTTGATCAGTTCAAGCGCGATATCGGGTACAAGTTGGAGGATGGGGGTCATGATCCAGGAATAGACCTCAACGAAGAGGTGGAACGCCTATTCCGTGAACATTATCAGGCATGCCTTGAAGGAAGTCAATTGTTCGTACGTTTGGAAAGTAAGGATTTCGCTTTATGAACCAAGTTGTGCGGTGCTCATCTCTGTCTTTCAGACATGCAAAAACCTGGCAAAAAATGTACTGCTCTTATCGAAATCACTGCCAATGCTCTATCTGGCGACGTTGTTGCCCTCATGCTCGTCGCCGCACAGAAGAATAGTCTGGAGCTTAGCATACAGCAAGCCGTTAAACGGTACGTTTTCGGGTAAAGTAGGACGAGAATGAGATGAGCTTATTCCCATTACAGGGCCCATTCCGTAGTTGAAAAGGGTGGGAGTACAGGTCAAGTAATAAAGGAATGCATCTTGGCATTTCCATCGCTCTGGGTAAGTTGTACGGTAATATTATGTCCTGATCTGCCTCTTGCTGAAAGAAGACTATCAACTAGCATTTGGTCAGTCTGTCTCTGCCAATGTTTTACCCTAAATCCCGAATTCTTATTCTACACCCCCGTCGCACTCGCACTTGCATGTTGTGGCTTTACACACCCTCTACGCTCGACAGTCTGTGAGTGCCCTTCGCTCGCTCACTTTCTTTCCTTGTCCTGATTTATCCCTCCCTTTGTATCTGGCAGTTCGTGAGTCCTTGAATCCTCGCTTCTTTCGGTATTCTGAACTGTCCCTGCCTATGCGCTCAACAGTTGGTGAGCAACACTTGCTACCTTAGCTTGCGCTCTTTCCGTGTCCTGACATCTTCCTCCCTCTGCGCTCAACAGAGAGTGAGCGACTTTCGCTTGCTCGCCTTCAGTCCGTCTCCTGACTTGTCCCTCCCTTTGCGTTCGGCAGGAAGTGAGTGCTTCTCGTTCACCAGCTTTCTTTCTGTGACCTGACTTATCATCCTTCTGCGCTCGACAGGAAGTGAGTGCCCATCGTACGCTCAACGTTATGCCGTGTCCTGAGTTGTCCTTCCTTCTGCGCTTGACAGCTGGTGAGGCCACTCGCACACATGCTTTCTTGACGTGTCCTGACGTCTCCCTCCCTCTGCCCTCGGAAGGATGTGAGTGCCTCACGCTGGCTCGCTTTTCTTCCGTATCGTGACCTGTCCCTTCATCGTCCCTTGACAGTTCGTGAGTCCCCCCCGCTTACTCGCTTTCTGTCTGTTTCCTGACTTGTCCCTCTTCGCTTGACAGGATGTGAGTGCCTGCGCTCGTTAGCTTCGATTTTCTTTCCATGTCCCATTTTGGTCCACCCTTCTGTGTCCGACAGTCTGTGAGTGTCTCGCGCACACTCACTTTCACTCCGTGTGCTGACTTGTCCCGCCCTCTGTGGTCGACAGACAGTGAGTGCCCCTCACTCGCTCACTTTTCTTTCTGTATCGTGACTTGTCCATCCCTCTACACTCGACAGGCTGTGAGTACCCCTCGCTTTCTTCCTTTCTTTCCGCGTCCCGACTTCAGTTGTCACCCTGCGCCCAACAGGGAGTGAGTGACCCATCGCACGCTACCTTCTGTGTGATAACATGTTGCTCTCCCTACGCGGGCAGTCCGTGGGTACCCCTCGCTTGCTTTCTTCTCATGTTCTGAGAAGACCCACCCTTTACGCTCTACAGCACGTGAGTAGGGCTCGCTCGCTGTATTTCGGTGTCCTGATTTGTCCCTCCGCCCTCGACAGTTCGTGAGTGACCCTAGCTAGTTTGCTTTTTTTCTTTCGGTGTCCTGATTTGACCTTCCCTTTGCGCTTGATAGAGAGTAAGTGCGCTTCGCTCACTCGCTTTCTTTACGTCTTCTCACTTGCGCCTCCATCTGCGCTCCACAGAGAGTGAGTGTCCCCCTCTCGCTCGCTTTAGATCTATGTCTTGACTTGTCCCTCTATCTGCACTTGATAGATCGTGAGAGCCCTTTGCTCGCTCAACTTCATGTTGCTTCCTGACCTGTCTATCCTTCCGCACTCGACAGTTGGTGGGCACACCTTGCTCGCTCGCCTTCCTTCTGTGTTATGACGTCATCCGTCCGTCTGCGCTTTACAGGCTGTGAGTTCCCCACGTGAACTCGTTTTCTTCCCGTGTTTTAAATAGTCATTCTGTGATGGACAGTTAGTGAGTGCCCCTCGCTTTCCCACTTTCTGTGTCATGACCCGTCCCTCTACATTTGACAGTCTGTGAGTGTCCCTCACCCATTTGGTGTTTTTCCGTTTCCTGAGTTATCTGTCTCTCTCCGTTCGACAGAGGGTGAGTGTCACTTTTTCGCTTGCATTCTTTCCGTCCCTGACTTGTCTCTCTGAACCCGGCAGTCCGTGAGTACCCTCTCTCAAGTTCGTGACTTTTTTGTGTCTTGGCTTATCCCTCTCTGCCCTGATAGTTCGTCAGTGCCTTTTCTGAGCTTGCTTTCCCTCCATTTGTTGATTTGTCCCTCTGTCTGTGTTCGACAGGCTGTGAGTTCTTCTCTTGCTCGAATTCTTTTCGTGTACTCACTTGTCCCTCTGCTCGACAGTTTGTGAGTGTCACTCGATCATGTGCCTCCTTTCTGTGTCCTGACTCATTCTTCCACCTGTGCTCAACAGGAAGTTGGTGCCCCTTGCCCTCTTGCTTTCTTTCTGTGTACTGACATGTCACTCTCTCTGTACTTGATAGTCTGTGAGTTCCCCTCCCTCACACATTTTGTTTCTGTCATGACTTGTGCCACCCTCTTTTCTCAACAGGCAGTGAGTGGGCCCCCTCACTCACTTTCCTTCCATGTCTTGATTGTCCCTCCCTCTGCACTTCAAAGAAAGTGAGTGCCCCTCTCCTAGCACTTATTTTCCTTCTGTGTACTAATTTGTCCTTCCATCCTCAATAGTGTGTCAGTGCCCCATGCCCACTTGTTTTCTATCTATGTTCTGACTACTCTGTCCTCTGCAGTGTGTGAGAGCCCCTTGCTCACTAACACTCTTTTCATGTGCTAAGTTATCCTTCCCATTCCTATCAACAGTCTGCACCAGTGAGTGCTTCTGGCCCACTTGCTTTCTTTCAAAGTACTGACTTATTGCTCCCACTGCAATCAGTGTGTGGGTGCCCCTTACTCATTCTGTGTCCTGACTTTTCCCACCCTCTGTACTTGATAGATTGTGAGTGCCCCTTGCTTGCTTGCTCTTTCAGTATTCTGAATGGTCCATTAGCCAGTGAGTGACCCTGTTCACTTACCCTTGTTCCTGTGTTCTGACTTATTCATCTTTGCTTGACAGTTTGTGAGTGCCTCTAGATCACTTGCTCTCTCTACACATCCTAACATGTCTGGGTATCCCTTCCTTTATCTTTGATAGATTGTGAGTGTCTCTCATTCACTGGTTTTTTTTCTCAGTTCTAATGTCTACCTCCTTCACTTAACAGTGTGTGAGTGCCCCCTACTTGCTTGTTTCTTCTATATCCTGACCTGTCCTTGACTCTTGCTTGACAGTTTGTGAGTCTCCCTCCCCACTTGCTTGTTTCCTTCCATATCCTGACTTGTCCATCACTCTGCACTCAACAGTTTGTGAGTCCCCCCTGCTTGCTTGGTTTCTTTTATATCTTGACTGGTCCTTCACTCTGTGCTGAGCAGGCTGTGAGTGCACCCACTTGCTCTTTTCCTTTCATATCTTGACCTGTCCTTCACTCTGCACTCAAACAGATTGTGAGCATCTCCTGCTCACTTGTTTCCTTCCATATCTTAACCTGTCCTTTGCTCTGCACTTAACAGTGTGTGAGTGCCCCCTGCTTGCCCATTTCTTCCATATCCTGACCTGACCTTCACTCTGCACTCAACAGTGTGTGAGTCCCCCCTGTTTGCTCATTTCCTTCCATATCTTGACCTGACCTTCACTCTGTGCTTAATAGGGTGTGAGTGCCCCCACTTACCCATTTCATTCCATATCTTGACCTGTCCTTCACTCTTCACTTGACAGTGTGTGAGTGCCCCCTGCTTGCTTGTTTCCTTCTATATCTTGACCTGTCCTTCACTCTGCACTCAACAGTGTGTGAGTGCCCCCAGTTGCTCTTTTCCTTTCATATCTTGACCTGTCCTTCACTCTGCACTTGATAGTGTGTGAGTGCCCCCTGCTTGCTCATTTATCCCATTTCTTGACCTGTCCTTCACAGGCTGTGAGTGCACACCCCTTGCTATTTTCCTTTTATGTCTTAACCTTTCCTTCACTCTGTGCTCAATAGGATGTGAGTTCTCCATAATCCCTTGTTTCCTTTCATAACTTTACCTGTCCTTAACTCTATGCACCATAGGATGTGAGTTTCCCACAATCCCTTGTTTTCTTCCATATCTTGACCTGCCCTTCCCTCTATGCTTGACAGGATGTGAGTGCTGCATGATCCCTCATTTCCTTCCATGTCTTGACCTGCCCTTCACTCTGCACTCAATAGGATGTGAGTTGCCCATGATCCCTTATTTCCTTCCATGTCTTGACATGCCCTTCCCTCTGTGTTTAACAGGATGTGAGTATCCTACAATCCCTCATTTCCTTCCATGTCTTGACCTGCCCTTGCCTCTGCACTTGACAGGATGTGAGTACCCTAAGATCTCTTGTTTCTTTGCATGTCTTAACCTGCCCTTCACTCTGTGCTCAACAGGATGTGAGTTCCCCATGATCCTCTGTTTCCTTACATGTCTTGACCTGACCTTCCCTCTGTGCTTGATAGGATGTGAGTGCCCCCTGCTTGCTTCTTTCTTTTATGCCTTGAGCTGCCCTTCACTCTGCACTTAACAGGTTGTGAGTGCCCCACAATTGCTTGTTTCCTTTCATATCTTAACCTGTCCTTCACTCTGTGCTTGATAGGGTGTGAGTGCCTCCTGCTCACTTGCTCCCTTCCATATCTTGACCTGTCCTTCACTCTGCACTTGACAGTTTGTGAGTCCCCCTGCTTGCTTATTTTCTTTCATATCCTGACCTATTCTTCACTCTGCACTTGACAGTTTGTAAGTCTCCCCTGCTTGCTTGTTTCCTTGCATATCTTGCATATCTTGACCTATCTTTCACTCTGTGCTTGACAGGGTGTGAGTGCCTCCACATGCTCATTTCCTTCCATGTCTTGACCTGTCCTTCACTCTGTACTGGGCAGCGTGTGAGTGCCCCCTGCTTGCTCATTTCTTCCACATGGTGACCTGTCCTTCACTCTACTCCTGACAGTGTGTGAGTCCCCCTACTTGCTCATTTCCTTCCACATCTTGACCTGTCCTTTACTCTGTGCTCAATAGGCTGTGAGTGCCTCCTGCCTGTCTGTCTTCTTTCATATCTTGACCTGTCCTTCACTCTGTGCTCAACAGGCTGTGAGTGTCTCCCACTTGCTCATTTCCTTTCATATCTTGACCTGTCCTTCACTCTGTGCTCAACAGGCTGTGAGTGTCCCCCACTCACTTGTTTCCTTTCATGTCTTGACCTGTCCTTCACTCTACACTCAACAGTGTGTGAGTGTCCCCTGCTCACTCATTTCTTCCACATGCTAACCTGTTCTTCACTCTGTGCTTGACAGTGTGTGAGTCCCCCTGCTTGCTTGTGTCTTTCCACATCTTGACATGTCCTTCACTCTGTGCTTAACAGACTGTGAGTGTCTCCTGCTCACTTGTTTCCTTCCATATCTTAACCTATCCTTCACTCTGCACTTAACAGGCTGTGAGTGTCTCCTGGTTGCTTATTCCCTTCCATTTCTTGACCTGTCCTTCACTCTGCACTTGATAGTGTGTGAGTGTCCCCTGCTCACTCATTTCTTTCACATGCTGACCTGTCCTTCACTCTGCACTCAACAGTGTGTGAGTGCCTCCTGCTTGCCCATTTCCTTCCATATCTTGACCTGTTCTTCACTCTGCATTTAACAGTGTGTGAGTGCCCCCTGCTCACTTGTCTCTTCCATATCTTGACCTGTCCCTCATTCTGTGCTCAATAGTGTGTGAGTGCCCCCCATGCTTGCTTGTTTCTTTCTGTATCTTGACCTGTCCTTCATTCTTAGTGTGTGAGTGCCCTCCCCCCCACACTTGCTCCTTTCTTTTCATATCTCATATCTTGACATGTCCTTCACCATGTGCTCAACAGACTGTAAGTGCCTCCCACTCACTTGTTTCCTTTCATATCTTAACCTGACCTTTCCTCTATGCTCAATAGGCTGTGGGTGTCCCCTCTTGCCTGTTTCCTTCCATGTCTTACTTGTCCTTCATTCTGCACTTGACAGTGTGTGAGTGCACCCTTGCTTGCTTGTTTCCTTCCACATCTTGACCTGACCTTCATTCTGTGCCCTACAGGCTGTGAGTGTCCCCCTGCCTGCTCATCTCTTTTCATATGTTGAATTGCCCTTCACTCTATGCTTAATAGAGTGTGAGTGCCTCCCACTTGCCCATTTCCTTCTATATTTTGACCTGTCCTTCACTCTGTGCTTGATAGGCTGTGGGTGCCCCCCCTTGCCCATTTCTTTCTATGTCTTACTTGTCCTTCATCCCTTGCTCAACAGTCTGTGAGTGTTTCCTGCTTGCTCATGTCTTTCTTTGTCTTCATTTGCCCTACCCTCTGCCCAACTGGAAATCTGTGCACCTTGCTTCTTCACTTTCTATGTCCTGACTAATCCCTCCCATTTTCCTTAACAGTCAGTGAAGATCCCTCATGTGAGCTCTCCTTGTTCCCTTGCTTCCATTTTATGTCCTGAGTTATTCCTCCATCTTCACTGGGTAGTGTGTGAGTACCCCTGAATTGCTTGCTTTGTTCATGTGTCCTGAGTTGTTATTCTCTGACAGTTGGTGAGTCCATTTTGCTCATTTGCTTTTACATGTATTCTGACTCATCTGCTCTGTGCTCAACAGGAAGTGTGTGCCTCTCACTCTCTTGCTTCTTTTAATGTCCTGATTTTTTGCCCCCTCTGTGCTCAAAAGGCAGTGAGTTTCCTATGCTGGCCCACTTTCTTCTTAATATATTTCTGTCTACACTCAACAGAGAGTTAGTTTTATTTGCTCTCAATTTCTTCCTATGTTCTGACTTGTCCACCCACATCTCTTTTGACAGAGAGTGAGTGTCCCTCATTTGCTGGTTTTCTTCCCATGTTCTGAATTTCTTCTCTGTATTCAATAGAGAGTGTGTACCCTTCATTTACTGAGTTTCTTTGTGCTGAATAGTGGTTTCTCCCATCTTTGCCAGGATGTGAGTTTTTATGTTTTCTCTGCTTGTTCTCTGTATTTACTTCTGGCTCTCCCTCCACCTCAGGCAATATTCACACAATTGATATCATTTACGACTGAGGTAAGGTTGTTGTAATGCAATTCTCTCATGGTTTACCAACACACTTCTAGCGATCACCCTCTTTATCTCGCGAAAATACAGTTTACACAATGATTGGTATCTCCTTTTCACTGTTTTTTTCTACTAATTCTCACATCAAAAACAGCCACAATTCTCATTCTGGAGCATGCCTGTCTGTTGTATGCTTCATCATCTAGCTTAAGTTCTACGGCCGCTTTAAACACGACACATACTACATACATGACTTCTAACGCTCGTAATGAGTTCGCAATTCGGTTTCCTGCTTCTCAGAAATATTCTATTCCGCAGGTTATCGGATTTATTCTTCAACATTGCCTCGAATAATTGCTACTTGCTTGCTATCTTTCATCCTTTCACCTTTCTATAAATATGTTTTGAGTTTGTTTGATATTATGGCTAGATGGTCGAGGTTTTCTGGGCATGCCATTCATCTGGACCTCTGAAGGACTTAAGATGCTGGCGGCTGCCAGGCAGCATAAGTTGTGTGCTGTTGGGACTCGGAGGTGGTCCTTCCAGTCCCCTTCCAACGACGCGGCCGACACATCCTCAACCACCATCCCCCACGCCACTTCTCTCAGCTCCTCCGTCCCCCAGCCCGCCTGATCAACCTCCGTCCAAAAATGGGAGCTCTCAGGCTCGCGGTATCGTGGACACTTTGCAGACGAGGCCCACCGCGTTGCCGGCCCTCGATCACTTCATTCACGTGCCGGGCATCCGATCTGGATTGTGACGCGTGCTGAGGCCGCTGAGGAGCGGACTCGAAAGACCGGATGGCGTGTCCGATATTATCCTTCCAGAAGGGACGCGGGAGTCCGCCGCTTCTACTCCCAGTCTCCCACACATAGCCCGCGGGTGAGCATGTTGGTATCTCACTCTAGCACTTGAGCTTGAGCTTTCCCTCATCCCGGATCTCCACTCGTTTCCAGCAGGTGCGTTACGCCCTCTTCCCTCGATAGACGCACAACATGCTCCTACTCCTGCTCAGCTTACGAAACAATCGCCACTGGCGCGCCTTTTCCTTCCTATCAGAGGCCACACCTCCCATACAGCCCAAGCGTCCGAAGGTGAGTCGTACCTACGCACGGCGCGCACGACAGGGCTCCTCGAGTGCCTTCTTGCGCGCGACGACCGAAGATGCCGCGCCCAATTGAGAGTATATACCAACACCGAACTTGAAAGTCCAGGGGTCTCCAGACTTGGTCGATGGCGACGTCGTGAGCAGATGTTCTTGTTCCTAGTGGCGCTTTCAGTCTTGACGGTAGTGGCGTACACCCAGGCACTGTTGAAGATAACGAAGCAGAGAAAGGGGGGGGAGAAAATCGGCGAAGAATGAACGGGGCGAGCGGAGGGCCGATGCTCACACTGTATCATCCCCATCCGCAATGATGGGCCTCAGGTAGTCGATAAAGGCATCTTGGATAAAAAGAGTCCATACTTCATGCCCCTCAAAGAGACTCCGTTTAGCGAGTGACATTATACAACGCCAGGTGCTTACTCGATAACTTTTTCGACGGCCCGGTGGCAGACGGCGTCCTCGGCGTCATCGCGATCATCGTGGTCGCGTCCGAGATCGTCACATTCATTTTTTTTCTTCCCCAATTTGCTGGCTCCCAAACACATCATTTTACGTGGCGCAGCCAGTGCGGCGCTGACCTAGCAGTATAAAGACGACGCAAAACATATTTCCGCTTCAAATGAAGGAAGATTATTAACTTCGTAGAACAATTCATGGAGGAAAAAAAAGAGCGCGCACAAGGATGGCAATATAGCACAAACTTTCGTCCTGGTGGTCAGTTAGACGCGCATGGCCGAGCTCAATCCGAGATGGCAAAAGAGTACTGGTATATCCCGGTGATGACGAAAATGACAAAAAAGAAGCGGTGGTTTGAGGTCACACTACGATCGGCAAGAGTCATTAAATTTGAAGGAAAAGCAAAGTAGAACTGGTCACCTTCCCGGCCCAGATAAGAGATAGATCGATAGACCTTCATTTGGTGGATCATGTGATCCTTTTGTTTTTTTCGCGCCAACGCAGTTCCAGAATGAAATCCTCACCACCAATAATCAATAATCAGTCATCCAAAAATACTACTCCAGTGGGACTGGCCCGTGAAAATGCTACGTAAAAGATCAGAAATGCTGCACTCGGCGATCCAATAAAGTGAATCCGAGTCCCGAAAACGGCGCTATGAAAAGTACAGTGGCAATATTATGAATACTGATAAAAGGTGGGCCTGACGACGAAGAGGTATAAATCTGACGCGAAATGAATAAAGACGCAAAAATGAATAAATCAGGCAGTTAATTTGGGGAAAAAAAATCCATATTCCTTGGTGATCCTCGGCGACTGGGTTGGTTGGTGGTATTCATGGTACAAGGAAGCACAACGAAAAGCGCGACAACACAAAAGACATTCCAAACAACAGCAGCGGTGGGAGAGCAAGACAAAGAGAAAAAGATGGAGAGAAGCGAGCGGACTGGATACAATCAAGGGTGCACACGGCGGTTCCGTGATCGGGACGTGCGAGGTGGAGTAGTGGAAGGGACGGCACCGTGGCTATGCGTGGGAACGTACTGAGTGTCGATCTCACCACAGACGAAGTGCACTAAGAGGTTGTGGACAAACACTTGTTCGTATCTATACCGAGACACAGATAGTCAGGGGCGAGTGTGTGTGCGCGGACGAACGAACACTCACCGGGCATTGTTGAATACGACGGCCATCGAGTCGTACCCGCATCGCAGTAGGTTCAGCCCCATGTTCAACGCGAGGTTCGCGCTCGTCGGCTAGCACGCGCTCAGCGAGGAACAGCTGCAAGAAGCTGATGACGAACAGCACCACGCGGCAGTTGGCTGTTGGCAAACGCTCACTGCGGCACAGCATGCCTCTGCGTCATTCGCGAATGCGATACGGTAGTCATTGTACATCTCCGAGGGCACAAGCGGGTCGACCAGTTCGCGTAGCCAGAGCTTGAACAGCGACTCCGGTACGTACGGGTCGTCTACACCCTCAACTGTGTACGATCCGCGGTCGAGACGCATCTTGAGGGCAGCAACAGCATCCGAGTTGCCCGGCACCCGAAAAATTCACTCAGACTTGGTGCCGCCGTGGGCGAGGACACCATCGGCGAGGAAAGGTAGCACAATGCCGCATCCTGTAGTTTAGCTCAGCTTCGGGTGTACATGGATATATACCAAGGCGAAGGCGTACCGATGCCGTCTCGATATCCAAGCATAGGTGATTTCGGTTTGCCTCTGGGGCCTTTCTTCGCCTATGGCGTCCTCGCCCACGGCGGCACCAAGTCTGAGTGAATCTTTCGGGTGTCGGGCAAATCGGATGCT
>Ga0137397_10001364_pt1 | contig 17048 bp, 16 predicted proteins | sample czorhiz116metaG_FD_106658 | JGI IMG/M metagenome (GOLD analysis project Ga0137397, IMG submission 106658) | Vadose zone soil microbial communities from Angelo Coast Range Reserve, California, USA - czorhiz1.16 metaG | ecosystem: Environmental > Terrestrial > Soil > Vadose zone | place: USA... | reverse complement strand
GCAGGTCCATCTTCTTGCCGGGCTTCAGATCGATCTGCTGCTCCGTGGTGCGCCCATCCACGGAGGTGATCGAGAGCGTGTGGCGCCCGGGCAAAAGCCGCACGGTGAGCGGCGTCTTGCCGGCTTGGTTGTCGTCGATCCGCACCGACGCTCCGGGCTCCGCCGTGCGGATGGTCAAGGCGACGGGCTGCGGCGGCGGATCGTAGGCGACGCAGGTGAACGGCTTGCGAGGCGAGCCACTCCGGCTGGCGGCGCCTTCCTCGTGCTGCGCCTCGACGAAGTACTCGAAGCTCCCTTCGGAAAGGATGCTGGCTGGGAGGCGCGCGCGGAAATTGCCGCGGCCGCGGTCCTGCATCGTGAACGCCTCGTAGCGCGAGGTGCCGGTCTTGCGCACGAACACCAGCGGCGCGAACAGCTTCGAGGGATCCTCGATCCTGGCCTGGAGGGAGACGTTCTCGCCGCGCGGGGTCTTCTCAAGCGGCGTATGAGAGATCTTGCTGTCCCCGCCCGGCGCAGCCTGGGGAGCCGCGGACGCGCCGGCTTCCTCGTTGACGGCCAGGAGGACCTCGCGGACGTGCTCGGACGAAGCGCGAGCGTCGACAGCCGCCGCCACGGCGACCATAAGGACTGCGAACGACATGATCCCTCCCCCTCCAGCCGGATGCGGCGGGCCCGGACGGCCGTGCGCGATGTGAACGGCCCGCCCCTCCGGCTGCTTGCTGCAGGGGTTGCGCAACCCCCGGTCGTACGTCCCTCGATCGATCTACTTTGGAGGTGAGGGTCGTGACAAGTAGCGAACATTCCTACCCCTCCCAGCGCTGCCGGATGGCGGCGATTGCGCCGGAGCTGTGCGCGCGCTAGGCAAAAGCCCCATGCGGACGCCGGATCTGCGCGTTTTGACGGCGGTAAAGGAGGTCGGCGCCGCCGGCTGGGACGCGCTCTTGTCCGCCCGCTCGACGCCTTTCCTGCGGCACGCCTGGCTGGACGCCCTGGAGCGATCGGGTTGCGCCTCCCAGCGCTCGGGCTGGGCGCCCCGACACCTGACGCTCTGGCGGGGGAAGACGCTGATCGCCGCGGCGCCTGCCTACGCCAAGGACCACAGCGACGGGGACTTCTCGCGCGACTGGGACCTTGCGGAGTCGATCTCGCGGGGGCGGATTCCCTACTATCCGAAGCTCGCGCTCACGGTGCCGTTCACGCCCTGCACCGGCGAGCGCGTGCTGGTGGCTCCCGGCGAGGACCGCGCCGCCTGCGTGGCGCGCATCGTCCGGGGCGCGGCGGCACTCTGCGAGGAGGAAGGCTTTCCCACCTGGCAGGTGCTGTTCCCCGACGAGACCTCCGCCCGGGAGCTGGCGGACGCCGGGATGGCGCTCCGGGTGTCCTGGCAGTTCCACTGGCGGAACGAGGGGTACCGCTCGCTGGACGACTTCCTCGGCCGCTTCAACTCCAAGCGGCGCCACATGCTCAAGCGCGAGATGGCCGCCGCCGCCGGGCAGGGGATCTCCATCCGCACCATCCGCGGCGAGGAGATGCTCCGGGACCCCGAGCGATGGGCGAAGGCCGCGCACGCCCTCCACCGCAGCACGGTGGACAAGCTGATGTGGGGACGCCGCTGGCTGAACGAGAAGTTCTACCTGCTCGCGTTCTCGGCCATGCCCGACGCGATGGAGCTGGTGGGCGCGTTCCGCGGCGGCGAGCTGGTCGCGGGCGCCTTCAACGTCGCGTCTGCGCGCCGTCTCTACGGCCGCTACTGGGGATGCTTCGAGGAGCACCCCTTCCTGCACTTCAACGTCTGCTACTACCACTCGATCGCCGACTGCATCGGGCGGGGCCTCGAGGTCTTCGAGGGCGGCGCGGGCGGGGAGCACAAGCTCGCCCGCGGATTCTTGCCCGCCGTCACCTGGTCGGCGCACGGGTTCAGCGACGCCCGCCTCGATCGGGCGGTCCGCGAGCACCTTTCGTGTGAAACCCCGGCCCGGGAGGCCAGCATCGAGCGGTCGATGCGCGAGTCGCCTATATTCAAGGCGGCCTCATGAGCCCCAGGCGCAAGCAGCAGGGCGACGTCGGCGTCGCCGAACCCAGGACCAAGGTGAAGCCGAAGCTCGATCGGCCGCGCCTCTACAAGGTCCTGCTGCACAACGACGACTTCACCCCGATGGAATTCGTGGTGATCGTGCTGCGCGAGGTGTTCGCGAAGTCCGACGCGGACGCCACCGCCATCATGTTGCACGCGCACACGCACGGGATGGCGGTGGCGGGGGTCTACACGTTCGAGATCGCCGAGACCAAGGTGCAGCAGACGATGGCGCTGGCCGACAAGGCTGGCTTTCCGCTGCTGTGCACGATGGAGCCGGAAGACGCGCCAGGATGATCGCGCGCCTGCGTTGGCTCTACTTCCTCTACTACGCCGGAGTGGGGACGTTCCTCTCGTACTTCGCGCCCTACCTGCGCGGCCTGGGGTTCTCCGGCGAGCAGATCGGCGCGGTGACCTTCGCGCAGCAGGCGGTGGCGGCGCCCGCGGCGTTGATCTGGGGCGGCATCGCCGATCGCCTGGGCGCCCCGTCGCGCGCTCTGGCCGCCTGCACCGCGGGAATGCTCTTCGCCATCTGCGGCCTGCCGTACGCGCGCACGCCGGCGCAGATGGGCATCGTGCTGGTGCTCTCAGCACTCTTCTCCGGCGCGGTGGTGCCGCTTTTGGATTCCACCGCGGTCGAGGCCGTCAAGCGCGTCCAGGGGCAGAGCTATGCGCGCACGCGCCTGTGGGGATCGATCGGATTCATCCTCACGGCGCAGGGCCTGGGGCTTCTGCTCGCGCTGCGCGGAGATCGGCCGGGCGATCGCGCCATGCCCTACGCGTACCTGGCCTGCGTCGGGGGATACGCGCTGCTCGCGCAGCTCCTTCCGCCGGTGCCCGCGCATCCGGAGCGGCCCCACTGGCGCGAGGCGCTGGTGCTGCTGCGCCAGCCGCGGCTCCTGCTCCTCTTCGCGGTCTGCGCCGTCCATTGGGGAGCGTCGGCGCCGTACCACCTGCTCTTCGGCGTGTTGGTGCGCGACCTGGGCCTCTCCTCCGGCGTCACCGGCGCCGGCCTCGCTCTCGGCGTTCTGGCCGAGGTCATCGCGCTGTTGGCCTTCCCGCGGCTGCTGCGCCGCTTCTCGCTGCGCGTCTTGTTCGCGGCGGCGTTTGCGGCGACCGCGCTGCGCTGGGCCCTGGTGGCGCGCGCGCGCTCGGCGCCGCTCTTGATCGGGCTGCAGCTCTTGCACGCGCTCAGCTTCGGCGTCTTCTGGGGCACCGCCGTCGAGGCGATGCAGCGGGTGGTGCCGGTGCGGCTGCGCACCACCGGACAGGCGCTGTTCTCCGCTCTCGTCTTCGGGCTCGGCAACGCGGCCGGCTATGCGCTCTCCGGCGCGGGCTACGATCGCTACGGAAGCGCGGCGCCGCTGTACGCGCGGGCCGCCGCGGTGGAGGTGCTGCCGCTGCTCCTCCTGCTTCTTCCTCTTTCTTACGAGAAGACGAGTGCATAGCTTGCGCGCGGCGGGGGAGTGCGCCGCGTCCGGCGCCGGAGGAGACGGAATGCCGAAGTCCTGGAGCAACAAGCGCGAGAGGCAGTACGAGAAAATCAAGCGGTCCGCGTCCCGCCGGGGCCGCAGCGCCGCCACGGCGAAGCGGATCGCGGCGGCCACCGTGAACAAGACGCGCCGGAAGAAGGGCGAGACCAGTGGATCGAGCCGGTCGCGCCGGAGCAGCTCGTCGCGCTCGCGCCGGTAAGGGAAATCGCCTGCCTGCCGCGCTGTGATACGAAGAAGCGTGGCCGGCTACTCCGGGACGCCGCTCCCCCGAAAGCTCGGGATCCACGACGGGGCGCGGGTTCGCCTCGCAGGAGCTCCGGACGGATTCGCGGCGACGCTGGGTGTCGTTCCGCGGGCGCGCGGCGAGGCGGACGTGATCGTGCTCTTCACCAGGACCGCGGCCGGGCTCCAGCGCTCGTTTCCCCGGATGCGGCGATCGCTGCACCCGTCGGGTGGGCTCTGGGTGGCCTGGCCGAAGCAGGCCTCCGGCGTCCCGACGGACCTGACCGAAAACGTCGTCCGCCGGTACGGGCTCGGCCAGGGGCTGGTGGACAACAAGGTCTGCGCCATCGACGAGACCTGGTCCGGTCTGCGCTTCGTGGTCCGTCTCGCGGATCGTCCCTGAAATGCTGGCTGCCTTGCTGCTCGCCCCGCTTTTGGTATTCCGCGGCAACGTGGCGCTGCTGGAGGACGTCTACCGCAGCTATCTCGATCTGCCGGCTAGCACGAAGGCGACCCCCGCGACCGCGCGCACCGTCGCGACGCGCCTTGCCAGCTTCCTGCACCACGCCGGGTACGCGCTGGCCACCGTACGGGCACGCCCCGAAGGCGATCAGATCATCGTGGACGTCGACGAAGGCCGCCTGGACAAGATCATCTTCCTGGGCGGGGGCGCCTTCGAGACGCTGCGGCTGCGCCTGGACCTCAACATCCAGCAGGACGTCTTCAACCAGCCGGAGCTGGAACGGCAGCTCGCCTCGCTCGCGCGCCGCCTGGGCCTCGGCGAGTTCGCGTACGAGATCGTGCCGGTCCCCAACATCTCCGCGCCCAGGACGCAGTTCGACGACCCCGAGATGGAACGCCTCTCGATGGGAGCGGTCCGGCCCGGGCGGCCGTACGAGCTGCACATCCTCGTCCAGCCCGGGCGCTTCCGGCCGGGAATCTCACCGGAGATCGAGATCAACTCGGTGCAAGGCGGAGCGATCGGCGCCACCTACAACTCCGGGCGCCTGATCTTCCAGGACGATCGCTGGAAGGTGGGCGGCCTGATCGCCGGCTCGCTGCGGCAGAAGCTCGACGGCAGCGGATCGTCGTTCACCTTCACCCGCACCCTGGGCGAAGTCGGGTACGAGGCCCCCCCGATCGCGGGCGTGCTGCGCCCGGCGCTGCGCGCGCGCGTCGAGCTGAAGGACAACCAGCGCGAGGACTTGAACCTCGAGAGCTTCATGTTCACCAGGCTCTCGGCCGGCGTCGCCATCCTCTTCCTGCCTATACCGCAAGTTCGCGCCTCCCTCGGCGGAGGCATCGAGCGGCGGCTGCTCTATTCGCTCGAGCCGGCGGCCGGCCGGACCCCGGTGTTCGGATCGGATTACGACGTGGCGGAGACGCGCCCGTACGGGGAGGTGTCGCTGGAGCTGACGTTCGATCCGGAATCGATCCGGCGGGACCGCCACCACCGCCTGGGGCTGGAAGCGCGCGTCTACGGCCCGCCGCATACCGGAGAGGAGGGATCCGTCCATCTCAACGGCTGGTACCAGAAGATGTTTCCCTTCGGCTGGAACGAGATGTGGTTCGAGCTGCGCGGGATCTCGCGCACCGGGTCGGTGCTCTTCTCCGAGGAGACCTCGATCGGCGGAGACACGCTGCGGGGACCGTGGGGAGGAGAGTACGCGCGCAGGTCCGCCGGCCTGCTGCTCGAATACCGGTACTCGCTCCTGCGCGACGTGTTCAAGCTCGGCCTCTTCCACAACGTCGCCGCGTACGGCGCGATCAACCGCACGACCAACACGGAGAGCCTCTCCTACGCCAACGCGCTGGGGCTGGGGATCCACGCGCTGATCATCGACGAGTTCCAGCTCGACGCCTGGTTTGGCGTGGGATGGGCGAAGGGCGGGCGATTCGACCGGGGGGCGGCGCTCGCCATACGCCAGGCATTCTAACTTTCAGTGCTGGGCGATCCGGTAATCGAGGGCCGCCGCGACCTCGCGCGCCTTGGCCTGGAGGATCCGCGTGTTCTTCGGGCCCATCCGCAAGAGCAGCTTCTCGACCGGGCCGAGGGCCTCGAGCTTTTCGTCGGCGAAGGCGAAGTTGGACCCGCCCTTGGGGACCAGGGCCACAGGCGCGTTCCGCACCGGGGCGTCGCTGATCCGCCGCAGCGCCTTGGCGAAGACCGGATCGAACTTGCGGTCCGGGTAGCCGAGCTTGTGGTACGCGCTCTCGAGCAGCGGGTGGATCTCGCGGATCACCTGGGCGAAGCCCTTGGCGTCGATCGAGCCGATCACCGCCGCCATCTGATCGTAGCGGGCGTTATCCATCCTCTCCGCCTTGAGCGGGCTCACCTGGATGAAGTCGAGCTGCTTGCGGGGGCTGACGTCCTCCGCCACGTTGTCGACCACCACCACGAATCGGTCGAGCAGATCGGAGGCGGCGAGCCAGCGCGCCCACTCCGGCAGCGAAGAGAGCCCGGCCAGCTCCTTGCGGACCTGCTCGTCGGTCTTCTGCCCGGGCGGCGCGGCCGCATCCTCGGAGGGCTTCGGCGCGGCCGCCTGGGGCGGCGGTCGTGCCGGTGGCTCTGCCGGGGGAGCGGGACGGTTGAAATACCAGAGCGCCGCCGCCGCCGCGACCAGCACGGCGGCGCCGGCGACGTAGAAGGGCAGGCGCTTGTTCTCCATGGCCCCGGAACATTGGCACATCCGCGGGCATTTCGGGGCGAGACCAAGGGACGACCACTACCTAACGGAGGGTGATGTCCCCCTTCGCCTCCAGCCGCGCCAGGCGCGCTCGCGCCTCCTCGATCTCGGAAAGCCGGGGGTCGGCCTTGGCCCAGGCGGCGAGGAACCGCCGGGCCGCCTCGGCCGCGAGCTGGCGCTGCCCGGTGCGCTCGTAGAGGGCGGCGAGCTGCGCGTCGGAGCGGGCGCGGAACATCCCGCCATACCCGGGTCCGGTCGAGGTCACGCCGTTGAAGGTGGACTGCGCCAGGCGCAGGCTCTCGATGGCCTTGCCGTCCTGCTTCGCCCGCATCCAGCAGTCCGCCATCACGTAATAGAGGAACTCCCGATAGGGCGATCGCGAGGTGAGCTCGTCCAGCCCGGCGGCGGCGGCGGCGAACTGTCCCCGGGCGCGCTGCTGGAAGACCTCCACCGACTTGTCGGCGAGCGGATCGCCGACGGCGCGCAGGATCCGGCCGTACGCCTCGATGTCCCCGAGCAGCGGATAGACGAACGCGAACATCGTCTCGGGGACTCCGCGCGCCGCTGCCTCGCGGGCGATCCGCCGGGCCCCGTCCGCGTCCCCCAGGTACAGCGCCCGCAAAAGGCCGTTGCCCGCCAGGGCCACTGCCTCGCCCTCCGGATCGCCGGCCTCGCGCGCCACCAGCGCCGCGGCATCGAAAGCCTCGAGCGCGGCCCGCACGCGGCCTCCCTGGACCAGCGCTCCCGCCATCGTGAGATAGGCCCGCTGCCGATCGCGGGCTCGCTGCGTCTCCAGAAGCGGCGAGAGCCGGGCGACGGCGGCGTCGGTGTCGAACTGCCAGGCATCCAGCGCGGCGAGGTCCACCACCGGCAAAGCGCTGCCGGGGAACCGCCGTCCAGCCTCTTCCAGCGTCTGGCGCGCTTCGGAGATGAGTCCCACCGCGGCCTGCGCCCGGGCGAGATGGCCCCATGCCTCGTCGTCGTTCACGCGTCGCTGGTATTCGAGGGCCGCCGCCAGGAGCGCGTCCTTCTCCCCCAGGAGCTGGTACGACCAGACCAGGTGCTGGTGCGCCCGCTCCATCGACGGGTCCAGCGCCAGGGCGCCGCGGAACCGCGCCGCCGCGTGCTTCGGATACCCGGCATGGAAGATCACGTCGCCGAGCATGAACGCGCACTCCTTCTCCGCCGGCCAGCGCTCGACGCATTCCCGGGAGGAGTCGTACGCTTCCTGCCCCTTGGCGAAGAGGCTGCCGCGGACGCCGCGCGCCATCAGGCGCTCCTTCTCCGGCAGCTTGTCCGCGAGCTGGAGCGCGTGGGCGATCGCGTCCCGCGCCCTGGGCCCGTCGTGCTCCCACATCTGCGCGTAGGCGAGCCGGTACCAGGCGAGCGCGAATCCAGGGTCGATCGCCAGGGCCGCACGGAACCGCTCCGCCGCGCGGGCGAACTGCAGGTGGTCCACGGCCTCCTCGCCCTGGAAGAACTGCTGGTAGGCCTCCAGGCTGCGGGTGGTGACGTCCTCCACCGGCGCTCGCCGTTCCACCGCCGAATCGCGCAGCACGCGCCGCGCCTCCGCCGAGAGCTTGTCGATCAGGGGCGGGATGGCAGTCTTGCCGGAGCCTTGCTCGCGCAACGCCGCCAGGTACCGGCTGGTGTGCGGCTCGAGGATCTTCAGCTCGATCAGGTACAGGTCGTCGAACCGCCGGATGGTGCCGAGCAGCAGCGCGTGCGCGTTGGCCTGGCGGGCCAGGTCGCGCCCGACCGTCTCGTCGATCCGCGCGGTCTCCTCCCGGCCGAGCTGCCGCATCAGGTCGAACATCCGCGAGCGGGTGACCACCGACAGCTTGCGGGACTGCTCCAGCGAGGTGATCAGCAGGCCGGAGAGCGCGTCCAGCCCCGGGTCGCCGGTCTGGTTGTCGAAGTCCGCCACCGCGACCGTCAGCGGCGCCCCGCGGTCGATCAACCCCCAGACCCGGGGGAGCCCCAGTGTGAGCGCCAGCGCAGCCAGCGCGGCCACCGAAACTTTATGGCGCCGCGCCTTGCGCCAGAGGCGCTCCAATGCGCCCGGGCGCCGCGCCTGCACCGGCTCGCCGGCGAGGATCCTGGACAGATCGTCGGCCAGCGCCTTGGCCGTGGGATAGCGGCGCGCCGGGTCCTTCTCCAGGCACTTGAGCACCACGCTCTCGGCGTCCGCCGGCATCCCCGCGGCGAGCTTGCGCGGCGGCTTCGGATCCTCGTGGATCATGCGGAAGAGGATCTGGAGCTGCGAGCCGCCCTCGAAGGGAGGCCGCGCGGTGAGCACCTCGTACAGGGTGGCGCCCAGGCCGTAGACGTCGGTGCGCGCGTCGAGCGCGCGCAGGTCCCCGTTGGCCTGCTCGGGCGCCATGTACTGCGGAGTTCCGAGCACGGCGCCTTCGGCCGTGTCCCCCGGGGAGCGGACGTCGCGGGCGAGGCCGAAGTCGGTGACGAACGGCCGCGGCCCGTCCGGATTCTGCTCGACCAGGATGTTCTGGGGCTTGATGTCTCGGTGCACCAGCCCGGTCTGGTGCGCGGCATGCACGGCCTCCGCCACGTCGCGCATCAGCGCGAGCTTCGCCACGAACGACAAGCTCGAGGCGGCCTCGCGCAGGGTCTTGCCCTCGATGTGCTGCATCGCGATGTAGGGCTGATTCGAGATGCGGCCCACCTCGTAGACCCGGCAGACGTGCGCGTGGTCGACGCGCGCCTGGGCCTGCGCTTCCTGCAGGAAGCGGCGCTCCTGGACCGGATCCGCGCCGCGCACGAACTTGAGGGCGACCAGCCGCTTCAGCTTCCGGTCGAAGGCCTTGTAGACCTGGCCCATGCCGCCCGAGCCGATCGCCTCGCGAATCTCGTACCGGTCGGACTCCTCCGCCCGCTCGATGCCCGGGGTGGAGCTTCCCGGGGTGGTGGGCTCGTTCGACTTTCCGGCGCCGGACCCCGTCGGGTCTGGTCGTGGCGGCGGCGTGTCGGGCCGGGGCATTGGAGAATCAGCCTACAGCGAATCGGGTCCCCCGCAAGTGGACCAATCGTCCAATCATTGCAATTCATTTCACTGCCCGTAGCAGCGCCGGGAAGGCCCCGGGAATCTTCGACACCAGGCGAAGGCAGGCGCGCCGGAGGGCAGGACGCCGGGAGAGCGCCACCAGGGCGTGAGCGGGGAGGGCGTACCTGATCCACGCCGCGCGGAGGCTCTGGTCGTACCGCCGCAGCGCGGGGGAAAGATCGGTCGCGAGATCCCGGGGCAGGGCTTCCATCAGCGCCGCCGAGGCGGCGAACGCCAGCGAAAGCCCCTGGCCCGTGATCGCGTCCACGTAACCGGCGGCGTCGCCGATCAGCGCGAGGCGCGGCCCGCACCGGGCGCGCGCCCGCTGCAGCAACGGCCCTGCGCCGCGGACATCCGAGTCGGAAGGCGCGCCCGCCAGCTTCTCGCGCAACGCGGGGAAGCTGCCGAGCAGCGCGTCGAAGTCCTGCGCTGCGTCGCGCCCGCGCAAGAAGGCCAGGTTGACGCTGCGCGGGCCGACGGGGGTCACGTACGCCTCGGCGTCAGGCCCCCAGTGCACCTCGACGAAGTCCGTCCAGGGAGGCAACTCGAAGTGGCGCCGGATCCCGAAGCGCAGCGGCCCGGCCGGCGCCGGACCGTCGAGACCGGCTGCCTTCCGCAGCGGCGAATGGAGCCCGTCGGCCGCGATCAGCAGGCGCGCTTCGAGGGCCCCGCCGCCGGTGAGAACCTCGACGCGATCGCCGCCGGCCCGGGCCGCGAGGACCGGTTCCTGCCGCACCTCCGCGCCAAAGCCGATCGCGCGCTCGCGCAGTGCCGAAGCCAGAACGGTCCGGCGGATGCCGATCCCGCACCCCTGGCCGAATCGCGCCTCCAGCATGGTCCCATCCTCCTGGAGGTAGCGGATGCCGCGGAAGACCGCCCGCTCGTCCTCCGGGATGAGGACGCCCAGCCGCGCGAGCTCGGACGTTCCGGAGGGCATCAGGCCCTCGCCGCACGCCTTGTCGGGCGGGGCGGCGTTCCGCTCGAAGACCACGGTGCGGAAGCCGCGCTGCGCTGCGCGGATCGCGGCGGCGAGGCCCGCCGGGCCTCCGCCGGCGATGGCCACGTCGTGCATCAGCCCCGCATCCGCGCCAGCAGCGAGCGCGCGGTTTCCTTCGCGACGTGGAACAGGGTGACCTGATCGGGCGGGCGCAGCTCGTCGGACTGGAGCTGCCGCAGCGCCTCGCCCCGGCGGAGCTTGCCGCTGGAGGTGCGCGGAAGCGTTCCCGGCGCGAGCAGATGGATGGCATACGGCCGGATGCCCGTGCGCTCCAGGACCCGGCCGCAGATCCATTCGGCGTCGGCGCTGCCGTCGGTCTCCACCAGAAGGACCAGCTCCTCGCCCTCGGCGGTGGGCAGGCCGACCGCCGCGGCGCATCCGGGACGGACTCCCTCGACGCCGTCGAGCGCGTCCTCGAACTCCTGCGGCGCGTGGTTGACCCCGCGCAGGATCACCAGGTCCTTGGCGCGGCCGGAGACGAAGAGCTCGCCGCCGTCGATGAACCCCAGGTCGCCCGTGTCCAGCCAGCCGTCCTGCAACGCCGCGCGGGTCGCGGAGGGGTTCCGGTAGTACCCGCGCATCACGGAAGGGCCGCGGACGAAGATCCGCCCGTGGCGTACGTCGACATCGAAGCCGGGCAGCGGGGCTCCGACGGACGGCAGCTCGCGCGCGCCGGCCGTCCAGGTCCGCGGGTGCCGCCCCGAGGGCGTGAACGTCACGGCCAGGGTTGCCTCGGAGAGGCCGTATACCGGCATCAGCGCGCGCTCGTCGAACCCGTGGGGCGCGAATCGCTCGGAGAAGCGCCGCAACACCGCAGCCGCGACCGGCTCGGCTCCGTTCAGCGCGAACCGCCAGGAGGAGAGATCGACGTTCTCCAGATCTGAGTCGCGCACGCGGCGGACGCAGAGACCATAGGCGAAGTTGGGGGCCACCGAGATGGTCGCGCGCTTCCGGGAGATCGCCCGAAGCCAGATCGCCGGGCGGGCCAGGAACACCTCGGGCGGGATCAGCGTCAGGGGACCCGGGCGGTAGACCGCGAGCAGCAGGCATCCGATCAGGCCCATGTCATGGTACAGCGGCAGCCACGATACGCCCGCCTGCGCGTCGTCGGCCGGCACGACGCTCTCGATGGCGGCCGCGTTCGCCAGCACGTTCGCATGCGTGAGCGCGACCGGCTTGGGATCCACTGTGGTGCCGCTGGAAAACTGGATCAGGAGGAGCCCGTCGGGCGTTGCCCGCTCGACCAACGGGGCCCCGCGCGGGACGCGCTGCAGGCCCAGCGATGGACGCGCCTGGGCGATCGCCACGCCCAGCAGGCGGGACACGCGCGCGTCGCTCAGCACCACGCGGGCGCCGCAGACCTCCAGCATCCGTGCCGTGCGGCGGTGGAACTCGTCCATCCGCCCCAGGCGCACCGGAGGATAGAGCGGCACCGGGACCGCCCCGGCCAGCACCGCGCCGAAGAACGCGTCCATGAACTCGGGGCCGGTGGGCAGGATGATGGCGACGCGGTCGCCCCGGGAAATGCCCATCTCCCGCAGCCCGCCCGCGGCGACGCGCGCCCGCTCGTACAGCTCGGCGAAAGAGAGCGCGGTCTCGCGCTCCTGCGCATCGAGGAAAGAGAGGCCCCAGCGCGATCGCGCCGCGCTCTCCAGCGCCGCGATCATCGTCGCGTGGCGTGGGACCAAGGGCGGACCGCCGCTCAGCATGCGCGCGCCTCCTCGCGCCGCCGCAGGACCAGCGCCGCCAGGTCGCTCACGGTGCGGACCGCCGCCGCGTCCTCCTCCTTCAGCGCCACCCGGAACCGGTTCTCGAGCCCGACCACCAGGGTGAGCAGGCCCACCGAGTCCAGGTGCAGGTCCTTGATCAGGTCGTCCTCGGGACGGGGCTCGCGCGACACCTCCAGCTCGTCGCGCAGCACGCGGCCGATCTCGCGCAGCACTTCATCCATGCGGGAAGAACCTCGGCACCCCGGCGAACTCCCGCTCCCACGCCGGTCCGAGCGCTTTCTCTTCCGTCCGGATGCGCGCGCGCAGCAGCAAGGCGTTGAGGGTAGAGAAGAGGAGGGCGGAAATCCAGGCGCCGTGCGCGAGAGGGACCAGGAGCATCTCGGCGATCACGGCCACGTAGTTGGGATGCCGGAGGAATCGATACGGACCGCGGCGGACGGAAGTCTCCCCCGGAACGACGATCACCCGCACGTTCCATCGCCACCCGAGCGAGGCGATGGCCCACCAGCGCAGGCCCTGGGCGCAGAGGACCCCGCCGGCGCAGATCCACCCCGGCGCTCCGGGAAACGGACGCCGGAGCAGCAGCACCTCCGCCGCGCAGCAGGGGAGGAAGAGCGCGTGCACCCCCGCCATCCATCGGAACTGGTCCGCTCCGGTCTCCCGGCCGCCGCGCGCCCGGGCGATCCGGGCGTTTCGCCGGGAGAGCCAGAGCTCCGCGATGCGCTCCGCCGCAATCAGGCCGAGGAAGACCAGGTACGCGGTCACCATTCGAGCAGCACCAGCTCGGAGCAGAAGCCGGGGCCCATCGCCATCAAAAGGCCCTTCTCCCCGGGGCGCGCCTCGCCGGAGGCGAGCAGGTCCGAGAGCACGAAGAGGACGGAGGCGGAGGAAAGGTTCCCGACCTGCTCCAGCGATTCCCAGCTCCGCCGCATCGCGGCGCGGGGAAGGTCGAGCGATTCTTCGACCGCCTCGAGCACCCGGGGCCCTCCGGTGTGACAGATGAAGTGCGCGATGTCGCGCTGCGAGAGACCCTGGGCGTCGAGGAACGAGTCGACGTCCGAGCGCAGGTGCTGGCGGATCAGCTGGGGGACCTCCGGCGAGAGCACGACCTTGAAGCCGGAGTCCACGACGTCCCATCCCATGGCGCGCTCGGTCCCCGGATAGAACACCGAGCGCGTCGCCGCGATGCGCGGACCGCGGCCCCGCGCGCCGCCGCCCACCACCACGGCCGCTGCGCCGTCGCCGAAGAGCCCGCTGGCGATGATGTTGGGGATGGAGAGGTCCTCGCGCTGCAGCGTGAGCGAGCACAGCTCGACGGCGAGCAGCACGGCGATCTCGCCGGGCGCCCCGCGCAGCACGTCCGCCACCCGCGCCAGTCCGGCCGCGCCGGCGACGCAGCCCAGGCCGAAGATGGGGACGCGCTTCACGTCGGGCCGCAGGCCCAGGCGCTCGACCAGCCGCGCGTCGATGGACGGCGTCGCGATCCCGGTGACGGTGACGAAGTAGAGGTGATCGACCTCGGTCGGAGCCAGCTCCGACGCGCGCAGGGCGGCGCGCATCGCATCCTCGCCGGCGGCCACGGCCGCCTCGGTCCAGGCGGCGTTGCGGGCGGCGAAACTCTCCAGGGCGGGGTACTGCTCGAGCGGGAGCGCCAGGTGCCGCCCGCCGACCCGCACCGCGCGGTGGAGCTGCTCCAGCCGATCGAGGTTGAAGTGCTTCTGTCCCCAGAGCTCCCGGAAGGCGGCGAGCAGCGTGTCCTGGTCCACGTAGTGCGGCGGAAGCGCCTGCGCGGCCGCGAGGATCCGGGGTCCCGCTGCCGGGCTCATCGGGTCGGCTCCATCGGCAGGATCAGGCGCACGGGGGCACACGCGCACAGCATGTCGTTGCCCGCAAGGGTTCGCATCAGAGATTGCCGACTTGCACGCCGGGCAGGGTGGCGGCGAACCCGGCGCCGAACGCGAGCGACGGCGTCCAGGCCCCCGGCTTCACCTCCCCCGCGCGCACCCGTTGCGCGCACTCCAGCGCCGCGTGCGCGGTCAAGGTGTAGCCCTCGGGCAGCGACATGGTCATCGCGACCGAGCGCGCGCCGTCGCTGACGCGGCCCCAGAACTGTGCCCCGCCCCGCGCCCGCTCCGAGGCGTCCGGACCACGCACGGTCCGCTCGATCCGGAACTTGAGGTACTGCTGGACAGGCGGCAACGCGAGCAGCGGGGCGACGAACCGCGACAGCCGCGCGGCGCGGATCTGGGACCGCTTCGCGGCGATGAACACGGTGATGTCGGGGATGCCCGTGCTCCGGAAGGCGGTGGCGACGTCTCCCCAGGGGATGGACATGGCCTGCCGCGGCTTGTCGGCGAAGGGCACCTCGCGCACCTCGTGCGCCGGAGGGACGCGGACGAGCTTCCCCCCGCGGCGCACCAGGCCGCCGCGCGGCAGCGCCTCGATGGAGGTCTTGAGCGTGCCCGGGCTGGAACGCCCCAGCGGGGCGAACGCGAGCTCCAGCTTGGTGGCGGAGGGCAATCGCTGCTTGAGCAGGGCGGCGAGGCAGTCGCTGGGGACGACGTCGAAGCCGGTCCCCGGCAGCAGGACCACGCCCCGGCCGCGCGCCTGCTCGTCGCGGGCGAGCACGGCCTCGAAGACCTCGATCTCGCCGGTGATGTCCAGGTAGTGCGCGCGCGCGGCCAGGCAGGCGTCCACCATGGGCCGGCTGGTGGCCGAGAACGGCCCGGCGCAATGCAGCACCAGGTCCACCTCGCGCAAGTCGGGACGATCGAGGCTGAACGCGCGCCAGGGCAGGCCCAGCTCTTCGGCCAGGGGGCGCACCTTGTCGGCGCTTCGTCCCGCCAGGATGGGGGTCTCGCCCCGCTGCCGCGCGAGGCGGGCGATCAGATCACCGCTGTAACCGTTCGCTCCGTAGATCAGGAACGCCATGCCGCGCAGTGTGGCACAGCGGCGCGGTCAAGCGTGTTCCCGCCTTCGCGGGAACACGCAGAAAAGGCGTAGCCGCAAAGCGGCCTTCGGCCGCAGTGGCTAGAGCATCTGCCGGCCGGCCTTGGTGTTCACCACCGCCCGCAGAGCGGTCAGGTCCCGCTCCTCCGGGCGCCATTCGCCGAGGTGCGAGAGCCGGCGCATGGCGAAGCGGTGCCCGGCCGCGACCACCGAGGACTCCGCCTGCGAAACCAGCTGTCCCTCGGCCCGCGCCAGCTTCGCCGTCTCGTGGCGGTGGTGCGGATCGACCTTGCCCTCGTGGTTGACGCGGATCTTCGAGAACCAGACGCGCGCGACCTGCGCCGGCTTGTTGTTGAGCACCTCGACCGACATGCCGATGCAGCGGACGAAGCCGTCGCCGTCCTGCTCCAGCGCGCGCTCGCCCACGAGGAACCGCTGCATGGACGGATTGGAGATGCGCCGGATCTGGCCCGGGCCGGTGCGCTGGAAGAACCAGAGCGTCCTGCGCGACATGGTAGGTTCTTCGTAACACGCGCCCGCCGCGCGCTTTCAAAAACAGCGCAGGCCCTGTTCAGCGAGCGACAGCCTCCTCGATCAGCGCGCGCAGCAGCGAGCGGTGGCAGCGCTCGTCGTCGGCGCAGGCCGAGGAGCAGAGCAGGGTGACGGTCCCACCGGCGCGCACCCGCTCTGCCAGCTCATCGATGCGGGCCCGCAGCGAATGCAAATTTTCCAACGAGCCCTTCGTGGGATAGGGTTTTTGAGAGAGGAGAGACGTTGTCCGCGCCCCGCCTTCTGATCCTCGCCGACCCGAAGATGCTGGCCGCGCTCGCTGGGGGACTTCGCGAGGGCGGGCGGTTCGACGTCACCGGGGTCTCGTTCGCGGATCCGGCCGCGGCGCAGGCGGCGGCGGGGCAGGCCGACGCGCTGGCCCTGTTCTACGGCGCGCCGGGCACCCCGATCTCCGCCGCGCTGCAAGCGCTTTCGCCCAAGGTGCGCGAGCGCGGCGGCCGCGTGATGGCGGTGCTGCAGCGTGAGCAGATCGCCCAGCGGGACGAATGCTTCCGGGCCGGGGCGAGCGACCTGCTCTTCATGCCCACCCCGAAAGACCAGTTCGTCGCGCGCCTCTCGGCGTCAGTGGCGCTGGCGTTTTCGTCGGACGCCGGCGCGCCCGCGCACGTCGCGGTGGCGACTCGAGGCTCCTCATCGCGGCTGGATCGCGCGACGGTATCGCCCTCGGGCGTCGAGTCGCCTGGCCAGCTTCCGCTCAAACCCGGTGAAACCGTCCGGCTCGCCTGGGCAGGCCTCCAGTTCTGGGGGCTCGTGGTCCGCGGAACGCCGTCCACGCAGATCCGGTTCGCGGGCCTTACGCCCGACGAGGAGGCGAAGATCCGGGAGTGGGTGAAAGGCGCGGGTCAGCCGGACGTGCCGCCGCTCCAGCGTCCTCCAATCCAGGCCCCACCGCGCCCAGCCGGCGTCGCACCGCCGCCGACCACAAGGGCCGTGACCGCGCAGCCCCCGGCGGCACCTGCCGCGGCTCCGGCAGCACAGCCTCCGGCAGCGCAGCCCAACGCGCGCGCGGCTCCGGTGGCGGGCCCCCCGCCGGGCTTTGCCGACCGCCAGTCGCCGCGCGCCGCGCCCCGGCCTCCCGCGCGGCCCGTCCGCATCATCACGCCGCCCGAAGGCAGCCCCGCGGTGCCGGGACCTGCCGCGCTCGCCGCTGCGCGGCCTCCGGTTCCCGCTGCTCCGCAGGCCGCGGCCGCCGCGGCGCAGAAGGCCGCGCAGGCGCAACCTGCCGCTGGTCCGCGGCCTCGCCAGCCGGCCGCCGCGAGCGGCCT
>Ga0137397_10001363_pt1 | contig 17063 bp, 13 predicted proteins | sample czorhiz116metaG_FD_106658 | JGI IMG/M metagenome (GOLD analysis project Ga0137397, IMG submission 106658) | Vadose zone soil microbial communities from Angelo Coast Range Reserve, California, USA - czorhiz1.16 metaG | ecosystem: Environmental > Terrestrial > Soil > Vadose zone | place: USA... | reverse complement strand
GCCCGCCGACGCCTACGAGATCGATTGCATCATCGACTTTCCGCACCCGCTAATCGGCGTGCAGCACCGCTCGATCACTTTGGATAATGGTTCCTTCGCGCGCGATATCGCTTCGGCCCGGACCTTTGGCTTTATCGAAGAAGTTGAGGCGCTCCGCAGAGCGAATCTAATCCGCGGGGGTTCGCTGGATAATGCCATTGTCTTGACCAAGCACGGCATGCTGAACGAAACGGGCCTGCGCTTTTCGGACGAGTTCGTACGTCATAAGATCCTGGACATTGTCGGCGACCTGGCCTTGCTGGGTATGACCATCCTCGGGCGCGTGCAGGCCGAACGGAGCGGACACCTGTTGCACGCCGCGCTGATGTCTTCCCTGCTCCGCAATCGCGCGGCTTGGGAGATTGTTGACCTGCCGGCCCCGGTCGAAATGCACGCATAAAACCACGAGTCAGAACCGCCTGCGGTAGCGGGCGGTTGATCCCTTGCAAAGAAGCACAGTCTCCAAATCAACCGCCCGCTACCGCAGGCGGTTCTGACTTGCTTAACCTCTCTGCTAAAATCGAACGTCAATTAGACGTTTGCCGGATTAACGGCATCTAAGGCTGCGATTAATAATTTGGAGGAATTTTAGTCCTAATGAGATATCGGTTAACACTCGCGCTGCTTTTCGTTCTGGCTCTTGGCTTTTCCTCGTTTAGTCGCCTACAGGCACAGCCACGCACCGGCAGTGCCGTCCAGGAGACTGACGACGAGTTCAAAGTCACCACTTATAAAAGATTTGTCGAAAACCGCGAGCCTAATCCGGCCGCTGCGTACCAGGCTGCCAGAGAGTACATGGCTCGCTATAACAAGGAAGACGATCGGTATACACGTTATTTGAAGGCCTGGATCGCCGCTTACGAGGAAGACGAACGCGTGCGCCGGCTGGCCGCCGAACGAGACGATCGGGAACAGCGCCTGCTGCAGGCGGTGACCCAAAAGAAATTCGCTGACGCTTATGCTCAGGCCAAACAGGTCCTCGCTGACGACCCTAACAATGTTAAGGTCCTAATCCCGCTCGGCTACAGCGCGTTCATTGCCAGCACTGAGAGCAGAAACGAGAACTTCAACGCGGACGCGACCATCTATGCGACCAAAGCGATTCAGTTAATCGAGTCTGGTCGCGCGCCGGATACCTGGACGCCGTTCAAGAACAAAGAGGACGTGCTGGCTTCATTGCATTACGCGCTGGGCTTCTATCAACTAAAGACCAGTCCTGATGTGGCGATCGTTCAGCTAATCAAAGCTGCGCAGGGAGACAGCGATCGCAGGACCGCGCCGGCTACCTATTACTATCTGGCACTCGCTTATCAGAATGGGCCTTATAAGAAACTTTCAGAAGACTACAGCAAACGCTACGGCAACCAGGCAGAGAGCCCTGAAAGCAAAGCCGCCCTGGAAAGCGTCAACAAGGTGCTCGACAAGATTATCGATGCCTACGCCCGCGCGGTGGCGCTGGCCGGCAATGATCCGCAGCATCAAAACGCCAAGACCCAATGGATGGCCAGATTGACGGAACTCTACAAGTTTCGCCACGCCGGATCCGATATCGGTTTGAACGAGCTGATTGCCAAAGTTCTGTCGCAGCCCTTGCCGCAGCCCTAGGGTGTCAGAAGCCCGACCGTCAGGGAGGGCAACTCGGTCTAACGAGCCCTGGCTTACGCGCGGGCTTCTGACACCACTCCTTGACAACCTACCTCCAATCATTAGAATCAAATCTCGTTACGAAAAGCGGGAGTAGCTCAGTGGTAGAGCATCGCCTTGCCAAGGCGAGGGTCGCGAGTTCAAGTCTCGTCTCCCGCTCCAGTCTTAAGGCAAAAGGAAAAAGGAAAAGTAAAAAGGAAAAACTGATTCGGTTTTTGCCTTTTTCCCTTTACCTTTTGCCTTTTCTTTTGGGCGGCGTAGCCAAGTGGTAAGGCAGAGGTCTGCAAAACCTTTATTCATCGGTTCGATTCCGATCGCCGCCTCCAATAAAATCAATACTTACAGACAGAAATTTAGCTCGCGGATTTGGCTTGGGTCACTGTTGGGTCACTCTCTTGAGCGGCCTCGCTGTTTCCTAAATTTCCTTTACTAAAGGAATGGGCTTATGCAGGCTTTTTCTTTGCCATGTCAGGAGCGGCATTCTCATATATCGCATCCGGTACCGTGAATGAAAATATTTCCCTCGTTGCTGCTTCTAATCCTGACTGTGGTATCGTGGTATTTCAGACCCGCGGATAGAAAAATCATTTCCGTTAATCAATGAATGAATAAAATGAAAAAGGAATTGTCACCAAAACAACGTGAAGAACTACTCAACACATTAAAAGCCCGTTTTGAGAAGAGCATGAACCGCCATAAAGGTCTTGAATGGGCTAAGGTGCAAGCAAAGTTGGAAGCGAATACTGAAAAACTGTGGTCGCTCAATGAAATGGAAAGAACCGGTGGTGAACCGGATGTTGTTGGTCGTGATAAAAAGACGGGCGAATACATTTTTTATGATTGTTCAGCGGAAAGTCCTAAGGGCCGCAGAAGTGTTTGTTACGACCGTAAAGCGCTGGAGTCAAGGAAAGAACATAAACCGGGAAATAGCGCTATTGATATGGCCGCTGCCATGGGCATTGAGCTTTTAACGGAAGAACAATATCGAGAGCTCCAGAAACTTGGAAATTTCGATACTAAAACATCGAGCTGGATTACAACACCTTCTGGGATTAGAAAACTCGGTGGTGCCATCTTTGCTGATTACCGCTACGGGAATGTCTTCGTCTATCACAACGGTGCAGAATCTTACTATGCCGCCAGGGGGTTCCGTGGTTCGCTAATGGTCTAACAAAATAAGCATACTATGACAAAGAGTAGAATGAATCCTAAGGTTGATTTTTATTTTAATAAAGCCAAAGAGTGGCACGAAGAAATCAAGAAATTGAGAATGATCGTTCTTGACTGTCAGCTGACCGAAGAATTGAAGTGGGGTGTTCCTTGTTACACGTTTGAGAAAAGAAACATAGTTTTAATACATGTCTTCAAAGAATACAGTGCGCTTCTGTTTGTCAAAGGTGCCTTGTTAAATGATGCCAAGGGAATTCTAATCCAACAAACGAAGAATGTGCAGGCGGCGCGCCAGGTTCGGTTCACCAATGTTCGGCAAATATTACCTCACTTTGCGTTCATTCGAACTCCTTTTTTGGATATCAGGTAACACTCAATCAAATAATCTAAAAACGGAAAAAACAAAAAACATATCAATTATGCGTACCTTCGAAGAGCGTAAGAAACACGGAGCAGTCTTTCTGATTGAGGAACCTGAGATTGGTACAGAGTTGTCTTAAGCAGGGCTTCCCTCCCTCATGCCCGCAAAACACTGGCGATTGACTTTAAAAACTCTTAGGCTTGTTTCTTCATGGGGGATAGATGATCGGTCAAACGCTTTCTAATCGGTATGACATCAGGGCGGAGTTGGGTCGCGGCGGAATGGGCGTCGTCTATCGGGCGCATGATCCCCTATTGAACCGCGAAGTGGCCGTCAAGCTAATTCCCCCAACACTACTGAGCCCCGAAACGGAACAACGCTTCCAGCGCGAAGCGCAGTTGGTGGCCCAGATGGATCATCCGGCCGTTGTGCCAATCTTCGACTTTGGCAAGCACGAGGGATCACTGTTCTTTGTCATGCCCGTCGTCCAGGGAACAAATCTGCGCTGGTTCCAGCGGGAGGGCGCGCTCACGCTGGGCGAGGTTATCGACATTGGAATTCAGGTTGCCGAAGCACTTGAATACAGCCACTCATGCGGCGTCATTCACCGTGATATCAAACCAGAGAACATCATGGTGGTGCGTGAGGATGCTGGCCGGGTCAGAGTTCGGATCATGGACTTTGGTCTCGCCCGAGGGGCAACCGAGAGTCGCATCACCAAAACCGGCACTATTGCCGGCACGCTCTCCTACATGAGCCCGGAACAAGTGGCGGCCAGCGGTGTGGACCATCGTTCGGACATCTACTCCCTCGGTACCGTTCTCTATGAATGTATTACCGGCGAATCGCCATTCTCAGGTGAGCTGCAGTCGATTCTCTATCGCATAGTTCATGAGATTCCCCAGCCGCCACGCTCATTGGGTGCGGACATCAATGAGGACCTCGAGGCAGTCATACTCACCTGCATAGCCAAGGAGCCTGGGAAAAGGCCGCAGCGCGCAAGCGAGGTAGCCGATTCTCTGCGGCGTTGCCAGACCCGACTCCACCAGAGCGACCTTGGCAAATCAGTGGTACTGACGAAGACACTGATGCTGACGCGCGTGGCGCCCTCTCCATTCATTGGCCGAGAGAAGGAACAAGCTGAGTTGCAGAAGCGGCTCAATGCTGCCATCAGCGGGGAATGTCAGTTTGTCGTGGTTTCCGGCGATCCTGGCGTGGGCAAGACACGACTCCTTGACGAGATTGAGAACCTGGCGAAGGCCCGCAAATTACTGGTGCTTCATGGCCGATCGATTGAGCAGGATGGCGCTTTTCCTTACCAGGGATTTTGTGAAGCCATTCAGGAATACTTCCGACAAAAGGATACCTCCAGCTCTCCTGACAACATGATAGAACTGTCGGACGTTGCCCCTGATCTCGTGGCGCTGTTTCCCATGCTTACGGAGATAAGTGAGATTCGCGCCGCTGCGACTGGGGACTCAAAGTTGGCCCAGACTGGCGGATCGCTTGGCGGATCGCAGGGACCCGAAACCAGGACTCAGGTTTTTGAGCTGCTGGCGCGAACACTCACGCGCCTGGCGGCGGGAAAGCCGCTGATCCTTTTCCTGGAAGATCTACACGCGGCCGAAATATCCATCGAGGCATTGCAATACATTGTGCGGCGATTAGGACCGACACCCACACTGATCGTGGGTACCTATCGCACCAGCGAAGTAGCCAGCCGCTCCCATCCGCTGCTCCGCATGCTTGATAGTTTCCGCGGAGACCGCCGTTTTTCGGCAATCGCGCTCGGACCGTTCTCGCCAGCAGAACATCGCTTGTTTCTCGAAACACTCATTGGCGGGCCTAAACTAGCCGACAGTCTCGTGGAGAGACTCTATGAGGGAACTGAGGGCAACCCATTCTTCACGAAAGAACTGGTCCGCTCACTTCTTGATTCCGGCGGCATCTCAAAGGACCAAACAGGAGCCTGGAGTCTGGGTGCAGCCACTGATCTCTCAGCCGGTGATCTGCCCGCCACAATTCAGCAGGCAGTTGAAAGACGTATTGAGCGCCTACCGGAGGAGCTACGTGAGATTCTTTCGATCGCTTCTGTAATTGGCAAAGCTTTTGACTCTCGCGATTTGGAGGCGCTGGCCGGCGGGAAGGATGTTGAGGACGCGATTGACCGTCTTATAGAAGACGGACTCCTCGAGGAAGAGCGTGAGTCCCGTGGCGACCGCCTGACGTTCTCGAGCGGTGTCGTTCGCGACGTGCTTTATGGCGCAATTTCGCGCCGCAAGCGAAGGTCGTTGCATCGCAAGTATGCTGAGGAGGTCGAGAAGCGTCACGGCGGAAGGCTTGAGCGAGTCTACCCACAACTGGTCCACCACTTCTCCCAGGGTGACGTCCCGGACAAGACAGTCGAGTATGGGTTGCAAATGACCAAGGCCGCGCTCGATGCTTTCAGCCCCGAAGAGGCGGCCCGAGCCGCCAGGACAGTACTCGAGTTTCTCGACGAAGAATGGGAAGGTGACCGTGCCCTGGAGGGCGAAGCGCGAATGCTGTTGGCCCAGGCACACCGAATGGCGGGAGACGTCGATGCCGCATTAAAAGAGGCCGAAAGTGCGGGTCGCATCCTGGAACGCGAGAGCCATAAGTCGCGCGCCTTGACCGCATTCATTTTCGCCGCCGAGACTGCCTGGCAAGCCAGAAAGGTCGAGGAGACAACGCGTCTGGTCCAGCAGGTTATGGAAGCTGCACGCACGACCGGAGACAAGGATAGCCTGAGGCACGTGCTGTCTTTGGCGGCCATGCTCGCGAACCTGCGTGGAGAGTATCAGAAAGCCAATGATTACCTCGAAGAAGCTACTTCGCTGGCTCCGGCGGCAAAAGAAAACGACCTCCAGGAAGAGATACCAAAAGGGGGCAGACTGGTCGTGGCGCTGGCCACTCCGTTCGGCGATATTGATCCCGTCAATATGGAACTGGTGGAAGAGCAGGAGGTTTTGGCGAACGTCTTTGAGACCCTCTTAGCCACGGACCTGGAAGGCAACTTAGTTCCGGCTCTCTGTGAGAAATGGGAAGTGTCTGACGACGGCACTTCAGTCTTCTTTACTCTGCGAGAAAACGTGTGCTTCCAGAATGGCCAGGCCCTGACCGCTCAAGCTATCAAGCATTCCTTCGAGCGGAGCATTCACGTGGCTCGTGAGCTACCTCCGAGTCTCGCGGCGATCCGCGGCGCGGCCGAATTTGCCAAAAACAATGATCAGGGGCTGGCGGGAATTCTGGTCCACTCAGACTACAAATTGGAAATACAACTGCCGGATCCGCTTTCTATCTATCCCGCTCTGCTTACAGATTACAAGGCCGGTATCACCCTGAACGTTGATGACGGAAAGTCCGATTCTATTCCCATTGGCACGGGTCCGTTTCGAATGACCTCGTACAGCGCTGATCGCATTGTGCTCGAGCGCAATGAAAAATACTGGAAGGGTTCGTCAGCGTTTCTTGATGAGGTCGAATTTCGCGCGGGGCTAAGCGCGTCAGAGATCGCGTCAGGGTTGCGGTCAGGCTCGATTGATCTCGCACGCGATCTATCGCCCCAGGATCTTGAAGAGTTTCTCCGCGACCCGCGCTTTCGTGGGGGCTTGGTCGAGTCTCCACGCAAAAATACTTACTTTCTCATATTCAATTCTACGAGTGGTTCAGTCCTCCAGAACCCAGACTATCGTCGGGCACTCTCAGAGATAGTGCGCACGCACGATCTGGTTTGGCAAACATTGGGGCGCTTTGCGCAGCCTGCCGTCTGCCTGATTCCACCTGGGATGCTTGGATATGATCCGGGCAGGCGGCGCCAGATACTCACTCGCGACGAGGCCTCATCCATCCTGCGCGCAGCCGGCGCCGGCGATCCAATCAACCTCAGGGCAGCCGTGCATCCTCTGTTCCAGGATCGATATAAGTCGTTGCTGACAAGGCTGCTCTCGATCTGGTCGGAGCTCGGCGTGAAGGTAGAGATTGCAACTCCCACGATGCCCTCATACCTGGAGTCTTTCCAAAATAGTACCGGAATAGATCTGTTCATCGGCAGGTGGAATGCTGACTATGATGATCCCGACGACTTTACCTATGGGCTCTTCCATTCACGTGTGGGGATATACCGCGCATACATTTCCTCGGCCGAGGGGGATCAGATCCTGGAAGAGGCGCGCACGGAGAACCGTCCCGCTGTCAGAGCATCGCTCTATCGGAAGTACGAAAGTTTTTTGCAGGAATCGGGAATGGTGTTGCCGTTGTTTCACGACGTCGATTATCGGCTCGCCAACTCGAGGGTTCGCGGACTTAACCTTCATGGCAGCGCTCCATATGTGAACTATGCCGAGATAGGCAAGTTGGAATCGGTGGCCAGAGCCACCGAGACCCTACGGGCAGACGGTGGGACTATTGAAGTCCCGATAACCGGAACACTTCTTCGCCTCGATCCTTCACTGGCAAGCACCGTAGAAGATGCAGAGGTGCTGCCGAGTATCTTCGAAACACTAACTCGCGACGTCGGCGGCGCCAGGATCGTTCCCTGGCTGGCGACTGATTTCAGGTCTGAGCAGGGGGGTAAGAGATATCGTTTTCGCCTCCGTGATGATGTTCGCTTCCATGATGGACGCAAACTAACCGCGCGGGATGTTCGCTATTCGTTCGAGAGGCTACTACTGAACCCCGACAGCACTGCCCGCTTCTTTTATTCTCCCATCCGCGGCGCGAAAGCGCTCCTCAACGGAGAGGCGTCCGACCTGGCAGGCTTCCGAATTCAGTCGGCCGACGAGTTCACGATCGAGCTCGATGAGCCGGTGTCACTCTTCCCGGCACTCATTTCCTATCACGCCGCGGCCATCGTCCCTGAGGGTAGTGACAAGTTCGGGGGAAGCTGGCAAGAGGGCAGCGTGGGGACTGGGCCTTTTCGCGCGGTGAAGTTTGACCCGGACGTTCGCCTCGAGCTCGAACGAAATAAAATCTACTGGCGTAGTGGCTATCCTAAGATTGAAAGACTCATCTTCAACTTCGGTGTTGCCCCGGCGGACATTCTCTCCGAGTTCCGCGCCGGTCGATTTTCGCTGGCGTCGGATCTGTTGCCCGCCGACGCAGAGGCTCTGCGCCGCGAGCCTGAGTTTGCTTCCGGTTATCATGAGATCCCCAGACTCATAACCTATTACGTTGCCTTCAACAGTCACCAGGGACCGCTGAAAGACAAACGCCTCCGGCAAACGCTGGCGCAGTCGATCGATGTTGCGAACGTGGTTCGTCAAACCCTGGGACGGCTCGCCGTTCCGGCGCACGGACTCATTCCACCTGGACTACTCGGCCATGATTCTGCATACCCCCCAAGAATGCCACTGGCGTCCGCGTCAGCACCCGAAAAAACAGGCGCGGAAATTGAATTGACCGCTGCCTTTAACCCGGTGTTCTTTGGAGAATACGCGGCCTTCGCGCGCGAGGTCTCGCGCTGCTTCCGTGAGCACCAGGTAACAATTCGTATTGTGAATAAGACGGTTGATGAATTGCTGGAGAAAGCGTCCCAGGGGTCCGTCGACCTGGTGCTGGGGCGCTGGGCCGCTGATTATCCGGATGCCGACACCTTCGCTAACATCCTCGCCACGAAAGAGGGTTCGTTGGGACAGCTATGTGGCTCAACAGAGTTGGATCGTCTGATCGCCCGAGGACGATCAGAAACATCTCCGGCGGCCCGACATGCGGTCTATCGACAGATCGAAGAAATCATTGCGAGTGATAATCTGCTTCTTCCTCTCTTTCACGAGCAGACTTACCGTTTTGCCCGACCAGAAATAGAGGGTCTCTCCCTTTCATATGGCGTCATCACCGTCGACTATGCCAGCCTGCGCATCCACGGATAATAATTGCTGGACCGTAATGGGCTCACTCAAATCTTCGCGATCGCTCCGGCCCTTTATTGTTTGGGCCGATTCCGATCGCCGTCTCCAATTCCTTCAAAACTAATCATGAGGTCAGCGCCGGGAAGGCGTAGCGCGACAAGGATGACGCATCCACAGATTACGCAGATTACACAGAAACAAAAGCGTTAACGCGCGCAGTCGATCCGTTAACACACAACCGCCAGAAAACGCTTTCTCACTTGTCTGTGAGTCTTATTGATTCTGTGTAATCTGCGTAATCCGCGGACTACTGTTCTCCTCTTGGGCTATGGCCTCTCGGCGGCCGCGAACTCCTCCAGCTTGCGCAGACGCAGATTCGGGTTTGCGGCGAAGTCCTGCCGCAGCCATCCCAGGTGGCCGTAGCCAAAGATAACCAGGATGCGATCCTCAGGACCCGCCACCAGCTTGGTCACGTGGTTATAGATGCGAATATTCCGCCTGTACCACTCCGCGAGCAGGTCGGGGCCGGCGTAGTCGCCGGGCTCGCCGTAGCGCGCCTCGAGATAGTAGAAGCCGACGTCCTGGGCCACATGCGCGTCGGAGTTCAAATAAAGCAGTGTTTGGAGCACGGTATGGGTCTTCAAGTACTCGTTGTTTGCCTTCACCATCTCGCCGACCTGTCCTATCAGCGCTTCCAGCTCGGCCGAGTGTCCGGTTGCCTTGGCGTAATTGACGAGGCGCGGCCAGGGGAAATCGCCGTCGGCGTCAACCGGATAGACGGTCTTGTGACCCAGCTCCTTCGCCAGCCGAAAGCCGATCTGCTCGATCTCGTTACGAGAGAGCTCGTGCTTGCCGGCGAGGTAATCGGCATACTGCTTGGGGCGTGCATCTGTCCCGTAGTCCGATTCCAGAGCAATCTTCGTCGGTTTGAACTTCTTGAGCACTGCGGCGAGTTCGGCCAGTTCCTGTTGGCGCCTGGGCGCAAGGACGTCGTCTGCCTGCGTGTTGAAGATATCGTGCCCTGGGTTCGCCATGTGATAGGTGCCCATCACCAGCACTTCGGCGCGCTTTGCTTCTTCTTTGGATGACGTGCCCTGCGACTGAGCCAGCGCCCCCGTCGCCGCCACTGCCACAAGACAAAGGATTATGCTTCGCATAAGTTGCCTCCTGATGAAGGTGATACGCGCTGATAGACGACCGAACGAAAAGATTAGGGTACGCCCGCTAGATAATTAATTGCTATGGCTCTGCCACGCCGATGCGCGGCAAGTCTCTGACTTGCCGGGCAGTGACCCTTTTTTCCTCAGGGTGTTCGACCCGCCACGGTCACAGACCGTTACATTTAATGGGGACTTTTCGGCGAGTCAAAGACTTGCCGCGCATCGGCGTGGCGAAGCCATTATGAAAGGCCGACAGGAAGGTGCAAATTTCAAATACGGAAATAGTAATTTATGAAGTCGAAATGCAACGCGCGTCACTTTTCGTCGGCACGGTCCAAAGTTATGAGCACCTTTCCCCGTGCATGCCCTTCTTCCACATGCCGAACAGCATCGGCAGCATCACTCAAGCTGTAGCGCCCACCGATGACTGGCTTTAGTTTGCCGGTCGCGATGAATTCGCCCAACAGAGTCAGATCGTCTTGACTCGATTTCGCAATGAACATGACAGCCTTCTGATTAACGAAGAGTGACAACACGAGCGGTTTAATCATCATAGCCAGAAGACCCATCATCGACATGTCGTGCGGCGCCCCGATCATGACGCATCTTCCATCAGGATTCAGAACGCGCCGGCACTCTGAAAAAGAATGGTTGCCAACACAGTCGAGAATCAAATCGTAGCGTTGGTTGCTCGTAGTGAAATCGTTCTGTGTGTAGTCAATCGTCTTCTCCGCGCCGATTGATCTGACCATGTCGAGATTCCTGGTACTGCAAACGCCGGTCACGTTGGCGCCGAACGACTTGGCGATCTGGACCGCGAAGGTGCCCACGCCTCCCGCGGCGCCATTAACCAGGACCTTCTGCCCCGGCTGAATCTTTCCTTTGTCTCGAAGACCTTGCAATGCGGTTAGCCCTGCGACGTATATTGAAGCGGCTTGCTCGAACGTGACGCTGTTGGGTTTCGTGACGATACTTTTCTCGCGCGTGGTCGCATACTCCGCGAAAGCTCCACGGGATCCGCCGAACACTTGGTCGCCCGGTTTGAACTGCGTGACGTTGCGGCCCACCGCTTCAACTTCGCCGGCCACATCAACGCCGGGTCGTCCGATCGGCATTTTGAGCAACCGCGGCATTATGCGGAGCGCGCGAGGCGTGCCTTTCATGAGGCGCCAGTCAAGTGGATTGACGGAAGCCGCGCGCACTTTGATTAAGACCTCATCGTCCTTGGGAACGGGCTTCTCGACGTCCGCGATTCGCACAACCTCCGGAGGTCCGTAACTCGTATAGATGGCAGCTTTCATGTTCGGATGATCCTTTCTGCTGCGCTGGCCTGGTCCTTCCATCGTTGAGTGTTTACTCCTTTCACGAGCAGCCACAGGGTCAGCGATCCTTCGCCGATAAGCGCCACCGGCAGGACGAACTGTATTAGATGCGGTCCAAAGGACGGTATCAGGAAGCTGGCAAAAGAGGCGATCACGTAACTCGTTCCGCCGATTGCCAGGACTATGCCCAACACGCGTGGCAGGAAAATCGATCGCGCAACCAGGCATCCGATCGAGATGCACTGAATTCCGAAAAATACCATGCCGATGCTAAAGACCGTCAGCTGAAGCTTAAGAGCGATCATTGACGTCGCTTGTAACTGACTCGTTGTGAACGCACTCAGATACTGATCACCATGCAATAGAACCAAAGATGCAAGACGAAGAACCCACGAGATGCCTCCGATCGCGACCCCTGCCAAGCCGAAGAACGCGGCAAGCATTGACAGACTTCTGCTGACGGGTTTCAGCACGTAATAGAGGAAGACTGTCGTCACCAAATACGAGGTGCCACTAATGAGATCGAACGCAAATCCGAGACGATACAATGACTCCTTTGCCAGAATGTTGGCCGCCGTAGCCGCCGCGTCGTTTGCCACGATGAGTGGAGACGCAGCGATGAAGCCCCCAAGGCCCGCTAAGATGCAGAGCAACCAACAAGCGCCGGCGATCCTGGCCTGCCGCACCGGCGATTCTTCTCTAAAGCGCGCCGTCATTTCAGATTTGCGCATAGTCCGCTCCTCCCTATTCTTACGCTGCAATATGGTGCTCCGAACGGGAAATGCGTTAGCGTGTTGACGCGAGACGGGGCACTAGCCCGACCATAAGGGAGGGCTCACTTCTGGTAATCTGCGAAAACTCTGAGCCCTCCCTGACGGTCGGGCTAGTGCCCCGATGATCGATCCACTTCAGCAACACGCAAACGGATCACCAACCATTCTAATACGAGAAAACATCGCAAAAGTATCGATGGTGGAAACCAATGGACATTACCTCACGTAACAAAAGCATGACCGCACGTTGCAGGAGGACAAACAGGTGGCTGAACCGACGATAGCAACCGGCTTTGCCAATGCATTTCTGAAGTTCGCGGTCGCGAGAGGCGCGGATCGTCAGGCCTTGATAGAACAATCGCGCCTGCGTCCTCAGGATCTCGTGGAACAGGACAACCGCATTCCTTTGGGGATTTACATCGCATTGATCGAAGCCGGTATCAAATTGTGCGACGAGCCGGCGCTCGCATTGCTGTTTGGGGCGGAGGTCAGCTTGTCGGACATATCAATCCTGGGCTCGGTCTGTCAGGCCGCAACCGCCGAGGAAGGGCGCCGCCAGATGAACCGCTATGCGCGTCTCGCGATCGATGGCGGTGATGGCGAGACTGCGCATCGTATCGAATTTGTGCCGGAAGATGGCCAGGTTTGGTTGAAGTTTACCAGCACACTCTTCGCCTGCAATCCGCTGCTCACGGAATCCGCTTTCGCGCGGTGCGTGTGTGACGGACGGAAGCTGGCCGCGGCCACAGGCGGTGTTACGCAGTGCCCCTCACCCAAAGCAATTCGCTTTACACATGCAGAGCCGAGCTACCGCGCAGAATACGATCGAATCTTTGGCGTCCCGCTGGTGTTCGGCAGCAGCATGAACGCGATCCTGTTCGGTGAAGAGTTGTTTTCGGTTCGGATGCCGCAGCCGAACCAGTATCTTTCCGGTCTGTTGACGGAACGTGCGGAAGCGCTGCTCGAGAAACTGGAAGACTCAAAATCTATGCGCGGCCGCGTCGAGAGCCTGCTGATTCCGATCCTGCAGACCGGCGAGGCAAATATGGAAGCGATCGCGCGCAAACTTGCCCTCAGCCGTCAGACACTCTTTCGAAAGCTAAAAGCGGAGGGCGTCACGTTCGAGCAAGTCTTGGACGAATTGCGGCACAAGCTGGCGCTTGAATACTTGAACGGAAAAAATGTCTCAGTGAACGAGACCGCTTACCAGTTGGGATTTTCCGATCCCGCCGCGTTCTCGCGGGCCTTCAAGCGTTGGACTGGCGCGAGCCCGCGCGCGATGAAAGCTGTTTCTTCCTCTCCCTCTGGAAGAGGATTGAGGTGAGGGTTTACTGAGATGCCAGGCAATATGGAGTGCGGTGGCAAGCCTAGCGCGACATCGCTTTGGATAACTTGACGATAGATCAGTCAATCCAAAGCGCCGTCGACGCTTCGCTCTGCCGGCGCACTCCAAAGCTGACATCCGCTTCGCGGGTTCGTCCGTTTCCCGGACTCACGATTCATTGCGGACTGCTCACTGCTTCACCGCCCACTGCTTACTGATTACCGTCATTCGTCCGCGGCGCGCACTCACGATCGCAGAATCGCAGGCCTGACCCCGGCTTTACTCTGTTATTGCAAATGCTGGGCGAGGAAATCCCAATCGCTGTTTAGCGTCAGGCAGAATAGCAGGCGTAACCCCGACTTCTAACCTTCTTTCTTTTTAGAAAAACGAGAGGCCTCGGCGCGGAGTTGCGGCGGGCAAACTCCCCCACGTTCGTAGATTCTGCGCCCTTTCCATCTCACACCTTTTCCTGTCGTAATTCTGATGCTTGAATCGAATAACATCGCGTAGAGCACTCCTAATCCGAGTGGCGCGGTCAAGGCATAGGCAGGATAAACTTCAGACCTTATGCTGACTATCACAAGGACAAGAACTTGCATCAGCCATGACAAAGCAGCGGGAATGAACAATCGCCAAAGGTCTGTGCTCACGCCGGTCGCGATTCCAATCCCAGAGGCCAGGGCAATAAGCGGCGGCACAACCGCGATGAGATAAATTGAGAACACGCCCCACATCGCAAAAGGCAGTGAGAACTTCATGCCCGAAAACCAATTCTTAGTGCAACACTCCCACATCTCGTCGAAATTTCGATACATGCGTGTCCTGAGCAGACTCGGCGCGTGCTCGGTAAGCAAATTTCCACCTGAACGCTTGATCATCTCGGCAAGGCGCACGTCTTCCAGCACTTCGTCTTTCAACGCTTCGTATCCGCCGGCATGCTCCAACGTCCCGCGCCGCATCAGAAAGAATCCGCCGATGCCCACCGCGCCCTGGCTCTTGGGATTATTGACGCGGTAACTGACGGTGAACATCAACAGCGCCCAGGCCCACGTCGGCATTATCACGCGCTCCCAAAATGAACTGGCTTCAAAATAGGGGATGAGCGTCATAGCATCTGCTTTCCGCTCGATGGTATTAGCGACCGCCGTACGCAAAGCTGTCTTGTCAAAGATCATGTCCGCATCTGTCGCCAGGATCCACTCGGCGCGCGCATGATTAAACGCTTGATGCATCGCATAGGCCTTGCCCAGCCATCCGGCTGGTGGCTCTTCTCCTTGAATAACACGCAAGCGGGCATCGGCCCGGGCGAGTGATTCCAATATCGCGCCGGTTGCATCCGTCGAGCGATCATTAACAGCGATAATTTCCAGACGTCCATAGTCCTGGTCGAGGATGGAGTGAATGCAGTCTGCTAACACACGGTGCTCTTCATTGCGAGCCGGAACGAGAACAGACACGAGCGGCGCGTCATTCCCCTGCAAACGTGAATCATCTATTGGCGACAAAGTCTTTTGGCGAGAAAGACCATACAGCGTTAGGACAGCGCTAATGAGCCATGCCAAAACAGCGAACCACAAGAAGCTGGCGAGTATGTTCAATACGCTTAGTAACCCGAAACCGGGGTCAGGCCTGCTGTTCTGCGATTTTCGATCATTAAAGTTCCGGTCTCCTCCGCATGACGTGTAATTGATCTTATGCGCCTGATGAATGCAAGTGTTGGCCGAAGAAATCTTATCACCGCTTAGCCTCAAGCAAGATCGCAGAATCGCAGGCCTGACCCCCGATTCTAATTTTTGGGCAAGGCAGTAGCCCGACCGTAAGGGAGGGCGTTACAGAACCGCGACCGGTAGGGAGCGGGATAGGATTCAAGAATCTCTTTGCGCGGCTGCTCAAATTAGATCCCGTTCGGGATAGTCGCGCCCTTATCCCGGTCGCTACCGCTCCCGGTTCTGTACCGGACAGCTCACTGCTCACCGCTTACTGAATAGGGTCATTGTCCGCTACCCGACTCGCGATCGCAAAAATTGCAGGTGATCCCGATTTCAGTGATGCCCGCCGTCAATACTGATGACTGGTTTCGCGCTCTGTGCTAGTGTTGCACCATCAGGGGAGGAAGAACCGTAGATGGCTGAGTACCTGCTCATCGAGTCTCGCGATCCGTTTGAATCCAACGACGTCGGTTACTACTACGACTTGGCCAAGGGGCTGGTCGAGAGCGGTAATCAGGTGATTCTGTTCCTCGCCCAGAACGGGGTGCTGTCAGCACGCCCGTCGCTGCACTCGGCTGCGCTCAGCGCCCTGGCGCGAAGCGGCGTGACGGTGCTTGCCGATGACTTCTCGTTGCAGGAGCGCGGCATTGCCAAGCTGGCCGAGGGCGTCACGGCAGCCCCCATCGACGTGGTCGTGGACCATCTCGCGGCCGGTCACAAGACCCTCTGGCACTAGGAGACGACGCATGTCCAGAAAGACATTGACCATCGCGCTAATGGATCCTCCCTACGAGTCTGAGAACCTGACCACGGCGTTTCGCATTCTCGACGTCGCCGCCCGGCGCGGGTACCACATCAACGTCTTCGCTTACGAGGGGGCTGCGGGCCTGGCGTTCGTGCGCCAGACGCCGCACCCGAACCCCGTCCACGGCAAGGACGTGGCCGAGGAGAACCACCCCACCACAAAGGACCAGGTCGCAGCCCTGCTCGCCGAAGCCGAGAAGAACGGCGGCAAGGTGGACTGGGTCAACTGTGGCATGTGTGTCGACGAGCGAGGAGTTAACGAGTTTGTGGCGGGCACGCGGCGCGGCTCGCCGGCTGACTTTCACGCCTTCGTCGAGGCATCGGACAACGTCCTCGTCATCCCAACCAAGTGAGGTGAAGATATGGCCAAGAAGACGCTGAACATCGTGGAGTCGGCTTATCGTGCTGTAATGGAAGAGCAGGATGACACCATCCTCTGGCTGCTGGCGGCGATGCAGGGCGCGGGTGCGGAGCACACCGTGGTGCTACGCGGCAACGCAGTGAACTACGCGGTCACCGGCCAGGGCGTCGCGGGCCTTAGAGTCGGCGAGTGGAAGCAAACCCAGGCCCCGAAGATGGATCGCGACGTCCTGGACCTGATCGAGAAGCGAAAGATTCCCGTGTACGTAGTCGCGGAGGATCTCGCCGACCGCGGGATCGAGCACAGCGAGCTGGTGCCGGGCGTACAGTTGCTGCCACGGACGGCGCTGCCCGGACTCTTCAACGAGTACGCGTTGGTCTCCCACTGGTAGCACTTGGTCGCGGCGGATAAATATACGGAAAACCAGGGCCACGCCTTCGATTCTGCAATTTTCAATCATAGCGGTTCCGAACTCCTCGGCATGAGTTGTGTCTTGATTTGAGGAACGACAGCGGAAAGATGCCGCGAG
>Ga0137397_10001362_pt1 | contig 17067 bp, 11 predicted proteins | sample czorhiz116metaG_FD_106658 | JGI IMG/M metagenome (GOLD analysis project Ga0137397, IMG submission 106658) | Vadose zone soil microbial communities from Angelo Coast Range Reserve, California, USA - czorhiz1.16 metaG | ecosystem: Environmental > Terrestrial > Soil > Vadose zone | place: USA... | reverse complement strand
GGGCGGGTTTCTGGTAATGGCATATGCCGCTGTCCATCCAGATCGGGTTGAACACCTGGCGATAGTAGATTCGGCAGCACCCAAATGGAAGGATACCCTCTTTCTTTTCGCCGATGTCTTTCCAGAGACCACTGAGAGGCAGGCGGCCGTAGCGTTCGCGGATGGAATGGGCGACAAAGCTGCCAAAGCGGCAAGCATGCACGAGTATCTCTCAATGTTGTGTTACTCACCAGAAAACCGAGACGCTTTCCTCGTCGGCATGGCTGGCTCGACCTTCAGCGAACAAGTAAATCAGGCAGTCACACAGAGCATCGAGGGTTTCGACCTCAATCCAGAGATCCGCAAGTTCCGATTTCCCGTCTTGGTCCTAACCGGACGATACGATATGAATGTAGCTCCCTTGGTTGCGTACAAGATCCACCAAGCCATCCCGGGTTCAAAGTTCATTGCGTTCGAACGCAGTGGCCACCTCCCCTTCTATGAGGAAGCGGAAGGTTTTGTGCGGACAGTTGAGAGTTTTCTGAGTGCAAAAACCGGCGGATAGAGAGATTGTGACTTTCCCCTGGCGCACTTGTAAGGCATCGGGTGCCTGGTAATGATTCCACCGATTGTTGGTGTTCTGCCCAGTAAACGCACCAGCCGTACGCAACCTGGGGTCTGCCGTTCATCGGCATATCGAGGATTCGACGATGCTGCATGGACTTCCGTCGGCCGGCACCTCAGAGGCACTCTCCTGGCATTATTCTGAGACCAGAGAATGGCGCAGCGGGTAGTAGTCAGAGTGAAGTGCCAGCGACTTGCCATGCATTTTCAACATCGAGTAGCATTCCACCATTACGGACGCTATGAGTGCTGAACAGATGGGTCAGAACTTGAGTTATGTGCGCGGGGCCTCGATCCCCCCGCTTATTGAACGCTGTATTGGGCAAGTCCTCGACGCCGCGGCCGATCGTTATCCTCATCAAGACGCACTTGCAGTCAAGCACGAAAATCGCCGCTTCACCTACCGGCAGCTCATAGAAGAAGTGGAGCAGGCTGCGCGGGGTTTTCTCAGCCTGGGCATTAAGAAGGGCGACCGCATCGGCATGTGGTCGACCAATTCATCGCAATGGGTTATCACGCAGTTTGCCACCGCCAAAATCGGCGCAATCCTCGTCAACATCAATCCTCTGAACCGCGCGTTTGAGTTGAAGCACGTCCTGCACCAATCTGAATGCCAGACGCTGCTCCTGATCGACGGTTTTCGTGATGCCAGTTATGTTTCGATTCTTCGCGAGATTTGCCCGGAGATCGACTCGTGTTCTCCGGGCAATCTGAGGTCGGAAGATTTGCCCGACTTGCGCACGATTATCTTTATTGGGGGCCTCCTTCCGCAGGGAATGTTTTCCTGGGAAGAACTGTTACATAGGGGACAGGCAAGCTCCCCAAATGAGTTGCGCCGGCGCGAATCCGAGCTGGAGTTCGACGACCCCATCAACATCCAATACACGTCCGGTACCACAGGTTTGCCCAAAGGGGCGATGCTTTCACACCACAACATTGTCAACAATGCGCAGTTCATAGCCGATGCTCTCCACTTGTCCCACCGCGACCGTCTGTGCATTCCCGTGCCCTTCTATCATTGCTTTGGCATGGTGCTCTCGAATATGGCGTGTGTCGTCACCGGCGCCACCATGGTTATTCCCGCTCCGTACTTTGATGCCGAGTCGACATTGCGCGCGGTCCAAGAAGAGAAATGCACGGCATTGCATGGCGTGCCTACCATGTTCATCGCCGAACTTAATCATCCGAAATTCAGGGATTTCGATCTCAGCTCGCTCCGAACTGGAATTATGTCGGGATCGCCATGCCCGGTCGAAATCATGCGCCGCGTCGTAGGAGAGATGCATTGCTCCGAGCTGACCATCGCCTATGGCCTGACGGAGGCATCGCCGGTCATCACCCAGACGACAACGGAAGATCCCATCGAAGTTCGCGTCACAACCGTGGGAAAGGCGCTGCCGCATGCAGAAGTGAAAGTGATCGAGCCGCTCACAGGCAAGACCGTTCCACGGGGAGTGCGAGGCGAATTATGCACACGCGGGTATCTCGTGATGAAGGGCTATTACAAGAATCCGGGAGCCACACACAAAACGATTGACAGCGATGGATGGCTGCACACCGGCGATTTGGCGGTGCTCGATGAGCGCGGCTACTTCAAGATTGCGGGCCGGTCGAAGGACATGATCATCCGCGGCGGTGAGAACATCTATCCACGAGAGATCGAGGAGTTTCTCTTCTCCTGCCCCGGCATACTGGATGTTCAAATCGTCGGCGTTCCAGACCTCAAATATGGCGAAGCGGTGGCGGCGTGGATGAAACTCAAACCCGGCGCGACACTCACCCTCGATGATCTGAAACAGTTTTGCAAAGGCAAAATCGCTGAGTACAAGATTCCTCGATATCTAAAGATAACCAACGACTTTCCCATGACCGTGTCGGGGAAAATCCAAAAATTCAAAATGCGCCAGATCTCAATCCAGGAGTTCGGTCTGCAAGAACCCTCCAAAACCGAAACGGCCTGATTTCCATTCCGCTTCAAACGCAAAGGAGAAAAATGCCCGTACGCCTGCCTACCACAGAACAACTCATGGAAATCGCCGCATCTTTCGGCATGAGGCTCGACCCGCAAGAGGCATCGTCCTTTCGCGGCCTCATGGCCGGCTCGATCGTTTCCTACAACCGTCTCGATCAGCTGCCGGAACCGAAGCTCCCAGTAAAATATCCGCGCACCCCGGGTTATCGGCCGGGTCCCGAGGAGAACCGATTCAACGCGTGGTATTGGAGGACCAACATCACGGGCTCCTCGAACGGCGTACTAGCTGGGAAAAAAGTAGCCGTGAAGGACAACATCTGCGTTGCTGGAGTTCCGATGATGAACGGCTCGCGATGGCTCGAAGGGTATGTGCCAGACGTGGACGCCACCGTAGTCACGCGCGTCTTGGACAGCGGTGGCGTAGTCGCCGGCAAAGCTGCTTGCGAAGACTTATGTTTTTCCGCGGGAAGCCACACCTGCGCTACCGGTCCCATTCGCAATCCGCACAATCCCGAGTACAGCACCGGCGGCTCCTCTGCGGGCAGCGCCGCGCTGGTCGCCACGGGTGAAGTGGAGATGGCGCTTGGGGGCGACCAGGGCGGCTCCATCCGCACGCCCTCGGCCTGGTGTGGTGTCTGCGGGTTAAAGCCAACTTGGGGCCTTGTGCCGATGACCGGCGGTATGCCGATTTCCTACTCCGTCGACCATTGCGGTCCGATCTGCAGTAACGTGGAAAACGTAGCACGGCTCCTTACGGCCATTGCAGGCGACGACGGCCACGATCCACGCACGATCAACGCCCGTCCTGCCGACTTCACGGCCGCTCTGGGCAAAGGCGCAAGGGGGCTGAGGATTGCCATTCTTCGCGAAGGCTTCGGCCATCCAACGGGAGATTCGCGCTCATCGGCCACCGACGCAAAGGTTCGCGAAGCCATCGCCGAGTTCAGCGTGCTCGGGGCGTCCGTCGATGAAGTGTCCGTGCCCATGCACTACGATGGCCCTCACATCTGGACCGGCGTGATCCTAGAAGGTGCAGCCGAAATGATGATCAAGGGCTTTGCAATGGGAAACAATTGGATGGGTTACTATACGACCTCGTTACAGGAGGCCTTCGCCCGCGGCTGGAAGTCGCAGCCCGATGACGTCTCGGAGACCGTGAAGCTGGTTCTTTTGCTAGGCGAATACATGCACCGCAACTACCACAACCGCTACCACGCTAAAGCCCAAAACCTTCGCGGATTGCTGCGCAGCGCGTACGACACCGTGCTGGGAGACTACGACCTCATGGCGATGCCGACGATCCCATTCCCGGCTACGCGTATCCCGCCCCCGGACGCGCCACGCGAGACTTACGTCGACGCAGCGCTTAACATGCAGCAGAATACTTGCCCCTTTGACGTATCGGGCCACCCCGCCTTAACTATTCCTTGCGCCAAGATAGACGGCCTGCCTATTGGCTTGATGCTCGTCGGCAAACATTTCGACGAACCCACTCTCATCCGGGCAGCCGAAGCCTTCGAGAAAGCGACGGAATGGCAGAAACGATAGCCCCAATGGCGTCATGTGATGGGCTGTTGTCGCAGAAAGAAGCTTCCCGGGAATAGCGTGGGCCGGTTTGGTGTCTAGTTGTTGTAGCAAACTGCGGATCAGGACAGGAGGCCATGATGACGTGGCGGTGTTCAACCGGTGCTTTCTTGTGCTTTCTTTTGATGGCTGGGATTCCTGCGCAGGCTAAGAAAATCCGTGCAACTCTCCTCTACGACGGGCAAACGACCGAGATCAGGGCAGCCGACGAGGACGCGGGGCAGCTTTGGATTACCACCGCCGACCTTAAGCGTGCCACTCGCTTTGAGTTAAAACCTCAAGGCATCTGCCGGGACGAGCTATGTTTTCCGCTCCCAAAATCTAGACGGGATGAGTTCGTACGCAAGAGCGCCGGGAAGAGCTGGTTCAATCTCATGGCGTTCGCCCAACTAGTGCATCAGCCAGTAGCCCATGACGAAGCGCTCTCCACTTGGTACTTCGGGTTGCGTTCCGACCAGAGACCAAATTTATCTTCGCTTGAGGCTCCCAATTTCACTCTCGCAGATATGGAGGGCAAGACACATTCACTCTCGGATTTCCGGGGAAAAAAGATTCTGCTCATAACCTGGGCCTCGTGGTGAGGCTGCCGTCTAGACTTGCCAGGCTGGCAAGTGATCTATCAGCAGCTCAAAGACAAGAATTTCGAAATTGTGTCCGTAGCCCAAGATACTAACGGCGTGAAGGATGCTGGTCCATGGATTACCGCAGCCCATCCGACCTACACCGTATTGATTGATGAGCAGCATCTCGTTTCCAAGCTCTACAACATGGTTAATGTCCCCACCGGTGTGTGGATCGACGAACACGGAAAGATTGTCCGGCCGAACGAAGTCGCGTTCGTCAATAACCAATTCGAAGACTTCAGCGGACTCGATTCGGCTCCATATCTCAACGCCCTGAGAGACTGGATCGAAAGAGGTGACAAGAGCGGCTATGTGATGAGCGAAGAGCGGCTGCGGGAAAAACTGGCCGTGAATGACCCCAACGTCATTCTAGCAGCCGCAGAGTTTGGGCTTGGGGAGCACCTTTATAAGTCCGGACATTTGTCCGAGGCGATCCCGCACTTCAAAGAGGCCCAGCGTCTAAATCCCAAAAGCTGGAATTACAAGCGCCAGGCCTACGCCCTGTCCGACGCCAAGCGCGACTATGGAACTACCTTTATGGACGAGGTGCAAAAGGCGGGTGGCAGCAAAGTGTATTACCAGCCTCCAGATCTGCCACCGGAGGCCCATCCAAAGGATAAAAAACCGTAACACAGGAATATGCCAAAGAGCCTTGGCGAAGAGGCCGGGCGTGGCAAGGAGTAGGTGGTGAAGAAATAGGGGCTGTCTCCAAGTCACGGGAGCGAGGACAAAAGTGCCACGAGCGGCTTCCGACGGCCGTGGGTAAGACGACCAAGTCGAACGAGTTCAATCGCTTATGCTTGAGAGGCATCCGAGGCGGAAGGAAGGTTATTCACCGCACAGGAAGTCCACTAAGAACCTCCAACAAGGTTCGGAGTCCCCCTTCAGCAGGAGCAGTGAATCGCGCGTCAGTGAAACCCTACCGCACCTTGTACGGAGTCGATGAGTTTTTTCGAGTCGTATCCGATCCCATCTTTGAAGACCAGCTCGACGTTTTCAATGTCCTCGATCTTCTCGCTCGGATCTCCTTTGATTACAACAAGATCTGCCACTTTTCCGGTCTTTAAGGTCCCGAGGCGATGCCCCTCTCCTAGGAACTCCGCACCATTTTGCGTCGCTATGTGAATGGCTTCCAACGGAGTGAATCCCGCTTCCACCAGTAGTTCCACTTGTCTCTGATCCCCGAACCCCGCCAGAGCCCCGCCGTATCCTGTGGGGTCTTCACCAGAGAGCAGCAATCCGCCTGCTTTGACAAAGTCGTGTTCGAACTGCATCTCTTTTTTCAATAATTCGCCGCCCGGTCCCTTGCTTTCTGCGATCTTCGAGCGGACCGCTAGATAGTCCGCCCTCGACGGCATGGACATGGCAAGCAATACACGTTGTTGCAGCGGAGGACGGTTTGCGGCAAACGTCTCGAAGATGACCAGGGTCGAAGTCACCGCGACGTGGTGTTGCACTAGTTTGCGAATCACCGCTTGCACCGCTTCGCTCTCCACATTCAGCTTTTCCAGAATCGGGTGTTCGTCTGGATTCGGCGGACACACATCCGGCTGTTTATTGGGATTGAGCTCCTGGTCCACTACCAGTCCGTGTTCCAGGTCGTCGATTCCCAATTCTGCTGCCTCACTGAATCCCACCGAGCACAGATGGCCCGTGACCTTGATGCCACGAGCATGGGCTGCCTTGATCGCCGCGCTCAGCTCGGCACGCGTGATGTGCATATACGCTTTGAACGATGTGGCGCCCTCATCGATCCAATAATTCACCAGCCGCACTGCGTCATCCGGCCCGCTGAGTTCGTGCAACTGGGGCGTGTAGGAGCCAACTCCTTCCAAGTAGGGTCCCGTAATATGCATCTTCGGCCCCGGCATCTTGCCAGTATCAATTAACTTCTTGATCGCCAGGTCCGTGTAAGTTTCAAGGCTGCCGGCCGTCCGAATGGACGTCACGCCACCGGCAAGATACAGGCGCGGAAAGCTAAACCCCATTTCGCCATACAGAGCGGGCGCTCCCTCCACTGGGCCTTGCCCCGAGGCCGTTGGGTAAAACATGTGGTCGTGCATCCCCACCAAGCCGGGGATTATGGAACGCCCAGAGAGATCGAGAACCCGCGCTCCCGGCGGAATGGAAACAGAACTAGCTGCTCCCATACTGCGAATCACTCCATTCTCAATCAAGACCGTTTGATCCGTGGTGGCCGGGCCCCCGGTGCCGTCAATGACGCGGACATGCGTGAGCGCCACCACAGGTGCATCCACACTGATAAAGCTCTTCGTCACCGGCGAGAAAGTTGACTTTTCCTGCGCGACCGAAGCCAAGCATAGGTAGCAGAGCAGAGCCATTCCACACACAATCTTGCGCATTCTGTTCCCCTCCAGACATTGCGGGGCGCGGGGGGACCCTGCTCCCCTTTCAAACATCCAACCACTTTGGCCGAACATCGACTCTAGAAGATGTACTTAATCCCGAATTGGATCAAGCGCGGCGACACCGTGGTTGCCGTGATCCTGCCAAAGCTCGGCGCACCACGCTGCGTGATCGCCGTCGAAAATTGGGTGGTCGTCTGGCTCGCGAACTGGGGCGTGTTGAACGTGTTGAAGAACTCGGTGCGGAATTGCACGGTGCCAGTCTCGCTCAAACCTCCGACCTTAATGTCCTTGAAGATGGACATGTCCATGTTGTGCTGGCCTGGACCATACACAACGCCGCGTCCTAGTGTGCCGAATCCAGTTCCGGTTGCATCATCGCCGAGATGCGGGGGCGCGCAGAAGGCGCTCACGTTGAAGAAGTTGTTCAGGTTCGTTTGCACAGGGCCAGGCGTCAGGATGTTCGCCGCAGTCATCCCCGGGCAAAGTGTGGCCCCGAAGGTGCCGAACGCGCCCGCAAGCCCATAGATGCTGCCGGCCGACGGATCGGTAAACGTCAAAGCGGGGCCCGACTGGACAACGACCACGCCCGAGGCTCCCCATCCGCTCAATATCTTTCCGGCGATACCTTCGTTGTTGTGAAAATTCGGCAGATTCCACAGGTAGTTCGCTACGAATCGGTGCCTGGTATCAAAGTCCGCAGGACCGTAGCCGTTCTTCGGGTCGAATTGATTGTTGTAGACTCCACCGCCGAGCGGGAAAGTGCCGACGCCAGTGATGTCCGTCAATGTCTTGCCATAAGTATATGAAGCGCCAAATTGCAGACCGCGGCTCAGCTTTTTTTGGATGGTCGCTTGGAGGCTGTTGTAGTTTGAATACCCGGTCCACTGCGCCTGGTTGAGGCCACTGGGTGCGATGCCTAGAACCGGAACGCGGTTGACGGCATTGGCCTGCGTGTTCGTCGTCTCTCCGTTGATCGGATTCGCGGCACTAGCAAGACCCGCTTGGTTGATCTGATTCGTCGTTTCAATCCGGCTGGATTTCGTCCCGACGTAGCCGATCTGGAAAGAGGTTGTGGTGTTTACGGCGTACTGGATGCTCAGGTTCCACTGCTGCGTTACAGGAGGCTTCCAGTCCGGGCTAATGGAGTTGATCGTAAGAGCCGAGGTCGGTGTGCGGGGAACGAAATTGGGGAAAACCTCGTTCGATGGAGGATTAAACGGAACTTGTAGAGTGGCCAACGCGTTCAGGACTCCGACGTTGGTTTGTCTCGAAAAGAAGGGTGGGTTGATAATCAACTGGAACGCGTCATTCACTGGTGGATGTGTGTAATAGATTCCATAACCTCCCCGCAGAACGAGCTTGTCATTGAAGCGAGGAGGAGTCCACGCAAATCCTACCCTGGGGCCAAAGTTGTTGAGGGCCCAGGCGTTCGCTGCAAACGTTCGATTGCCATTCTTAGCGATACCCGCCGGTAAGGCACCGGGGAAGTTCGAGGCGGCTATGAATCCCGAAAACGGATTGGCGGCAAGGTCGTTCGAAGCCAGCGTCGGCCAGAAATCAACCAGCTTACCTTTGCCGTCGGAAGTTTGTCCCAGACCCTCCCAGCGCAGTCCGATATTTACGGTCAGATGTGACGTCACCTTGATGTCATCTTGGCCAAAGCCATACATGCTGCTCACGTGGAATCCCCTGGTCGTGTCACCGCACAGGTCATCGGAAACGTTGATGTTGCTCAGCGTACCGCCATTCTGAGCCGCACTCATTCCCAGCATGAAATCCTCAAAGCTGAGGAACTGAAGATCCCCGCGCGTGACCTCCTGGTCCGCGGAATCAGCTATGTCTCTTTCCCATCCAACCCCGGCACGGAAATTGTGCTTTCCGTGAATCCACGAGATTTGATCTTGCGCGGCCCAGGCGGTTGGGGCAGTAAACTGCCCATCGTTGAAGTTGCCGCTCAGTTCCAATGAGCCAATGATCATGATCGGCATGAATGGACTCGAGCAGCCGGGAGTAAGCCCGATCGACTCGTTTGTGACCGCGTTCTCGCTCGCAACTCTCCCGAACGCCCGATGATACGCGATGCTAGCCTCATTAATGAACGTGGGGGTGGCAACGTAGGTGTCCTTGAGGTTTGCGTTCCAGTTCTTGAATAGGTCCGTGGTACCTGAGCCCGGCACATTGGATGACGTGAAGGCCAGAAACTCCGGTGCTTTTGCGTAAAAGAACTTCTCCACAACGGTGTGCTTGCTCGTCGGCAAAAAGTCCACGTTAACAATGTACTGGTCCTCGTTAAACCTGGAAGGGAAACTGAACGATGACAGTCCCTGCGGACCACCTTGTGGATCCGCGCCGGTGATATGTTGCGGTGTTGGGATCAGGAAAGTCCCGTTGGCCAATTTTAGATTCAGCAGACTCAGTGCCACTGGGTTGATATTCGAGCCATCGCCAGCTATCACGCCACCGTTTGCCCCCCTGACACCGCCGAACAAATTGCCGAGAGCGGCAGCCGAGCGGTCATCGGTCAGTCCGGGCAGGATTGCGGTTGCCACGGAATTCGCGCTAACCCCGTTTACCTGCCTTGTGCCCTGATAGGAACCGAAGTAAAAAAGTTTGCGCTTCAGAATCGGTCCCCCAATCGTCCCTCCAAATTGGTTTTGCTTCAGCGGGGGACGCTTCACACCATTCAGATTCAGAAAGAAGTCATTGGCATTAAAAATGTCGTTCCGAACGAACTCAAACAAGGCGCCGTGGAGCTGATCGCTCCCCGACTTGGTGATGACGTTGATGTTGGCCCCCGCTCCCCGCCCATAGGATGCATCGTACAGGCTCGTCTGCACGTTGAACTCCTGGATGGCATCCGGATTCGGAATCGAGATACCCCCAATAGAAAGAATCGCTCCCGTCCCCTGCGTTTCCATGTTTCCTACATCCTGACCGTCCATCTGGTAGCTGTTGTCCATGATCCGGCCGCCATTGACGAACACGTCCACGGAATTCTTCCCGAGGTTCCCAGCGTTTGGTACCGAACCTGAAACTCCGGGAGAGAGGCTCAAGATTTGTGTGTAATTCCTGCTGCTTAATGGAAGCGCCGGTACCGTCTTATCGTTGACTACGGCACCGTTCGTAGCGTTCTCCGTATGAAGAATCTCCGCGGCTGCTTCAACGATCACCTTCTCACTCGCTTGTCCAAGCTGCAACTTGATGTTTACCGTTACCGTGCTGCCTACTTGCACGCGGATGTTCGAGCTCGTTTGTGTTTTAAACCCTGCGGCCGATACCGTGACCGAGTACGTTCCCGGCGGCAGCAGCGGAACGGTATAGTCGCCCTCGTCGTTCGTCCTGACCGTTCTGGCCAAACCCGTGGCCTCATTCGATACCGTGACCTCAGCCTGGGGCATTGCCGCTCTCGAAGGATCTGTAACCGTCCCGACGATCTGGCCGGTGGCGGCTGTCTGTCCCGATGCCGTGCTAATGCCTAAAAAGGATGGAAAGAAAGCGAGAAGAAGCACGCTCAAAAAAATACGCATGTTTCGATTCTTCAAAATACACCTCCCGTATAAGCAACCAGCTCTATTCCCGGCGGGCCCGCAACTCCCTCGCTCCAACTTGAACGTGGTAATCGTGTTTCTGTAACACCCCGAAACCAAAGCTGTCAAGATAATTTTTCGAAACGATGGTCCACAATGTGGAATGCCCGAATTTCACTCCGCTTCGGTATCGTCGGGTTGCGTGGTTTTAGAGAAATATTGCGCCATGGAGTCCTCCGGGCGGATAGGCTAGTCCGCGGAATTCTAAGACGAGGGGCGGATGGCGGGTTGGAGGCCGGTCATCGAAGACCGCTCTGGGAGGTGGGCGTCTTTGCAACGCCCATGAAACCAAGCTTTTCGGACAGCTTCATGCTGGCTTGAATCAGAGCTGCCTTAAAAAATGCTTTTCGTTTCGTCGTCATCCTGCGCTTAAACGTGGACAAGCCCATTGCGGCAACAATCTTCGAAGAGAAATCTCTCACCGGCGCCGCGATGCAGCACAAACCCGGCAGGTATTCTTCGCTGTCGTAAGCAATTCCCTCCTTGCGCACGGCCGCGATTTCAGAAACAAGATCCCGCAGCGAGGTCACAGTCAAGGGCGTGAGTTTTTTCAACCTCCGACCTCGATACAGCATCACGATCTCGCTGTCCGACAAACCCGCCAAAAGCACTTTTCCCAGAGCCGTACCATGAGCGGGGGCTCGATGACCTGTTCCGAAGCTGATTCGTACTGGCTCCCTGCTCTCTTCACGGGAAACATAGACAACTTCCGTTCCCTCCATGATCGCGAGATGGCTTGCCTCGGTACACTCTTGGGTGAGCAGTTCGAGCGCTTGTACACCAAACGTCAGCAAAGGGGACTGGGCGCTGAGCTGGTCTCCCAGTCTGGTCACTCGGCTGCCCAAAGCGTACTTCGCTGTGGCCGAATCGAATACTGAGTAACCTGCGGCTTCCAGGGTTGCGATCAGACGGTGCACGGTGCTCTTCGGGGCCTTCAAGACTCTGCTTAGATCCGTGATCCCTAAGCCACTTGGGTGATCTCCCAGCGCGTCCAGGATGTGCAGGGCCTTAATCAGCGATTTGACAGGTCTGTTCCGAACAGATATGCGTTCGATCCTGGCTTTCATTTCTATCTCATATTGACGCGGAAACTTCTTGGTCGTTATTTGTCGGCCGACCAACGGCGCAGAATCATTGACCTCAAACCAACCGACCAAACGCTTTATTTGCTTGCGACTTTGCTTGAAGTCGGAGTTTTGTACCAGTTTCACGAGAGAGTCTACATCAAAAGCCAACCTCCCAATCCGCGTGTCAAGATCGCCAGTCTGAGTATCGAATTCGCCTCGCGCAGGATCTACCAATTTGTCTTTCAAGATTGAGACAACGTTTGTCCGTGCAGAGGAACTTCACGCGTTCTCGGTTTTCCAAGATCACCTTGATCCTCCTCGTGCCGTTCACTCTGCCATATATTAAGTGGCCAGGGTGGTCCAATCACCCTTCCTGCGCCTCATCACGATGTCCACGAGGCGCTCGGTCATCGGCGCGACCTCATTGACGATGCGAAGCCGTGCGGACTCCATTCGCTCCCGAATCTCTCAAAGGGATATTCAGAAGACGTAAGTGGTTGCAGCACCTCGTCTTATGATATTTCCTTCCTCGTTCGCAACGAAGAGGCCGAGCGTTTCGAATCCCTTCTCGTCCACCAATCTTCTGGAACGACTTACGCGTCGGGGTTGCCTGCTTCCGGTTGTTTGTAACCCGGTTTGTTTCAGCAAGAGTCCCGTCAATCTAAATAGCGAATAGCCTGCTATCAGAATTCCTCAAGCAGGCCAGCGAGCAGAAAGACCAAAGGCCACCTCTGCGAATTGGCTGCGATTCTGATAACATTCGCAGCGTCACGAATGATGCGAGGTATTCATGAAGCTGGTTACCTTCCACGGGGCGTCGCGAGGAGAGCGCATCGGTGCGCTGGCCGCAGAGGGATGGATAGTCGACCTCAACGCTGCCTATGCGCATTTTCTTAGGAACGTCGAGTGCGAAGGCGCGTTTTATGCATTGGCCGATGCGCGCGTGCCTTCCAACATGCGTGGGTTGTTTGAAAATGGCGACCGTGGGCTTGATGCGGCCCGCGATGCATTCGAATACGCGCTAAGAGCGGGGCCGGAAGTGCGGGGGGGTTCCGGGGAGCCCATTTTCTTCCGCCGAGAAGCTGTGCGCATCAAGGCGCCTATCGTTCCAAAGAAATTTTTCCACACGGCTGGAAATTTCCGCGAGCATCACGAGGATGCGCAAAAAGCAGGATTTTCTCATCCCATACTTCCATGGATTGTCTTTTTTCAAAATGTGGATGCCATCATCGGTCCCGACGAGCCGATTATTTATCCGGAGCATTTGACCGAAGAACTCGATTACGAGCTCGAGCTCGCCGTTGTTCTCAAGAAGGCTGGAAAACACTTTTCAACAGAGCAGGCGCGTGAGTACATCGGCGGGTATGTGATTTTCAACGATGTTACGGCGCGCGACATCCAGCGGCGGGAGATGAAGTCCGGGGTGTTCAGTTTTTGCAAGGGAATCGACACGTTTTGCCCGCTTGGACCATATATCGTGACCGCGGATGAAATTCCGGATGCGCAGAATCTGGCGATGCGGCTGCGTGTGAATGGAAACATCCGTCAGGAATCGCACACCAGCAAAATGTCCGTGACGATTCCGGAAATCGTGGCCCATTATTCGCCCATGGGATACTCGGCGGGAGATGTGCTTTCCACGGGCACGGTCTCCGGTGTTGCGGGGTTCAGCGACGATCCGAAATCGCTCTATCTGAAACCCGGTGACATCGTGGAGTGCGAAATCGAAAAAATCGGAATACTGCGGAATCCAGTCGTATCTTACAAAGGGATGCGGGGCGGGAAATCGATGACGGCATGAGCGGGGCTTCCAGGTCAGGCTTGGTTGGCGCGGGGTTACGGTACACGGTGTGATGCAGGCGGGTCTATCTTTTGCTGAAATGCGGCAAGACCTTCTCTCCGAACAAGCGCGCTTGGCCGGGCCGGTCGTGTCCCCAAAGCTCCAGCATGATATGCGTGCAGCCGGCGGCGCGGTACTCTTCCAATCGCGCGATGCATTGCGATGGTGTCCCCGCAATAGGGGACACTTTTTCGAGCACCGCATCGGTTACGGCGCGGGCCGCGGCTTTGCGGCCTCCCTGCTCCATCGCATCAGCAATCGGGCGAATCTCTTCAAACGAAAGACCCGCGCATTCCAGCAGCGTGTCCGCTGAACCGCGGATGTTCTGAACCTTATTGGCGAGGTACATGGCGGCCATCTCTCGGGCGCCTTCGCGGGCAGATTTGGGATCTTCGCCAACGCTGCCGACAATCACTGAACCTAGATCGAGTTTCGAAGAATCTTTCCCGGCCTTGCGCGCGCCTTCTTCCATCATCTTCCGCGAGTGCTCCACAAACTTCGGCGTAGTGATACTGGCCGTCAGTAAGCCATCGGAATGCGAACCAGCCAGGCGCTGCAGAACCGGCCCGGTTGCGCCAACGTAAATCGGTACGCGCCAGCGCGGGACGTGGGCGTCAGCTTTGAGCCCAGGCGCATAAGCCTGGAACGCTTTGCCTTCATATTTCACTTCATTCCCGGTTAGCATGGCCTCGATGATTTCGATGCTTTCGCGCATCACGGTTGCAGGGCCGAGCTCTTTTCCCTTTTCGCCTTCACCAATCTCTTTCATGAAAATCTTTGATGCACCAAGGCCAAGGAGAAAACGGTCTTTGCCGGCAGCTTCCTGAAGGACGCGAGCTTCCATGGCGATTTGCACTGGGTGACGCGTGTACGGCGAAATGATGCCCCAGCCGATGGTGAGTTTCTTGGTTTCGCGAGCGACGATGGCCGTGACGGCCGTTGAGGAGCGTGCCTCCATCGAGTGCTTACGCCACCAGGGATAGGCCTCCGCCAGCCAGAAAGTGTCAAACCCCGCGGTGTCGCAGGCCTGAGCCATGCGCACCGTTTCGTCGAGCGGCTCCATGCTGAGCTGCAATACACCGATCTTGAATGGCAGGTTCATCGTGTCAGTGCTCCGCTGAATGTCTTTCGTTAGGTTGCCGCTCAGCTCGGATCGCTCCAGGAATGCTCGAGCCCCTTCACAAGCTGCCACAAGGCTCGATTAAGCGGAGTAGGCACGCCGGTCTTTTCGCCCCAGTCCGCGATTGCGCCGTTCATGAAGTCCACTTCGGTTTGGCGCCGTGCAAGAATATCCTGCAACATGCTGGCCTTGTGTTTGCCGGGTGCGTTCGCGCCTTTTTGCACCAGGGCGCGCGGATCACCGTGGAGCTCGATTCCCAGGGCTTTGGCGACGGCCTCGCCTTCTGCGATCAAGGCGTCAAACAGAGCGCCTGTGGGCGCAAACCGAGTTGCCGCACCGTGGTGCAAGAGGGTCAGCGCGCCAACCGGATTCGTCGAAGCGTTGAAGATTAGCTTAGTCCACTGCGCGCCGCGAGCGTCCGGCAAGGGAATCACGCGCAGGCCAGCACGATTGAGAAATTCGGCAAGTTGCTCGACAAGCGCGTAAGGCGTGTGCGTCGGTTCGAACGGGCCGATCCACGTTTCGCCATTGATGTCGAAGCCCACGTGGCCCGGTGCAATCACGTGGCCCGCAGGAAAAGTCGTACCGCGAATCACGCAAGGAACGTGCTGCGCTAGAATTTCCTCATTGCCGACGCCGTTCTGCACGGAACAGACTGCGCTGCCCGGGCCAAAAATCTGCGCGGTCTGTTCGATGGCCGTCCGCGTATGCGTGCTCTTCGTGGCCACAATTCCAAAATCGCAAAGGGGAATCTCCCGTGGATCGGATGTCGCATGAAGCCGCGTCGTGAAATCCGCGGCCCCGCTGATGCGCAGCCCGCGTTCGGCGATTGCGCGCGTTTGTTCCTTCGAAACATCGTAACCGTGCACCTCAACATCTTCGAGGCGCGCCAGATGAGCGCCGAAAATGCTGCCGATCGCCCCGCAGCCGACGATGCAAATCTTGACCTTCATGCGGTCTTCAACTCTTCCGCTCCGGAATAAAACCGCCACGGCACGTTCGCAAGACAGTCGCCTTCTTTTTTGCCAATGCGGTAGGTGTCCTGGGTGTAGAGGCAGACCTGGCCCTCTTGGTCGACGACCTGAGGATGAAAGCTAATGACCATGTTTTCTTTGAGCTCGATCTGCGTGTTCGCCCCGATGGAGGGATGCTCCAGCATGGTCATGCCGATGGAATGACCTGTAAGGTGGCCCAGTGCAAATCCAGCTTTCGCAAACACATCGGCCGCTGCTTTGTGAACTTCACTGGCAAGCACGCCTTCGCGCATCTTCAAGCGCGCCGCTTCCATGGCATGCGGATAGACATCGCTCATGGCGCGCGTGCGAGGGCTGACCTTTCCTCGGATGAGGGCACGCGAAAATTCGATCCAGTAGCCGGCGGCGCCGGTAACCTCGAGGGAGTAGAGCAACAAATCGTCCGCGTTTACTTTGCGCTGCGATGGCACTTTGAAAAATGCCTCCGCCTCGCCGTTGCTGCCGCTCAAAACGATATTCATCATGCGCGGACCCGCTCCGCGCGCAAAGAAGCGCTCCACCGCCGGGGCCATAATTTCGGCTTCGGATTTTCCCGGCTCGTAGGCCTTCAGAAGCGCGTGAAAGCCATCAAGAATGATATCCATGCTGTCGCGAAGGCCCTCGAGTTCTTCCTCGCTTTTTACCGCGCGAGCCATGTCAAAGCGAAAATCAAACGGCACGAGCTCGAACGCGCCCTGCTGCAGCTCACGGTAATCACGAACGGCCATCACGAAGTCCAGCCCATAGACGGCCACGCGCTTCCAATGGCGTTTTTCACTTTCCTCGCGAAGCCACTTGCCAGGAATCTCCGCCCAAACTTTCTCGCGAACCCAGGGTGCTTTCTTGTCTCCGATCCAGCGAGCCTCGCGCGGGAAAACGAGTGTGGGATCTCCCGCAAGAGGCATGAGGACGTAAACGTAGCGGTGAACAATTTCAAACCCGGAGGTGTAGCGCACCGCGCCTTCAAATCCCGCGTACTGATTGCCGCAGACGATGAGAGCGTCGACCTTTTCCGCTTCCATGGCAGCGCGGATGTTGCGGTAGCGGCGATCGATCTCCTTTTGACTGGTCATTGGCGTGATCCGGTTCTCCTCTCAGTGCGCGCCGCAAATCTCTGCAGCAGCCAGCGCATAAACTCGCGTGGTCTTGACGAGCGTTTCGATGGCTACTTTTTCGCCTTCGGCATCGCGCGGCCCACTGGAAGGGCCGTAGTTGAGCGTCTCGATTCCGTAACGGGTCATGACGGAGGCATCGGAATCCCACAAGACTGTGGCATGTTTCGGCGCAGC
>Ga0137397_10001361_pt1 | contig 17084 bp, 18 predicted proteins | sample czorhiz116metaG_FD_106658 | JGI IMG/M metagenome (GOLD analysis project Ga0137397, IMG submission 106658) | Vadose zone soil microbial communities from Angelo Coast Range Reserve, California, USA - czorhiz1.16 metaG | ecosystem: Environmental > Terrestrial > Soil > Vadose zone | place: USA... | reverse complement strand
CGAATCGTTTCGACACGCCGCCATCGCAACGGGCATAAGTACGTTGGAGTGGAGTTTATTTCCAAGAGCGAAAATTTCTGGCGATTGACCTTTGTGAAGCCGGGAGCGAAGTCCTTGAAAAGGACGTACGGCTCAACGGACGTGTAAACTTTTTCCGGCCGGAATGCCGTTCGGGCCGCGAAAAAGCTCAGCGCATTACCGTGGTAGCAAGAAACGCCTGGGCGAGATGATCTCCCCAGGCTTCTTTTATTTCGAGAGCGATGGCGTAAGGCAGGTATTCATCGGCGGCGCGAAGCTCGTCTTCCGGCAAGCGAATGCGGTTCAATTTGTCCTGTTCCACTCTTTCCAGAAAGGTGCGAAAGCCTTCAATAGAGTCGAGCATTTTTCTGCCTTGCAGTGAGACACGACGCAACGCGGGCGCAAAAATCAGGTGAGCAGCGACGAGACCAGCAAGAGTCACGGAATACGCCAACGAGACTTTTGTGGAGATGTGATACGCGATCCAGCCGCATACAGATAGGAACATGCTGAGGGCGAGCGTGCCCGCCAAAGCCATGCCATAGCCGGTTTTCGCCCGCGAAACACCACGCCAAGCGGCAAAAAGGCTCACGCGCGCGATGAACCCGACCGTCATGGTGACAAATAGAAACCACCAGGAAAGAAAAAGCAGGCCGGATGTGTCCTTCCCACGAGCGGCGAATGCTATGACAAAAAAGCAAAGGAAGGTGGCAAAGAGCGCAAGGATGATCCAGCCCGCGTTTCGCGTGAAATGCTTTCCTTCCATTTGTTTGACAAGCTCTTTTTGAATGGCCGCGACATAAACGCTCAAGAGAGGGCCTTGTGTTGGTTCGAGAAGAACTTCCGGGCCGTCAGAGAACAAAATTCGCAGAACTTGTTTTTCTTCCGGCGCGAGAGAAGAGGGATCCGACGGAGGATTTTTTTCACGGCGGACGAGATATTTTGGCGCCTGTGGTTCAACGCAAACGAATCCGCGGTGAGAGCTGTGCAAGAACGGCAGCGAACGAGCGGCCATCGGAACCTGTCGTGACAAGGTAACGCACGGCGGCGGGAGATATCGCGTCCGGCGGACCGTACTGCGGAACGAACGTGCCGGGTTTGGGATCCTGTCCAACGGCGAGCCAAACAGTCGCGTAGTAGACAAAGAGCGCGAGAGGGAAGAGAAGCATCCACCCATTTGGATCGTGGCCCGTGAGAAGCGCGTCCATACCTACAATTTTCGCAGGCTGAGGCGTTCCTTTGCCGGAGCGTGCCGCGAAGGTAAGTAACAACTTGGAACGGCGCGTGGCTTACTGGTCGTGGGACATGTTGGGCATGTCCTTCATGTCGTGCATATGGTGCTCGGGGGTTTTTGAGGCGTGGCGGAGCGGGGCGAGTGCGGCGTCGTTTGCAGGAACAAAATAACCGACGACGATGCCCATCGCTCCCTGGCGGAGCGGCTTTCCGGTGGTGTTGTCGTAGGCTGCGGTGATTTTCAATTGATCGCCGGCCGCGAGAGGTTGCCCCCCCACTGCGTAGAACGTCACAACGGGCATGTATTGCAGATGACCTTTGTCGTCCGTTTTCGCTTTTAGCGTGGCGATTGTTTCTTTGTGCGTTGTATTTTCGAGAACGATCTGTTGCGCGTAGTCGTGCATGTGGCCGCCGACACCGAGAAGGACGCCGTCATATTTCACGCCCACGGTGCCGGATTTTTCGCTGGGCCCGACAGGCAGGTCATACCCGGAATTTCCACAGGAGCCGACGTCCATCCACGCCGGATAGAAATTTTTCACGGGCGCGGGGGAAGCGTCATCCAGATAACGAATTTCGATTTGGAGAAATGCTTTGTCGTACGAACCGGGCGTCGGATTGTGAACCATGGTTTCGACGCGGATGCGATCATCTTTTTGCGCGCGATAGCCGTAGCCGGGGATTTGCGCCCAGTCGGTGAGTTCGCCACCGGCGCCGAAGATGTGCTCTTCCTTGTTGGGGCAGAGAAAATCCGAGCGATTTTCATTCCAGAAGGCGACGTGATGCAGCACCGTCCCCGGCACAGGATTGCCCGAAGCATCAACGAAGTGCGGATGATAAGAAAGCAGCCAGCCAGTTAAAGGGATTGTCCAAACAAGATCCGCGGGCTGCGGCATTTTCATGTGCGAAGTGTTTGCGGGAAGGTTCATTGGGCCGATGCGGAGCGTAATCGTGTGCGTGGCCGTATCGAGTTTTTGGTCAAGCGCAACGCCCGGCATTACAAGATGATGCATGCCGCCCTGCATGAAGCCGCCGTTTTGCTCCATGGCGCGGCGCATGTGACTTTGCTGCTGCGGGGTGGTTGTGGGGTCTTGTTGAGCAAACGTAGAGGAAGAATACGCGGCAAGAAGTGGAATCAGGAAAAATGGACGGGCCTTCATGGAACTCCTCAAAAGCAGAGGCGAATACTGGGCAAATTTCATCATACGCCAAAGAAAGAAGGCTAGAAATGGGACTGGTTTCGTCAATTAGACCGAGCATGTGTATCAAAAATGGCCCGCACACAAAAATTAAGGGACAACACGGCGTCCTTTCGCAGTTTTCGAATGGCGGCAAATGCTCTAAAATAGTGATTACTGTGGGCGTGTAGCTCAGCTGGGAGAGCGCGTGCTTTGCAAGCATGAGGTCGCAGGTTCGATCCCTGTCACGTCCACCATACTTTCAAACAACTTGCAGATCATATACATCCTCGGAAGATGCGTTTGTGACGTCGTTTGTGACGTGACCATCCCCTAGTGGTCCGTCAGATAGCCCTTCAAGAGCGGTTCTTTTTGCCTTTAGGCGGACATGGGAATAATGGGCAAGCATCCTCGCCGAGACGTGGCTTGTCCGGATCCGTGGAGGGCGTTGTGTGCAAACATGATTCCTACTCCGACTGAGCCAGTGAAGGATCTGGCGGCGGCAAGATCGTGGGCACTATTCCGTGCGCGTTCTATGAGCAGTTGAAGGTTTGCCGCGAGGAGTGGCGAAGGCGGCATCCGAAATAAATTCACCGTCGCATTCGTGGACCGGAGTCGGCGGAGGTTTCGCACGCCAAACCCCGTTCAGTTATCGGCCTGCTCTGCCTCCTTGTCATCGTCTTCGCATGCGTCCCCCGAATTGCTACGGTCAGGTAACCGCAGAAACCCGTGGTAGGTACCTATTGAGTCAGTGTAATACCCCGTGATCGCACCTTCCTGATTGTTACTTTGGGGAAGTGTACCGTCGCCGAAAAAGGGCCCGCCCGCTCCAGGAACTTCAAATGTAGTTACTCGCCCGTGGGCGCGCCTTACGAATCCTTGCGCGAGCTTGTTTTCATCGACGTAGTAGCCAGTAATTCTTCCGCATGAGTCGATGGCCGTTGGGATTGTGCCATTTGGACCGACATCAAAAACTTTGATATGCCCTTCCTTCGAGCGCACGAACCCGTGAGTTTTCCCGGTGGTCAATTCGCTCACAATGCCAATTATCGAGCCTTCGGCATTGATGTCAGTGGGCTGAGTTTGGTTCAAGTTGTTGGGGCCTACGTTAAAGGGAACAATTCCGCCATCCGCTTCGCGCAAGAAGCCATGACTAATAAAGCTCTGGTCAACGTAAAATCCCGTGATTTCGGCTCGATCGTTAATGCTCGATGGAAACGTCCCGAATGGGCCTGCACTGAATGTCGTGATATTCCCATTTCTATCTCGAACGAAGCCCAGGTGATTGGCTCCCCAAGGCCCCGTGACTACACCGTCGGAGTTGATGCTCACTGCAAGTCCGTTATCAAACGTGGTGATCACCCCGCCAGAATCGCGGATGAAGCCGCGCGTGACGAGATGTGCAGCATCGTAATAGAAACCCGCGATTTCCCCTGACGCGTTGATGCCTTTGGGGAAGGTGCCTTGTCCGTTGCCTGTACTCGCTCCAGATACGTCCAATGCACTGATCTGGTCATCTGAAATGCGTAGAAACCCATGGACGGCCACCTTAGAATCGTAGTACTCACCTATAATTTCCCCGCGTATATTAATGCTCCTCGCAACCGTGCCTTGTCCCGAGGCCGTCCCTGCACCTTGTGCGTCAAAGGTTTTGATTTCTGGCACTTTCTGCGAATAGGATTTCGGGCACAGGCTAGCGAAAAGAGAGATGGCGAGAGACATATACAGCGCTTGACGTTTCATAAAGCTCCCCAGACGGTTTCGAAGGAGCAATTTTATGCCCATTCGTCCAGAGGCCAATCAACTGAAAGGAAAGGAATTCGGTAACAGTTAGTACCGTCTAAGTGCAATTAATTACTCTTAGCCGGAATTACGGCGACCAAATCTCGCGTGACCCAGACAATTCGAGAACTTCTTGCACTTGTTGCACACGGTCATGGTGCCGATGTTATTACGTATAGTTCAGTGGCGAGTAGCATCGGAGACATCAGCAGACTGTGGTACTAGTACGAAATGAGTAAGTCCCTAACCTGCATTAGCTTTAACAACAGATCGACATTGATGGGGCGGAATAACAATCCGCGTTACTGGGGCCTCGCTGCTCGGCCTTCTCCGGCCAATTTTAGTTGTTTGCCAGCCTTCTCCGATGCCGTATTCGCAGCCTGGTAGTAATTGTCCGCGCGCCACTTGTGGTTTTGATAGGGCGTCGGATACACCTTGCCGTACATGCTTGGGTGCGCTAGGAAATAGTCTGCCAATTCTTGCTCTTCCTTCGCCTTTTTCTGCAGTCTTTGCGCTTGCTCCTGGTAGTAAGCCGCAATCCGCTGGTGATCTTCCTTGCTTTTGGCAGTCTTCAGAGCGGCATTCAGATCCCTCCGGTTTGTAATGGCCTGCGGCCCGGCCAGGACAGCACTACTGAAAAAACCGCTCAGGCATACGAGCAGGATCATCGAGAATTGAATCTTAAAGAATGTTTTCGTCGGTAACATGGAAGAGAGCCTCCTTATTTGACTCGCCATGCGCTGCGGCCACTTTGTTACGCGCCCTACACTCATTGAGCGTACAAATTTGCCAATAAAAAAGGCGTGAAGAATTCATAAGGATTAAGTTGGATGACAAAGATCTGCTCGTAAACCCAGAACCCTTGCGTTCCGCTGTGAGCTCAAGAGTTTTGCACTGGATTGGTACAAGAGGATGCCGCTGACCGTTCCTAAGTTAGAGACCGCCTGGAAACGAGATGGTCTCGTCCGTTGCCTCCGGGTGAAGAACCGAATGCGATGTTGATCGAGCGTCGAATTCCTTTTCAAAGAGGCAAATGGAGAATGGTTCCAGGTGCTTGAGAACTGGAAAAAGTGATCCCTCCATGTTCGAAAACAACCATTCCACATCGGTGGCTTGGCTAGTCAATCAAAACTGTGGTAATAGGAACCCCATGTTCCGTTCTATTGTTGCTTTGGCACTCGCGGGACCACTGTTGTTTATGTTGTCCTTCTGGCGAACAGCCAGCAATTGGATTCATACGGAAGCTCGCGGCATTTATGTTGAAGCTTCAAAAACTCTGATCGCTGCTTCCAGCATTGCGATTGCGATCCTCTTGAAACCAATTGGAAGAAGGGCGGCGGTGCTCCGCCTTTGACAACTCAGGACTTGTGAAAATAGATTCAATTTTCGATCCCCACCGCCCCTACCAAACTTCCTTTTAATTCAACGAGATAAAAACGCTCGGGGGCAATAAGGGGGCACTAAGCCACCTGAGAAGCCAAGACGAGGCTCGTGCTTCCAGCAGAGTGACTACGTTCTTGGGCGACGCTTAGAGGCGTTGGACTCCCGTGTCACAATCCCGAGCATTCGGCGCAGGCTTGCCCCTGCAATCCTTCGATTCCTTCTTTCGCGATGATTGGAACCATGACGAGGGCCGCGGCACTATCAGCCCACCACAGACCGAAGAGCGCGTTGAGCAGCTCCGTCGCTAGTTTCTGGATCGCAGCCGCAGACGCCGCGATGGGTCAGGTTACTCAGAACTTGAATGCCCCGGAGAATGATCTCATGGCTTTTCTGGCCGCGCAGTTTGCGACAAATCCCATGCCGCATGCGTCTGCTCGTTGGCCGGATGGTACATGCCCTGCGGCGGAGGAAGTCCGGCCGTTCCACTCTGCCGCGTCCGTTTCATCTCATCCATGAAGGCTTCTTATCGCTTATTCGTAGCGGCGACCAGGTTCTCGCCGGGGGCTCGCGTAGCAAACCGTCCGCTGCCAAGCATCAAGTATCGGGAGTCTAGCTCAAAGCTCACACTTCAGAAACTCGATGCAAATAAATCTTTTGAGTGGTTTCCCGCTGCGGGAAAATCAAGCCAACGCTGTTTCGAGTGCCTCACGAACCAGGCTTCCCTGATCCTCGGTCAGCTTCGCTGCGCCCATGGTCAAGTAAAACACGTCGATGGCCTTTTGTCCTTCGGTATCAATCAAAGCCACTTCGATATTGCATGTTAATGCCGCCAACGCTGAGCTCATCCGGTATAACAAACCCTGGCGGTCCTGGGTCATCACTTCCAACAAGGTGCAGCGCTCGGAAGATTCATTATCAAACCTGATGGAGGTCTCACAAGTTACCTTCGGCGCCGAGATCAAATGGTGATTTTCATATCCCGAAAGTTTTGGGTGCAGTGGCCGATTCCGGCAAAGCACACTTTCCAGGTCATCCTGGAATCGGTCGATTTCGCCCGGGTTCATTTCGAAGGTGCGCGAAGGGTCCGTGAAATGAAAAGTATCCAGAATGATTCCGGCGGAATTGGCAAACGCTTCCGCTTTCACGATATTCATACGCCAACCTGCCAAAACCCCGGCGACCGTCGCGAACAGTCCCGGCCGGTCCGCGGTAAGAAGCGTTAGGGTAAACGCATGAGGCGTCGAACTTATCTCCATCTGCACCGGCTGGTCCTTCAGTTGTCGATACAAAGAGAAGTGGTTCGTAATTTCCGTTGTGGAGTGAACTCTGAGGTAGCGTTTTGGGAAGCCTTCCAGGAAGCGCTCGATTTCCATCGGCCCGTCGCACCGCGTCACGTTCCGCAGCCTCTCCAGTAGCGAGTCTTCTTCTGATGCATGCAGCCGATCCGAGTCCATCGAACGCGTCAAATGATTCGTTGCGGCGAGATACAAACGCCAAAGCATTTCGGCCCGCCAGGGCGTCAACGCTTCCGGGTTTACCGCATGGATGTCCGCGTAGGTCAGCAGGCACAAGCGCTGCAGGCGTTCCCGCGTTCCAACTGAATCAGTGAATGCTTGAATGGTCGCGGCATCGAAAATGTCGCGCCGCCTCATGGTGTCCGACATTTCCAGATGGTGCTCGATCAGGAAGTGAACTTCGGCGCGCTCTTCCTCGGAAAGCCTGAGTCGATCGGCGACGGTTTCCAGTGCCGCCAGACTTCCGGTGACATGGTGATCGACCTCCATGCCCTTGCCCACATCGTGCAACAGTATCGCCAACACCAGCAGATCGCGGCCCTCGACCGTCTTCCACAAAAGTGCGAAAGGCAAGTCGCGTGCGTCTCCAGGATTGGCCAGAGTTTGCAGATACTCGATCGCTCGCAGCGAATGTTCGTCAACAGTATAACGATGATAAAAATCTCGGATCACCAGCGCGTCGATCGTTCCAAACTCTGGCAGGAGCTCGGTCAACAGACCCATCTTGTGCATTGGCCGCAGCGCCGCGCCTGGATAGTCCCCAGCAAAAATCTCCTGCAGCTCGCGCCAGCCAAGTTCGCCCGCATTCTGTCGCAATTCCGTGTGCGAAAGGATATAGGCCAGTTCCCGCTCGGCCTGGCGGCTAAGCAGCACTCCGGTCTGGGCCACTTCGGTGAGTATCGACAAAATGGCCGCGCGATCCCACAACGCCGTGCAATCCGGAATTTCCAGTTGTGCGTTCCGAATTACAAACGGTTTGCCCGAAGTCGATTGTGATTTTTCCGGGCGGACGCTGGTTCGCAGCTTCTGCCACAGGTTTTGCCCCGCCGACGACTTCAGACTCAAGCAACGTTGCAACTGGCGTTGCAGCGTTCGAGCATTTCGGTAGTACAACCGCATCCAGTCCGCAGCGGTTACGGTTTGTCCGTCCACCAGGCCTAAAGACCGTTCTGCGGCGGCTACCTGTAATTCGTAGGTCAGAATGTTGTCATTCCTGCCGTTTGCGTAATGCAAGAAACATCGCACTTCGCTGACGAACTCCGCTGCAACCAGTGCGGTTCGATGTTCGGCTGCTTCCGCGCCTAGAAGCTCGCTCCCGTCACTCGACAGGTACCGGAGCCAGGCACTGGCGTGAAAGTCCCGCAATCCACCCGGAGCTTCCTTCACATTTGGCTCGAGATGAAAAATGGTGTTGCCAAACTTTGCCAAACGTTGCTCGGTCAGCTTTCGCAATTCCCCGTGCAAAAATGCTCGCGACAACTTTTCCACGCGCGGCAGTAGCCGGTCCTCCAGTTGTTGAAACACCGCACGATCGCCTGTGAGCAATCGCCGGTCCAACATCGCCAGATGGAACTCCACGTTTTCGCGATCCACCCGCTTGCACTCGTCCATCGTTCGTGCGGTCGTGCTCACCTTGAAACCAAGGTCCCAAAGAACGCGCGAAGCTTGCGCGACGACCGCCTGCAGCTTCTGTTCAGCGCGCTTATCCTTGAATAGGAACAACAGGTCCAAATCCGAATACGGAAATAACTCGCCACGGCCGAATCCCCCGAGCGAGATCACGGCAAAATCCCTGCTCTCGGTTTCGTGCTCGAACGACGAATGTTGCACCGCCTCATCTACACAGCGGTCCGCCAGTTGCCGCAAGCGCTCAATGGTGACGGGCGCGCCAGCTCCCGCCAGAAATGATTGTCGGATTTGCCTCTGGATTTCTTCACAATCAGCACGGTTCGGGCGCTGCACCTCGCCGGTGCGCGATTGCAGCCGCGAAACGCACACATTCGCAGCTAGAACGGGTCTTGCGTCGGACGTCATGCGGCTTACAGCGCGCCTTCCCCGCGTTCACCGTTACGGATTCGGATCGCATCGTCCAGTGTATAGATGAAGATTTTGCCGTCTCCGATCTTTCCGGTCTTCGTGGTTTGCAGGATCGTCTCAATCACTTTTGCCGCCTGCGCTTCCGGCAATACCAGCTCGAGTTTTACTTTCGGCAGTAGATCCACCGAATATTCCCGCCCCCGGTAGACTTCGGTGTGGCCTTTCTGTCTTCCGTGCCCCCGCACTTCGGTCACCGTGATACCCTCCACGCCAATTTCCCGCAGGGCCTCCTTCAGGGATTCTAATCGTGACGGCTGGATGATTGCTTCAATCTTCTTCATTCATTTCCCCTCTCGGTGGAAAATTTTTTGATTCTGGTTGGCGCACTAGCACCCGGGGGCCGAAACAGCGTGAATGGCATCATGCACTCGCGTGATATCCGCGCCAATCACAAAATTTGAATTTCTTCAATTGAAAGTTTGCGTTGGCTTTCCGAGGTCGTCGCAAATACATTCCCGTGCCAAGCAAGGTTCGGTTGTTTCTTCCGCGGATTGGTAGAACTGGTTTTCCCTGGGCAATTGAGAAAGGAAAGGACGCTCCATGATTTTTCGTTCTCTTTGGTGTTCTACTTTAATCGGCTTATTGCTCGGAGGCCCCGCGCTGTGCCAGACGGGCTCAACTCCTGCCGATCGATCCACTCACGCCGCATCGGCGACGAGCCCAATTTCCGCGCCGGATCCCAAGACAGATTCACAACACGAAAATAGCAAGCCGCCAACTGCGCCTGGCGAAACGGCTCGCACCGCTGAGGAGAATCGTGAACGATTGCTCTTGGATCGCATTGACCAGTTGGAGAGGCGTCTGTCGGAATTGGAAGCGCGTGGCCCCGCTGGCGCCGCAAGTGCGGCACACCCTGCCGCGGAAAACCAGACTCCGACGGCCGCTCCCACTGCGACGCCTGCCGTAACTCCCGCTGCCACCACTCCCGCGCCGCAAGATCCGGCCCCCGCCTCGTCACCGACGTGGTCGGTCGGCCCAATTGATTTCAGCGGCCTGGTGGACGGCTACTATTCCTTCAACGCGAATCACCCCGCGTCGCAGTTCAATCAACTGTACAACTTCGACGTGAAGGCCAACCAATTCAGCTTGAACATGGCTAAGCTCAGCATGTCTCATACCGCCGATCCCGTCGGCTTCCAAGTGGATTTAGGCTTCGGCCGGGCGTTTGACATTATTCATGCCGGCGAACCAAGCACCGCTCCGAGCTTCCTTCGCAACATCGAACAGGCGTACGTAATGTTGAAACCCGCGAAGTGGAAAGGCTTCGAAGTCGATCTAGGCCAATTCGTGACCAGCGCCGGCGCCGAAGTGATCGAAACGCATTCCAACTGGAACTACTCTCGCTCGCTGCTCTTCGCTTGGGCCATCCCATACTATCATTTTGGAATCCGCACTTCGTTCCCCGTCGGCAAGCATTTCACCGGCGGCGTTCAACTGGTGAACGGGTGGAACAACACGGAAGATAACAATAGCGGGAAAACCGTCGGGCTCACTGGCACCTACAGCACCACCAAATTCGCGTGGACCAACACCTACTATGGCGGCCCCGAGAATACCGGTACCAACGTGGGTTGGCGCCAGCTTTACGACACCGTACTTTTGTTGACGCCCAACGCAAAATTCAACGCCTATTTCAATTTTGATGTTGGACAAAACAAGTCCGGGTCCGGCCTGTCTGAATTCACCGCCAGGTGGTACGGAGTGGCCAGCGCAGTGCACCTTCAGCCGACCACCAAGTGGTCTTTCACACCGCGCTTCGAATGGTTTAAGGACCGCGACGGTTTTTCAACCGGAACCGCCCAGGACGTCAAGGAAGTTACGCTCACTGGCGAATACAAACTAGTGGAAGGGTTTCTGACCCGCCTTGAATATCGCCACGACTGGTCCAACCAACCATTCTTCGACGAAACCACCAATCCTGCCTCGAGGAAGTATCAAGACACGCTCGCGGTTGGGTTTGTCGCCTTTTTCGGGCCCAAACGGTAGATGTACAATCCAGGGATTTTTCGCAACAGCTTGATGTTTGAGAATTCGATTCGAAACAAGGAGGGAATACGCAATGGGAGCTAATCGCACACAGGCCGTGGGGATAACGGCCTTCTTGCTAGGGTTCACTGCATTTTCTGGGGCCATGTATGCCGGGAGCGTTCTGCTTTACATCGTCGCGGCAGCTCTTTTGGCAGGTTCGGTGGCCGCGTTCCGTAAGGCGAAGCCGCTCGAATACGTAGAGAATTGAGGAGAGAGACGATGATCTTAATTGGACTTCTCGTGACGTTGCTGGGATTCGTGATCAGCGTGCTTAGCCTGACTCTGACCAGTTCGGTAGGCGGCCGCCTCGTGATCGTGCTGTTGGGAATTGCAGTGAGCCTGTTTGGAATCATGGGTCTCCTCAACAAGCATTATTTGAAAAACGCCATTTGGAAGAAGGGATGACGCAGGGATGAAAACAACCAAGAGACTACTCCTGGTATTGGTCGTTACGCTATGTTGTGCTTCGCTCGGACTCTCGCAGACTCCGGCTGCGCCGGCCGCAGCGACGCCGGCTCCTGCGGCTCCTGCTTCAAAAGCGATTACGGAGGCGGACTTGGCAGGCGCTCCGGTGCCTTCGGCGGATGCCCGAGCCAAAGGTGATCCGGACGGATCCCTGACAGGAACAGCAAGCGACGTCACCGTGTCGGACTCTAAGAAGGGAATTTCGATTGGCGACCTCGCAAATCAAGCCGGACAAAACAAAATCGCGATCAACTTTGTATGGACTCTCGTCACCGGTTTCTTGGTCATGTTCATGCAGGCGGGATTCGCGATTGTCGAGACTGGCTTAGTGCGAGCTAAGAACGCCAATCACACCATGATGATGAACTTCATGGTTTACGGTGTTGGCATGCTCGCCTACTGGCTGATTGGATTCACGATTCAGATGGGCGGTGTTGGCGCAGTGGCGAATCTTGGCGGCACACCTCCTCTCAACTCGGAATTTACAATCACCTTATTCGGAAAGGCCTTCGGTTTATTCGGTACGCACGGTCTCTTCCTCGTGCACAAGGGCACCTACGATGTGTCAATTATGGTGCTGTTTCTTTTCCAGATGGTGTTCATGGACACGACGACCACGATCGTCACCGGTTCTTGCTGCGAACGCTGGAAGTACGCCGCATTCATCGTCTCGACAATGTTTTTGGCGGCCTTCACATACCCCATTTTTGCTAACTGGGCTTGGGGTGGCGGCTGGCTCGCCAATCTCGGCGCGAACTTTGGGCTTGGCAAAGGTTATTGCGACTTTGCAGGATCGGGAGTGGTCCACTCGGTTGGAGGGATGACGGCACTAGCTGTCGCAATGATTTTAGGTCCGCGCATCGGGAAGTTCACTCGAGAGGGCAAACCAAACGCTATTCTTGCGCACGACATCGTCATCGTGCTAACCGGATGTTTCATCCTTGCGTTCGGATGGTTTGGATTTAACCCAGGTTCCACTCTTGGCGCCTCAGGAAACGGTGGACTGCGGATCGGCTCTGTTGCCACCAACACCATGCTCGCCGGTATGGCGGGCTCCTTCGGAGCCATGCTTTATATGTGGCTTCGGTACGGCAAGCCGGATGCATCGATGAGCGGCAACGGTTTGCTTGCCGGTCTCGTGGCGATAACAGCGCCTTCTGGCTTCGTCAATCCGGTGGCTTCCGTGATCATTGGAGTATTCGCGGGAGTTCTAGTATGCATCTCTGTGGAGTTTGTGGACAAGGTGCTGAAGGTGGACGATCCAGTCGGTGCCATTTCCGTTCACGGTGCGAACGGCCTTTGGGGCGTCATCTCCATTGGGCTCTTTGCAGATGGCAAGAGCAACTATGGCGGTTCGTGGAACGGTGTCAACGGTTCGGTCACTGGCCTTTTTTACGGTGACAACGGCGGCCAGCTTGTTGCCCAGTTAATCGGAGTAGCGACGCTTCTTGGCTTCGTATTCACCCTGAGCTTTGTCTTCAATCTCTTAGTTGATTGGGTCGTAGGCCAGCGCGTTTCTGCAAAATCCGAACTTCAGGGTTTGGACTTGCCCGAAATGGGTGCTCTCGGCTATCCGGAGTTCGAGCTGAAGACTCAGGCCTAACTGCAAACGAAGGAGCCAATCCATGTCCAGCAAAACTGTTATTTCGGCCTCACTTACGCCGGTGACGGGAACTCTCTCCCCCGGCACCGGCGTAAGCCGTCTTCCAGCGATTCCGTGGCGCGACCCGCATTCCGTCCCGCCGGAACAACTCGCGGCAGTAATCGCTTCCCTCAAGGAAGCTTGTGCGTTAAACCCCACTAGCGTCGATGTCCGCGTGTGTCTGGGCATCGCTTACGCGATGAACTACAACGCGTACGAGTCTATGGACATCCTGGAAGAGGCCCGCACTCTCGGGCCCAGCAATTTCATGGCGCAGTTCAAGTTCGCCGAACTCCATTATCGCTTGCGCGCACTGCGCGTCGCCGAGGCGGAAACCGTCCGCGCACTGGAACTTGCCACGACGCCGTGGGAACTGGCGCAAGCCCGCAGCCAGCTCAATGACATTCGTCGCATGACTCGCGAAGGCACAATCAAGCCCACGTGGACCAAATCTCTAACTATCCCCGTGGTGTGTTTTGCGCTTATGCTATGGGTCGTGACGATCCTCTTTAGGGCGCTGCCATGATGGTCAAATGGAGTTTTTTCGCCGGAGCCGCCTTCCTTGCGGCCTATTTTCTGATTTCTCGCGGGATCCCCGTGTTCGCGGTCCTCGCCGGTTGCGGTCTGGCCGCGCTGGCCACCTGGTGGAAATTATCGCGTTCCGCTTCGCAGAAGACTTAATCTGAATCTTATGCACGAACCGCTGCCGCTACCGCTCGCGATGCTGATCGTTTTCGGTTCGGCGAAATTGCTGGCCGAGATCTGCGAACGCCTCGGCCAACCCGGGATCGTCGGCGAAATTCTTGCTGGAGCGCTGATAGGCCCCAGCGTCCTGGGGTGGATTGCTCCGAACGATACCCTCAAAGCGCTGTCCGATCTCGGCGTGATGTTTCTGCTCTTCGGCGTTGGATTGGAAGTCAAAGCCTCCGAGCTCCTCAAAGTCGGCGCGAAAGCAACTCTCGTCGCGACCCTCGGCGTCATCGTCCCGTTTTTCGCCGGCTGGGGAATCATGAGCGCCTGGGGTGTGCCACAAGTCGAGGCCATTTTTGTCGGCGCTTCCATGGTGGCCACCAGTGTCGGCATCACCGCGTCCGTGCTTTCCGCTAAGCGCCTTCTGCATGAAGTCGCCAGTCAGATTATTTTGGCCGCCGCGGTCATTGACGACGTGCTTGGCTTGATCGTTCTTGCGGCGGTCAGCAGCGTCGCGCGCGGTCGGGTAAATTTTTGGGAGTTGGCGCTCACCACCAGCTTGGCCACCGCATTCACCGTCGTCATGGCATTGTGGGGAACCAGAGCCACCAATCGCCTGATGCCGCATTTTGACTCCCGCGTAAAAGCCGACGACGCCAAGTTTCACCTCGCCCTGGTTTTTCTATTTGCAATGGGGCTGCTCGCTCAATACACCGGCGTTGCCGCCATCGTCGGAGCGTTTCTCGCGGGTTTAGCCCTCTCCGACACCGCGGATGCTCGTGTCCGTACCCTCACTCGCGGCGTCAGCGAATTGCTGGTCCCATTTTTTCTGGTTGGCATTGGCTTACATCTGAATCTTGCCGCCTTCCGCTCGCGCTCAACTCTGATTCTCGGTTTGCTTATTCTGACCGCCGCCATCGTAACCAAACTCATTGGCTGCGGTCTCGGAGCAATTTCTCTCGGCTGGCAAAACGTCTTGAAGATTGGCTTGGGCATGGTACCGCGCGGTGAAGTGGGGATGGTCGTGGCCCAAATCGGCTTGAGCCTTGCCGTGATCAGTTCGGAAGTCTACAGCGTCGTAGTATTCATGGCCGTAGCCACCACCCTCGTCACTCCCTTGCTCCTCAAAATCGCTTTTCGCACGCCAGCCATCGAACCCGTCGAAGCTTAGCCCGCGTTTCTCACGCCCGGTAAGGCCGATCTTCAGATCGGTGTTTTTCCTCGATGGCATTCCGCATGCTCTACTCTAATTTGCCGGCGCGACGATTCAAACGTCCCAACTTGGCCGGACTGATAATTCCAGCTCCTCTTTTTGCTTTGCCCGGACTTCAATTCGGCTCATCCACGCAACCGTTCCAGCATTGCCTTCCGCGAATCATTGATTTTTCTCATTTGTTGCCGCAATTTTTCAGTCTGGCGCTTTTTCGGCGGCGGCGATAACCTGACCGTATCGGATCGCGGCCACGGAGTGCGAATTTCATCCAGTATTTTGTCAAATTTTTCTTGAAGGGGTTTCATGTCCAACGATCTGCGCAATTTCCTCGCTCTTTCTTATGACGAGTTGGAGCAACTGAACCTGAAGGCTAAGGAGCAGCGCCAGAACCGCGTCGCGGCGCACAAAATTCAGGAAGACCGTCTGAAGTACCTCACCGATGAGAGCCGCATCAAGGCGGTCACGCTGCTGTTCAGCGACCTGGAAGGCCGCTTGCACATGCTCGACTACGACAAAAAGTTTCTCATCAAGAGCTGGGACAATTTGACGTTCGACGGCTCGTCGATTCGCGGTTTCACTGCGCAGCGCGAAAGCGATCTGCGCTTGGCGATGGACTGGGGCGCATTTTATTGGGCGCCTTCGGACTATTTTGGTTCCGGAAAAGTGCTGGTCTTCGGAGAAGTGATTGACAAGGACGGCTCTCCGTATTCGGCGGACATTCGCGGGCTGCTGAAGGGTTACGCCGAAGCGTTGCACAAAAAAGAGGGCTACACGCTGAACGCCGCCAACGAGATTGAAGGTTTCCTGTTTCAAGGTGCGGACGCGGAACGTCACTATCATGAAACCTACAAATTCGACTATGTAAACACCGGCGGCTACTACCATTCGTTGCCGGGCGATCCGCTGCGCACGTTCATCGACACTTCGGCGGAAGTGCAGCGCGCGATGGGTTTTCAGAATGAAAAGGATCACCCGGAAGTGGCGCCGTCACAATTTGAAATCAATTACGGCTACGGCGAAGTGGTCGCGGCCGCCGACCAGATTCAGCTCTACAAATTAATCTGCCGCCAGGTCGCCACCAAGATGGGCTTGAGCGCCTGCTTCCTGCCCAAGCCGGTGGTGGGAGTAAACGGCAACGGCATGCACACCAACGTATCCGTCTCGAAGAGTGGCAATAATCTTTTCTGGGATCCAAAAGGTGAAGAAAAACTGAGCGAGCTGGGCTGGTCGTTCATCGATCGCATTCTAACGCATGCCAACGACATTTGTTTGCTGCTGAATTCCAGCGTGAACGCTTATCGCCGGCTCGATCCGCACTTTGAAGCGCCGAATCAGATCAAGGCTTCTCCAGTGGATCGCGGCTCGATGATTCGCATTCCGATCGGCAACGAGAAAAGTTCGCGCGTGGAAGTGCGCTCGGTCGCGCCGGACGCCAATCCATATTTGGTGATGTACTCGATTTTCAAATCCGGACTGGACGGCGAAGCGGCGAAGATCAAGAATCTTCGCCAGGCGGAACGCTATTTGCCGGACAACATTTACACCGCGCTTAAGAATTTTGAGGAATCCGACTGGTCCACCAAAATGCTCGGACCGGACGTCAAAGCGCGCTTCGCGGACCTGAAACGCGCATCGGCCGATCGCTGCCCGCGCGCGCTCGGCACCTTCGTGAAAGCCCCCGAAGTGCAATACCATCACGAAGTCTACAACCAATTCCTCTGGAACATGTTCTAGAGCGAAGCGCTCGCCTTCCATGCTGGGGATCCTCTAGCCTTTCGTCCATCACCGAACACTCCTTCCATGGCATCACTCCCTCCCTCAAAAAAAAGGGAGAAAGTGTAACCTATGTGTCCGGTACGATCTGTCACCTATGTCTCGAGTCGCTCATCAATCACTTGCCTGCAATTTGTGTTCCTTGGTCCGCAGCGCCGCAGTCAATCTTGAGACGGCGAAAACGTTCATGTTTATCACGCCTTGAATTTGTGGGGGCATCCGCAAGGCCTTGGGTTCTTTCCTGAAGGAAGTCCAGAAACGGAAGAGAATCGCGGACGTTGTGCTTG
>Ga0137397_10001359_pt1 | contig 17093 bp, 18 predicted proteins | sample czorhiz116metaG_FD_106658 | JGI IMG/M metagenome (GOLD analysis project Ga0137397, IMG submission 106658) | Vadose zone soil microbial communities from Angelo Coast Range Reserve, California, USA - czorhiz1.16 metaG | ecosystem: Environmental > Terrestrial > Soil > Vadose zone | place: USA... | reverse complement strand
CGAACGAGCTTATATGGGGATGTATAGTTTCGTTCCCAGCCGTTCTATCACTATGCGGAAGGATCCGAGTGAGGTTGAATCGGAGTGCAAAAAAGAAAAACGCGTATCGTGATACAGACTCATACAGTTGAAGCGGCCTTGATCGCAGAATCTATAACGTCCGACCCTACTTACTTCCTTCTTCATACGAGCCAACGAGATATCATAGTCATATGCTTACCTGAGCTTCCTTTTGTGGCGTAGTTGGCCAAATATATTACGTTTCACGTTTTGAATCGAAAATGGCGCGGATTGACCTGAAATGGCGCCTAGTGCGAGTTGCCTTCCGAGTCGGCAGGCACGTGCAGTGATGACCTGGCCAGCGCCTGAGCAATGACGTTGTCGTGTCGTCGATATGTTCACCCCTATCCACCCGCTCCAGGCTTATAAAAATCGACCAGTCGAACTACACTTCACTTTCTCGCCAGTAGCCCAAGATCACGATGGCTGCTTCACGAAGCAAAGAAGACCCGGGATTACTCGAGCGACTCTACCCCGTCCCTCTGTCGACCGGGGTCGCAGCGCTACCTGGACCCACCTCAGCCAGCTCTAACGCCCTTCTCGGCGTACTCAAGCATAACCGCGAGAATCACCATATCTTTTTCAACGAGAAAGGTTACCACAAGTACGTCGAGAGATTCGTCATGCATATGACAGAGTACCTCTCTGACATATTTCGCATCAAAGTCATGCCACGCACCACATGTTGGCCATATATGGTCTTGGCGCGTCACCCGAAATCATAGTTGACGCCTACAAAACTCACGACTATCTTCTCCCGGCCTTTGATAGTCCTGAGTCCATTACAGACAAGAATTTTTCGGAGCACCTCGGCAATGGTCGGTGTGTGCCCGTTCCACAAATACCGTGTCCGGTAATCGAACGACCTCCGCCCTAATCATTCTTTGAACTTTAGGTACTATGATGCGTATCTCGAGTACTTCTCTGAATATCTTCGCGACCACTCTCCGAACGAAGCGTTTGAACGTTTTGTCTTGTCATCATCGTCCAATTTCAACCTTGACCTTCCTGCCAACGATGTAAGAGACGTAAAAAATGTTGGTGATGAAGGCAAAAAACATCCAGAGATGCTTAACAGGCTTCTTGCGGGCCTCCTACATCCATTTATCCATTTCGGTTATGGTTTTGAGTTTGGTCTTCCGGGCCAAGTTGCGGAAGGTTTGTGGATTCTCCGTCCTAGCGTATGCGATCCAACGTCGAATTACACCAGGCCTCGCCTGTACTGCCGTCCATCAGGCAGAACAGACCGAACTAGTGCCACCTTCATTTTTTGCCAAACTTTCAGAACCCGGGATCCTCGCAAGTCTGACTTCTAGGCTTCCGAAGTCGTTGACCATCACTCCGGCAGCCCTCGAGGAGAAGCGGCCGACGTTTGCGTTTCTTCGTCGCATCCGTGATCACACAAAGTTCTTGCCCACTTCCCTTGGCCATTCAATAGACGAAAGCCAATATTCGAATGTTGTGACGAAAGAAGGGACCACTCTCACTGAACTCGTGAACGAATGGGCAAACGAATGGCTGGAAGATACGCGTAGTGACGCAGATGTTGAGAAGAGATTGAAGGGCATGGTAGAGGAAGTTGTATGGGGCAATACTATCTGGTTTGGGGTGGGGGGTTGGCATGCGCGTGGCACCGGCGGTCGTCCCTTCAACGCGGACTTCTTCGTGTGCGTCCGGTCATTCCTGCTTATATGCCCGCGCCAAAACTCTCGACAGTGCTCATCTTCTAACATCCGCAATCTTCTTGCTCACCGTCGTTCTCCCTTACGGAGATTCACCTTACCCTCCAGTTCCCCTTTCGAGCCGCCTGACGCTTCTTAAGGCATACCTTGCGACCTCCGCAGGATGGTACATCTCGAGGGGCAACGCTGCACTCCCCATCAAAGATTTCTACTCCGCCACCTCTGACCGACTCACCGCACCTCCAGCGGCGCCGGTCCCACCATCTGCTTCCCGCAAGCCTCTCACAGCTCCCGGTGGTCCATGGGAGCGCATCGTCGTGAACACGGTCGCGCATCCGGACGAACACCTGTCCAAGGCTGTGCGCTCTCTCGCAACGTTCGCGACGCGTTGGGGTGGTCGCCCCACTGGGTACTACGCGGGTGGTGGCGATAATGGACTGGAGGGCCGCGAGGAGCTGGATGGTACGCTGTTTGTGCGCATTGCGAGCCTGACGCTTGATCGGCTTGGCTGGGCGCATGAGTCGGGCAAGGGACTTAGTCACTGGGATCATGACGGTTTCCCTGAGAAGTTGAGTGATGAACGCGGTGTTGGGAGCGCCTACCTTTGAGGATCCCAGATATGCGCTCCATCTCGAGTCTTGAGAGTGGCGGCTGTACGATACTTTCTGCCGGCGGATCGTATATGAGCAGGTGGGTGGGTTTCAAGTTGTGGCTCGTCGAGAGTAAAACATGTACGCTGGTTGGGGCTTGCAGAACCACCATGCAATTTATGTTACGTGCTGAAGGTCATGTAGTATATGTAGTACAGAAACCGAAAAGGTTTTGCGATCGCGCGCAGGAAAGCTGTTGAAGGAGGGCAAGCAACTTGAAGCACGATGTGCCGCGCCGTAGTACGTGCGTGATCACGTGCTTTCACTGGCACGTAGGAATGCCCGCAGCTCTTGCTCTTGTGAAGATCGTCTGCTCTCTTAGGTCGCACATGCCATAAGGCTGTTATCAGGAATATACTCACAGGTGCAAAGTCACATCACCGCCGTTTGGGGCTCAGCGCGAGATGGGGTGCCTGGGACTGCATCTGGTTCTCCCCTTTGATCGTCATCGGCCAGCTAGGTCATCATACCGCCACGACGTACCACCTCTTTTGGTCGCATCAGGACACTATGACCCGGCGCGCGGCAACATATCCACTCGCATGGATACAATACTCCCGCACGTCGGGACTCCTAGTGCCCATTTCTCCCGATGACTGCTCTCTCATTCGCGGGTACTATCAGAGCACAAGAATGCCTTCTGTCCTTTTTTTTTTTCACTTTCTTAAACCCTCTTTACCCTTTCTTTTTAAAAGTAGGCGGTGAATGCTCAACGGAACAAGCTCGATCCCTAATTTTTATTTCCCGCCTTCCTCTTGGTTCCCGCGTCGCGATCTCTCTGGCTCCTGGCAGTGGTGTGGCATAAAGTTAATTTTCGCACTGCACCCGAGAGCCATCGGCTCGGTTACATCATGCTGAACTCGCATTATGGCTCGGCGGGATTATCGCCCTCGGGATAGTACCGTGGGCGTTAGGCACATTGTCTATAGTATCCGAGCTTACCCCCTCTGGCCACCGCGTTTTTGTCAGGCCGATAAAAGATAAAGCGCGTGGCGCTCGAGAGGAAACTTGCATTATGCGTTCAGAAGTACTCGCGCGGACCTCGGTGCACGCCTGTCCGGCATCGGACAAATCTCATCATCAGACTCCCGTGCCCCGTCTCGAGGTGTACCCCACATAGTCGCTCGCCCTCATGCCCAAGAACAATCTTAGCATGTAGGACGTTGTCTTCAACAACCTTTTCTGACCTGCCCCCCGTAGAGTGGGGATTTCCCTCAAGCCGGGTGTAGAGCCCGACTCGACAGAATGGCGATTTACTTTTTCATCTTTCCTATTTCATTTTGAAAAGTGACTTTATTCTCAAGATCACTCACCGAGGTATCTATGAAGACTAAATGCTAGATAACAGGAGATAGACCACCTGCTCTATCTGGTGGGCTTTATACTTTGGGGAAGGGGTGGTATTATATGGATCGGGCGTGGAAGCATGCGGGCGGTGTTCACTTCCCGAGGCTAAGCTCCATTCATGAGGAGCGTCCCTGCCTCCACGCCCTTGGCTGCGTGGGCCACTCGTCGGGCTATGACCGGGTCCGATCTATCCTTCTATGCTGGGGAAGGGGCAGAGGCCCCTGGGGTGGTCAGCATCGTGGCATAAACCACAGTGATAATGGACGGTTTGAACGGCGCCGTGGCCAAAGTGTGAGGAAGAGTAGTCGCGGTTGGCGAAGAAGTCACGGATGTGAATCCAGACATTGTGACTGTGGAGGGCCGACCCATTGGCATAGACGTTGAAGCGGGGACTTGCCATGTCTCCGCTTTCCTTTACGTCGGGGCGGTGGACCCGCACAGAGTCCACGAAGATGCGATGGTTGCGCTCGTTAATCGGACATTTTCTGGGACCGGTTCAGCAATTCTTGAATGTAAAGAAATAGCCAGTACAGACACAGAAGATAATTTAATTTGAGGATGCGAGTCATCGGAGGGAGTGAAATTATAAATGAGGAAGGCGGTGGGTGCGGCGAGCTTTGATGGCTTCCTCACTCGGTCTTGGGCGGGAGAGTCTCGGACTTGGTGATTTCTACGCCTGCCTTCGAGGTACGCCCACCGATGTTTTCCTGCAAGACGAGGTTGTAGACGTCGGTGCCGAACGGGACGACAACCAGTTTCCGGGCGGGGCACTGCTCCCACTCGCCGATCAAGTCGCGGTTTATGTGACTGAAAACCGCTAACGGGTGGACCCTTGGCATCTTTGCCTTTGTGTACTTATCAAGGGGGTCACGGGAACGACCAGCATTTACACTATGGTGGGCCTCTTGAGCCACCAAGACTTGGGCCAATAGACTGGTCAGTTCATCAGTGTGGTGGGGGACACAGTGGTGGTCGTGGTTGCGTCTCCGGGCTCATAGAGCAGGGCGAGGTCGTATGAATGGCGCGAAATTACGACTGGGGTAGCGGAGGGAAGGGGAAATTGTAGCTGTGATGCGAGCACTTTGTTCTGGCGAGGTTGTCCTTTTTGGTCGTCAAAATTACGCGATTCGTGAGACCTGCGGTGGAGGTAGATGAACTGTACAGTAGAGACAATGGATGATCGTCACGGTTTGGACTCAGCTTAATTTGGTCTGGTGGCATGATTCCTCGGTGCGGATGTGTGGTGCTAGGCTAAATCAGGCCCGCTAAATTGGCTTGGGTCTATGGGGCGGTATCTTGTTCTGGAACAACTTCTGGTGGGAGGATGTGGGAGGAGATGATGGTTGGAAGGTCGGAGAGCAGCACATATGTGGTACCAGAATCCGGGCCGCCTCATCCCTTCCGTATACCGTGACCCCCTGGTCTCATTCACATCGCTTCAAAGGCCCACGGACTTCTGACTCTTCTCTCCTATTTCCTTGTCCTCTCTTTCGGCTTAGCCTCGCGAGCCAGGCGTTCGTCTGTCTCAACACACTCTTGCCTTGCGGAGTTTTACGGATTGTGAAGACAGTGAAGCAGGACGGCTGCCAGTGGTTCCAACTACCTCCCTTTTCCGTCCGACCTCGTAGAACCGCCTTATCTAACTTGGTCATTCTATTCGCGATCTAAACAGAAAGATAAAGATGTGCAATTGTATGTCAGTGGGAGCTATCGAGGTGTCCGATAATGACGGGCTTCGGCATCGAGAAGCTGAGAAGTCGCTGAGGGAGGTGCGTATTTGATGATCAATGCTTTATATACATCATCTTTCAAGTCATGTCCCGTATTATGACTCTGTCTTATCAGGCAAAGAAAAAGCTGGCCACGCAGGTTAAGGTATGCGGAGGTGATTTCTTGCTTTGACGTTGTCTCCATACGGTATCGCAAGGTACTGCTGTTAGGAATGGAAGGTTCCGGAAAATCTACTGTCCTCAAGGTGTGCAATTGATCGAGTTTACATATTTGCAACGTTTCGAGAACTGCTATTCATCAGCAAATGCGCCTTATCCATCGTATTCCATTCTCGTCGCAAGAAGTTGAGCGCTTTCGGTGCTGCATTTTCAACAACCTTACGCATGGGCTCAAATACGTTCTGGACTCGATGGAGGACATGCAACTAGTCCTCTCCCCCGAAAACAGAGGCCATAGTGAGCTAATTAAAAATGCCAACGAACTCCGAGATGGCGGAGTCTTTCCCCAGCAATTTTACGAGCCTCTGAGGCGACTCTGGAACGATAGACACTTCCAACGGGCGTGGGAGCATAGGAATGAAGCCACGCTACCGGAGAAGTACAAACTCTTTTTTTCGTATTTCTTTTAGTTGCGGTAAGGTAATGGTGCCCATTTCAGTCTGGCATATTTCTTCTCCGACCTGGATCGACTATTCCGACCAGACTATGTTCCCACGGAGCAGGACATTGTGCGCTGCCGTGTACGGACATTTGGCATCACCGAGACGGTTTTCCAATCCGGAGGTCATGAGATGTCGATGGTAGATGTCAGTGGCCAAAGGACTCAGCCGCGGAAATGGATCCACTACTTCCAAGACGTTACAAGTATACTCTATTTGGCGAGCCTCAGTGGCTATAATCTATATCTGAATGGGAATAAGCATGCGGTGCGTGTCGTCCATGGACAGAACAAAAGGTATTCATGGTCATTTTATAGAATCAGATGCAAGATGCCATGGCAGTTTTTGATTCAATCTGTCGCTCCCAATGGTTCAAGACGACGTCAATTGTGGGTTGATGCAAAGTATGACAAGTCGCTCGTGCTGAAGGATTGTCCCCAGATTATCTTCTTGAATAAGAACGATCTTTTTCAAGAAAAAATTCTCCGCTCAGACTTAAAGACATTCTTCCCGGTATGTCCTCAGCTTCCAAGTCTCTAACACCCATCACTGACGTTCATCTGTCACAGGACTTCGATGGAGAGCCTCTAGACGCAAATTCTGGCATAGAGTACTTCAAGAAGTGCTTTGCAAGGCTTGCACAAACAGCTGGCTGCTCGAAGGAGCGTGGAATCTACATCCAGTCCGTGGCGTTCTGGGTCACCGTGACTGTTCATACTGAAACCTGGTCAGCGTTACAACTGCGACGGATACCGCATCGTTACGGGAAGTCATGGCAGCTGTTGAAGGTAATATTTCTTGTCTCTCACTGATTCCTCGTCAAATTGATTGACTTTTCTTTGGTGATTCATAGTGTGGGTCCTTTTTATCTTTTCGCTTGCCCCATGGTCACCTCACGCGGTTCCGTCCCTAAGTGACCTTTCCCATGTCGATCGTACATCCCTTCTGTGCCCCAACATGGTCCTTTGACAAAACTGTGAAGGCGTTGCTTTCATCTGATCATACGTGATTGCTGGGCTCATCTTGGTTTTGCTTACGAGACTGGGACTCTCGTTCTTTCACTTCCTTTTTGACAACTATCTGCGTCTCTCGCTTTTCCACTTTGCTTGTTCCCTTTGTTGGTTCTATTGTGCTGCAGTCTGTCCAACTTTCCGATCTAAGGAATATCTATTCTCAGTGCCCCTGTGCAAACCATGTACCCTCCAAATGCTGTTTGCTGATTTCTGATCATAATACGAATCAGTAAATGTCCTACACAAAATGTGAGTTCAAATGCGTGCCCTGGGCTATTAACCCTTACGGTTATGGTCACTAGTGTTTGTACTTCACTCCGCTAATCTCAGGGCAGGTTGCCGAATAAGAAAAGAAGGGAAAGCGAGCTGAAGGGGCACTGCTACTTCGAGAAGCAGCCTCATACGTGCTTTTAGCCATCCTATCCACGGTAAACCATCCCTATCTCTAGTTTCCCAAGTCACCGAGCAACGCCAGTACGGTGGCGGCAGCGGCAGGCCACGCCATCCACAACCTTATTTGAGAGGGGACGTGACACTAGCTCGCAGGAGTATGAACAGTGGCGTGGAAGAAACACTTTTTTGGCTATGCGGCCAACAACTGCGCCCCTGTTTGTGCCAGCTCGAGGCGAGAGCTTATGTGCCTTGCCACCCTGTGGCCATGCGGACGCGCCATACCCTAAGGAGTGTTCCAGGGACTGGACGAGCCCGTGCCCAAGTTTTTCCCGTGCGCTTGCCGACTTTGCTATGCTATGCACTATCACTATGCTACTTACGCACGAGGATTACTTTACCGGAGGAAAGGACATGGGGAAGCTACCGCCAGCCAGAGGGAATCGAGAAGGTCGACGAGGACGCCGTTCATTACGCGTCCCTGAATTCACTCACGTTTGACCAGGACCAGCTCGGATATGCGAACAATGGCAAGAGAAAGATGGATCGTCGCGATCGCGACAAGTCCCCATTTCGAGTTGCGCCATTTTTCATGCTGTCCCAGCACCGATACAAAACCCCGTGTTTGTTCCGACACGATTCTGAGACAAGTACACACACACAAATCGTCAGGACGACGAAATCCGAGCGCGCTTAAAAAACAAGCCGACACGCAAAGAACTTTCTACGAGCGGCGTAGAAGGCCAGATAGCGGCGTTAACACATGCTACGGGCGCCCGAAGCATCTCCGGAATGTCTTCGGAAGTGTGCCGAACGAGAGGGGACATCGTAGCACTTTGCGAGGCGAGGTGGAAAAGAGAGAGAGACCGTTATGGATAATTGCATGTCTTAATCTCTAACTCTGCATGCAACTTCTGGTTTGTGCGATACCATGGCTGTAAACTGCCGGAGTACCGGCGGACCATCACCTCTTGCGGTAGTGTACCGGTGGACCTGGATGACGGCATGCACAAGAGTATCAGTTTTGTCAAGGGAAATTTTAAACTTCAATCTAGGGCATTGGAAGGATGAGCCCCTTGGGCAAAGTGAACGCCACCCATCTAAGAAGGGGAGAGGGGGTGGGAAGATGGAGACGTCAAAGGCAATTTAGAAGTGACAGATGGCCATGGCAATTCCGCCACCATTCTGAAAAAATCTGAAGAAGGATTGCCAGTGAACGTGTTAGCGCCGTCCCGAATTGGTCCCGCCACTTTGCACGCAGCCGTGGGGTGGGCGGTAGAGAGTGTGGCGCTCAGTACCAGATGTTATTGTGGATCGTGCCACCGCATCCAAAATGAAGGTACAGTACCCAGAACTGAAGGTGCGATCTGAGGTTCATTTGCGGGGTCAATAATGGGGTCAATTTGGAAAAGGACCGAAGACAATGAAGCTCTTTGTGAGTCCCACATAATGGAAGCCAGCAAGTGAGGAAACCGGAAACCCAAAATGACCTGAGAGGTGAGAAGCAGGTTGAGAGTCGACGATTGGCGGAGGACTGGCGGAGGTCGAATCCTCGGCAAGTTGCAGTTAACCGGTCGCCGGTTGCAGGAGGCAGCCGGCCCGGATGCCTTCCACATCGAGAGGACGTCTCACTCAGGCTTCACTCAGGCTGTGGCACAACCAAACATGAAATTAAATGACTGGAACGATGATGATGTCGCTCGATACTACATTTTCACGTGAGTGCTGTAATATAACCGCGTTCTGACATCTTTGCGCTGGTGCTGAAGCAGATATTAATTCCATCAATGCGATACCATATTTACTTCAGTTCAAGTCCCTTAATACGGGGTGTTGACTCAACTTGACGGAATTCGAAGCGACGGAAGATCCGGGTCTTTGAGTCCATTCCCGTGTCTCTTCGATGGATCTGTCATTTTATGAAGACACAACCTTAGCTCCGAGATCGATATCAACAACTGATGGACGTTGAACATCCCACGGTCAGCCGTCCCTCGAGAATGATGCTTCCGAATAGGAAACTGCGAACATGAGGACGACTTGTCTATTAGGGTCAGACCCTTTTGGCGCCGGTGAGTCACGACAAGTCACGCACAAGTCAGTATACAGTATAGGGTGATACGCGTTTTGTTTTGTTGAGAATGACTGCACTGCTCCATAGGGCACGTCCCGCCTCTTCAGTACGTCATGATACGGTAACACGCAATTGCCATGAATTACGGACGCAAAAAGCCCGTTTTTGAATTCCCGGAATGACAATATGGCAGGCCCTCCGATTCATCGCTTTCACTACACGACCTTCATAATTTCATGAAATGATGCCGTTTGACATTTGAATTATAGGATACAGTAACGTCGGGTCCGTCGGCCGCCTTGGGCTTTGTCGTCGAGGCGGGAACTGCCACTGGCATGTCCACTGCTCGATCACGACAGGCCACCTGGACCTCACGGACTTGAAAGAGACTTGGGTGCTCTACATTTTCATTGTCCTACTGCCACGATTCCACAACCTCTATGGCGAAGGAAGGGCAGTTGAGCGGCCCTAGTGTTTCCTAAACTGTCGCGACAGGGCTTCTTTTTTCCGTGAGGCGAAGGCTACGAAGCTACAATACAGTACAGTCGGTACCCGTGACAGTGGCTCTCGGCTGATCCTTGACGTTTCCGAATCGGGAGTTTAATCTATTAATACACAATCGATCGTGTAAAATGAAAGTCCAGCTGTACCGTCGAAGCTGTTATGAATCGTTGGGAATACCATGTCCGCGGAAGTAATGCGGGTGATGGCTGGCACACGAGTGCGGAAAGGAGAGAAGGCCTGTTCGTCCAGAGTAGTATCATGATGGATGGTGGCCCGTGGATTTACGAAAGAATGCAGTTTTTCCCGGGGCCCCGGTCCCACTGGCACCCCCACGTCGACAACCTCTGTAGGAAAGTTTCATATAGGAAGCATCAAGTTCGTCAACATGATCCATGATTATCATTCATATCAAGTGCATACAGCTAAGGAATAGCGAATAGGTGTAGAGAGAAAAGGGCCCGGGGGTAAAAGTAGTCTACGGACAACAACATGCATAGGGTACTGCATTGCACAGAAATGGACATCGTGTGAAAAGAGTGACCCACAAACGAACACACAAACGGTATCATTGTCACCCCTATACATCCAATGGCGACTTGGTCTTCATTGTGCCCCCAGGATACGAGCTGCCAGTGCCATAACTTCGCGTTCGTCATAAATCCCCTACACACGAAACAACACGCTTGACTTACCCGTTTCCGAGTCCGTTAAACCCGGTATTGAGGTCTACACCCCCCATGCCCTTTTCTTGATTGGGGTTAAAGCCCCCGTCTGGATTGATCGCCACGCTGCCAGGTTGGTTCCCAAGAATCCTCTCAAGGCCGAGGCGAAAGCCGTGAATCCTCTCATCCCACTTCTCCCCAATCTCATGCCCATGGTCCAGCTTAAACGCCTTGATCTCACGCAGAAAATGCTTGAGTGTCTGGGAGCGGTGACGAGACAGCTGTGGCTCATTCGAGCCCTTCGTGCGCGCCAAGTATGATGCTATAAGCGTCGATGCACCGCCAAGGATTGAGATGGCAACAGACGTCTGTCATATAGTAGAATCGATCTTAGGTGGATCACGGGGGGCAGCGCGCGAGTCTTATACCACGCACATTTTTACCGCTCAGTGCTGCACCAAGAGCTGTGGTGAGCGCACCGAGGAGAACTTGTAGGGAAAGAGCAACGTTCTGGGCCATGTTTGTGTTCTTTGCTGTACGATGCGAGCACGAGTATGTAAAATGAGAGGCGTGGCAGGCAACCTAAACCCCTTACCTTTGTCCGAAGCCTTCGCAAGCTCATCCTCTGCCGAATCGATGGTCGCTTTGACGCGTTCTCCAACAGTCTTTTCGCGGAACTGAGAGGAGGGTGCAGAGGAGGGGGAGTGAGACGGCCATGAGCCTGAGGGCAGATAAGTGGTCGAGGGGGGACGCACAGGTTCTCTCTCATCATTAGCGTGCCACACCGTCTCGCTATCGGTGTAAGGACCAGCCGAACGACGGTAGGCAGTCCCGAAGGGTACGGGTATGGGACGCGAGTGCGCAGTTTCGGGAAGTGCTGGATACGACGACCGCGTGGGGCGCGAACCACGCGTCGGTGTGATGGCGCGCCCCCCGGTACCGGCATGGGAAGAGATGGAGGTAGGAGGAAGAACGGTCGGTGCCAGCGCGTCTGTGGGGGGTGAAGCAGGGACCTCGGCTGACAGATCTCGAGGCACCTCTGGAAGGGGTTGAAATCCAGAAGGACTGGCAGCCTGAGAGTGGTGGGGGTGATGGTGAGCAGAAGACGAGGTCAGCCGAGTGAGTACGTTCTGTGCAGCCCCCAGGACGGTCGCTGACGTGGAAGGGTCTGATAAGTGCTCGCGTGCATGGGATATGTGCTCCCGCGCGTTGTGCAATTGCTCTCGCGCGGAGGTGGCCTGGCCCAGCAAGTTCATCACGGTTTGTGCCGCACCGGACAATGGGGCATCTGGTGGAGGCGAATTGGGAACGGATCCTTGCGCCGGCGACGTGGTCGACATCTCAGGGTGCGGGTGCGGAGAGCTCATGGGGGGCTAAAGAGAAGTAAGAAAGAGGGGACGCAGGCAGGGTACATTCTGCCTTTCGGTCGCGCGTAATAAGAAGGACGGGGTATTGACCTATTGAGACCGACAGATGCAATGGAATCATAACGCGAGCGTACCTGACCCAGGTCCGAAACGTCGCATGTAACTCTACTGGGAGGGCCGTATGACTGGCAGTTCTGACTAATCAGTGACCTGACACCTGATCATGATTCTGTACGGTGCTTGATGCGTACGAAGTTACGAATGCTGAGAATGTGCTTGTATCGGATTCAATGTCGCTGAAGATTCCTCGGACATATGACACGTCCAATGATTTGCTTCTGCTATCGGTCCTTCATCTCGGGTCGGCAAGCAGCGCGCCGGTGGTACGAGAAAAAGGAAAGTCATTTGATCATCCGGAGCGTATCGACATCGGCTTTAGCTGCTTTAGCAGCTGATCGTTGCCGGAGTACTGTATTAGAATGACGCTTAGCGAGAACAAAGAAAGTGACGTAAGCACAGGGTTGTTACCAGACCACGACGGATTGGAGCCTCGTCATTTTCAGCGCTTCAGCAATAGGTAACTGCAGTGAAACACCGCACCAGGGCAGGAACGGAAAGTGAGGAGGAATAGTCCCTGCAAGCCTCGCTATTGTAAGGTTGTAGAGTTGATCATCTCGATCATGACGCCTCGCTGCTCGCTCCTCGATGTAACTAGTCTCAACCAGAGACCCTCCGGCAGGCCAACGGCATATCAGGAATGAAGGTTCCCATATTAAGCTTAGTTTCGTCGGTTCTCCACTTGTCTTGTCCTTTGACTGGAAGTCTCCCGTTCTTCCAGCACTTTTTCCGAGTGAAAGTTCGGAGTTTCGCCACACAATACATTCCTTGCCATCCTTGGCGTAGTGATGTAGTTTATTAACGTTAATGGTCGCAAGGAGGGCTGTGGAATTCTTAGCTCCAAGGGACAATAACGGATGTCCAAAAAGGAGAAGACATGATATCACTTACTGTTAAGAGGAAGAACAGTTGTGATTGTAATCGGGGCGTTTCATTGATTCTACGAGAAATATATCCTAATTCGGCCAGGCGGATTCAATCGGTCCGCAATCGGCCCGGGCACCTACTGTCACCTACGGTGAAGTACCAAGATTGTAGGGAGAATATCGAACACTGGCAGAAATATTCACGAATAAGTCGTAATACGAAAGCGGCGAAGCGCAAGCAGAAAACATGGTGAACTTAGGTCGAACAGAAAAAGAAAAGCATTGGGATGGAGCTGAGTAAAACAGGGGTATGAAATGGAAATTGAGGACTAGGAGTGGCACGCATAGGATCTCAAGGACAGCAGGATATGTCCTTATTAGATCATCGATCAAGGCGAATGATAAAAGGGGTAAAAAAGTGACCCTGATTACAGTAAATTTCCTGCGTATCTAAGGGTCATCAGAAGGTCAAAGCGCCCAAGATAGGAAAGATCTTGCTGTATTACCAGAGTTTTTCACGAAATATTATCGTTGTCGATGCTCCAGTTCTCCACCAGGCGGCTATCCGGATGATATTTGCAGAGACGTAGCACCAGTGAAGAATCTCGACCACCTGACAGTGACAAAAAAGTGGTGGCGCGCTCCTTCAACAGTATTCACTGTCATGCCAATAGGGAAACTCCTGAGTGCTCTCGCTTCATCACATCTCAGCCGTTCTGTCTACAAAATTGGGCCGATGCGAAAGTTTATAAGCTACTAGTTTATGCAGGTCAGGAGAAACGTACCAGACCGCCGTCTGATGCAATCTAAGGTCCGATGTATTGGTGAGTTCGCGCAAAGCGGCGCAATAGGCCTCGTCCGTAGTAGACGAGCAATGACAAGTGCTCACTAGTACTCACTGGCAGCCTGAGTACAGCACGCGCAGATGGCACCGAGAACTGAGATTAGAATAACATATACTACTACAGTGATAGCGGAGTGATATGAAACTATAACTATGTGCCTCATCCTCACCTTAGTAACAGCATGTGCGGATTGGCACAAGAACTGAGGCCTGAGGGGGCGCTGAGAAACTACTCGACGCTATATTATTAGCCTAGTATACGACGTCCTCAAGGACGTCCTACTAAATTTTCATGGGGCGATCGTGGGCATGCTCTGGTGGAAACCATCTACAGGTCTGGTACGAGCGTGCTCGCAATCCATCCACTGCAGGAACTATGGGCTTAAGTCCATTAGGCCGTGTAGCCGGGTATCTTATCTAACCGATCGCCTGCGTTCTCATCCGGTCACACTTGCCGCTTGCGAGACCATCCGCGGATGGTATTTGTGGTTGAAACAAGTCAGACGACGTGGCTCAACCAGATGCCCACTTGTTTGAGGCCTTGAAATGGCACCATTCAGCGCCGCCAGAAAGCGACAAGACCGAGAACAGATGCTTCGGTCGTTAGATTGAAAATTGATAGCATTATCGTCCTGCCTGTTGATCATTATAAATATGATACAATAGGAAAAAATGCCGCATTGGCTAGTCGGCTTACCTCAGTCCTTTGTTATCGCGGAAGGAGCACTGTGATATCGCGGAAATCGTTGAGTACCGCACTTCGGAATGAAAACGCCGGTCCCAAAAGCGGTAGCTTATATTTGCCCAACAGACAAGCACGGTCAAGCGCTCAGGCGCTCGAGGCGCCACGGTAGGCATATTAGGGAGAGAACCTAGGCAAGGCACAGATTAGGGGGCCACTCGACGCATCCCTGGCTATCCTCTCTTGGGATCTCGCCGCTCAACACTTTCTCTAATGAGGGACAGGAGCAGGAGCTTGAATGTGATGCTGATGACAATATGGGGGTATGGGATGTTGAGCAGCAAGGGCATTTACTTGAGCAGCTAAACTGGATGGCAGAGCCGCGGCCTGAGATCGTGTCGCGCGACGCCCGGGCCAATGCAACGTTTGGTCGGATACGTACCTTTCAGGGCACAGCCGCGGCCGACAACATCTCGCTTGGCGATGACTTAAAAGGAGAGGCGGATAAAAACCATTCACCACGTTGCTGCGCGCCCGCCAATGCCGCCATGACCTCAAAGTTGAAGTTTGTCAGGTACGGACGACGTTGATGGTCCTCCTGTGCGGCTCATCCTCCATCCTTCGTTACTAGAGAGCCCGAATTCGAGACTTTACAGCTCCACGCCGGCCAGGATGTCGATCCGGCTACGAACGCTCGTGCACCACCCATTTACGCATCCACCTCGTTCGTCTTCAACGATTCTGCAGTACGTACTAGCACACGGCGGTCGAGGCGTCGTCGCGCCAAAGGGCAATGTATCAGGGAGCTTACATGGACCTCGCTTCATCATCAGCACGGCGCAGATCTGTTTGGCCTCCGCGCGGTCGGGAACATTTATTCTCGCGTCGGGAACCCGACGGTGGTGCGTTTTCCGAATCTCCCTTCTCCCAAGCATTTTGCGTCGTCATTTTGAAAGTGCTGGTGCACACCCTCAGGACGTCTTTGAACAGCGTATGGCCGCACTCGAAGGTGGCGTCGCAGCCGTCGCGGCTTCCAGTGGCCAAGCAGCCCAATTTATGGCAATCAGCACCATCGCGGGCGCAGGCGATAACATCGTATCCACGTCATATCTCTACGGTGGTGTGAGTGTTTGTTTCCCTTGGGTTCCTGCGAACATTTTTTCCGCTTGTTAATCTGAATCTCCAGTCGTACAATCAATTCAAAGGTAGATTGGTTACTTCATAGACACATACACATAGAGAGAGCTGACTTTTTCTCCCAGTGTTCTTGAAGAAATACGACATTGCGGTCAAGTTTGTCACCTCAGATGACCCCTCAGCGTTTGCTGCGGCAATCGACGAGAATACCAAGGCCATATACGTGGAGAGCATCGGAAACCCAAAATACAACGTTAGTCCGATTAGTGAGATAGCCAAGGTGCGTTGTCATGTATATGCATTTGTGCCTATTCCTGTGTTGAGGTAGGATGAAGGTTGCACATGCGCATAAAATACCGCTGATCGTTGACAACACACTTGGCATGGGAGGTATGCATACCCGTTCCTCTAGGTGAAACAACGACTGATAGGTGCATATGCCAGGGTACCTGATCCGTCCCATTGAACACGGGGCGGACATCGTCACGCACAGTGCGACCAAGTGGATCGGTGGTCACGGCACCACAATCGCTGGCGTGGTCATCGACTCGGGTAAGATCGAAACCGTCGCCCCACCTAGAGATCTCACGAGTCCGCCTCATTCAACGCTCTAGGGAAATTCGACTGGACTTCCGGCCGGTTCCCATCCTTCACCTCTCCCGCCGAAGGCTACCACGGCCTTAAGTTCTCCGAGACGTTCGGGAAGGAGGCATTCGCGGTGAAGCTGCGGCTTGAAGTCCTGCGCGATCTGGGCGCAACTCTCAATCCGTTCGCCGCGTTCCTCCTCTTGCAGGGCCTCGAGACGCTCTCGCTCCGCGCGCAGCGCCACTCGGAAAACGCTCTGGCGCTCGCGCGCTATCTCGAGCGACACGAGAAGGTTGCGTGGGTGTCGTACGTCGGCCTCGAGTCGCACCCGTCGCACCAGTTAGCCCTGAAGACGTTGAGGCGAGGCGCATTCGGCGGCGTGCTGAGCTTTGGCGTGAAGGGCGGGGATCCGGCGGTGGGCAGCAAGGTTGTCGATTCGCTCAGGTTGGCGAGCAACCTGGCGAACGTCGGGGACGCAAAGACCCTCGTGATCCATCCCGCGAGTACGACCCACCAGCAGCTGACTGAGGAGGAACAGTATGCATCCGGGGTTGCTCCAGACCTTATTCGAGTCCGTCTCTTGTGCTCGATGAAATAGGCATCGCTAACGCGATGTTTGGTGCAGGTGTCCGTAGGGATCGAACATATCGACGATATAATTGCTGATTTCGAAGAAGCGCTCAAGGTTGCGCCGTCCTGAAGTTACCGTTTGCTGCATAAGAGG
>Ga0137397_10001357_pt1 | contig 17100 bp, 14 predicted proteins | sample czorhiz116metaG_FD_106658 | JGI IMG/M metagenome (GOLD analysis project Ga0137397, IMG submission 106658) | Vadose zone soil microbial communities from Angelo Coast Range Reserve, California, USA - czorhiz1.16 metaG | ecosystem: Environmental > Terrestrial > Soil > Vadose zone | place: USA... | reverse complement strand
GTACAGCGTGGACGGGTTCACGCCCGCGACCCGCGCCGCGCGCCGGAGGTCGCCGTTGGTGTACTCGAGCATGCGCGCCGCGTAGTCCCGGCGGAACCGCTCCAGCGCCACCTTATATGTCTGCGGATGGAACGAGTCCTTGGACGAGGGCTGCGACTCGCGGATGCGCGCCGGCAGGTGCTCGAGCCCGATCGACGCGTCCTGCGTGGTCACGTACGCGGCCTCCAGCGTGTTGGCCAGCTCGCGCACGTTCCCGGGCCACCGGTAGCCCATCAGGGTGGCCAGCGCCGCCTGCGTCAGGTGCTTGCGCCCGAGATGGTGCTTCTCCTGCAGCTCGGTGAGGCAGTGCTGCGCCAGCCGCGGGATGTCGTCGGCGCGCTCGCGCAGCGCCGGGAGCTGGATGTGCAGCACGTGGATGCGGAAGAACAGATCGTGGCGGAAACGGGTGGCCGCGACCTCCTTTTCCAGGTCGCGGTTGGTCGCGCAGATCACCCGGGCGTTGGTGCGGATGGGCTCGGTGCCCCCCAGCCGGGTCACTTTGCCCTCCTCGAGGACCCGGAGGAGCTTCACCTGGAATTCCAGGGAGGTGTCTCCGATCTCGTCGAGCATCAGGACCCCGCCCTCGGCCGCCTCGAAGTAGCCTTTCGTGCGCCGGTCCGCGCCCGTGAACGCGCCCTTCTCCGCGCCGAAGAGCGTCGACTCGAGGAGCGGGCCCGGCAGCGCCGCGCAGTTGAGCGCGAGAAAAGGCTGTCGCGACCGGTCGCTGCGGGCGTGGATGGCGCGCGCCACCAGTTCCTTGCCGGTGCCCGACTCGCCGACCACCAGGACGGAGGCGTTGACCCGCGCCGCGCGCTCGATGAAGGTGAACACGGCCTCCATCCGCGGCGTCGAGCCGATGATCCGCGGGTTGCCGCTGCGCTGAATCTTGCTCTCGCCGTCGGTCATGATGGCGAACAGATCGGGGGCGAGCTGCAGCCCGATCCAGTGCCCGCGATACTCGTCGCGCAGGAAGGTCCGCTGGAAGCGCTCGACGGTCACGTCGAACGGCTTGCCGTTCTCGAGCAGCTTCCGCATCGGCTCGGCCAGGCCGTGGCGCTCGATCACCTCGGCGAAGAGCTGATCGACGCGCTGCCCGACGAACTTCGCGCGTCCGATGCCGGAGTTCACCTCCTGCTGCTTGTTCACCTCGACGATGGCCATCGATCGATCGAAGACGATGACTCCGAAGGGGCAGCGATCGAGGAAGGCGAGGGCGGCGTGTTGCACCAATGCATCACGTTTGCTTTCCTGCATCACGACCAACTCCTTGTCGACAAAGTGATCTCTACCGGGAGCGCCGCATTCGCGCAATGGACGCTGCCCGCGCCCAACTCCCGGGGGACACGAATCGCGGCTCCGCCGCTCATCATGTCCCCTACTTGTGAAGTTGGAACGAGACTTGCTCCTGGGGCGCGGCGTGACGTCCAAGGAGGCAAACATGTTGGAGCTGGTCCAGGCGCCCGCGATCGTGGGGCGCAGCGTATTGGGTTCGGTCAAGGTGGAGGAGCTGACCGGGAGCATCGGCGCGGAGCTCCTGAACGTGAATCTGGGCGACGCATCGCGCGACAGCGAGCTCGCCTTCGAGATCCGCTATCTGCTGCTCAAGTACAAGGTTCTGTTCCTGCGCGACCAGCAGATCACCCGCCAGGAGCACGTCGCCTTCGCCTCGCGCTTCGGCAAGCTCGAGGAGCATCCGATGGTGCCGACCCACCCGGACGCGCCCGGGCTCGTGCAGATCTACAAGACGCCGTCCAAGCCGGCCGATCGCTACGAGAACGCCTGGCACTGCGACGGCACCTGGCGCGAGGCGCCGGCCATGGGTGCCGTGCTCCGCTGCATCGAGTGCCCGCCGACCGGCGGCGACACCATCTGGGCCAACATGGTGCTCGCGTACGAGAAGCTGCCGGAGCAGGTGAAGACGCTGATCGCGGGCCTACGCGCGAACCACAGCTTCCATTCCTCCTTCGGCGCGGCCATGCCGATGGAGAAGCGCCTCGCGCTCAAGGCGGTCTACCCGGACGTCGAGCATCCGGTCGTCCGCACGCATCCGGACACCGGAGAGAAGGTGCTGTTCGTGAACGCGTTCACCACCCATTTCACGAACTACCACACGCCGGCCAACGTCCGCTTCGGACAGGACGCCAATCCCGGCGGCGCGGATCTGCTCCGCTATCTGGTGACCCAGGCGTTCATTCCCGAGTACCAGGTGCGCTGGCGCTGGAAGCCCTACAGCGTGGCGATCTGGGACAACCGCTGCACGCAGCACTACGCCGTCATGGACTACGCGCCCTGCCACCGGAAGATGGAGCGCGCGGGCATCGTGGGCGACAAGCCGTTCTGACACGACTTTCTCAATCCGCTTTCAAATCAAGGAGCACGAAATGAATTTCATCGATGGATCGCTCTGGCCCGAGAACCAGCAGAAGCTCGTGATCACCGCCGCGCCGTACGGCCCCGAATGGCTGCCTTCAGACTTCCCCGAGGACATCCCGGTCTCGATGGAGGAGCACATCCAGAAGGCGGTCGATTGCTACAACGCCGGCGCCACCGTCCTGCACATCCACGTGCGCGAGGCGGACGGCAAGGGCTCCAAGCGGCTTTCCCGCTTCAACGAGCTGCTCGCCGGAATTCGCGCCCGGGTCCCAGAGCTGGTCCTGCAGGTCGGCGGCTCCATCTCCTTCTCGCCGGAAGGCGAAGGCGCCGAGGCGAAGTGGCTCTCGGACGACACGCGGCACATGCTCGCCGAGCTGCAGCCCGCGCCCGACCAGGTCACGGTGGCGGTCAGCACCGTGCAGATGAACATCGTCGAGCAGATGTGCCCGGCCGACTACAAGGGCACGTCGTTCGAGAACCCGGCCATCTATCGCGCCTACCAGGAGATGATCGTCCCTGCCGGGCCGGGGTGGGTGGAGGAGCACGTCCGCCGGCTGTCCGCCAAGGGCATCCAGAGCCACTTCCAGCTCTGCAACATCACGCACCTCGAGACGCTCGAGCGCATGATGCGCCGGGGCGCCGCCAACGTTCCGCTCATCCTCACCTGGGTGGCCATCGGCGGCGGCTTCGACGCGCCCAACATCTACAGCCTGGCGAACTTCGTCCGCGCCTGCCCGGACGGCTCGGTGCTCACGCTGGAGAGCTCCATGCTGAACGTGCTGCCCCTCAACATGATGGCCATCGCCATGGGCCTGCACGTGCGTTGTGGCAACGAGGACAACCTCTGGACGCAGCGGCGCGACCGCAAGATGAAGAGCGTCGAGCAGATCGAGCAGCTCGTGCGCATCTCCCGCGAGTTCGGGCGCGAGATCGCCAGCTGCGCGGAAGCGCGCGAGATCTACAAGATCGGCACCTTCTACCAGGACGCGGACGAGGCGCTGGCCGCGAACGGGTTCGCCCCCAACTGGAAGAGGAACAGGGCCGGGCTCGTCGAGGCCGCCTGATCCCCCTTTTTTTGGAGACGCCATGCGGCACCTGACCGAGCTCGACTGGCAACGGATCCACGCCGCCTTTGCCGAGAACGACGATCCGCGCTTCGGCGGCGAGACCGACGCGGAATATCGCCGGCTTTTCTCGCGCATCGTCAACCTCACTGCCAGGAAGACAGCCTCACACGGCTGACAGGAGAATCCCAATGGCCACAGCAGTTCGCTTTTACGAGACGGGCGGGCCCGAGGTCTTGCGCCTTGAGGACGTCCAGGTCGGAGCCCCCGGGCCGGGACAGGTCCGGCTCCGCCACGCCGCGGTCGGCCTGAACTTCGCCGACACCTACTTCCGCAACGGCACCTATCGGATTCCCTTGCCGGCAGGCATGGGCGTCGAGGCGGCGGGCGTCGTCGAGGCCATCGGGCCCGACGTCACCAACGTCGCCGTGGGGGACGAGGTCACGTACACGGGGTTCATCAACACGCTCGGGGCCTACAGCACCGAGCGGGTGATCCCCGCGGCGCCGCTGATCAAGCTGCCCCAGGGCATCCGCCTGGAGACCGCGGCGGCCATGACCATGCGCGGGCTCACCGCGGCGTATCTGCTGCGGCGGATCCATCCGTTCAAGGCGAGCGACACGATCCTCCTGCACGCCGCCGCCGGAGGAGTGGGGCTGATCGTCAGCCAGTGGGCGAAGCTGCTCGGGCTGAACGTCATCGGCACGGTCTCCAGCGACGAGAAGGCCGCGGTGGCCCGCGCCCACGGCTGCGCGCACACGATCAATTACAGCCGCGAGGACGTGGCGGCGCGCGTGCGCGAGATCACCTCCGGCGTCGGGGCCGACGTGGTCTTCGACAGCGTGGGGAAGACCACCTTCGCCGCCTCGCTCGACTCGCTCAAGCGCCGGGGCCTGATGGTCTGCGTCGGAACGGCCTCGGGCACCATCCCGCCGTTCGATCCGCAGATCCTCGCCATGAAAGGGTCGCTCTACCTGACGCGGCCAGCGCTGGCCGACTACATCGCCGACCCCGCCGAGAAGGCCGCCCTGGCCGCCGAGGTCTTCGGCCACGTCGTGGCGGGCCGCATCCAGATCGAGATCAACCAGCGGTACGCGCTGCAGGACGCGGCGCAGGCCCACCGGGACCTCGAGTCCCGCAAGACCACCGGCTCGTCGATCTTCGTCATTTGACGCCATGAATCTGAAGAAGGAAACGATGAAGCCGACCCTGCTGTTCGTGCCAGGCCTGCGCGACCACGTCGAGGAGCACTGGCAGACCATCCTGGCGCGCAAGATCGAGGGCGCATGCACCGTGCCGCCCCTCGAGCGCAACAAGCTCTCCCGCGTGGCGCGCGTCGCCGCGCTGGAGGGGGCCCTCGACGCAATCGACGGCCCCGTCGTGCTGGTGGCGCACAGCGCCGGCGTGATGATCACCGTGCATTGGGCGGCGCAGAGCGGCGCGCGGCGCGTTCTAGGAGCGCTGCTGGCGGCGCCCGCCGATCTGGAGAGCCCGCTGCCGCAAGGGTATCCGTCGCTCGACGTGCTCGACGCCAATGGCTGGCTGCCGGTTCCCCGGCAGAAGCTCCCGTTCCCGGCGATCGTGGCGGCGAGCACCAACGACCCGCTCGGCCGGTTGGACCGTATCGAAGGCTACGCAAAGGACTGGGGCGCGCGCCTCGTCGACGCGGGGGCCGTCGGGCATCTCAATCCCGCCGCCGGATTCGGTGAGTGGAAGCTGGCCGAGACGCTGCTGCAAGAGCTCGGTCGATAGCTGGTGGAGCACCTTTGGCCTTTGTCCACGACCCAACCCCGATGACGAGCTCCCTTGCCGAGCTGCTGCTCGCCGGCGCTCTCGCCGACCCGGGCCGGCCTTTCCTCTTCTTCGGGGGGAAGACCTACTCACGCGATGATCTGGCCGACGCGGTGTTGCGCGTTGCAGGGTGGTTCAAACGCGCGGGCTTCGCCGGCGGCGATCGCGTCGCCTTCATGCTCGAGAACCAGCCCGAGTTCCTGATGGCCTGGCTCGGAGCCGGCCTGGCCGGCGCCGTGGTCGTCCCGCTCGATCCGCGGCTGCGCAGCGACGAGCTGGCGACGCGTCTCGAGCAGACTCGGCCGCGCGCGGTGATCGCGCACTCCGGTGCGCTGCCCGCCATCCTGGCGCTGCGCGAACGGATCCCGTCGTTGCAGGAAGTCATCCTCGTTGGAGCGGCGCCTGCCGGAACCACACCCTGGTCGGCGCTGCTCGAAGGTCCTCGGGCCGAGCCCGGAACTCCCGCTCCCGATGCGCCGATGGAGATCATGCACACCGCCGGGACCACCGGCCGTCCGCGCGGCGTGATCTGGCGCCACGGCGGGTTGCCCGCCGCGGGGGCCGCCATGGCCCAGCTCCTGGGCCTGGGCGCGCGCGATCGGCTGATGATCGTGCTGCCGCTCTACGGCCCGAACGCGCAGTTCTCGCTGGCGATGGCGCTGGCCACGGGCGGGTCGATCCTGCTCGAGCGCGGCTTCACCGCATCCACGTTCTGGAACCAGGCCCGCCGGGGTGGCGCGACGCAGGTGAGCTTGTCCGGGCTCCTGCTCTCGCAGCTCTACAAGAGCCGCCCGCGCAAGCGCGACACCGAGCATTCCATCCGCCGGGTGCTCAGCATTTCGGCTCCGAAGGAGCTGCACGAAGCGTTCGAGAACCGCTTCGGCGTCAACGTGATCGAGGTCTACGGTCTCGCCGAGGCTGGCTTCGTCGCCATGAATCCGGTCGAGCGGGGCCGGCGCAAGCTCGGCACCGTCGGTCTGCCGGTGCCGTGGTGGGAAGTCGCCGTGCTCGACGAGGACATGGGCCGTGCGGAGCCGGGCGCGATCGGCGAGATCTGCCTGCGGGCGCGGCGCGGGCCCGCGGTGTTCTGGGGCGGTGAGCCCCTTGCCGGCGACGAGACCGGTGCCCGGGCCTGGCACAACGGCTGGCTCCGATCGGGCGACCTCGGCGTCGCGGACGACGAGGGATTCCTCACGCTGGTGGGCCACCCCGACGACGTCCTGCGGCGGCGCGGAAAGGCCTACTCCACCCGCCCGATCGAGCAGGCGCTGCTGCGCCATCCCGCCATCGCCGACGCGGCCGTGATCGCGCATCCCGACGGCGGAGACGACCAGATGGTGGCGCTGGTCGTGCTGCGGGCGCCCGTGCGGTTCGAGGACGTCGCGCGCTTCTGCCGGGAGTGGCTCGACGGCCAGCCCACGCCCTGCTGGTTCAAGGCGGTGGAGAGCGTCCCCAAGACGGCCTCGGGACGGATCCGCAAGGCCGAGCTGCGCAAGCAGCCGGGAATCTTCGACCACCTCTATCGAGTCTCCTGAAAGGAACACAGATGAACGGATTGATGATGGATTCACCCCTCACTCTCGAGTCGATCTTCAATCGGGCAGGGCGCCTCTTCGGCAGCCGCCCAATCGTCTGGCGGCGGCAGGACAAGTGCGTGGCGCGCCACACCTACCGGCAGTTCCATGCGCGCACGCAGCAGCTCGCCAACGCGCTCTCGAGGATGGGGCTCGCGCCCGGAACCCGCGTGGCGACTCTCGCCTGGAACCACGGCCGTCACCTCGAGGCGTACTTCGCGGTGCCGCTCGCGGGGCTGGTCCTGCACACGATCAACCCGCGGCTTTCGCCGCAGGACCTGGCGTTCATCTTCAACGACGCGCAGGACCGCGTGCTGATCATCGACGAGGGACTTCTGCCGGTGCTGGAGCAGTTCCGCCACCAGGTGAGGCTGGACGAGATCATCGTCTGGTCCGACCGGAGGACCGGCACCCCCGAAGGAATGCTCGAGTACGAAGCGCTGATCGCGCGCGAGCCGGCGTCGTTCACTCCCGGCGAGATCGACGAGGACCAGGCCGCGGGCCTCTGCTACACCTCGGGAACCACCGGGCGCCCCAAAGGAGTTCTCTACTCGCACCGCTCGCTGGTGCTGCACTCGCTGGTGTCGTCGATGCCCGACCAGTTCGGGCTCGGGCAGCGCGACGTGGTGATGCCGGTGGTGCCGATGTTCCACGTCAATGCCTGGGGGCTGCCCTACACGGCAGCCGCGGTGGGCGCGAGCCTGGTGCTCCCGGGACCGCACCTGGACGCGGAGAGCCTGCTCGACCTGGCCCACGCCGAGGGAGTGACGTTCACGGCCGGCGTGCCTACGGTGTGGAACGCGATCCTCGACGCCCTGGATCGCGAGCCGAAGCGCTGGGACCTCTCGAAGTTGCGGACGCTGCTGGTCGGCGGCTCGGCCATGTCGCAGGCCCGGATCGAGGCGTTCGAGAAGCGCCACGGCCTGGACGTGGTCCACGCCTGGGGCATGACCGAGCTCACGCCGCTCGGGACCGTGTCGCGGCTCAAGCCGCACCTCGAGACGGCGCCCGAGGCGGAGCAGTTCCGCGTGCGCGCCACGCAGGGCCTGCCCACTCCGCTGATGGAGGTGCGGGCGATGAGCGAGGTCGGTGAAGTCCCGTGCGACGGCCGCAGCCTGGGCGAACTCCAAGTTCGTGGTCCCTGGGTGGCGAGCGCCTATCTGAACCAGGTGCCGGGGCCGGACAAGTTCACGTCGGACGGCTGGTTCCGTACGGGCGACGTGGTGACCATCGACCCCGAAGGGTACGTGCGCATCGCGGACCGCGAGCAGGTGGGCACTCTGGCGGCGCCGGCATGAGCACCGCGGGCGCGAAGCGGCAGGGCTGGCTGGCGGCGCTCGTCGTCGTCGCGGCCGCTCTCACCCTGTTGCCCGCCGTCCCCTCCGCGGCGGCGCTGGCGGGCGGGATCCTGCTCGCGGTGACGTTGGGCAACCCGCTCGCGGAGCGGACGCGATGGCTCTCGCGCAAGATGCTGCCGGCGGCGATCATCGGGCTTGGCGCCGCGATGGATCTGCCGGCCGTGCTCCGCGTCGGCGCCCGCGGGGTCGGATACACGGTGCTGGGCATCTCGGTCACGTTCGGGCTGGGCTTCTTGCTGCAGCGGCTGCTCGCGGTGAAGCGGCGCACGGGTCTCCTGATTGCGGCGGGCACGGCGATCTGCGGCGGCAGCGCGATCGCGGCAGCGGCGCCGGTGCTCGGAGCCGACGACGAAGAGATCTCCGTCGCGCTGGGTACCGTGTTCGTCCTCAACTCCGTCGCGCTGCTCGTCTTCCCGCCGGTCGGCCACTGGCTCGCGCTCGATCAGCGGGCGTTCGGCCTCTGGGCCGCGCTCGCGATCCACGACACCAGCTCGGTGGTGGGAGCGTCGATGCAGTACGGGCCGACCGCGCTGCAGATCGGCACGACGGTGAAGCTGGCCCGGGCGCTCTGGATCGTGCCGCTCACGATGATCCTGGGATCGAGCCGCGGTCCCCAGGGCGCCGTGGGGAAGCCGGGCCAGCGGCCGTGGTTCATCGTTGGGTTCGTGGTGCTCGCGGCGCTGACGAGCTTCGTTCCTTCGCTGCACGCGCCCGGCCTCCTGGTGGCCGCGGGGGCGCGGCGCGCGCTGGTGCTCACGCTGTTCCTGGTCGGGCTCGGGCTCTCCCGGAAGACGTTGCGGTCCGTGGGCCTGCGGCCGTTGCTGCTCGGCCTGGCGCTCTGGGTCGTGATGGGGGTGGGCACGCTGGCCGCGATTCGCGTGGGATTGATCGGGATCTGAGCGGTCGGAACCGGATCGGGTTCACCTGTCCGGACCGGACGCCTCGCGGCGGGCGGCCGCGATCTCCTCCTGCACCGCCTCAGGTCCGCGGAAGGGTCGCTCGGCCTGGCGATACCAGTATCGGGCGTTGCCGAGGTCGCCCTCGAGCGTATGGACGATCCCGTGCAGCCAGGCGGCGAGCGTCGAGCCGTCGTCCTGCACGATGTCGTGGGCCGCCTGCCAGTCGCCTGCCGCGAGCAAGTCGATCGCGCCGCGCAGATCGGTGTGCGCCATGGCCCGCGATCCTTGACGATCCCGGGTCATGGCGCAATCGCCTCAGGCAGCGGCGAGCTGTTCGAGGAAACCGCCGAGCATCAGGCGGGCGCGATGCGCGCGCCGGCGGACGATCTCGGGGGAGACTTCCAGGATGGCCGCGGCCTCCCTGGCCGGGAGGTCCACCAGATCGCAGAGCACGTAGGCCGCCGCGACTGGAGGCTCCATGCTGGAGACCACCTGCCGCAACAGACCCGAGACGCTCGCCGGCTCGATCTGGTCGAGCCCAGGCGACTGCCCGGGGAGTGGGCCGTGTCTGCCTCGCGCATCGAAGTGCGGCAGGAAGATCTCGGGCGACACCGATCCGCGGGCGTCAGCCTCTCGCTGCCGCAGCGACTTCCTCACCGCGATTCCATAGAGCCAGACCCTGAAGCTTCGGTGCGGCCGCGAGCCAGATTCACGGGAAGCCGAGAGGATGGTCTGCCGGGTCACTTCCGCGGCGTCAGGCAAGGAAGTGCAGAGATTCGCGGCGATCCGGTACACGGCCTCACAATGGCGCTCCAGGAGCGCCACTGGCTCGTCGACATCCTGGCCCGTCCATTCGATCAGCATCTCGTCTCTCATCGCAATCCCCCGGGGCCGGGATCGGCCATGATGAAGAGCGCTGTGAAAGCAGGCAACGCCAATCGGACCAAGTTGCACGCTTCAGATCCGTTGCGGATCGCAGGATCCTCACAGGATCACCGGCCGCGGGCGCGTTCTCCGGCAATCTGGAAAATCACAGTCGGGAGCCTGTAGTCCGGTGGCTTCATCGATCGTCCGACACCTACACGCGCGCCTCGCTGCGCCTTTCGACCCACGCCTCGTGGATGAGAAAACGCGATCCGCCAAGCCGTCGGTGCCATGGTGACGATCCCTCCCGACGGGACGAAAAGGAGATCTCCGGATGCGAATCGCGACCCTGGCGGTGCTAGCGCTTGCGGCCTGTGCTCACAACGCAGTCAATGTTCCCGAGAGCGTGGCAGCGACACCCGCTCCTGAACCTGTCGCCGCGGCGACTCCACCTGCGGCTCCCCCGATCGTCGAGCCCGCCGTTCCTGCGATCACGGAGGCCCCGGCTCCCGCGCCAGCTCCGGCCGCTGCTCCAGCGCCTGCAGCGATCCCCATGGAGCGCCGCGCGGTGCAGAGCGGCAACGCGCCCAAGGCCGTCGGCCCGTACAGCGCCGGGGTCCAGGCCCCCGCCGGCCGCGTCCTCTTCCTCTCCGCCCAGATCGGCGTCGATCCCGTCAAGGACCGGCTGATCAAGGGAGACGCCGCGAAGCAGGCGGAGCGCGCGATGGAGAACCTCAAGGCAGTGCTCGAGGCCGCCGGCGCGGGCTTCGACGACGTGGTGAAGACGACCCTCTTCCTCACCAGCCTCAAGGACTTCAACAAGGTGAACGAGGTCTATGCCCGATACTTCCACTCCACTCCGCCGGCGCGCGCGACGGTCCAGGTCGCGGCTCTCTCGCGGGGAGCGCTCGTCGCCATCGAGGGGGTCGCCATCAAGCGCGCCGCCGATACGACCCCGGGCGGCGCCGTCGCCGTGTCGAGCCCGCAGGCCCCGAAGGCGATCGGGCCCTACAGCCAGGGCGTGGAAGTCGGCGCCGGATCGCTGCTCTTCGTCTCGGGACAGCTTCCGATCGATCCCGCGACGGGCGAGCTGGTGCAGGGTGACATCGCCGCCCAGACCGAGCGCGTGATGGAGAACCTCAAGGCAGTCCTCGCCAGCGCCGGAGCCGGCTTCGACGACGTGGTGAAGAGCAACGTCTACATGATCGACCTGGTGAACGACGGCACGAAGATGAACGAGACGTACGGCCGGTACTTCCAGAGCTCGCGCCCCGCGCGCGGCACCGTCCAGATGGCCGCGCTGCCCAAGGGGGCCCGCATCGAGATCGAGCTGGTGGCCTTTGCCCGCGGCGCTCGCGGTGCCGTGCAGAGCGCCCAGGCTCCCAAGGCGAGCGGCTCCTACAGCCAGGGCATCGGCGTGAGCCCCGGATCGTTCCTCTTCGTGTCGGGACAGATCCCGATCGATCCGGCCACCAGCCAGCCCGTGAAGGGCGACGCCTCGGCCCAGACCGAGCGCGTGATGGAGAACCTCAAGGCGGTCCTCGAGGCGGGCGGCGCAAGTCTCGACAAGGTCGTGAAGACCACCATCTTCGTGGCCGACATGGCGGACGACGCCAAGATCAACGAGACCTACGCCCGCTACTTCAACAAGACCCCTCCGGCCCGCGCCACCGTGCAGGTCTCGGCCTTGCCTCGAGGAGCCAAGGTCGCCATCGACTGCCTCGCGGGGTACTGAGCCACAGTTTCGGGACAGTTTCGGGGACACCCTACGCAACCCACCGTGCCAACTCTGGCCTCCCGCGTCAGAGTTGGCACGGAGTTGCGTAGGGTGTCCCCGAATCCTTAATCATCGGCTGGCATGCGGGAGCTGCAGAGGTTCCAGGTAGCGCTCAAGGCATTCATCGTGGACGGGGACCGGGTGCTGATGGTTCGCGAGTCTTCCGGTGAAGGCGTCTGGGAGCTGCCCGGCGGACGCATCGAGGTGGGCGAGGAGCACCTTCCGCCCACCGCCGTCCTGCGGCGCGAGTTGGCCGAAGAGCTGGGCGCGGCGTTCACGTACTCCGTAGAGGATCCGGTCGTGGCCTGGACAAGGCCCCCGGACCCGCCGCGGCGGAACATATCCGTCTTCCTCGTCGGGTACCGCTGCCAGCGTGGACCCGGCGAGATCGTCCTCAGCGACGAGCACGTCGAATCCAGATGGGTGACGCGGGCGGAGAGCGCACATCTGCCCCTCGCGCCCGGTTATGCCGCCGCGCTCGAGCAGTTCTGGCTCTCGATGGCCGGCGCTGAGGAAAAGCCCGCGTAAGAGTCCCCTGTTCCGGGGATGGCCACCCTCGGTGTCACTCTTATGACACCGGGGCGATGAGCGGAAGCTTCCTCGACGGGATCCCCGACCTGGCCTCCGTGGCCATCTACGACCTTGCGACGGGCCAGCGGGTGTCCCACTCCGCGGCGCTCGTCTCTGCGGCGGCTGGCCCAGATCATCCGCTGGCCCGGTTCTTCCAGCGCTGGATCGAGATCGACCCCGTCACGCGCACCGGCCTGGTCTTCGCGCCCGGTGGGGATCACTTCCGGTCGGGCTCGTACTGAGCGCGCGACCAAAGCGGCTCGCGGCCGGGATTCCCGCCGGTGACAACGGCAGCCGCGACTGAGCCCCGATTCTCAGGCGCGCAGCGCGATCGCCAACAGTTCGCCGCGGCTCTGGACACCGAGCCGGCGATGCAGCGCCTTCACGTGGTCGTGCACGGTGTGGACGCTCAGATCCAGGTCGGCGGCGACCTGCTTCTCGGACAATCCCCGCGACAGCAGCCCCAGCACTTCCCGCAGGCGCAGCGGCAGCGTGTCCAGCGGCGATTGCTGCCGCAGGAACACGCACTGCTCGAGCACCGCGTCGACCAGGGCGCGCTCCCGGTCGCCCATCGGAGGCTCACCCCAGGCGCGGTGCAGAGCCACCGCGCCGAGGCGCGGGCCGCGGCGCCAGGTCACGTACAGGCAGGCATCCACTCGGGCCGCCCGGCGCAGCTCCTGGACGTGCGCGGAGCGGTACCAGTCGCGATCGCCGATCAGGTCCTGCCGGAGAACGGTCATCACCGGGTCGGGCGAGCGCCGCAGCAAATGGGGCAATACGGGATCGATTGGCAGCTCGACGATGCCCTGCGCATACGCGGCGAAGACGCCGCGCTCGGCGTCGCCCGACCAGCCGAAATCCAGGGTAGGAAAGATGTTGCAGGAGGAGTCCATCTCGCCGGCGATTCCCACCTGTGCGCCGGTCATGGCCGCCAGGCCGCGCGTCACGTGGTGGAGCTGCCCGGGCGACGACCGCGGCAACTCGCGCGCTTCGTTGACGAGCCGCAATGCGCCCCGGAGATCGGCCTCGGTGAGCAGTGCCAGCCTGGTCATCCGCATCCCCCTCCAGGTGGGAGAGACGCCAGCCGGGTCAAAACGTCGCGCGGCCGTCCCCTGTTCCGGGGAATGGGCACCATCACGGGCATCAATCCCACCCGCGATGACGGCCATTTACGGGCCTGCCCGACCGCGTCATGCGAAACTTCGAGCGAATGGCAGCTCAGGCCGAGACGGCCGGTACAGTCGTGCGCTGCTGTTCGCCTACGATCTGGTCCAGGCGACCGGCACGGTCGCGCGAGCGCGCATTCAGGACGGCAAGCGCGGCGAGCTCGACGTGCGCTGGTGAGCGGGCGTCAGGCCGTCCCGGTGTTCAGCCCCGCCAGGAGCTTCTCGATGTCCGATGGATCCACCGGCTTCACCATGTGAAAGTTGAACCCGGCCTCGTGCGACTTGCGCTTGTCGTCGTCCTGTCCCCAGCCGGTCATCGCCACCAGCACGATCTCCCGCCCCCAGGGCTGCTGCCGGATGCGGGCGGCGGTCTCGTGGCCGTTCATCTTCGGCATCCCGATGTCCAGCAGCATCACGTCGGGGTGGAACTCCCGCGCCATCTCGAAGGCCTCCAGCCCGTCGTAGGCGGTCTGGGTCTCGTTGCCCATCATCTCCAGCATCATCACCAGGCTGAGCGCCGCGTCCCGGTTGTCGTCCACCACCAGCACCCGGCGGCGGCCGGGCGCCTCCACGCTCTCCTCGCGATCCTCGGTGCGCTGGGTCCCCGCGACCGAAAGCACCGGCAGCCGGATCACGAACTCGCTGCCCATCCCGTGTCCTTCGCTGCGCGCCTCCACGGTTCCGCCGTGCATCTCGACCAGCCGCTTGACCAGCGAGAGCCCGATGCCGAGGCCGCCCTGCGATCGCTCCGACGACCGATCGACCTGCGTGAACATCTCGAACACCTTGGGCAGCATGTGTCGCGGGATGCCGATGCCGGTGTCGCGGACGCTCACCACCGCGTCGCGCCCCTGCCGCTGGACGGACAGCGTGACGTGGCCTCCCTGGTCCGTGTACTTGGCGGCGTTGTTCAGCAAATTTGCGATGGTCTGGCTCAGCCGGGTCATGTCGGCTTCCACCAGGATCTTGTGGGGCGGAAGGTGGAGATCCAGAGCAAGGCCGCGGGACTCGATCAGCGGCCGGCTGGTCTCGACCGCGTGCCGGACCACGGTGTCCAGGTCGAGGCGCTCCTTGCGGAGCGTCACCTTGCCCTGGCTGATGCGGCTGATGTCCAAGAGGTCGTCGATCAGCCGGACCATCTGCGTGAGCTGCCGTTCCATCATGGTGCGCGCCTGCTCGACCAGGGCGAAATCGCTCCGCGCCAGCTTCATCACTTGAAGCCCGTTGCGGAGCGGAGCCAGCGGATTGCGGAGCTCGTGGGCGAGGATCGCCAGGAACTCGTTCTTGCGGCGGTCCGCCTCCGCGAGAGCCTGCCGCGCCAGGATATGGCGCGAGATGTCATTGAAGTAGCAGACCACGCCGAACTGCCCCTCCGGCAGCGGCAGCCGGTGGATCTGCCACTCGTAGTACTCCACCACCTTGAGATCGAGCCGCTCCTCGATCCGTTCCGCCTCGTGGTGCGACTCGCCGGTCGCCAGCGTGTGCTTGAATCGGCGCACGATCTCCTCGGCGTACGCCCGCGGCCAGAGCCGGTGCATCACCTCCACGAAGTCGCTCCCGATCAGCTCTTCGATGTCGCCGAACACCGGCCGCGCCTTCGGATTCACCTGCCGGATGCGCATCTGCCCGTCCACCAGGTAGATGCCGATGGGCGCCTCGTTGAAGAGCGCCTCGAAGCGCGAGTTGCTCTCGCGCAGCGCCTCGCTGACGCTGGAGCGCAGCCGCGACATCTGGATGTGCGCCGAGACGCGGGCCAGCAGCTCCCGCGAGCTGAAAGGCTTGACCAGGTAGTCGTCGGCGCCCGCCTGCATTCCCTCGACGCGGCTCTCTTCGCCGGCGCGCGCGGACAAGAGGATGACCGGGGTGCCGCTGGTGCGCGAGTCGCCCCGCAGCTCGCGCAAGAGCCCGTAGCCGTCGAGCCGGGGCATCATGACGTCGGTCAGGATCAGATCCGGCAGGCGCTGGCGCGCCGCCGCCAGGGCCGCTGCGCCATCCGGTACCGCCTCGACCTCGTACGCGTCCGCCAGCAGCCGGACGATGTACTGCCGCATGTCGGCGTTGTCGTCGGCGACCAGGACGCGGGGCCGGTCGAGAACCTTGTCCGGCCGCGCAACCCGGCGCTCCGCCTCCAGCCCCACGCTCTCGATCTGCGCCGCGTCGGGCCCGGCCGCGGCCGGCAGCCACCGCATCGCTTCTTCGACGTACGGACCGGCATTGGTCGCGGTGGGTGCGGGCGCGCCGTCGTTGCCGATCTGTTCCGCGGGCAGATGTGCGCACCCGAGCGGCACCGAGAGGGTGAACCTGGTGCCCTGATCGACCACGCTCTCGGCAGCGATGGTTCCGCCGTGCAGCTTGACCAGCTCATGCACGAAGGCGAGCCCGATGCCGCTGCCCTCGTGGGTGCGGCCGCGCGCGCTCTGCACCCGGTGGAAGCGCTCGAACAGCCGGGGTATCTCGGACTCCGGAATGCCGGTCCCGGTGTCCTGCACGCGCAGCTCGACGGTCTCCCTGATCTGATGGAGCGAGACGGCGATCTCCCCCTCGAACGTGAACTTCAGGGCGTTGGAGAGCAGGTTGAGGACGATCTTCTCCCACATCTCCCGATCCACGTAGACGGGCTGGGACAGCTGCGGGCAGTCCACCCGGAGGCGCAGGCCGGCGCGCTCGACGGCGGCGCGGAAGACGCTGGCGAGATCGGCGGTGAGGGCTGCGAGGTTGGTGGGCTGGTATTGGGCGCGGACGCGGCCAGCCTCGATGCGCGAGAAGTCGAGCAACGTGTTCACCAGGCGCAAGAGCCGCATCCCGTTGCGGTTCACCACCTCGAGCTGGCCCTTGGCGGCGGGCGGCAGCTCGGCGTCGCTGCGGGCCAGCATCTCCTCGATGGGCCCGAGCATCAGCGTCAGCGGCGTGCGGAACTCGTGGCTGACGTTCGAGAAGAACACCGTCTTCGCGCGGTCGATCTCGGAAAGCGCCTCCGCGCGCTTGCGCTCCTCCTCGTACGAGCGCGCGTTGGCCACCGCGGTCGCGACGTGCCCGGCGATCAGATCGAAGAAGCTGCGGTAGTCGGCGTCCATCACCCGCCGCGGGCTCAGGCCGGCGACCAGGAAGCCCGTGGGCCGGGCCTGGTTGGGAGCGGCGATGGGCAGGACCAGGGCAGTCTCGGGAGACTCGGGCCAGGGACCGCCCGGGAGCGGCGGGAAGCGGGCCGGGAGATCGGAGACGAGCTCGGGAGCGCCGGTTTCGAACACGCGACGCAGCGGCCAGGTCTCGGAGCCAGGGCTCTCGGGCGCGTTCAGGTCCAACCGTTTCGGAGCTGCGGCGCTGCCGGCCTGCAGGCCGGTGGTCGCGACCAGGCGCGCATGACCCGCGTCCGGCTCCAGCAGATAAACGAGGGCAAAGGGGATGTCGGCGGGATTGGCGGCGAGCGTGTGCGCGGTGATCTCGCAGGCCTCGTCGACCGCCTTCGCGGCCATCACCGTCCGACCCAGGTCGCGCAGCGTGCGCAGGCGGCGCTCGCCGATCACGCGGCCCGTGGTCTCGGTGCACGCGCAGAAGATGCCTTCGACGGCCCCGGAATCCTCGCGAATCGGGCTGTACGAGAAGGTGAAGTAGCCTTCCTCACGCG
>Ga0137397_10001356_pt1 | contig 17109 bp, 15 predicted proteins | sample czorhiz116metaG_FD_106658 | JGI IMG/M metagenome (GOLD analysis project Ga0137397, IMG submission 106658) | Vadose zone soil microbial communities from Angelo Coast Range Reserve, California, USA - czorhiz1.16 metaG | ecosystem: Environmental > Terrestrial > Soil > Vadose zone | place: USA... | reverse complement strand
GTCGTCCACCGAGAAGCGCGGATCTTCCATCACGGCGCGGGTGAACTCGGGGTTGCGGACGGAAATCCTCCCGATCTCCGCGAGGGACTGGATTTCGAGGAAAGAGACGGGCGAGACTCCCCACGGTGGTCGCGCTGCCCGAGACGGCGGCCCCGGCCGCCGGCGCGTTGTTGAAGACCGCCGTCGTCGAGAAGAAGTCGGCGAGCGGGATCGAGCGAGACGGCGGTGAGCCGGCCGTCACGCTGGTTCAACCCATCACGCGTCAGGGCGAGATCGTCGGGTTCGTCCAGATCGGAACGGCGATCCGGAGGCTCGTCCCCGAGTTCGCCGAGAGCCTCAGCGCCCACGGGGGCATCCTCACGCGGGCGCAGGGGCCGCCGGATGCGGCGACCGTGCGAGGCTTCTCGCTGTTCGCGCCGACCGCGCCGGCATTACAGCCCGGGCTCGGCGATTTACCCGAGACGGCGGCCGGCGAATCGCCGACGATCACCACGCTCGAGCGTGACGGCGCCACCTTCGCGATCGCGCTCTATCCGCTGCGGTCGGCGGGGGCGACGGTGGACACCTGGCTCGTGCTCGCCAGCGACTTCAGTGGCACCGTCGGGCTGATCGATCGCTCGCTCGTGTGGCTGATCGGCGTGGCCGCGACGGTCCTGGTCGCCGTCACGCTCATCACGTCGGCGCTCCTGTCCCAGCGGCTCCGTCCGCTCGGTCAAATGGTCGGGCTGCTCGGCGAGATCGCCGACGGCGCCGGTGACCTCACGCGCAGGCTCGACGTCGACCGGCGCGACGAGATCGGCGCGCTCGCGCGCTCGTTCAACACCGTGATGGCCAAGCTCCACGACATCATCGCCGAGGTGAAGCTGGCGACGGCGGACGTCGCCGATGCCGCTCGCAGCGTCTCGGGGGCATCAGCCGAGCTGGCCAGCGGCAGCCAGAGCCAGGCCGGCAGCCTCGAGGAGACCGCGGCCTCGCTGGAAGAGCTGACGGGCACCGTTCGCCAGAACGCCGACCACGCCCGCCAGGCCAGCGCACTCGCCGCCGACTCACGCCGCGCGGCCGAGCACGGCGGCGACGTCGTGGCGCGAGCGGTCACCTCGGTGCGGGACATCACCACCGCGTCGCGTCGCATCGGCGAGATCACCGGGGTGATCGACGAGATCGCGTTCCAGACGAACCTGCTCGCCCTCAACGCCGCCGTCGAGGCGGCCCGCGCGGGAGAGCACGGCCGCGGCTTCGCCGTCGTCGCCGCCGAGGTGCGCAGCCTCGCTCACCGCAGTGCCGCCGCCAGGGAGATCAAGACCCTCATCGAGGATGCGGTCGGCAAGGTCGAGACGGGCTCGGCGCTCGTGGATCAGTCGGGCCGGACGCTCGGCGACATCGTCGCCGCGGTCCAGCAGGCGTCCACGATCATCGCCGACATCGCCACTGCGTCGGAAGAGCAGACACGAGGGATCGATCAGGTGAGCCGAGCCGTCTCCAGCAGACCACGGTCACCGCGAGCACGGCCAGGACCGAGGAGCTCTCGTCGACCGCGCGTCGGTTGGCCCATCACGCCGGCGAGCTCCAGACGCTGGTCGGGCGGTTCCGTGTCGAAGAGCATTCCGCCGTCGAGACGAAGGCGCCCGCGCCGCGTCCCGGCGCGCGGAGCCGCATCACTGCGCCGAAGACCAGAGTCTGGCCCGTCGCCGAGCGCGCCTCGGTGCTGGTCAGGTAAGCGCGCGGCCGTTCGCGATCAGCCCATCAGGAGCTTGCCCGGCACCTCGCGGCCCATGGTGATGATCTGCTCCCTGTTGATCCCTTCGGCCATGAGGCCGGAGACCAGCATGGCGTAGCCGTCCGGCTGGGACGGGTTGCCGATCTGGCCGAGGTCCGTGCCCAGCACGAAGTTCTGAGCGCCGATCTCCTTGATGTGTCCCGCCGACTCCTTGTACGAGACGTGGCGCCAGTGGCGCATGAACGGCAGATGCGCCTGCGGCCCCATCAGCACCCCCATCGCGTCGATCTCGAGCTTGGCGCCCATGGAGGCGGCCTTCTTCATCTGCTCGACGCTCATGTTGACGACCTCGAACTCGGCGTGGGTGACCACGATGCGGTCACAGCCCGCGTCGCGCGCCGCTTCGATGATGGCGAGGGCCTCGGTCGGCGAGGCGTGGCCGGTACAGACCACGAGCTTCTGCTGGGCGCAAACCTTGAGGACGTCGCGCACGGCCGGCAGCGCCTTGCCGTCGGCGCCGACGACCTTGACGCCTTCGGGAGCGTCCTTGAAGTGCTTGACGTGGTTGTCGGCGTCGAAGGTCGGCAACCATACGACGCGCCCGAAGCCGCCCTGCATGCGCCACATCCACTGCACGGCCTCGGGGTTGATGCCGCCCGACGGCCCGTTGAGGGCGACCCCGCCGAACGCCTTGATGCCCGGGACGTGCTTGCGCACGAGCCAGGCGCGGTCGGCCGTGAGCGCGACGTGGTTCTTGAGGACGACGGCTTCCGCCTTGCGGGCCATGTACGCCTGCGCGGACTCGTCGTCGTCCACGGCACGGCCGAACGCGTCCGGCGCGCAGTGAGTGTGGAAGTCGATCAGGCCTTCGATCGGGCTCACCGAGGGCGGCGGTGGCGGGAAGACGCGTCCCTGGGCCGCTGCGCTCTTCACCTCTGACGCGAGAGCCGCCAGCCCGGCGGCCGTGACCGCGGCGGTCTTGAAGAACTCGCGGCGCGTCGTGCCCTCGGCGGCCGCAGGCTTCGCCGGATGGCCCCAGTGGTGGCCGCAGCAGTTGGTAAAGCGCCAGCGCGGAAGGGTGAATGGCTTCATGCTGATCCCCTCCTTGGGATGAGCACCGCGTGAGATGAGCAGGGCGCTACTTGAACGTCGGGTCGATGCGCACGTCGATGAGATACGGCCCGCCGCTGGCCAGCCCTCGCCCGATGGCCGGGCCGACCTCGGCCGCCTTCTCCACGCGCTCGCCGGGGACTCCGAGCGAGCGGGACAGGCCCACGTAGTCGACGAAGGGCTTGTCGAGGTCCATGCCGACGTAGAGGTCGTCCTCGGCCGAGAATCCCTTCAGCGCGAGGGTCCGCTGCTTGAGGATGCGGTACGAGGCGTTGTTGAAGATCACGTAGACGATCGCCAGCGACTCGCGGGCGGCGGTCCACAGGCCCTGGCACGTGTACATCGCGCTGCCGTCGCCGATCATCGCGATGACCGGGCGATCGGGCAACGCGAGCTTGACGCCGATCGCCGCCGGCAGGCCCCAGCCGATGCCGCCGCCGCGCAGGCCGAAGAAGCTCTTGGAATCCTCGCACCGGAAGAAGTGACGCACACCGGCGGCTGACGAGATCGTCTCCTCGACGATGGTGGCCCCCGCGGGCGTGGCCTGGGCCACGGCGCGGACGAGCGCGAGCGACCCCATCGGATTCTGGCCGGCGGCCTCGTGGGCCTTCTTCTCCATCTCGGCGCGTTCCTGGGCGAAGGCGGCCGCGACGGCCTCGCGGCGCCTGGCCGCCTGGGGATGCCCGGTCTTGCTCGTGTGGCGGCGCACCGCCTCGGAGAGCTCGGGCAGCGTGGCCTTGGGATCGCCCTGGATCCCGATCGACGCCGCGTAGTTCTTGCCGATCTCCCACGGATCGACGTCGATGTGGATGACGTCGAGGCCGTCCGGCATCGGCTCGACGTCCGACGGCAGCGACAGCGTGAACAGGTCGCCGCCAATCGAGCACAGGAGGTCGTACCGCATCAGGAACGCGCGGATGGGTGGCGCCAGGCGCGGGAACGACCCGATGTAGAGCGGGTGCGAGAACGGGAAGCTGCACGTCGAGGCCACGCCCTCGGTGACCACGGGCGCGCCCAGCAGCTCGGCCAGCTCGACCAGCTCGGCCAGCGCGTTCGAGTGAGCGACGGCGTCGCCGGCGACCAGCAGCGGCCGCTCGGCCCGCGCCAGCTTCTTGGCCGCTTCGTCGATCGCCTTCCGGTCACCGACGATGCGCGGCGCCACCCGCGTGGAGGCGCCGAGCTCGATGTCGCGCTCGGCGTTCAGCACGTCGACCGGCAGCGAGAGGAACACGGGCCCGGTCGGATGCGCGGTGGCCGTCTTGACCGCGCGGCGCACGATCCGCGGCAGGTCTTCGAGCCGCCTCGCCTCCGTCGACCACTTCACGTAGGGCTGCGCGACCGGCGGCAGCTCCGACCAGAGGATCGGCTCGGTGACCGTGAAGCACTGGTCGTGCTGGCCGGCGGTGAGCAGCATGGGCGTCCCCGCCTTGTAGGCGTCGTACAGCATGCCCATGGCGTTGCCGAGGCCGGGGGAGACGTGGACGTTGACGGCGCCGAGGCCGCCGCTGGCCTGGGCGTAGCCGTCGGTCATCGCGATGGCCGCGGCCTCCTGGAGCGCCAGCACGTAGTGGATCCCGGGCTCGCGGGCCAGCCCGTCCATGAGCGGTAGCTCGGTGGTGCCGGGGTTGCCGAACATGACCGAGACGCCTTCCTGCTTGAGGATCTGGAGGAACGCTTGTTTTCCTGAGATGAATGGCATAGCCGGGGATGATAGACCGCTCTCTTGCTTGATTCCAGGGGGGTCGGACCGGTAACCTCGATTGATGAGCGCTCCCGATTTTCCTCTGCTCCGTGCGGCTCGCCGTGAACGAACGGCTTTCACGCCCCTCTGGCTCATGCGACAGGCCGGCCGCTTCCTGCCCGAATACCGGGCGATGCGGGCGCGCTACGGCTTCCTCGAGCTGTGCAAGAACCCCGAGGCGGCCGCCGAGGTGACGCTCCAGCCGATCGACCGCCTGGGCGTGGATGCCGCGATCCTGTTCGCCGACATCCTGCTGCTGGTCGAGCCGCTCGGTGTCGGGCTGGAGTTCGCGAAGGGCGAGGGCCCCGTGATCCACCGGCCGGTCCGCTCCGCCGCCGACGTGGACCGGTTACGGCCGGTCGACGTCGACGCCGCGGTGCCGTTCGTGTTCGAGACCGTGCGCAGGGTCGTCCGGGCGCTCGGAGGTCGCGTCCCGCTGATCGGCTTCGCCGGCGCGCCGTTCACGGTCGCCTCCTACGTCGTCGAGGGCGGGGCCTCGCGCGACTACGTCCACACCAAGCGGCTGATGTACGAGGAGCCCGAGGCGTGGCACCGCCTTCTTTCGGTGCTGACCGACGCGACCGCGAGATACCTTAACGGCCAGATCGCCGCCGGGGCCGTCGCCGTCCAGGTCTTCGATTCGTGGGTCGGCACGTTGTCGCCCGCGGATTACCGGACGTTCGTCCTGCCCCACGTCGCCGCGCTCATCAAGGGCGTCACGCCAGGCGTCCCGGTCATCCACTTCGGGACGGGGACGGCGACGCTGCTACCGCTCATGCGCGAGGCGGGCGGCAGCGTGATCGGCCTGGACTGGCGGGTCGAGCTCGACACCGCGTGGGCCGCCATCGGTCACGACGTCGCGGTGCAGGGCAACCTCGATCCCGTCGTGTTGATGGCGAAGCCCTCGTACATCCGCCAGCGGGTTGCCGACATCCTGCGCCGCGCCGGCGGCCGCCCGGGCCACATCTTCAACCTCGGCCACGGCGTCCTGCCCGACACGCCCGTCGATCACGTGAAGGCGCTCGTCGACATGGTCCACGAGATGTCCTCCAAGTGATGGCAGTACGGAGCCGGGTCGCACCCATCGCTCGCCACCCTCGGTCCGAGCCGGGCTGGCGGCACTCGTTACAACGCAGCCGGGTCGCACCCATCGCTCGCCACCCTCGGTCCGAGCCGGGCTCGCGGCTCTCGTTACAATGACGGACGCAGTTCTCCTCATCGCCTTCGGCGGGCCGACGAAGCCCGACGAGATCCGGCCCTTTCTCCAGAACGTCGCGCGCGGACGTCGGATCCCGCCCGAGCGGCTGGAGGACGTCGCTCACCATTACGAGCAGATGCCGGGTGGCCGCTCGCCGCTCAACGATCTGACGTTCATGCAGGCGCGCTCGCTTGCCGCGATGCTGGCCGGCGTCAACCTTAAGCTGCCCGTGTTCGTCGGGATGAGGAACTGGAAGCCGTATCTCCACGAGACGCTCGCCACGATGGGCGAGCGCGGCGTCGGCAACGCGCTCGGGATCATCCTCTCGGCGCTCCGCACCGAGGCCTCGTGGGAGCGCTACATGAACGACGTCGGCGAGGCGCGAGCTCGCACGCCGGGCGCGCCGGCCGTCGCGTTCGCGCCGCCGTTCTTCGATCATCCGCTGTTCGTGGAGGCGGTGGCCGATCGCGCACGCGCCGCGCTCGCCCGCGTGCCCGAGGCCGAGCAGGCCTCGACGCCCCTCGTCTTCACGGCCCACAGCGTGCCGACCGCGATGGCGAACGGGTCGCCGTACGTCGACGACTTCAACGCGGCGTCGGCGGCCGTGGCCAAGCGTCTCCATCACGGCCCGTGGCGCCTGGCGTATCAGAGCCGGAGCGGTAGCCCGCGGGATCCGTGGCTCGAGCCCGACGTCAACGACACGCTCAAGGACCTCGGGTCGGCGGGAGCTCGCCACGTCGTCGTCGTGCCCATCGGGTTCGTGTGCGACCACGTCGAGGTGCTGTACGACCTGGACGTCGAGGCCGCCACCACCGCGCGAGCGGCGGGCCTGACGCTCCATCGCGCGACGGCCGTCAACGATCATCCACGCTTCATCGCCGTGCTCGCCGAGCTCGTGCAGCGGCATCTCGAGGCGGGCCGGTGAGGCTCGTCATCGTCGGCGGCGGTATCGCCGGGCTCGCCGCGGCCCACCGGGCCGCCGAGATCTCGCGCGAGCGCGGAACGCCCCTCGAGCTGACCGTTCTCGAGGCCCGGGATCGCCTCGGCGGCACGATCGAAACCGAGCACGCCGGCGGATTCCTCGTCGAGACCGGGCCCGACTCGTTTCTCTCCGAGAAGCCGTGGGCGCTGGCGCTCTGCCGGCGGATCGGCCTCGAGAGCCGGCTGGTGGGCACCGACGACCGCTTTCGGCGAGTGTTCGTCTGGTTCGGCAAGCGCCTCCACCCCGTCCCCGACGGCTTCCAGCTCCTGGCGCCGACGCGCCTGACGCCATTCGTCACGTCGAGCCTCTTCTCGTGGCCGGGCAAGCTGCGGATGGCGCTCGACGTGATCCTGCCGCGCGGCGGCGGCGGCGACGAGAGCCTGGGCGCGTTCGTGCGCCGCCGTCTTGGACGTGAGGCGCTCGAGCGCATCGCCCAGCCGCTCGTCGCGGGGATCTACACCGCCGATCCCGACGAGCTGAGCCTGCTCGCGACGATGCCCCGCTTCGTGGAGCTGGAGCGACGCGAGCGCAGCCTCATCGTCGGGCTCTGGAAGGCGAGCCGAAAGGCGCCTGCCGCGTCGACCAGCGGCGCGCGCTGGAGCCTGTTCGTGAGCCTGGCCGGGGGCATGGGCGAGCTCATCGCCGCGCTCGCCTCGCGGCTGCCGTCCGATGCCGTGCGGCTCAAGCATCGCGTCGGCGGGATCGAGCGGCGCGGCGCCCACTGGCGCGTGACGACGGAGGAGGCCGGCGCGATCGATGCGGACGCCGTGATCGTCGCCACCGAGACCCATGCGGCGAGCCGGCTGCTCAGGTACGTGGACCCACCGCTGGCCACGATGCTCGAGATGATCCCGTACGCCTCGTCGGCGACCGTGTCACTCGGCTATCGTCGCGCCGACGTTCCGCATCCCCTCGACGGCTTCGGCTTCGTGGTGCCGCGCGCCGAGCATCGCGATCTCCTCGCCTGCACGTTCTCCAGCGTGAAATACCCCGGGCGCGCGCCGGAGCGCCACGTCCTCATCCGCTGCTTCGTCGGGGGCGCGCTGAACGCGGCGGCGCTCGAGCGCTCGGACGACGAGATCGTCGAGCGGGTGCGCCGGGAGCTCGGAGAGGCGCTCGGGATCACGGCTGCTCCGATGCTGACGCGAGTGGCGCGGCATCCGGCCTCCATGCCCCAGTACACCGTCGGACATCTGACGACGGTGGAGACGATCGAGCGGCGACTGGCGGCGATTCCCGGATTGCTCCTGGCCGGCGGCGGTTATCGCGGCGTCGGCATCGCCGACTGCGTGCGCTCGGGCGAAGCCGCCGCCGACGCAGCGTTCGCGCGCCGCTGAGCTGCCGCCCACACGCGCGCGACGAAGCGCGCCCGCACGCGACGATCGGCCAGCCGCGATTCTTCCTCGATGACGAGGCCCCGCGCGCCGCGCACGAGCTCGGCCGCGAACAGGCCGCGACCCCGGCGCCGCCGGCCATCGCGTGCGCCGACGGGCACCCCGCGCAGTCCACATGAGGGCGAGCGGCTCTTGAGGACGAAGCCATCGAGGCCGAGCCGCGCGAGCTGGCGCACGCGCGCGCGAGCGAGGCGGCGCATGGACCCCGTCAGATCGCGGCCGCTCTCCGGCTCGACGAGGCGAAGCGAGGACGGGGAGCCGACGAGGACGATCGGCGGGCGCGGCACGCCGAGCCCGAGCTCCACCTCGGGACACACGGGGACCCACTCCACGTCGGCGCCGAGCGCGCGTAGCAGCGCGCCCGCGTGCTTGTGCCCGCCGTCGTAGCGGACGCGCGCATCGAGGAGACACGCCGAGACGCCGAGCCGGATCTTTTCGCGCTCGATTTTCGCCATCGGCTCGCATAGTGTAGCAACCGTGTCGGCCCCGCTGACCGCGAGCGCCCAGAAGGTCCAGGATGCGCTGCGCGCCCTCGGCCTGTCCTCCGAGGTCGTGGAGTCCGAGCAGCCGACGCGCACGGCGGCCGACGCGGCCAAGCTCGTCGGCTGCCAGGTCGGTCAGATCGCGAAGTCGCTGGTGTTCAAGACGGCGCAGACGGAGCGCGCGGTGCTCGTCATCACGAGTGGCGCCAACACCGTGAACGAGTTCCGCGTGGGCATGCACGTCAAGGAGGCGCTCGGCAAGGCACCGGCGGCGTTCGTGCGGCAGGTGACGGGCTTCGCGATCGGGGGCATCCCGCCGATCGCCCACGCCACACCGATCGAGACGTTCATCGATCAGGACCTCCTGAAGTACCCGGAGATCTGGGCGGCGGCGGGCACCCCCAACGCCCTCTTCCGTCTCGCGCCCGCCGATCTCGTGAAGATGACGGGCGGGCGCGTGATCCGCGTCACCTAGGAGCCCTCATGCCGACGATCCCGGTCGCCACGCTCGAGCAACTGACCCGCGACGTCTTCACCGCCCGCGACGTTCCCGCCGACGATGCGGCCTGGGTTGCCACCCTCCTGGTGCGCGCCAACTGTCGTGGCCACGATTCGCACGGCGTGATCCGCGTCCCGCACTACGTCCGGGCCATGAAGGCGGGCGAGGTGAACCCGCGCCCGAAGATCGCCGTCGAGAGCGAAACGTCGACGATCGCTCTGGTCGACGGCGACCTCGGCTTCGGCCAGGTCGTGGCGCGCCGGGGGATCGCGATCGCCATCGAGAAGGCGCGCGCCCAGGGCCTGTCCGCCGTGACGCTCAAGCGGACGAATCACGTCGGACGGCTCGCCGACTGGGCGGAGACGGCGGCGGCGCAGGGACTGATCGGGATGGTGTGGGTGAACGCGCCCATGGCTCTCAACGTGGCGCCCTGGGGCGGCGCCGCCCGGCGCCTCGGGACCAACCCTCACGCCGTCGCCATTCCGGGGCCCGGCGGCACCGTCGCGATGTCGCACGACTTCGCGACGAGCGTCATCGCCGAGGGCAAGCTCAAGGTGAAATTCAACCGCGGCGAGAAGGCGGCGCCCGGGATCATGATCAATGCGGCCGGCCATCCGTCGACCGATCCGCGCGAGTTTTACGCCGACCCGCCCGGCGCGCTGCTGACGGCGGGAGAGCACAAGGGTTACGGGCTCTCGCTGGCCATCGAGATCCTGGGCGGCATTCTTTCCGGGACTGGCGCAGCGCGGCCGACGCCCGGGCCGGTGCAGAACGGGACGCTGATCATCTGTCTCGATCCCGCGCGCTTCCTGGCGGCTGGTGACTTCCACGCCCAGGTGGCTCAGCTCTTCGGCTTCGTGCGCTCGGCTCCGCTGGCCCCGGGTAGCAAGGAGATCCTCGTTCCCGGCGAGCCCGAAGCGCGGCTCGAGCGCGAGCGCCGCGCCGTCGGCGTGCCGCTCGACGACGAGACCTGGCGCCAGCTCCGCGAGTGCGCGAGCGAGGCGGGCGTGGCCTGATGCTCGACGTCGTCACGATGAAGGAGATCGATGCGATCTTCGCCGTCACCGACGCCCTCGGCATCCATCGCGAGAAGCTCGTGATCCCGCTGGGGCCGGCCGCGCCCGGGCGCGTGCGCAAGCTGCCCAGCGGCAAGCTCGAGATCACCGTCGAGGCGGTCCGGCCGCTCGACGCCTGGCTTCGGGAGCTGCCCGCGTTGATCGCCGCCGTCGACAAGACGTGACCGCCGGCCTCCGGCGGGAGCTCGGCCTCCTCCCGCTGGCCGCCGTCGTGTTCTTCAACGTCAGCGGCGGTCCCTACGGTATCGAGGACGTGGTGCCGTCGTTCGGGCCCGGCCTCGCGCTGCTGCTCCTCGTGGTCACGCCGCTCCTGTGGAGTCTTCCTGTCTCGCTGGCGATGGCCGAGCTTGCCTCGGCGATGCCCGACGAAGGCGGCTACGTGACGTGGACCGCGCGGGCGTTCGGCCCGTTCTGGGCCTTCCAGGTCGGCTGGTGGTCGTGGCTCGACTCGTTCGTCGACGTCGCCGTCTATCCGGCGCTCTTCGTCGAGTACGCGCGCTTCTGGGTGCCCTCGATGACGGTGGGTGAGCGCTGGCTGCTCGCGGCGGCGTTCATCGTGGTGCTGACGACGCTCAATGTCCTGGGAGTGCGTCCGGTCGGTCGAGCCGCGGTCGTCCTCGCGGCTGCGGCGCTCTTGCCGGTCCTCGGTCTCGTCGTCGCCGGACTGGCCACCGCCCGGGTGGCGCCGTGGACGCCGTTCCTCGCCGAGGGACGCACGCTCGGTACGGGGCTCGGCGTCGGGCTTGCCGTGGTCATGTGGAATTACTCGGGCTGGGACACACCTGCCACGGTGCTGGGCGAGACGCGCGCGCCCGAGCGGGCGTTCAGGGGCGCCCTGTTCATGGCGCTGCCCGTGATCACGGCGGCCTACGTGCTGCCCGTGGGCGCCGCGCTCGCCACCGGCCGCGTCGACCTCGGGGCGTTCGCGACGGGCGGCTTGCCCGACATCGCCCGCGTCGTCGGCGGCGCCGGTCTCGCCTGGGCGATCGCCCTCGGAGCCGTCGTCAGCACGGCCGGCCTGTTTCTCTCCCTGACCCTCACGAACTCGCGGCTGCCCTACGTCCTGGGGCGCCAGGGCGCGCTCCCCGCCGCCTTCGCGTCCGTGCATCCGCGCTTCGGCACACCCTGGGTGGCCGTGCTCGTCTCTGCCGCCTTCTACGCGGCGTGCGCCGCCTTCACGTTCCGTGAGCTCATCGTCCTCAACATGTGGCTCTACTCGCTGAGCCTGCTCGTCGAGCTCGCCGCGTTCGTGTGGCTGCGGGCCGCCGAGCCCCAGATGCACCGGCCGTGGCGCGTTCCCGGCGGCATGCCGGGCGCGATCGCGGCGGCGGTGCTGCCGTCGTGTTTCGCCCTCGCGGCCATGGCGACGGCCGGATGGACGAATACCCTCGCGGGTGTGATCGCGGCGCTGACGGGCCCCGTGGTGTACGCCGCGTCAGCGCGGTTCCGAGCAGCGGCGTTGCCGGCAGGGCCGAGTCCTTCGACACGATGAGCATCGTGAACTCCGTGGCGTACGCGCACGGGCGCAAGCTGGCCGACGTGCCGATCACCGAGATCGAAGATGTCATGGTCAAGCACCCCGACAGCTTCGTCTGGATCGGGCTGCACGAGCCCGACGCTCCGTCGCTCCGCCAGGTCCAGCAGGAGTTCGGGCTGCACGACCTGGCCATCGAGGACGCGCTGGTCGCCCACCAGCGGCCGAAGCTCGAGCACTACGGCGCCGGCATCTTCGTCGTGTTGCGCACCGCCCGCTGTCTGGACGGCGCCATCGACTTCGGCGAGACCGACATCTTCGTCGGCCCGCGCTATGTCGTCTCGGTGCGGCATGGCGCCTCGTCGTTGTCCTACGCCGACGTGCGGACGCGCTGCGAGGCGACGCCGGGGCTGCTCGCCAAGGGGCCGGCCTTCGTCCTCTACGCGCTGATGGACTTCATCGTGGATCAGTACTTCCCGATCGTGGCCACCCTGGAGGACGAGCTCGAGGCGCTGGAGGAAGAGGTCTTCGCTCGGAAGTTCGACCGCGAGACGACCACGCGGATTTACCGGCTCAAGCGCGGCCTCGTCGACGTCAAGCGCGCGATCTCCCCGCTGATCGATGTCTGCAACCGGCTTACGCGCTGGGACAACGACCTGATCCCCGACGACGTGCGCACGTACTTCCGCGACGTGTACGACCACGTCATCCGGATCAACGATCTCGTCGACACGCTGCGCGAGCTGCTCACCACGGCGCTCGAGGCCAACCTGTCGCTGATCGCCGTCTCCCAGAACGAGGACATGAAGCGGCTGGCCGGGTGGGCGGCCATCATCGCGGTGCCGACGATGATCGCCGGCATCTACGGCATGAACTTCCGCTTCATGCCCGAGCTCGAGTGGCGCTGGGCATATCCGGTCGTGATGGGCGTGATGCTGGGGCTGTGTGGGTTCCTGTATTACAAGTTCAAGCAGTCGGGCTGGCTGTAGGCGGCATTGTTGTAACGAAGCCGCGAGGCCGGTTCGAGCCGTGGGTGGGCTGATCGAGGTGCGAAGCGGCGGCGTTCGTCTTACCGATTTATTCCAGTCGAGTTCTCGACGCGCGGTCGCGCCGTCAGGTTCGCGGCTTCAAGTTCTCGTCGATGATCCGGGCGAGACAGTCCAGCTGAGGTAACGAGTACACGTAGGTCTTCCAGCCGATCGCCACGTGGTCGGCTCCTTCGCCCCGGTGTGGCTCGGGGTAGATCGTGACGCCGACGTTGGGGCCGTCGCTCGTGCATCCCCCGGCGCACGCCGAGCGCAGGGTGACGCGGTCCTGGACGCCGCGCGCTGCCGCGAGCGCCGTCAGGTGATCGGCCACGGCCTGAGCATCGAGCCGACGCGCCCGGCCACCTCGCTCGAGCGGCAGGACCACGACTCCCGGCTCGTTCGGACAGACGGTGATCACGAGGCAGCGCCGCCGGCTCATCGGGAATTCTTGCGTGTCGCCGGGGAATTTTTACCGGCGAGGCGCTCGGCGAGCCGGGCAGCCGCGGCGACTGGCGGGCGAGCCGGCGCCACCCAGCGCGCCCGCAACCCGGCGCGGGCCAGGGCGCGACCGACGCCCGCCCGGTACCAGTCGTCGCCGAGGACGCTGCCCGCCCACGACACCAGCACCGGGGACGAGAGGTGGAGCCGTCGTGCGATGTCCACGATGTGCGCGGCCAGCGCCGCCTGGCCCACGCTCACGATGCGCCTGGCGTCCCGATTGCCGCGACGCGCGCGTCGGATGACGCCGGGAGCAAGCGCCGCAATCCGACCGACGGGGTTCCGCGAGCGAAGGAGCGCGAGCGCGGGAAGGATGTCCTCGCCCCGGGAGATCGCCCGCAGCCATTCGCGGCCGAGCCAGAACCCCGAGCCCTCGTCGCCCAGAAGCGGTCCGAGCCCACCGGCGCGCGTCCAGCGGCCACGGTCGTCGCGACCAACGGCGATCGACCCGGTTCCAGCGAGGATCAGCACGCCGGCCTGCCCATCGAGCGCGCCGAGGAGAGCCGCTTGAGCGTCCGGCACGACCAGGACCTGGTCCGCGAGGCCGACCAGGCGCTGCGCCAGGCTTCGGCGCTCACCCTCGGTCCAGATACCCTTGGCGGCGACGACGAGCGCCGCCACGGTGCGTGCCGACCACTGCTGACGCTTCCAGAGCTTACGTAAAAGATTTCCAAGACCATCTTCGTCGGTCGTGGGCCCCTGGTATCGTCCGCACGGGCGCCCATCGGTGAGAGCGAGGACGCGGATCTGGGTTCCGCCCAGGTCCACTCCGACGCCCAAACGCCCTTCGTTGTGTCGAATCACAGACATGGCGTGACTTCCTGTCCGTATTGTGCGGCACGAGCCGGTTCGGCACGGTCTCGAAATCAGCCGCTTAGCCTCCGATTCACCGCTGGCACGGTAGATGCGTGAAAAAGCGGGCCAGAGGTTTGCACCCACACATGACCAAAGTGCTCGCAGCATGGTTCCTCGTCGCGTCCGCGGCCGCCTCGCCGGCGGTCATGCCTCGGGACGTGGTCCAGGGGGCCGTCGCGCGCGTCATCGCCACACTCGAAGAGGCCAAGCTCAACCAGCCGGGTGAGGCGTTGACGGCGGTGGGCCCGAACGCCGAGCGCGTCCGCGGCGAGATCCGTCGCATCGCCACCGATCTCTTCGACTTCGACGAGGTCGCGCGGCGTGCGCTGTCCCGGCACTGGGCGGGCCGCACCCGGGCCGAGCAGACGGAGTTCACGTCGCTCTTCACCGACCTCCTCGAGCGCTCGTACGTGGGCAAGATCGAGTCCTACTCCGGTGAGAAGATCGTCTACACGGGCGAGGTCGTGGACGGCAACTATGCGACCGTGCGCTCCCGCATCATCACCCGCCGGCGGACCGACACCGCCCTCGACTACCGGATGCACGAGGTCGACGGGCGCTGGAAGGTCTACGACGTCCTCATCGACGGGGTCAGCTTCGTCTCGACCTACCGCAGCGAGTTCAACCGCGTGATCCAGTCCTCGTCCTACGAGGAGCTGATCGAGCGGCTCCGCAAGAAGCGCCTCGACGTCCTCGCCGTCAGCGGTAAGAGCTAAGCTTCTCGACGTCCCCCGGGTATGATGGGGCGTGGCCGCCACGTCCGTGAGCGCGCTCACCTGGCCGGATTACGCCGTCCTGGCCGGGTCGCTCGGCCTGCTGCTCTACATCGGCTTTCGCCTCACCGGCGAGCAGCACGACACGGTCGACTTCTTCCTCGCCCGTCGCCGCGTGCCCTCGTGGGCCGCCTGCCTGTCGTTCCTGGCCACCGAGATCAGCGCCGTGACGATCATCTCCGTCCCCGCCACCGCCTACAGCGAGAACTGGGAGTACGTTCAGTTCTTCATCGGCTCGAGCCTGGCCAAGTGGGCCGTCGCCTTCATCTTCATCCCGGCCTTCTATCGCTACGAGGTCACGACGATCTACCAGTTCCTGCTCCATCGCTTCGGCCAGAAGAGCCAGGTGACGGCGTCGATCTTCTTCTTCATCACCCGCCTGGCCGGCTCCGGGGCGCGCCTGACGATGACGGCGCTCGCGGTCGGGTACCTGATGGGCTGGTCGCTGGTGCCGACCATCGTGATCTTCAGCGTCGTGTCGATCCTCTACATCGCGACGGGCGGCGTGAAGGCCGTCGTGTGGACCAACGTCTTCCAGGCGGTCATGTTCCTCGTCGCGGGCGCCGTCACCCTCGGCTTCCTCGTCTCGCGCATCGACGGTGGCGCCGGCGCCGTGCTCCATACGGCGTACGAGGCGGGCCGGCTGAACGTGATCAACTGGGGTCCGGCGCCGGGCGCGCCGGAATTCTGGAGCCGGATCTTCACCAATCCCAACATCGTCTGGGTGGCCGTCCTGAACGGCCTGATCGGCTCCATGGCGGCCTTCGGCACCGACCACGACCTCATGCAGCGCCTGCTCACGGTGGAGACGCGCCGGGAGAGCCAGTGGACGCTGTCCCTCACGCCGATCGGCACGCTGGTGACCCTGATCATCTACCTCGGGCTGGGCGCCGGGCTCTTCGCGTACTACACGCAGCATCCGGCCCCGGCGCTCGGGCGCGCGGACGAGATCCTTCCCCACTTCGTCAGGTCGGCGATGCCGGAAGTGCTGCGAGGGTTCATGCTGGCGGCGATCGTGCTCTCGTCGATCGACTCGCCGCTGGGCTCGCTGGCCGCCTCGTTCGTCACCGACATCTACCGGCCGCTCATCGTGCGCGGCCGCAGCGAGGCTCACTACCTCCGCGTGTCGCGGGTCGCCGTCCTGCTCTTCGGCATCGCCCTCGCCGTGCTGGCCTGGGGCTTCGCCTTCGTGCCCGGCCAGATGCTGTGGACGGTGTTCAAGATCGCCGGCGTGACGTCGGGTTCGTTGCTCGGTGTGTTCCTGCTCGGCCTGCTCTCGCACCGGCGCGTGGCCGACGGGGCCAACGTCATGGCGATGATCGCGATGGCGCTCGTGAACCTCGTCCTGCTGCTGCTGATCGAGACCAAGCGCCTGGCCCTGGGCTGGTCCTGGCTGGTGATCGTCGGCACCGCGGGAACGATCGTTCTCGCGCTGCTGTTCTCGCTGCCGGCTGGTTCCCGGAGCGCGGAATCCCTCAGGACCGCCAGCCGGTGATCGCGATCGTGCCATCCGAGGCTTTCGCCCCGACGTCACCCGAGAGATAGAAGCCGTCGCGGAACCTCGCCGAGGTCGCGGCGGGATCGTCGAGAAACTCCGTGGCCGAGAACGGGCTGGCCACGGCGATCGCGCCGCCGGCGACGACCTTCACGCGCACACCCCTCAGCGGACGACCGATCGAGCCAGGCGGGGTCCCGGCGCCGAGCTCGTCGTTCACGCTGATCGTACCGGTCACCGCCGATCCGTAGACCTGGCGCAGGCTCAGCCCGAACCGACGGTGAAAGGCCGACGCCTCGGCCTCGGACACGGGTGCGCGCGACGAGACGACGACTCTCAGAGATCGCCGATCGTTCTTCCCTCGGCCCGGCAGGTCCGCGAGCGTTGCGAACAGTGGCGACACGCCCTCGAGGACCGTGATGTCCTCGCGCTCGAGCAGCGCCAGCACCTCGCGCGGCGGCAGTATCTGCCCCGCGTAGAACGTCACGCCTGCGCAGAGCGCCGCGAACAGCGTGGCGTGGAGCCCGCTGCAGCCGAGGATGCGATCGCCCGCTTCGATGTCGAGGGCATCGCGCAGCGCCTTCCACTCGGCGAGGACGCGCGCGTGCGAGCGGGCGACGTGACCCCGGTGGCCTGCCGAGTGCGCGACGAGCTGGAGCAGGGGCGGCGAGTCGTCGCTGGAGAGCGCGCGGGCCGGCGTCGCGCGCCGCTCGATGACATCGGCTTCACCCGCGTGCAGCAGGACGAGCGCGGGAGGCTGAGACAGATCACTCGTGGCCGCGATGGC
>Ga0137397_10001355_pt1 | contig 17116 bp, 13 predicted proteins | sample czorhiz116metaG_FD_106658 | JGI IMG/M metagenome (GOLD analysis project Ga0137397, IMG submission 106658) | Vadose zone soil microbial communities from Angelo Coast Range Reserve, California, USA - czorhiz1.16 metaG | ecosystem: Environmental > Terrestrial > Soil > Vadose zone | place: USA... | reverse complement strand
TTCTTGCGCCGCCTGTCGCTGGCCGCGGAGTCCTACAAGGCCATGGTGACGTCGATCGTACGTTCGCACCGGACACACCCAGCGGTGATCTTGGTGACGAGCGCGCTTCCCGGGGAGGGCAAGACCACCGTCAGTACGAACTTGGCGATTGTGCTCGCGCGGCTGCGCAGGCGTGTGCTACTCGTCGATACGGACTTCCGGCGCCCCAGCATTCACCGCGCCATGCGATTGAACACGAACACCGGTTTGGCCGCGCTACTCAGAAAGTCCGCCACATTCGATGACCTTGCAGTCGCCTGCCCCGACGTACCCAATCTGTTCGTCTTGCCGGCGGGACCAATTAAGCTGCCGGACGATACCGAATTGCTGGTGTCTGGCTTCAAGGACTTAGTTGAGCGCTGGCGGGAACAATTCGACCACATCATCATCGACACCCCGCCCGTGCTGGCGATGACCGACGCGGTTCGCATGTCCGTCGAGGCGGATTCGGTGATCCTGGTCATTCGCGCTGGTCAGATCGCAAAAAAGGAGTTCTTGCGTGCTCAGGATTTACTCCTCAAGGTAAATGCACGCCTTACGGGTTTCGTCCTGAATGGCGAAGAACTGGATTCGTCAGATTTCCGGTACTTTTACGGCTACTACGGTCAAAGTCAGTTGAAACACCTCGGCGATGGCACGTAAGGACTGCAAATCTGTTTTTGTTTCTCGCCGATGCGACACCCTGGTTGTCACCATCGCCGAAGTGGCTACCAAGTGTCGGACGCTTTGGCGTAGGGGCGAAGAATTCGAGCTATACCCAGACAGATTCCAGCTGCCAGCGCCCCAGCCTGAAGCCTCTGAGGTGTAATGGAGCAAGCAGGCCGGCACCCCAGCTGTTGCAGCTCCCCCGTTGGCCCTGAACCATGGAGGATGTCATGAAATCTAAATCCGTTTCTCTCGCCGCGCTTGCGTTTTTGACTTTGCCTGCGACCAATGGCTTCGCCCAGAATCGTGCCGGTTCACCAGTGGTTCGCGCAGAGGCGCCGCTGTCTGCAACTCAGTCAACGCCTGTTGCGGCGCGCACTACCGGCTCCCCGCAGGATCTGCTGATAGGTGCCGGCGATCTGCTCGAGGTCAGCCTGTACAGCGTGCCTGATTTCAAGACTGAGGTGCGCGTTAATTCTGGCGGCGAGATTTCGCTACCCATGCTTGGCACAGTAGCCGTGGGAGGGCTCTCCGTCGAACAGGCTCAATTGCTGGTTGAACGCAAGCTTAGTGAAAAGGGCCTTTTCAATGATCCGCACGTTACGGTTTTCGAGAAGGAGTACGCCACGCAAGGGATCTCGGTGCTGGGCGAGGTACAGAAGCCCGGCATCTATCCGTTGCTGGGCTCGAGAAATCTCTACGACGCCATATCGGTCGCCGGCGGTACTACTCCTAAAGCTGGCCGCTATGTGCTGATTACGCGCCGCAATGATCCGCAACATCCTGTTCGCGTCCCCCTTTTGACTGGCGCGGCGGAGTCGATGGAGAACAACGTCACCGTCGAGCCGGGTGACACAATTGTCGTGAGCAAAGCGGGCGTTGTTTATGTCGTCGGCGATGTTCACCAGCCTGGCGGTTTTGTCATGGAAAATGGCAACGATATTACGGTGCTGAAGGCCATCGCTCTCGCTCAAGGCACCAACCCGAACGCGTCTCTGAATGGGGCCAGGCTCATCCGCAAGACCCCGGAAGGCTCGAAAGACGTTCCTCTCCCCCTTAAGCAGATTCTGGCCGCCAAGGCTCCTGATCTGCAATTGCAACCAGACGACGTTGTCTTCGTTCCTGGCAGCGCGGGGAAGAGTGCTGCCAAACGCGGGGCCGAAGCGATCCTGCAAATGGCAACCGGCATGGCGATCTGGCGCATACCGTAAGGTGGAAGTTACTCTAGGTAGAACTGCGAAAGGAGAGTCACGTAATGCCAGGTTGTTTCCAAGCCCAAATCCTGAGCCGCACGTTGTGAATTCGCAAATGTCGCATCCGAACCAGAGGGACTCATGCTAGCGCTTTTGACGGATAGGAAATCAGGAGAGGTGTCTACGTACGATGTCCCCGCGCCGGAGCTGCGCCCTGGTGGCCTCCTGGTGCGCACCCAATATTCGGCAATCAGCGCGGGCACCGAGCGCGCCACGCTCGAGTTGAGTGCGAAGTCGCTCCTCGCCAAGGCCAGAGCACGCCCCGATCTCGTCAAACAGGTTTTCGAGTACGCGCGCCGGAACGGAGTGAAAGCTGCATTCGAGAAGGTACATGCAAAGCTGGATACGCTGACGACTCTCGGATATAGCTGCGCAGGCGAAGTAATTTCGGTAGGGAACGGTGTGCACGAGTTCCGCGCAGGTGATCGAGTTGCTTGCGGCGGCGGCGCGTACGCCAACCATGCTGAGATCAACTTTGTTCCGCGCAATCTCGTGGTGCAAATCCCCGCGCAGGTGTCCACGGCTGCGGCCTCTTTAACTACGATTGGTGCCATCGCGCTGCAAGGCTTTCGGCAGGCCGACGTCGGCATTGGCGAAACCGTCGCGGTGATCGGTGCCGGACTCGTAGGGGTGTTGACGATCCAGATCGTGCGCGCCGCAGGATGCCGCGTTGTGGCGATCGATGTTTCGCCCCAGCGCGTCAAGAAAGCGATAGAGTTCGGCGCGCATCTCGCGCTTGCTGCCGATGACCCGGTGCTGGTGTCGAGCATTAAGGAGTTCTCCAGGTACGGTGTCGACGCCGCTATCTTGACCGCTGCGACCGATTCCGCCGAGCCGGCTGAGATGGCGGCGAAAATTCTGCGTGATCGTGGTCGCATTATCGTCGTGGGCGCCGTCGGGATGGGAGTGTCACGCAGCAACATGTACATGAAAGAGCTGTCGCTTGCTCTCTCGCGCTCTTACGGGCCGGGAAGGTACGACCCGCAGTATGAAGAAGGCGGGATCGATTACCCCATCGGGTATGTCCGCTGGACCGAGCGACGCAACATGGAAGCCTTCCTCGACCTGCTGGCAACAGGACAGATCGATGTCACCCCGCTGCTCGAGCATCGGTACGCTATCGACGACGGCGCAAAAGCCTACGCCGACCTGAAGAATGGCCGATACACGGCGATTTTGGAGTACAGCGGCGCGTCCGCAGAGTCGCAGAGGACGATACCCGCCGTGGTAGCAGCGCGGCCTCGCATCGGCGATGAAGTGAGAGTCGGCTGCATCGGTGCCGGCGGTTTCGCTTCGAGCGTGATCTTTCCCAACCTACAGTCCATCAAGGGCGTGCGCCTGCAATCCGTCGGTACTATCTCAGGTACGGGAGCTAGTTCGGCGCGACGCGCCTTCAAGTTTCAGACCGCGGAACAACCCTCAGAACTCCTGAATAACCCCAATGTGGATACCGTCTTTATTTTGACGCGCCATGATACACACGTGAGCTATGCGGCCCAGGCATTGCATGCCGGCAAGCCCGTGTTCATCGAAAAGCCCCTGGCGATCGATCGCGAACAATTGGCCCAACTACAAGAGCAGTATGCCGCGCAACTGCAGGACGGCCGCGCGCCGTTTGTGATGGTGGGCTTCAACCGCCGGTTTGCATCGTTCACCGAGAAAATCCGCCAGTTCTTCGCCGACCGTCGTGAGCCCATGCTGGTTCACGCGCGCGTGAATGCCGGCTACATCCCGCATAACCACTGGCTTCACGCCCACGGCGGACGTATCGTGGGTGAGTTCTGCCATTTCGTGGATTGGGCGCGCTTCGTGATCGGTTCTCCTATTCACAGCGTGGCGGCGACAGGTCTGCCGGACGGCGCGCAGTACACGTCGGATAACATCGCGGTCACGCTGAAATTCGCCGACGGATCTGTCGCCAATCTGCTTTACCTGGCTAACGGCGACCGCAGCATTCCAAAGGAATATTTCGAAGTGTTCTGCCAGGGCGCGATTGCACGCCTGCACGATTTCCGCACCCTCGAACTTGCACGCAATGGGAAGGTCCAGAAGTTCAAGAGTTTGCAAGACAAAGGCCACGGCCGCGAGCTCCAGTTGACAATCGAAGCGATCCGCTCCGGTAAACCGTCGCCCATCTCATTTGAAGAGCTGGTGGAGGTTACCCAGACGACTTTTCTGGTTCAGCAGGCGCTCGTCACGGGAGAAGCTATTCGCTTGGCCCCGGCCGCGCCGGACTCTGGGCCCGAGGCGTCGCTCCCCGAATACCTGACGTTGTCCAGCGAGACTCTGCCTCCACCCGAGACTGCGCATGCGCATGACTAGAGCCTCGCAAGTATCTGCACTTTCATATTCGATCCGTTCGAGCTTCGTTTAGGGTGACGGCATAATTTCCATTCCTATGCTCGGTGAAATATCCATACCGGCGGAGCAGCGAACTCGCTTGTTAGAAGTCGTCCTTGTCCTTGTGGGTGCGATTTCGGTTGCCGGTTTCATTTTGGTACCCAATGCGGGCTTGCTGGCTGTTATCGGGTGCGCGACCCTGTGCTTCGTCGGGCTGGTCGGTGAAGCGTTTCGCGGCAGGCTCGACGGAATACTGCTGTGGTGGGCCGCGGTCTTTCCCCTCGGCTACTACTTCCTATCGTTTCCTCGAGATCGCTCGATCGTGACGCTGGACCGCGTGGTCGTCCTCGTCGCGCTCATGGGACTATTTCTCGCCAAGCCCAGCACGCTCACCGCAGTACCGAGTTCGCTGCGCCAGGCCGGGCTCGCTGGGTTGGCCTTTGCTGCGGTCGCGGGCGTCGCCCTCCGAGATTCACCGAGTGTTCTGAACGGTGCACAGAACCTGTTGGAAGGTTTCGTGCTACCACCGTTGCTCGGCTGGTGCGTCATTGCGCGGTTTGATGTTCGTCGTCGGCTTCCCGCGATCCACACAGCCGTGTGCATCTCCTCAATCATCTGCGCAGCGGTGGCGGCCGCCGAAATCGTCACAGGAGAGGATTTGCTCCCAAACCAAGGTTCGGCAACGTTCTATGCCGGAGGAGGTATCCCTCGACCAAACGGGCCATTTGCTTCCAATGAAACCCTTGCTCTGATTGGTGCTGTCAGCTTTTTCTTCCTCCTCTTGCTTCGTGCGGGCCTTGGTCCCAAGTTGAGTGCTGGTCGCAGAACGCTTCACTCCATTGGGTTGGCAGCGGCGATTGGCATGGCGTTGATGCCGATGTTCCGCTCCGTCGTGCTCACGCTGCTGATTGCGTTGATCATCGATACCTTCTGGGAAAAAAGGACGACCCGTCGTGCCTGGCGCGTTGCGCTCATGCTCGCTTCTGTTGGGCTGATTTTTATCGCTCCCTTATTTGCGCCTGAATCGGTGGTCGAAGACCGCAGCAATGCAGACAACGTGTACGGCCGTGTCGCCCAAGTCGAGCAAACCCTTCGGGTGTTTGCGGAGCACCCTGTGCTCGGTGTCGGATTTTACAACTTCGGACAAGTCGTAGCGGGAGAGCCTCGCTTTCGCGCGTATTACAAGGGCGTGTCTTCGGTGGACTCGCCACACAACAATCTGCTTCAGGTACTCACGGAGACGGGCATCCTCGGTTTCGTACCGTACGTGATAGCACACATTCTCCTGCTTAAGGCAATGTGGCAATTGCGCCGGTTGTCTTCTTCCGGGCACCTGGTGTGGAAATACTACGTTTACCTCTTTTTGACCTATTGGATCACTGGGCTTACCGAATCCTCGGGCTATAGCCCTCTGAACCTGGTGTACGTGTTTGCCATAACTGTTTCTTATAAATACGCGATGGCGGACCCTGGCTTAATGCAGCCTTTGGAAGTGCAAGTTCCTGACGAAGCTTTCAGCGCGCCCGTCCGGATCTTCTAACCTGAGTTTCTCCGATGAGCGGACCATCTAAAGTTTTCGTGCTCCTTCTAGCGGGCCAGCAACGAGATGCACTCGCCTTCGCCCAGCGGCGCTATCCGGTGTGCGAGGCTGTAGTTTTGTCGAAGGTCGAGCTGCGCGAGAGCGGCTGGAAGAGCCAGCTGCGTAAATTGCGACAACTTAAGGGCGAAGCGCTCCTGATATTCACTGATTCACTCGAATCGTTGCAGGAGCCGATGCTTCTCAAATGGACAGTGCTCGTGCATCAATGCCGGGAAACCGTCCTTGCGGACTCCTCCGGAGCCTTTGAGGTGAGTAGCAGAGCAACATTTTTAGGTTCATTACCCCGAAGTCTTTTAGCTGCTCTTGCCGATGTGATTGTCCTTGCCTTCTCCTGGATCGGCCTGCAGCTATTTCGGGTATGGGTCAAGTTTGGGCGTGAACCTGAAGCGCGCACCGGCGTGCTTGACCTCGCGTTCCTGTATCCGTCACAAGTGGGTCTGGACGCCCCCGGAGGTGCGCTGACTCACGTCACGGGCTTCCTTTCGGGACTGGTGCAGGAAAGGGCGCACGCGGCAGTATTTTCCGGGCGGCCACTCGAGACCGCGTGCGAAGTGTGCCACATCTCGGAATCGCATAACCTGCACCTGTTCCGCGAAGCAACGGTCCTGTCCTACAACATCCGGTTCATTGCTGCTGCACGCAAGCTGTTGGCGCAAAAGACGCCGCGCCTGCTGTATCAGAGGCACGGAAGATTCTTGTTTGCCGGTGCAGTTCTTTCGCGCCTGATGCGAATTCCTTTGGTGCTCGAATACAACGCCTCGGAAGATTGGATGGCGAAGTACTGGGATCCCGGGCGTTTCTCTCCCTGGCTCAGGCTGTGCGAGAGAGTGTCGGTAAAGGCTGCGTCTTTGATTGTTGTCGTTTCGAATCCGTTGAGGCAACAGCTGATGAAAGTTGGAGTGCCAGCAGAGCGAATCCTGGTAAATCCGAACGCAGTCGATCCTGAGTGGTTCTATCCACACTGCGGCGGTGCGAAACTGCGGCAGGATTTAGGATTTCGGTCGGGGGACATAGTCGTCTGCTTTGTCGGCACTTTCAGTTACTGGCACGGAGTCGCCGTACTCGAACAGGCGATCCGATCGTTGCTGGGCAAAGCGCAACCCGCGAGCGGCCCGTTGAAATTCCTTCTCGTTGGGGACGGACCCCTTGCTCCGCAGTTGCAGAATGCACTCGAGCCCTATGTGCGCCGTGGCTGGGTCACCTTTACCGGCGCAGTTCCACACGGTTCCGTCCGCGCGCACCTGGATGCTGCCGACATTCTCGTTTCGCCGCACGTCCCCATGCCCGGTGGCACTCCGTTTTTCGGCTCGCCGACCAAACTATTCGAGTACATGGCGATGGGCAAGGCGATTGCCGCCAGTGCCCTGGACCAAATCGCTGAAGTACTGGAGCACGGCAGAACAGCGTTGCTGGTCAAGCCGGGCGACTCCAGCGAGCTAGCAGAGGCTGTTCAGCGCCTTGCTGCCGATGTGCAACTCCGCGTGGAACTTGGACGCAATGCCAGGGCGGCCGCTCTGGCACGGCACACCTGGCGCCAAAATGCCAGGCGGGTCCTCGCCCACTATACGGACACTCGACCCGCCCCGATCGAATCCGGACTGCGAAGCACTGCTTCCGGCTCGGCTCCATCCCGCAGCACAAACTTGGCAAGGCAGAATCTGCGATGAAGGCTGGTATGTCAGCTGCCTCGGCTCAGCTTTGGCGCATCGCAGCGGGAACGGAGCTTCGCCGCAATGTCCTAGAGACCTATGGCACCCGCGTCCTGGTGTTGGTCATTACGTTTGCAACGGCGGTGGTGATTGCGCGAGAACTCGGTCCCACCGGTCGTGGGCTCTATGCCGTGGCCGTAACCCTAGGGGCGATCGGCGCGCAGTTTGGCAATCTTGGCCTGCATGCCTCCAACGTCTACTACGTTGCAAAAGACCGAGGGCTCCTTCCTGCTCTCATTGGTAACACTTTGGGGGTCGTCTTTGTGGCTTCTGTCGTTGCGGCCCTGAGCGGGATTTGCTTTGCCTTTTGGCCGAACGCGTCGCCTGTCCACGGGGTGCTTTTGGTGCTCGCGCTGGCTTCGGTTCCTGTCAGTCTCGCCTACCTGCTCACCCAGGGATTGCTGCTCGGCGTCAACGAGGTGCGAGCGTATAACAACATTGAATGCGGCGGCAAACTCTTGGCGCTGATGCTGATCTGCGTCTTGGCGCTGGCTCACCTAGGCACCGTAGAACTGTTTTTCGGCGCCACTTTGTCCTCAGTTATGGTGACCTTTCTTTGGGCCCTTCTGCGGCTCAGACGTGCTTCGGGGGAAGCCCCGAAATTGTCTTGGACCGTGTTTCGCCGGAGCATCGGGATCGGAGCCAGGGCGTATACCATCTCTTTCTTCGGTTTTCTTCTGCTTAGAATTGATCTACTCATGGTCAAGTACATGCTAGGCGCGACTGAAGCGGGCTACTACTCGATAAGCCAAGTTCTCGCCGAGAACACCATGATGTTTCCGGTAGTCGTAGGATTGCTCTTATTCCCAAAACTGTCGGCGCTAAGAGCGAGGGAGGAAAAACTGCAATTGGCGAACAAAGCTTTACTTGTGACCGCCGCTCTCATGTTGCCGGCGGTTGTGATTGCCGTATGGGCCGCCGCACCCATTATCTCGATGGCGTTCGGACGGAATTTCCTGCCGGCAGTTTCCCCTTTTGCTTGGTTAATGCCGGGAACGTATTTCCTGGGATTAGAAACGGTGATGGTTCAACTCTTGAACAGCGAGGGTTTTCCACCCATTATCGTCGTAGCTTGGATCGTGGATACGATTGTTAACGTCGCTCTGAATTTCTGGGCCATTCCACGCTATGGGATAACCGGGGCGTCGATTGTTTCGTCTGTTTGCTACTTCCTGATGTTCCTCATCGTTGCTGCTGTCGTGTGGAGGCGCAATTATACACGACTCCCTGCAGCGGTGTGCGCGCCAAATCTATCTGCCTAGACGACATAAATGCGAATCATAAGGATCCTTAAACGCGAATCGCCACTCTCGCTCGCTCGTGAGGCTATGTGGCGGGCAAGCCGTGGGTGGAGAAAGAGGCGGATTCTTGCTCGGATCGAGCACCCTGGCGATGTTACGTTCCGTAACATTCCTTACTACGCGCCGGACCTGCAATGCTTGATGGAGCACACGAAGACCCTCATCGTTGGCTTTGCGGACGAAATTCGGGAAGGAAGGTATCCCTTTCTGGGTTATGGGACAGTAGACCTGGGCACTCGACCGAAATGGAACCTTGACTTTGTGTCCGGTCGAGAGTGGCCCTATGTGCGGAGCGAGTGTCGCGACTGCATTCTCCATGACGGCTCCGACGTTAAGGTGCCGTTCGAGCTTTCGCGCCTACAATTCCTCCCGATCCTTGGCAAGGCACACGTTCTTACAGGCGACGAGTCGTATCGCGTCGCGGCCAAGGAACTGCTGACGCATTGGATTGAGTCGAACCCTGTCCCCTTGGGCGTAAATTGGACTATCGCCATGGAGGCGGCTCTGCGCGCCATGAGCATCTGCTTCCTTTTGAATTTACTTTCTCCCCTTCGCGGTGAGGAGCATCCTTGGCTCGCGACCGTGACCCGCTCGCTTTCCCAGCATCTGCTCTACATCGAAGCGAACATTGAGTTTTCACACTTGCTCACCAGCAATCACTATCTGAGTGACATTGTCGGGGTCTACTGCCTTTCCATGTTCCTCGACGGCGAGGGCATGGCAGCGAAGCGACACAAATATCGGAAGCGAATCGAAGCCGAAATGGCGCAGCAGGTATACGAAGACGGTGGGGATTACGAGGCCTCCACAGGTTACCAGGTATTGGTAACGCAACTTTTCACAACCGCACTGCTGCTGATGCGCACCGAAGGCTCCGTTCCGCTTCAGTCGGCGTTGATCGAGCGGCTCAGGAGGATGTTCCGGTTCCTCAGCACACTCGCCAGCGGGTCCGGCGAATTGCCGCACGTAGGTGACTGCGACGACGGCCGCACTGAACTGCTGGTTGACGACCTCCAGCAGATGATCCGCAAGCCGCTTGCAGAGAGGAGTTCACTGAGGATCCCGAACTTGCTCGGGCTGGGACAACGGCTGTTCGGAGAAGGCTCTGGCGCCGGTGACGATGCCGCGTGGTACGGTCTTACCGACACCACCCAGATCCCCTATTCCCAACCTCAGATCAACCATGACTCGGCTAACTCCATCAAAGTTCTTCCCAAGTCCGGGATTGGCATCCTGCAACAGGAGTCGGCTGAATTGTTGTTTTTCGCCGTGCCCAACGGGATTTTCGGCAGAGGCAGCCATACCCACAATGACAAGCTCAGCTTCGTTTTGCGAGTGAGTGGTCAGGAAGTTCTCTGTGATTCCGGCACGGGCTGCTACACACGCGACATGGCAATGCGAAACCGGTTCCGCAGCACTGCCGCGCACAACACTTTACTGATCGACGGTACGGAACAGAATCGCATCCCCCCCGGCCCGCTCGGGCTTTTCATCCTCGGAAACGAAGCGGCTGTTAGTCCGATACTAGAAGGCAGAGAAGCGCGGGGCTGCTTCCTGCGTGCCTCTCATATGGGGTACCGCCTGCTTGGGGTGACGCACACCCGAACCATTTGCATTGTTGACAACGAACGGTCCTTTGTCATTGAAGACCAACTCGATGGCGATGGCGTTCACGACTTCGAGTTTAATCTTCAGCTTGCGCCCAATCGAAGCGCTGAAGTAACTTCGGCCGAAAGCGGAATTTTGTGCCGCATACTCGGCGACCGGCAAGTTCAGCTCACAATCACCGGGCCTACTTGTCTTCAGGGGTCAACCCTGCCATCGCTTGTCAGCAATGCGTACGGGGTAAAGGCTCCAGCAGTGAAATTGCGCTTCTGGGGAAGAGCCGCAGTTCCTATGCGCATCACCACTCATATCTCGTGGGCGGATGTAACCGACGTGAAGAGCGGCCAACCCGACTCCGCAAAAGAAGCCAAGATTCGCGACGCCCTCGTTGAGGGGGTCTGCCAGGCATGAAGTCCACGCGTTCCGTCCGCGCCAGAGAAGTGGCCAGTCTCTTTCGCCGCCTGCTCGATGGCCAAGACGTCGCCAAGGCCGTCTTACCGTGTGCTGGGCAGAGACAGATTCAAAGCGCGCTTGAATGAGTTCGCTCGGGTTGTCCCAACATTAATTTTCCATCAGAGAATCATCGCGGCATTGCCGGAGCACTAGGGGTTTCGAGCAGTGTCCAGGGTCCACCACGCTGTTGAGGAGGGCTGCTGATGTGCGGCATCGTCGGAGTACTTTCTTTCACTAACAGTGCTTTCCGGGTCTCGGAGCCCTATCTGACGCGCATGCGGGATGTGATGTCACACCGCGGACCAGATGGCGCCGAGATCTTTGTCTCTGGCGATAGGCGGCTTGGCTTGGGGTTTCGTCGGCTAGCGATCATTGACCTCTCGGAAAAAGCCGCACAACCGATGACTAACGAGGACTTCACACCTGCCGTTGAGGCTGACGGTATAGGGGTCGGAATTCGCGAAAGCATTTTCAAACATCTGAGCAGCAAGGGAGCCATGCGAGTATGCGGAGGTATCAGCAGGCGCGTCGGCGCCATCATAGCTCTTTTGGTTTGTGTCTTCCCGGGTTCCGGCTCTGCCGGGCAGATCTCGTCCGCCGCACCTTGTGCAGCGAGCGATAGTGGCTCGCAGGTTGCGACGCCAACGAGCTCCACGTTCACACGTAGGGATTCACCGACGTTTTTCCCGTTTATGCCCTCCCGATACGAGCAGACGTGGGAGGCGATCCGGGGATATCAGCGTTCCGGGGTGCCGTTAATCGCCTTGCATGGGCAAGAGTGGCGGCCGGCAGCCAAGACCGACGACCTCAGCTTTGCCTATTTCATTCCTCAAATTGTTCGGTTCACACACGCGGATCTAGATCGCGCTATCGACACCTTCTTAGTTCTCCTGCTGGCCATCTGCTTCGCATCCGGCACCGCTGGCATATTCTTCTGGCTTCAGAACACACTGAGCCGGATTGCGGCCATCATTGGGTTCACCGGCATTGCGGCTGTCAGCAGTCTGGTGGGCGACATCTACATGGCGCAGTCCGCCATCGTGGTCGCGGTGGTGCCCTGGGCACTGTATTTCTGGCGGCAGCAAAAGATCGGTGCTGGCGCTCTCGTATTTGCTTTTTTCGTGGGCTTTGGCTCCGCGCTGTCAAACTTAACGCGTTTCCACACCGGCACACCCGTCGTGCTGTTTTTGGCCGTCCTCTTGTTCGCGATTCGCGCTCCGGTGAGCAAGCGGGCATTGGTTGCGGTACTCGTCATCGCCGGATTTATCGTCCCGGTGGCCTATTTTCAAATGCTCGTCAGTCGCCGCGACGCCGTATTGGAGAAGGTTGATCCTAGCTACAAGCCAATCGTTCCCCACCACCCGTTCTGGCACTCGGTCTATGTTGGGTTGGGATTTCTCAACAACGACTATGGTTTGAAAATGCTCGATGAGATCGCCGATAGCAAAGCTCGTTCGATCAAACCGGGCGTCGAATATCAATCGCCGGAGTACGAGCGCATCCTCCGTAGCGAGGTCTTCCGGATCGCCAAAAGCCACCCCAGGTTCATCTTCGAGACTTTTGCCGCTAAGAGCGGGCTATTGTTCATAATCCTGCTGGTCTGCGCGAACCTGGGTTTGCCTTCGGCGTTGTTATACCGGAAGCCGTGGGCGGTAGAAGCTGCCTTCTGGTCAGCGTTTGCGTTTACCGCAACGCAGGGGTTGCTGGTCTCTCCGAATCCGGATTATCTGCTCGGCTATATGGCTTTCGCCGTGCTCTACGGCGTGCTGGGTATAGATTTTGCGCTCGCGCACGGCGCGCGAAACGCATGGCCGCTTAGTCAGAAAACGGCTGAGGGTCCTGGCAAAGCCGCCGAAAATCCACTGCAATTGTCATGCGGGACTGGACAACTATGAAGCTGAGCGTAATTTCGCCAACATACAATGAGGCGCAAAACGTTCCGTTGCTGCTTCGTGAGCTCAACGACCTCTTGCGCGACATAGATTATGAAGTCATTATCAGCGACGATGACTCCCCCGACCTGACCTGGGCACGTGCCGAAGAGATTGCAAAAGACGACAGTAGGATCCGGGTCCTGCGCCGGACTCGGGACCACGGACTGGGTTCCTCAGTAATCGATGGTTTCGGTTGCGCCACGGGTGATGCAGTAGCGTGCATCGACGCTGACATGCAGCACGATCCCAGCATACTTCCTGCAATGCTGGCCGAATTGGAGCGCGGCGCTGACGTCGTGGTCGGCAGCAGATACACTGCCGGCGGCAGTACCGGGAATTGGAACTGGACGCGTACGTGCGGATCATCGATTGCCACAAAGCTGGCGCAATCACTGTTGGGGATCAGAATGTCTGATCCTATGTCTGGTTACTTCATGCTTCGCCGAGATGATTTCTTGCGCGTACGTCACCGGTTGAATGGGGATGGGTTCAAAATCCTGTTGGAACTGATGGCCCACTTAAATCCTGATCGTGTACGCGAGGTTCCGTACGTTTTTCGCCGGCGGGTGGCCGGATACTCGAAGCTTTCCCGAAAGGTGATTCTCGCCTACATCCGGCAGCTCTGGCGCCTGTCATTTCTGGAGAGACTCCTTCCTGCTGAATTCTTGAAATTTGCTGTCGTCGGAGCGAGTGGGATTGTCGTAAACCTCGCAGTGATGGAACTCATCGTCCTTACCACGGATTATCGCGGTTGGCGGGCATCGGTTATTGCTAGTCTTGCGGCCACCGTGAACAACTACATCCTGAACAATTTGTGGACCTTCCGGGACCGAGCAAAGCACGGGTTAGTTTCCATACTCAAAGGGTATCTCACCTATCTTACTGCCTCCCTAACGGGCCTGGGCGCCGCTACTATGACTTATATCGCACTGACGTCCGGTTTGGGAAAACTCATGCGTGTTCCTAGCACAAGCATCGGTCGAACGTCACTTTTAGTTTGTCAATTCCTCGGTATCCTCGTTGGCATATTCTTCAATTACAAACTCAACGTAAAGATTAATTGGAAACAATCTTCCGCTGCATCAAAAGCAGCCACCTCGTGACAGTTTTCATCTGGAAGGTTGAAACGTCCTATGAAGGCAGCAATTTTGACCGATGCACTGGCTCAGGGACTCCGTATTCACCGCCACCTTGAAGATGTATCTGCAGTAACAGCTTGGGTTGTGCTTTGTCCGACAGAGAAGCGAGGAATGTTATGGCGTGTAAAAAGAGAATTATGGAATTGGCTTCGCAATTCGGGCCGCATCGCGAACTTGTTTCGTTTCCTGGCACTGTTGTTGACAGGCCGCCTAATTCTACTTAGTCACCCGCTTCAACATGAGATAAGCACCGAGCGGTTAGGCAGCCTCAGTTGTGACGTTGGTTTGCACAATGCGGGCGTGATCTACCGGAAGCCGACGATTGATAGCTTCCGTCTTGGCATCCTGAACGCACACATCGGATTCCTGCCGGAGCTCCGCGGACGGGCGGTTATGGAGTGGTCCATTCTTATGGGTGCCCCAACAGGCGAGACCGGTTCGGACGGGATCGTCGCGTAGCCGTGCCCAGGCCTGTCCCGGTTGGACGACTTGTTTTGTGTCCCAGAAGATTAGGAAAAGAGGGCAAGATGGGCTTGGCCATGGAGTCTAGGGGCAAATTACCCTTATGCATTCGAGGAGACGCCCTGAGCGAGGTGCAGGCATTCTGGGGCACGGAAGCGTGCGGCAGCCATTTTGTCGCAGCGCAACGGGAAACACTTGAGTTTTACGAGAACTACCGCCAGTTCCGTTATCGGACAGAGTGGCACATCCCCCTCCTGGTGCCGTTCGCGGAGCAGAAGGGCAGGAAGGTGCTGGAGATCGGCTGTGGCAACGGAGCGGACGGCGTGATGTTCGCGCGGGCGGGCGCAGAGTACACGGGCGTGGACATAACTAATGCGGCGATCCAGGCGACGCGCACTCACTTTCGTGCGATAGGGCTGAAAGGCACGTTCCAAATCGAGAATGCCGAACGCCTATCCTTCTCGGATGAGAGCTTTGACTTCGTCTATTCTCACGGGGTCTTGCACCACACGCCGCGTCCGGACAGCGCGTTTGCACAATTGCACCGGGTCCTGAAGCCGGGAGCGAAGGCGGTGCTGATGCTATACCACAAGCACAGCTTCAACTACTACGTTCGTATCATGGCCTACATGCGACTGCGCGTGCTGCTGCGTATTCTGAGCCGGGCGGGTCGTTTCGGGCAGGACCGGGCACAACTGAGGGATGAGCCGGACGGGGTGCGAGGGAAAAAGGACACCTCGGTGTGGCAGATCCACTACGAGAATTTTCTGCGCCACGGGTGGTCCTCCCTCGCGGCGAAGAACTTCGTGCACCATGCCACTGACGGCCCGGAATGCCCGTACGCCTTTGTGTACACGCGGGCCAGCGCACGAAAGTTCTTCTGCAACTTCTCCCGTGTCGAGATGAAGGTGGCGCACTTCCCGTTGCGCAAGTACCTGAGATGGATTCCGCTGCGGGCAGAAAAGCTGTTGGCGTCGAGGATGGGGTGGTATCTGTTCATTTATCTGACCAAGTGAGATCCGCTGCCGCCAGGAAGAGTTGTTCAGGTTCACATCTCGCAATTCTCAGTGAACTCGTATTTGTCTTTGATATGAGCATCGTCGCCAAGGAGGTCTGCCAGGCATGAACTCCGCTCGTTCCGCACCTAAGGCGGTCCCGGTTGCAGGGGATTTCGGGAGAAGCCCAGACTCTGCCGACTACCCACTTTCCGGCCAATCGATCGTGTGCTTTGCGGGCGAGGACTGGTGGTACCACCATCCCCATTCCAAGAACCACATTCTTAAGCGGCTGGCCAACCATAATCGCGTGCTGTTCGTGAACTCCATCACCATGGGTCTGCCTTCGATCGGCAATCCGGATTTCTTTCAAAAAATTCGGCGCAAACTTCGCAGCTATCTGCGCTGGCTGCGCAAGGTGCCCGAAGGTCTGTGGGTGATGACGCCGATAAACGTGCCGCTGTACGGCTCACCGATAGTACGGATGCTGAATCGACTGCTGCTTGTGCTGCAGCTCCGATTGGTTATGTTCATTCTCAATCTGCATCATCCCATCGTGTGGGTCGCGATCCCCACGGCCGCCGACCTCGTGAGCTCGCTCGGCGCCAAGCTGCTGGTGTACCAGGTTTCGGACAAATACGATTTCAACGAAGACAGCGCGCTGTCGCGAGCCGTAATTCGCGACATGGATGCTCGCCTGAAGGAGCGCGCCGCGGTGGTCATGTATTCCGGGCGAAAGCTTTATGAGGAAGCCGAAGCCCGCCACCGGTATTTCCTCGAGCAAGCCGTGGACTACGAGAGGTTTGCCAACTTGCCCCCCGAGACGCCTGCAGATATCGCGGCAATTCCTCGGCCAGTGCTCGGATACGTAGGCGCCGTCGACTGGTACACCATGGACGTACCGTTAATCCAGCACGTGGCCAAGGTGCGGCCCGATTGGCACTGGGTTTTCATCGGCTCGAAATCGAATGTAGTGCAACTGTCTGCGCCCAACATCCATTTTCTTGGCCCCAAGCCTTATGCCGACCTCTCCCGCTTTTACAATCATATCGATGTGTGCGTACTACCTTGGGACCAGAAAAACGTATTTACCAACTACGGAAGCGCGATTAAGGTCCGCGAATACCTCGCAACCGGTAAGCCTGTAGTGATTTCTCCTCTGTACGAGTACCTGCACACGCCGGGCGTGAGAATCTACCGGTCGATCGACGAATTCATCCTATTGGTTGCTGAGGCGCTGGCCTGCGACACGCCGCACGATCGCCAATCGCGGCAGGACGCTGTTCGCGACTGCACGTGGGACGTCCGCGCCAGAGAAGTCGCCAGCCTCTTTCGTCAACTGCTCGATGGCCAGGACGTTGGCAAAGCAACGTTACAGTCCATTGGGCAGAAACAGAGTCAAAGGGCGCTTGAGTGAGTTGCACACCCGTCTCGTGACCTTGAGACCGTAGCTATTTCTACAAAAGTGTTGCCAAGTTCCCCCTACTAGGAGCCTTGAGCGATGTCCAGTATCTACCATGCTGTTGAGGAGGACCACTAATGTGCGGCATTGTCGGAGTACTCTCTTTTACTAACAGTGCTTTCCGGGTCTCGGAGCCCTATCTTACGCGCATGCGGGATGTGATGTCACACCGCGGACCA
>Ga0137397_10001352_pt1 | contig 17126 bp, 15 predicted proteins | sample czorhiz116metaG_FD_106658 | JGI IMG/M metagenome (GOLD analysis project Ga0137397, IMG submission 106658) | Vadose zone soil microbial communities from Angelo Coast Range Reserve, California, USA - czorhiz1.16 metaG | ecosystem: Environmental > Terrestrial > Soil > Vadose zone | place: USA... | reverse complement strand
CGTCGCACTTGTCGAACGAACCGACATTGCGCGGGTTTTCGTAATGGTCCAGTACCTTGTCGCTGTATGCCATGTTTCGACTCCTAGTGTGCGGCCCACTGCACGGAATTCAAATCTACGCCCTCTTTATACATTTCCCACAGGGGCGAAAGCTCGCGCAGCTTGCCGATCTTGGCGCGCAGGAGCTTGACTGCGTAGTCGATCTCTTCCTCGGTCGTGAAACGGCCGATCGTAAAGCGGATCGAGCTGTGCGCGAGCTCGTCCGAGCGCCCGAGCGCCCGCAGCACGTACGAAGGCTCCAGGCTCGCCGAAGTGCAGGCCGAGCCCGAGGACACCGCGATGTCCTTGATCGCCATGATCAGCGATTCGCCCTCGACGAAATTGAAGCTGATGTTGAGGTTTCCCGGGATCCGCCGCTGCATGTCGCCGTTGACGTATACCTCTTCCATGTCCTTGAAGCCGTCCAACAGCTTGTCGCGTAGGGAGCGGATGCGCTCGCCCTCGGTGGCCATCTCGAGCTTCGCCAGGCGGAACGCCTCGCCCATGCCGACGATCTGGTGCGTGGCGAGCGTTCCCGAGCGGAACCCGCGCTCGTGGCCGCCGCCGTGGATCTGCGGCTCGATGCGCACGCGCGGTTTCCTGCGGACGTACTGCGCGCCGATGCCCTTGGGCCCGTAGACCTTGTGCGCGGTCACGGTCAGGAGATCGACCTTGAGCTTCGCGAGGTCGATCTCGATCTTGCCCGCCGCCTGCACCGCGTCGCAGTGGAAGATGATGCCCTTGCCGCGGCAGATCTCGCCGATCTCGGCGACCGGCTGGATCACGCCGATTTCGTTGTTCACCATCATCACCGAGACGAGAATCGTATCGGGGCGGATCGCCGCCTTGAATTTCTCCAGGTCTAGCAGGCCGTTCTGCTCCGGATCCAGGTAGGTCGCCTCGAAGCCTTGGCGCTCGAGCTCGCGCACGGTGTCGAGCACCGCCTTGTGCTCGGTTTTCATCGTGATGATGTGCTTGCCCTTGCTCTTGTAGAAGTTCGCCGCGCCCTTGATCGCGAGGTTGTCGCCCTCGGTCGCGCCGGAGGTCCAGATGATCTCCTTCGGGTCGGCGTTCAGGAGCGCCGCCACGTGCTCGCGCGCTTCGTCGACCGCGCGCTCCGCGTCCCAGCCGAAGGCGTGCGAGCGGCTCGCCGGGTTGCCGAAGTGCTCGGTGAGATACGGGATCATCTTCTGCGCGACGCGGGGGTCGACCGGCGTCGTCGCCGAATAATCGAGGTAGATCGGAAACTTCATTGCTCTCTCGCGGTTCCGTCAGGCGACCGCGGCTTCCTTGCCGCGCTTGTCCTGGAGCACCGTCACGCCCTCCTTGCGCGCCGCCTGCTGCGCGACCAGGTCGGAAAGCTTCACCGAATCCAGGTACTCGTACATCTTGTCGTTGAGCGTGGACCACAGGTCGTGGGTCATACAGCGCTGCTCGTCCTTGCAGTTTTCCTTGCCGCCGCACTGCGTCGCGTCGAGCGGCTCGTCGACCGCCGTGATGATGTCGGCGACCGACACCTTCGCAAGGTCGCGCGCTAGCGTGTAGCCGCCGCCCGGGCCGCGCACGCTGTCGACCAGCGTGTGGCGCCGCAGCTTGCCGAACAGCTGCTCCAGATACGAAAGCGAAATGCTCTGCCGCTCGCTGATGCCGGCGAGCGTGACCGGACGCTTGCCGCCGTGCATGGCGAGATCGAGCATCGCAGTCACCGCAAACCTTCCCTTGGTGGTCAGTCTCATGGCGCGCTCCCGGCGTCTAAACTGAGGTCTAATACCTGAGAAAACTGCTCAACTATACTTAATCCGACAAATTCAATCAACTATTATTTCCCCGCGGCCTTGCGATCGCCCCAGCGGGTCGCCGATAAGGCGCTTTCCTTCTCCGCCTTCAGGGACTCTATTTCTTTGAGAATCAATTCGATACGCTTATCCATGTCGACGCTGTGATCGAGCAGCCCCTGTACCGCCTTGGCGAACGGATCGTCCTCCGCCTTGGACGTGACGGCATACGCGGAGAACCCCAGCTTCGCCGCCTTTTCCTCGCGCGTCTTGTCCTGCTCGTCGAGGATGATCCGCGCCGGAATCCCGACCGCGGTCGCCCCCGGAGGAACGTCCTTCACCACCACTGCGTTGGAGCCGATTCGCGCGCCGTCGCCCACGACGATGGGCCCGAGCACCTTGGCCCCGGCACCGATGACGACACCCTTTCCGAGCGTGGGATGGCGCTTCCCCTTGTTCCATGTGGTCCCACCGAGCGTCACGCCGTGATACAGGGTGCAGTCGTCACCGAGCTCGGCGGTCTCGCCGATCACCACGCCCATGCCGTGGTCGATGAAGGCGCGCCGGCCGATTTTCGCGCCCGGATGGATTTCGATCCCGGTGAGAAACCGCGAGCAATGCGACGCAAACCGCGCGAACCAGCGCAGCTTCATACGCCACAGGCGGTGCGCCAGCCGGTGGATCAGCAGCGCGTGGAACCCGGGATAGCAGGTGATGACCTCCCACGTCGTGCGCGCCGCGGGATCGCGGTCGAACACGCAGGCTATGTCTTCGCGGATTCGGGCAAGCATCGGTTTTCCACCAGTCGGGAGGGTATTATCGGAAACCATAGTGAAATGGTCAACTATTTACCCTTGGGGCGGTCCCACGCGGCCAGCATGCCCCGCAGAACGCTGACCTCGACTTTCTCCAGTCTCGCCCTCGCAATCAGCCGGCGCAGGCGCTCCATCAGCTTGCGCGGGTCGCGCGGATGCAGGAAACCGCTTGCATAAAGGCTCTTCTCCCAGTGCGCGTAGAGCTGCTCCATGTCTTCGTGAGGCGCAGGGTCGGACTTCGGCAAAACCGCGGCCGGCTCGAGCGCGGCCATGCGCGCCTCGTACGCCATCACCTGCACCGCCTGGGCGAGGTTCAGGGACGCGTACGCCTCGCTCGCCGGAATGCGCGCGAGGCGGCTGCAGCGCATGATTTCCCGGTTCGTGAGCCCCACGGTCTCGTTGCCGAAGACGATCGCCGCCTCGTCCCGCCGCGCGGCCGCGACGAGCTCGCGCGCGGCGGTGCGCGCGTCGATCGACGAATGCGACAGCTCGCGCGGGCGCGCGCTCAAGGCCACCGAGAGCGTCGTCCCGTCAAGCGCCTCGTCGAGGTCCGCGCACGCGCGCGCCGATTCGAGGATGTCGAGCGCGCCGCGCGCCATCGCGCGCGCGTCCGGATCCGGGAAACGTTTCGGGCGCACCAGGCACAGCTGCGAGAGGCCCATCGTCTTCATCGCGCGCGCCGCCGCGCCGATGTTGCCCGGATGCGAGGGCCGGCAAAGCACGACGCGGATTCGGGGCAGCGGGCCATTCGCTTTCATACTAGAATCCGACCCTCGGCCGTACCGCCTGCGTTCTTTTTGAATTTCCCGGACGAATCATGCACCCGATGCTCGGAATCGCGGTCCGCGCCGCGCGGCGAGCCGGCGCGATCATCAACCGCGCCGCACGCGACGTCGAAGGCCTTTCCGTGACGCGCAAGCGGCACAATGATTTCGTCACCGAGGTGGACAAGGCCGCCGAGCAGGCGATCATCGAGATATTGCACCGCGCCTACCCGGAGCACGCGATTCTAGCAGAGGAGTCCGGCGCCAAAGCGGGTGCGGCCGGCGAGTCCGAGTACACCTGGATCATCGATCCGCTCGACGGAACGACCAATTTCATCCACGGGTTTCCGCAGTACGCGGTGTCTATCGGCCTCAGGCACAAGGGCGTGCTCGCCCACGGCGTGGTCTACGATCCGGCGAAGAACGAGCTGTTCACCGCGACGCGCGGCCGCGGCGCGTTCCTCAACGAGCGGCGCATGCGCGTCTCCAAGCGCGTCCAGCTCGGCGATGCCCTGATCGGCACCGGCTTCCCGTTTCGCGACTTCGAAGGCCTCGACGAATACCTCGCGATGTTCCGTGAGCTCACCGCGCGCACCGCGGGCATCCGGCGCGCGGGCGCCGCAGCGCTCGACATCGCCTACGTCGCCGCGGGACGGCTCGACGGTTTCTGGGAGATGGGCCTGTCGCCCTGGGACATGGCGGCCGGGGCTCTGCTCGTCCAGGAGGCGGGCGGCCTCGTGGGCGACTTCAGGGGAGACGCGGGCTTTCTCGACTCCGGCCGGATGATTTGCGGCGGCCCGAAGATCTTCGCCCAGCTCGTCCATGTCCTCGGTCCGCTTGCGTTGAAATAGCCGCCGCTCGACGATGCGCCTGCTTCGCGCTCTGCTCGCGGCATCGCTTCTGTGGTTTTCGCCCGCGCACGCAGGCGAATTGCGCATCGGCCTCGCGGCCGACGTGACATCGATGGATCCGCATTTCCTCAACCTGCAGCCGAACATCAACATCGGCTGGCACGTGTTCGACGCGCTCACGCACGTCGATGAAAATGCTCGCCTCATTCCGGGACTCGCCGTCTCCTGGCGTGCTATCGACCCGACCACCTGGGAGTTCAAGCTGCGCCGCGGCGTTCGCTTCCACGACGGCAGCGAGCTCACCGCGGAGGACGTGGTGTTCTCGATCGAGCGCACGCTCCAGGTCCCCAACGGCCAGTTCCGCCCCTTCACGCAGCGCATCGTCGCCAAGGAAATTCCGGATCCGTACACGCTCAGGCTGAAGACCGCCGCGCCCTACGCTATGGTCCCGTACGACCTCGACTCGGTGTTCGTCGTCTCGAAGAAGGCCGCCGCGGGCGCGCGTCCCGAGGACTTCGATTCCGGCAAGGCGATGATCGGCAGCGGGCCGTTCCGCTTCGTGCGCTTCGCCCGCGGCGATCGCGTCGAGCTCGCGCGCAACGACCGCTACTGGGCGGGAGCTACGATCTGGGACAAGGTCACGTTCCGCATCGTGCCCACCGATCCGGCGCGAGTCGCGGGCCTGCTCTCGGGAGAGCTGGATCTGATCGAGCAGGTGCCGACCGCGGACCTGCCGCGCATCCGGCGCGACGCGAAGCTCGCGACCGCGGGGAGAGTCTCCTGGCGCACGATCTTCTTCCATCTCGACCAGCGCGAGCACGTGACCGGCCTCACCGACAAGGCGGGCAGACCGCTCGCGCGCAACCCTTTCCGGGACATCCGCGTGCGCCGGGCACTGTCCAAGGCGATCGACCGCCGTGCGATCGCCGAGCACTTGATGGACGGCGCGGCGCTGCCTGCCTCGAACCTGGTCTCTCCGCCGGTGTTCGGCTACGCGCCGGATCTCGAACCCGAGACCTACGACCCGGAGGGTGCAAAGCGGCTCCTCGCCGAAGCCGGGTATCCGGACGGATTCGCCATGACGCTCGCGGCTCCCAACAACCGCTACGTGAACGATGATCAGATCGCCCAGGCGGTAGCGCAGATGCTCGCGCGCGCGGGCATCCGCGCCCGCGTCGAGGTCTACCCGATCAACGCCTATCTCCCGAAAGCCGTCAAGCATGAATTCGCTTTCGCCATGCTCGGGTGGGGCTCCTTCTCCGCCGATCTCGCGCTCCGCGCCCTGGTCGCGACCGCGGACTCCAAGCGGGGATTCGGAGCGTTCAACTGGTCGGGCTACACCAACCCCAGGATCGACGAGCTGCTGGAAAAAGGTTTCGCGAGCGTCGACGACAAACGCCGCGAGGAGCTCGCGCGCGAAGCGATGCGGCTCGCCATGCGCGACTGCGCTGTGATTCCCTTGCACCATCAGATTGCGAACTGGGCGCTCAAGCGCGGCCTGAGTTACGCGGGGCGCACGGACGAATTCACGCTAGCTCACCAGATCCGGGAAGACAGGTGACGCCGGAGAGGACCGTCCGATGCTGATGCGCCTGCTGCGCGGACGTTTCGCCCGGCGCAAGCCGGAGCCGCTCGCGAAGGCCCGGCGCTTGTTTGATCAGGGCGCCCTGGAAGAAGCGGAGCGCGCGTGCATCGTCTGCGAAAAATCGCCTTCGGACCTCGCCGACGCGCGCTACCTGCGCGCACTGATCGCGCTCGCGCAGCAACGGCATGAAGACGCGGTGCGACACCTGGAAGCGGCGGTCGCGGCACGCGATTCGGATGCGATGTTTCACTCCAAGCTGGGTGAAGCGCTCCGCGACTTGGGCAGGCACGAGCGCGCCGCCTTTCACTTTGCGCGCACGCTGGAGCGCCTTGCGCCGGCCGACCCGTCGCGTCCGCGCACCATGCTGCGCCTGGCCGCGGCATTCCTAGATTGCAACCAGCCGCAGGAGGCCGAGCGCTGGTATCGGCAAATCCTCGAGATCGAGCCCGGACACCCCGACGCCCTCCTCTGCCTCGCCGTGATGCGCGAGGACGCGGACGTCGAGGAGGCGCGCGGCCTGATGGGCAGGTACATCGCCTCCCATCCTGGCGCAGCCGGCCGGCTGCGCCAGGCATTCATGCTTCCGGCGATCGTCCAGTCGCTGGAGGAGATCGATTCGCTCAGGGCACGGCTCGAACAGGACCTGGCCGATCTGCTCGAGGAGCAGCCCACCGCGATCGAGCATCCGGAATTCGAAGTGGGCTCAACGCCGTTCCATCTCGCGTATCACGGCCGCAACAACACCGCGATGCTGCGCAGGATCGCGCAAGCCTGCCGCTCGGTGTACCCGGCCAGGATCGAATGCGCCTCGCGATCCCCGGGCAAGCGGTTGCGCATCGGTTTCGTTTCGACCTTTTTCCATGCGCACTCGGTCGGCCGGACGACCTTCGGCTTCATCCGCGATCTGCCGCGCAATCGATTCGAGGTATGCGTGTTCGCCATCGCGCCGCAGGCGGACGAGCTGGCTGAAACGATACGCGCTAGCGCCGACCGCTACGTTGCGCTGCCCCGCGATCTCGACCGGGTTCGCGGCGCGATCGAATCCGCCGCCCTCGACATCGTGTTCTTCGCCGATATCGGCATGGAGCCGCTCACTTATTTTCTCGCCTTCTGGCGGCTCGCCCCGATCCAGATGGTCACCTGGGGACACTCCGTCACAAGCGGCGTCGACACGATCGACTACTACGTGTCGGCCGACGCGATCGAAGCATCGGGAAGCGAGCAGTACTACACGGAGAAGCTGGTGCGCCTTCCCGGCTACTTCATGCCGCGCTATCGGCGACCCGCGCTCGACGGCCCGCGCAGGCCGCGCGCGCAGCTCGGCTTGCCCGACGACAAGCACCTCTACTATTGCCCGCAGAATCTCTTCAAATTCCATCCCGATTTCGACTCGGCGATGAGGAGGATCCTCGAGGGCGACCCGCACGCCGAGCTGGTGCTGCTGGAGTTTCTCCGGGGAGGCGTGAAGGAGCAGCTCATCCGGCGCCTGAAAGAATCCCTCGGCCCGCTCGCGTCGAGGATACGCTTCATTCCACGCTCGGCGCATCGCGATTTCCTCCAGTACATCGCCGCCGCCGACGTGATCCTCGACCCGTTTCATTTCGGCGGATGCAATTCGAGCTGCGATGCGCTGTCTCTCGGCGTTCCGGTGGTGACCCTGCCCGGCTCGCAGCTCCCTGGGAGATTCACCCTGGGCCTGTATAAGGAAATCGGCCTCGACGATTGCATCGCCGATTCGGCCGACGAGTACGTGGAAATCGCGCTGCGGCTCGGCGGCGATGGAGAATATCGACGCTCCGTGTCGCAGCAGATCTCGGCCCGCTGCGCGCGCCTGTTCGACCGGCCGGACGCGGCCCTCGCCCTGGGCGAGGAGCTGGTTCGCATCGTCGAGCGCGCCCGCTAAAGTCTCGCGATCCGATGCTCGCTTTCTGCATCCGCCGCCTCGCGCAAAGCGCCGGAGTCTTGTTCTTCATGTCCCTGCTGGTGTTTGCCGGGGTGTACGCGGTCGGCAACCCGATGGACATTCTCGTCAGCCCGCAAGCCGATCAGGCCGAGATCGCCCGAGCGAGCGCCGCGCTCGGCCTCGATCGGCCGCTCGCCGAGCAGTATTTCCTCTTCCTGAAGGACGCGGCGGCCGGAGACCTCGGCAAGTCCTTCGCCTATAGCGTGCCGGCGCTCGGCCTCATCCTCGAGCGCATGCCGGCGACCATCGAGCTCGCGGCCGCGGCGATGCTGATTGCGCTGCTGCTGGGTATTCCCTTGGGGCTGTGGGCCGGTGTCGCGCCGCGCCCGGGCTTGGGGAAAGCGATCACCTTCGGGTCGATTCTCGGATTCTCGCTGCCGACTTTCTGGGTCGGGCTGATGCTCATCATGGTGTTTTCGGTGTGGCTCGGCTGGCTCCCTGCCTCGGGACGCGGACCCACGGCCGGCATCGCCGGCATTCAAGTGAGCTTCCTCACCGTGGAGGGCGCGCGCCATCTCCTCCTGCCTGCGGCGAACCTCGCGCTTTTCAATCTCTCGCTCCTCGCGCGCCTCGTGCGCTCGGGCGCGCGCGACGCGATGCAGCAGGACTACGTGCGCTTCGCCCGCGCCAAGGGCCTGTCCGAAGGCCGCGTCGTCGCTACCCACGTGCTGAGGAACGTGCTCGTGCCCGTCGTCACCGTGGCCGGCGTCCAGTTCGGATCGGTGGTCGCGTTCGCCGTCGTCACCGAAACCATTTTCGCCTGGCCGGGCATGGGCAAGCTCCTCGTCGATTCGATCAACGTGCTCGACCGTCCGGTGATCGTCGGGTACCTGTGCATCGTCGTGATCCTGTTCGTCGTGATCAACCTCGCGGTCGACCTGATCACCTCATCGCTCGATCCGCGGGTCCGCCTGGGAGCGGACGCGTGACGCCGGCGCGGCAGGCCGCCGCGGATTTCGCCGCGAGCCGCGCCGCGCTCGGCGCGCTGGCGCTGCTCGCGATACTGGTGCTCGCCGCCGCCTTCGCGCCCTGGATCTCGCCGCAGGATCCTTACGATCTGAGCCAGCTCGAGCTCGTCGATTCGCGCCTGCCGCCGCTCGCGCACTCCGCCGCCGGCGCCGTCCGCTGGCTGGGCACCGACGACCAGGGGCGCGACATGCTCTCGGCGATCCTCTACGGCTTGCGCACCAGCCTCGTCGTGGGACTGGCGAGCACCGCGCTCGGGTTCGCGATCGGCGTGAGCCTCGGCCTGGCGGCGGCGTGGTTCGGCGGCTGGTTCGATGCGCTCGTGATGCGCCTGGCCGATCTGCAGCTCTCCTTTCCCTCGATCCTGATCGCACTGGTGCTCCTCGCCGTCTTCGGACAAGGCCTGGAGAAGATCATCCTCGCGCTCGTGGCGGTGCAGTGGGCGTACTACGCGCGCGCCGCCCACGCCTCCGCGCTGGTCGAGCGCCGCAAGGAATACATCGAGGCCGCCGTCGCGCTCGCTCTTTCCCATGCGCGCATCCTGTTCCGGCACCTGCTGCCCAACTGCCTGCCACCGCTCCTCGTGCTCGCGGCGGTCCAGGTCGCCGCGGCGATCACGCTCGAAGCCACGCTGTCTTTTCTGGGCCTGGGCCTGCCGATCACGCAGCCCTCGCTCGGCCTCCTGATCGCGAACGGCTTCAACTACCTCCTCTCGGGCCGCTACTGGATCAGCTTCTTCCCGGGGATCGCGCTGCTTCTGGCCGTCGTCGGCATCAATCTGGTCGCCGACCGCCTGAGCGACGTCCTCGACCCGCACCGGCGGCGGCGATGAGACTTATACTTTCCCTTGAACCCTTCGGAGGAGGAGGAGTCATGAACGCATTAAAAACAATCGCGGCAGGGGCGGTGCTTCTCGCGGCGGGCGGCACGGCGCTCGCTCAGGGGCACATGCCGCTGGAGGTGATCGCCTTTCCCGGCGGCGGCAACTGGCCGGTGTGGGCGGCCGAGGACGAGGGCCTGTTCGCCAAGAACGGCATCGCGGTGAAGCTCTCCTTCACGCCCAACTCGGTCGAGCAGATCCGCAACCTGATGTCCGGCAAATACGATTTCGGCACCACCGCCTACGACAATGTCGTCGCCTATCAGGAGGGACAGGGCGAGACCGAGCTCCCGGCGCAGCCCGATCTTTTCGCCTTCATGGGCGGCTACTCGGGTTCGCTGCGCTTCGTCACCCAGCCCGACATCAAGACCTACGCGGCGCTCAAGGGCAAGACGGTCGGCGTGGACGCCGCGACCACAGGCTTCGCCTTCATCCTCTACAAGCTCGCGGCGATGAACGGGCTTTCGATGTCCGACTACAAGATCGAGAAGCTGGGCGGCACGCCCTCGCGCGTCCAGGCGCTCATGGAAGGCAAGATCGCGGGCACCATGATCAGCTCGCCCTCGGAGCTCCTTCCCGAGTCGAAGGGCTTCACGCGGCTGGGCGACACCACCGCGACCTTCGGGCCGTATCAGGCCTCCGTCGGCATCGCGCGCCGGGCGTGGGCGGCGAAGCACGGCGACGAGCTGGTCGCGTTCATCCGCGCCTACGCGGCGGCGATGGACTGGCTGCAGGACCCGGCCAACAAGGACGCGGCGGTGGCGATCTACGTCAAGCGCATCCCGAGCGCACCGCGGCCGGCGGCGCAGAAGGCCTATGAAACGATGTTCTCGGCGAACGAAGGCTTCCAGAAAAAAGCGAAGATCGACTTGGAGGGTTGCCGCACCGTGCTCAAGCTGCGCAGCGAGTTCGCCAAGCCGGAGAAAAGCCTTGCCGATCCCCTGAAGTACATCGACGAGAGCTACTACGCGCGAGCGATGCGCTAGGCCGCTCTACTCGTACAGCCCGGCGTGCGCCTTGCCGCGGAACACGCGATAGGCGAACGCCGTGTAGGCCACCAGGAACGGAAACACGATCGCGACGCCGGCGAGCATGAACTTGAGCGCGGAGGGATGCGCCGCTGCCTCCCAGATGGTCATGCGGTCGATCACCACGAAGGGGAACAGGCTGTAGGCGAGCCCGGCGAAAGCGAGCGCGAAAATCGCCACCGCAGCTGCGAACGGTATCCAGTCGGCCTGGGGCTCGCCGCGCTTCAGGCGCCCGGTGCTCGCCCACACCAGCCATCCGGCGGCGAGCGTCGCGATCGGAAGCAGCATCAGCGCCAGGGTCCGGGGGTCGTACGGAAAATGCGCGAACCACTTCACCTGCACCGACTGGCTCGCGATCGGCGTGGCGACACTCACCAGAGCGACGGCGAGCGCGACCCAGGCCAGGCCCCAGCGCGCCCAGCCCAGCGCCTTGCCCTGAAGCACGCCCTGCGTCTTCAGGATGAGCCAGGTCGCGCCGAGCAGCACATAGCCGCCGCACAGGCTCGCGCCGACCAGCAGCGCGAACAGGGTGTAGCCGAACCCGGAGTGGAAGCCGGTGATATAGCGGCCGAGCATGAATCCTTGCGCGAACGAGGCGAGGAACGATCCGAACCAGAAGAGCCAATTCCACAACTCGCGGTGCCAGCCCTCGGCTTTCATGCGGAATTCGAACGCGACGCCGCGCAGCATCAAGCCGATCAACATCCATGCGACAGGGAGATAGAGCGCGCCCAGCACGATGCCGTGCGCCACGGGAAAAGCGACCAGCAACAGGCCTACGCCGAGCACGAGCCAAGTCTCGTTCGCGTCCCAGAACGGCCCGATCGAGGCGACCATCAGCTCCTGCTCGCGCGCGTCCGCTGCGGGCATGAGCATGCCCACGCCCAGGTCGTAGCCGTCGAGCACCACGTACATCAGCATCGCCAGCCCCATCAGGGCGGCGAAGACAAGCGGCAGGTCGAGGTTCATGCCTGAGCGCCCTTTCCCGCGAGGTGGGTGAGCACCACCAGATAGGCGAGAAGCATCGCTGCATACGTAATGACGTAGCCGGTGAGGCTCGCGCCGAGCTGCGCGCCCGAGGCCCCGCCCGTCGCATCGGCGGTCTTCAGGATGCCGGTGACGAGCCAGGGCTGCCGGCCGATCTCGGTCACCAGCCATCCGCACAGCGTCGCGAGCCAGCCAGAGAAGGTGAAGCCCGCGAGCGTCCACAGCATCCAGCGTGGCGGCATCCCGCCGCGCATCGCCCAGACTCCGCTCCAGGCGACGACGAGCATCAGCACGCCGATCCCCACCATCGCGCGGAAGGCGAAGAACACCGGCGCCACCGGGGCGGTATCCGGTGCGAAGGCGTCCAGGCCTTTCAGCTCGGCGTCGGCGTCGTGCCTGAGCAGCAGGCTCGCGCCTTTGGGGATCTCAATCGCGAAATCGTTGCGGCGCTGGTCTTCGTCCGGAATCGCAAGCAGCACGAGGGGCACGCTCCTCTCCGTCTTCCAGATCGCCTCGATCGCCGCGATCTTCGCCGGCTGGTGCTCGAGCGTATTCAGTCCGTGCTGGTCGCCGACGAAGGCCTGGATCGGCGCGAGCACGGCGGCGACCAGAAGCCCGGTGCGCAGCGTCGCACGCGCCGATTTGTCCTCGGGAGCTCGCAACAACCGCCACGCCGACAGACCCGCCACCACGAAGGACGCGGTCAGCCCCGAGGCGAGCAGCATATGGCTGAAGCGGAACGGAAACGACGGATTGAAGAGAACCTTCCACCAGTCGCCGGCGATGATCTGTCCGCCCTGCGTCACCTGCCCCGTGGGGGTCTGCATCCAGGAATTGAGCGCGAGGATCCAGAACGCCGATAGCGTGGTGCCGATCGCGACCATGGCGGAAGCGAAAATATGTACCCATCCCGGCACGCGGTTCATGCCGAAGAGCATCACCCCGAGGAAGGTCGCCTCGAGGAAGAACGCGGTCAGCACCTCATAGGCGAGCAGCGGCCCGGCGATATTGCCCACCTTCTGCATGTACCCGGGCCAATTGGTGCCGAACTGGAACGACATGGTGATGCCGCTCACCACCCCCATCGCGAAAGACAGCGCGAACACCTTGGTCCACAGCTTGTAGGTGGCGAGCCAGGCGGGATCGCCCGAGCGGGCGTAACGAACGCGGAAGTAAAGGAGAAACCAGCCGAGCGCGATAGTGAGCGTCGGGAACAGGATGTGGAACCCGATGTTCAGGCCGAACTGGGCCCGGGAGAGGAGGAGGACCTCTGTACCGTCCATGGGTGCACTATCATACGGAACTGTCCAAGGAGCCGCTCGAATGACCTACTCCACACGGCCAATCCCCTGCGTCAGCGCCGCGTTCCTCTCGATAGCCCTCTGTACGGGAAGCGCTTTTCCCAACCAACATCCGCACCCTCACAAGGGCAGCCTCGGGTACCTCGACAGGAACAGCTACGCCAAAGGCATGCGAGTGCTCGGGGTATTCCAGCTGGGCGAGGAACGCGGCCACAAGCTGCAGATGATGGTGGTCGGCTCGCGCCGCTTCATCCTGCAAAACGGCGACGTGATCGACGTCAGCGACCCGCGTGCCCCGAAGCTCGTGAAGCACGGCGCGTTCCGCGGTTCGCAGCTGCAAGTGGCGTTCAACAGGAAACTCGGTAAGTGGATCCTCATCACCGGCGCATCCTCACCCATTACCTCGAGCACGCCCACCGCACCCAACGGCAAGTACGACGATCCGAGTCTGATCGAGAAAACCAAGCAAGGCCCCGGCCTGCGCGGCATTCGCATCTGGGACGCGACGGACCCGGTAAACATCGTCCTGCTATCCGAATTCTCGACGGACGGCGGCGATCCCAAGCGCAAGGTCCAGGCCGGCTCGGGAACGCACCGCAACTACTACGACGGCGGCGACTACGCCTATCTCGACACCGCGCCGGACGACACCTTCATCAACATGGAAAGCCCGATCCGCTGGCACACCAACGGCATCATGGTGGTGGACGTGTCCGACCCGGCGAATCCCAAGCAGGCTGCAATGTGGTGGGTGCCGGGTCAGCGCGTCGGCGAGGAGGTGCAGTACAGGGGCTGGCGCGAATACGGCGACAAAGTGTCGTTCACAGGCCTTCACGGAGGAATGTATGTGCCGAGGAAGGTCGAGGACGGCGGCAAGCTCGGCTACAGCGCCTACGGATCCTTCGGCATGCTGATCCACGACCTCTCGGACATCCGCAACCCGAAGCTAGTGGGCCGCTTCACCCCCGACTACAAGTACAGGCGCGGCACCGCGATCGCCTTCCACACCATCGACGTCGCGCGCCTTGACCGCGGCTTCGTGATCACCAATCCGGAAACCCTGAGTCCGGATTGCAACGAGACCTACGTCCCCTCGTGGGTAGTCGAGGTCCGCGATCCGGCCGCGCCCAGGGCGATTGCGCAACTGCCGGTGCCGACGCCTCCGCGCGAAGCGCCGTACAAGACCTTCTGCGAGAAGCGTGGGCGCTTCGGTCCTCACAATCCACCTCACATCAAGGCGCCGGGAAAACCCGATCCCAATTTCACCTGCTACGCGCATTTCAACGCGGGGGTGCAATGCTACGACATCCGCGACCCGGCCAAACCTCGGATCGTCGCCTATTTCATCCCGCCGCAAGGCGGCGAGCTCGACAAATGGAACAGCTTCAATCGCACCGTGGACAATGTGTTCATCGAGTGGGACCGCAGGATCATCTGGATCGCCGCCGACACTGGCCTGTATGCCCTCGAGGCTCCCGCACTCGGGAAACCGATCACGGAACCCATGCCGGTAAAGGAATGGGCTCTGCCCGGACTCAACGCCGGGCATCCCTAACCCGCGCAGGGTCGGGCACGCGGCAGACCCTGTCGAGCACCCGGGGAGAATTTCCCCGGAGTGCTCGCGGGACCTGCGGGCGGCTACGAAGTCAATCGTCTCCGAGCTGGTGCTCCATCTCGATTTCCATCTCGTTCTCGAACTCGATCGAGGTCGCCTGGACGGAAGTCCCGTCCGCGCTGAGCGTGCCCTTCACTTCCACGTCCTTGCCGTTGGCCAAGTCGGCCTCGACGCCGTCCTTGAACACGGTCGTGGCGCTGTCGTAATGCACGCTGACGCCGCGCACCACGAAGGTCTTGGCCGTCGTGTCGAGATTCGAGATCGGACCGTGCAGCTCGTTGCGGTTGCGGTCGTCGTTCATGTGCATGTCCTCGAGCTCGACCTTGGTCGCGACCAGCACGCCGTTCACGATCGCGCCCTCGATCTCGACGCTGGCGCCGAGCACCACGCCGGCGGTACCGTCGGGGAACGCGGCCTTGCTGGCGTCTACCGGCAGACCGTTGACGCTGAAGCTCGCAGTCGACGTGAAGTCGGTGATGGTGCCGTCCACCTCGGCTTCGTCGCGGTCTTCCATCTTCTGCTGGTCAGCGCGGATCGAGATCGCGACCCACTGGCCGCTTGCGTTCTTCGCCGTCTGCAGCTGCACGCGCACCTTCAGGCCGTTGGCGAAATTGGCCGGCAGCGCGGCGGCCGCAACGCCGGAGAAGTCGATCAGCGCGCCGCCGATCATGAACGTCTTCGCGGTGGTGTCCAGACCGGCGACGATGCCGCGCAGCTTGAACACGGTCGCCGCGGGCTTGGGCTCGATGCGCTTGGCGAGGTAGTGGCCGGTCGCGGTGTCGAGCAGCGCGTGGACCTCGAGCACGTCGCCGATGTTGATCGAGGCGAATCCGCTGGCGAGGCTGTCGTCGAACACGGTCGTGCCGCTGATTTCGACGATCTGGTCCAGGACGGTCAAGGTCTTCGGCGTCGTGCCGCCGCTGATCGCCGACACCGGGCCGACGATCGCCGCGCCGAAGCGCACCTGGCTCGCCATGGCCGAGTTCGAGCCGCGGTCGATCCCGGAACTGTCGACATCGACGTTTATGCCGAGCTTGAGATCGCCCTTGTCGTGCAGCTGGCCGTCGTCGTCGACCACCTGAGCCGAGCTGTCGTCGAAGCGGATCCCGTTGACGATGATCGAGCCGAAGCCGTTGATGGTGCCCTGCGTGAATGCCTGGTTCGGCATGTCGCCGCCGCCCCCACCGCCGCAGGCTACGGCCAGAAGCAGCGCAGCCGCCGCGGCGATCGAATTGCGAATCGCGGTACTGATGATCATGATGGTTGTCTCCTAGTCACGCGCCGGGGCGATCTGGGCCGCCGGCAACCGGTTGCAAATCACGAGAAGGAATCGGGTGATGCCTTTGATGCGATCAGACTAACAATGATGGTTGGGAAGATATTCCCAAATTGTTATCATTGTCCAGGCGAATTGCCCCCGCGTCGCCTGCGGGCGACAAATCGCGGACCGCTCGACGCAAAGGCGTCGCTAGGGAGCGACAGGTCGAGGCAAGACGGAAAGCGCGTCGAGCTTGTCGGGGTTGGCCACCGCGAACACCGAGTGAATGCGCTCGCCGTCCGTATCGATCAGGATGGCGACGATGAGACGCCGGCCCGCCCGGACAACGAGCGCCGGCGTGCCGTTGAGGTCGATCTCCTCCAGAGTGGCTTCGGCCGGCACGGTCCGCGTCACCGCGACAATGAAACGCGCCACCGCCATGCTCCCCACGACGGGTTTCTTGGTCGCGAGAGCCTTGCCTCCGCCGTCGCTGTGCAGCACCGCGTCGGCCGTGAGGAGCGAAACGAGCCTTGCTTGGTCACCGCCACGCGCCGCTTCGGTAAAGCTCCGTAGCAGCGCGCGGTGGCGCTCGCGATCGACGGCGAAGCGCGGCCGCTCCTCGAGCATGCGCGCGCGGGCGCGGCTGAAAATCTTGCGGCAGGCAACGGCGTCGCGCCCGACCACCGGCGCGATCTCCTTGAAGGTGAAATCGAACGCGTTGCGCAGCACGAACACCACGCGCTCCAGCGGGGACAGGCGCTCGAGCACGGCCACTAGCGCGAAGGACACGTCTTCGGCGCGCACCGCGGGCTCTCCCTCGGTGAGGAAAGGCTCGGGCAGCCACTCGCCCACATAGCTTTCGCGGCGCGCACGCTGATCGCGCAGTCGGTTGAAGCTCAGGCGCGCCGTGATGGTGGTCAGGTAGGCCTTGAGCGAGCGCACCGCCTCCTTCGGCTCGGCGTGGTGCAGGCGCACGAAGGCGTCCTGCACGATCTCTTCGGCGTCGGCCCGGTTGCCGGTAATCCTGTAGGCCAGCGCGACCATCGCCGGACGCAGCTCCGCAAAGGCGCTTTCGAGCGTCATGGAACTTGCCACCTCCCGACACAAGACACGCGAGCCCTTCTAAACGTGACAGCCGCCTTCCCGCTGTCACATCCGGTTCCGCTGAAGTGTCTTGTAAGGATGATCCTAACCCTCAACGAGGCTCTTGCATGATGGACATCAGCCCTGCCGATTCGCACCCGCGCCGCCGCATCCGGGTGCTCGATTCGGAAATCAGCTACGTCGATACGGGTCGCG
>Ga0137397_10001351_pt1 | contig 17127 bp, 21 predicted proteins | sample czorhiz116metaG_FD_106658 | JGI IMG/M metagenome (GOLD analysis project Ga0137397, IMG submission 106658) | Vadose zone soil microbial communities from Angelo Coast Range Reserve, California, USA - czorhiz1.16 metaG | ecosystem: Environmental > Terrestrial > Soil > Vadose zone | place: USA... | reverse complement strand
GGCATCGGGGCCGGCATCGGCTATCAGGGCTTCAGCCTCTACGTCGCCGAGCCCGCGATCGCTCGACTGACGGGCAGGCTCCCGGACGTCAGCCTCTTTGCCCCGCTGGCGGGCAACGTCCACGTTCTGCTCATCTCGCTCGCCGTCGCCTGGACGCTCGCTGCCGTCGGCGAAGAGTTCGTCTATCGCGGGTACCTGCTCACGCGGATCGCGCGCGTGCTGGGTAATACGCCCCGTACGTGGGTCGGGGCACTGGCGGTCACAGGCATTCTGTTCGGGGCAGGTCACGGATATCAGGGGGTGTCGGGCATGATCAGCGCAGGGCTGGGCGGTTTCGCGTTCGGCCTGCTGTACCTGGTCACGGGCCGCAACCTCTGGGTGTCCGTGATCGCTCACGGCACGACCGACACGGTCGGCTTTCTCCTACTCTATCTGGGGAAGTATCCGGGGTCATGACGCCAGGGCTCGTCACCGTCTTCCAAACCGCGAACCCGGTCGCCCTTGCGCTCGCGAAGGGGGCGCTCGGATCCAAGAGCATCCCGTTCGTAATCCAGGGCGAGGGCCTGCAGGACTTGATCGGGCTCGGGCGGTTCCCCGGCGGCTTCAATGTCGCGGCCGGGCCCGTGACGATTCACGTGGACATCCGCGACGCCGACTCTGCGAGGGAAGTGCTCGCGGATATCGAAAACCCTTGAAGCCTCAGATGCTCGACCCTCCCACTTGCGGTGGGACGTGCGGCGCGGTAATCATCGCAAGGTTGCACCGTCGCGTTGCAGGAGATCGGCTCATGCTTCGATGGCTCGCCGCGCTCACCACAGTCACGGCCGTTTCGAGTGGCTGTTACGTCCACCGCGCAATCGTCGACCCGTCTCCGGCGCCGAACACGTCGGTCACCATCACACTGACGAACGACGGCACCAGCGAGCTCTCCGGCGCGCTTGGTCCCGGCGCCCGGGCTGTCGATGGACGGGTCGTGCCGAGCGCTCCCGATACGATCGCTCTCGCGGTCCACCGCGTGAGGCGTGTGAGTGGACGCATCGAAGAGTGGAAGGGCGAGCACGTCGCGGTGCCCCGGCCCGCGGTGGCCGGCGTAGAAGCGCGCTTGCTGTCGGCTCAAGCCACGGCCGCCGTGCTGGGTGGGGCCGTTGCCGGGCTGGTGGTGATCGCTGCTGTCATCGGGCGTTTCCACCCCGCGCGGTGAAGCCCGGTGTGCCGCGTCGGAACTGACCCTCCGTCCTACCTGTAACCGTCACCGCGAGGGACAGCGCAACGGCAGAGCTATCGGTGACGTATATGTCATGTAGCGACCGGACGTGCCTGCCCCCGGTCAGCGACAGGCGGATCGCCGTCAGGATTCCCGACTTGGCCGCCTCGGCCCCTTGACGCCGTCCCGTCGCCCGGGCTTAGTATTCGATACTGGTTGCGAAGCGAGCCTCATGCTGCCTCTGCTTTTTGTCGCGCTCTTCCAGACCGTCGCCGACGGCCAGACGCCCTCGCGTGACGCGAGACCGGTACGCGTGTGGCTCGGCTCCAGCGGCGTCCTCACCCGCGGCACCCCCGTCCGCGTCTACGTTCAGGCGGCGCAAGACGGCAACCTGATCGTGCTGCACCGTCGCACCGACGGGCGCATCGACGTGCTGTTCCCGAGCAAGCCCACCGAAGACCCGTTCGTCCGCGCGGGCACCTACGAGATCCAGGCGACGCCGAGCCGCGTTGCCTTCGTGGTCGCGGAGCCCGACGGCTCGGGACTCGTGCTCGCCGCCCTGGCGCCCAGGGCCTACCGATTTGACGAGTTCGTGCGCGCCGCGGCGTGGGATCCCGACGCGCTCGCGCCGTCCTGGGACGGCTCGGACAGCGAGGGCGTCCTCTCGGACATCGTGCAGCGCATGCTCGGCGACGGCTATTTCAATTACGACATCGCGACGTACACGGTCGCGCCGCCCGTCTACGCGATGCAGCAGGACACGGCGGTCCAGTATCCGCTGTACCCGTCCTGCACCGACTGCACCTTCATCGGGTTCCAACAGAACGTGTTCGAGTCTCTGGCGCTGTGCGATCCGTTCTTCTCGCCGTGCATCGGCGACGGACGGTTCCACCACCGCGGACGGCCCCATGAAGCACCCGCCGCCGCGCCGACCAGCACGATCGCGCTCTCGATGCGGGGATCGTCCGCCACCGCCGTGATTCCCCCGGACGGCAGGGCCGGGGGCGGGAGTGGGTTCGTGCGCAAGGCGCCGACTTCCGGCAACCAGGCGATCGAACCCCGCGCGCGAGCGCCGCTCGTTGTTCCCCGCGAACGGGCGAGTCTCCCGCTGCGAGCGGTACCGCTCGGGCCCGGGCGGCCGGCGCTGGCGAGCGCCCCGGCACGACCGGCGGTCCCCACCCGGCGCCGCGTCGTGGGTGCGCCGGTCGAGCCCGCGCCCACTCGCGTAGTCAGCCTGACGCTCACACCCACACGTGTGCGGGAGGAGCCTGCCGAAGCGACCCAGAGCCGCGGTTCGCTCGTCCTCACTGGCCTGACGGTCTCACCACCCGTCCAGCCGGCACCGGCCTCACGCACGCTCGCGTCGCGGCGGGAAGCGCTCGACGCGCAGGCGACCGCACCCATGATGGTCCGAGAACGGGGACTGGCGGTGGCTGGCAGCGGATCGAGGGCAGGCGGGGAGGGGGCGGCGCCGGCGACGGGACGAACCCAGGGGATCGCGCTCCCACCCGCGATATTCCACGGGGCCCAAGCGCGTGTGCCCGCTACGCGTACCGGCGTTCGGCGACGCTGACGGACGAGTAGCTCTGCGGGCAACCGCCTAGCGGAGTCCGTGCCGACCGACTGGAACGCCATCTGCGCAGAGCTACTCGAGATGGCCCGCGCCGACCTCGCCCTGCGTGACGACCTGGCCCGCGACGGGTCGCTCTTCCAGGGTTACCATCCCCGCATGGAAGCTCTGCATCAACGACATGCCACCCGCCTGGTGGCGTTGATCGACGCCCATGGCTGGCCCGGTCGCTCGCGCGTCGGCGACGAGGGCGCGCGGGCGGCGTGGCTCATCCTACAGCACGCGATCGGGAACCCTCCACTCATGCGCCGCGGCCTGACGCTGCTCCAGGGCGGGGTGAGCGAGGGCGAGGTCTCGCCGCTCGAGGTCGCGATGCTCGAAGACCGCATCCGCACCTTCGAGGGCCGGCCACAGCGTTACGGCACCCAGTTCGATTGGGACGAGCACGGACACCTGAGTCCCTTGCCGCTCGAGGACCCGGAGGGTGTCGATGCGCGCCGGCGCACGATCGGCCTCGGGCCGCTGGCCCAGGATCTGCGCCGCCGGCGCGGGGCGATGGCACGCGGGCCGGAGCGCCCCCCGGCCGACTGGGCCGCGCGGCAGCGTGAGATGGAAAAATGGCTGCGGCAAGTCGGGTGGCGTTGAGGCAGGGGTTCGGCTGCGTGACCTACCGCAGCATCGGTGCCATCCGCAGGAACTCTTCGAGCCTGTCCGTCCCGATGGCGGACCGCAGGTGCTCGAGCACGAGGCGCCCGAGGCGGGGAATGTCGTCTTTCTGATAGCCCGCCGCGGCGAGCGCTGCCAACAAGCCGGCCGGGCCGACCAGCGCTGCCATCTCGCCGGTGCGCGCGCCACCCATGAGCGCGCGACCCATCAGGCTCTCGCTGTTCGGCAGCACGTGCTTCACCGCCTTGAATGTGTCTCCATCGAGGTTCATCCGTAGCGCCATGAGAATCGCGCCAATGCCCTTCTCGGCCTTGGGGGCGTCGATTTCGAGATTGGCCGCGACTTGATGGACGAGATCCATGGGGCAAGAAACTACGCGGCACGACACGACGACGCTACGTCATACGATGCCGCGCTCGCGAGCAACGTACAACGTAGCGCCGCACCGCCGTCGGACTGCTACTGACCTACCGTAAAGTCGATTCGCTTCAGCACTGTGCCAGCCGCGTCCCTCACCTCGACGTGCCACGCGCCGGTCCACTCGGCCGGCACCGTCTTGCGGCTCCACGTGCGCCAGGGCGACCCGCCGACCTGCAGCTCGACGTCGCCCACCTGCGTGTCGCCATGGAACCACACGTGGTGCAGGGTCGAGCCGCCCGCGCCCTCGACTTTGGTCCAGCCGATCACCTGACCCACGTCCGCCGGGAATACGGAGCCCGTGTCCTGCGGCTGCCGATCCAGGACCGACCGTGCGACCACGGCCTCGACGACGTTCACTTGCGGCGTGGCGGCGGCGGGTGCTGCGGCCTGGGTGGAGTCCTGCGCGGCGAGTCCCCGGCCGAGCAGCAGGGCCGATGCGGCGATCATGGCCATTCGCTTCATGACGGCTCTCCTTCGGAAGGTGTCTCTTGTACGGTGCGTCGGCGGCGATGTTCCAGCCACGTGCCCAGCGTCGCGGCGATCACGGTCCCGGCCGCCGCGCCCCCCAGCTGAAACCTCGCTTGGTACTCGCGCTGCCGTCCGGCGCACTTACCGGCGAACAGCGCGCCCACCATGGCGCCACACGACCCCTGAATGAACGTGAAGCCGTAGCTCGCGCCCGCGCCGAACAGGACGGGCAGCGAACACAGCACGAAGTGACGGAGGAAGATCTTCATGGCAAACCCATGCGTGAAGGAAGAAAGCGCGCCGGGACGGTCCGCTCGATGACGGCGCTCACAGTCCCCGCGGTCGCATGTCGGGTCATCGCCCCCGCTCGACTTTCCAGCGATCAACCTCTCGTGCGCCGTCCCCCGTCCCGCGGATGACGTAATATTCGTCGAAAAGGGGGACGGTCAGACACGAGTGGTTCGGGATGATCTCGACCTGCGTCCCGACCCCGAAGCGACCGTCGAGCGCTGCAGGCGATTCGGCACGGATCACACCGTGTTCCTGTGACACCGTCGCCACCGTGAGCTCGGGGGCCCCGCGCACCGACCCCATCGCTTGCGGGGCCACGTGCGCCGGCCCAGGATCCTTCGAGAGCTCGAGCGCTCCGGCGTTTACGACGAAGTGCGATGCCCCCGGTTGGTGTGACACGACGGTCGCGAGCACCGTCACGCCCACGTCCGCGGGCTCGCAACACCGGATCAGCACCATCGTCCGGTCATGGAACACGTAGTTACCGGGACGCGCTTCCGTCACCCCGGCGAGGTCCTGGACGGCCGCCATCGCCGGCGTCGAGCCGACGCTCACCTCCTGCACCGGGACGCCCGCCTCGCGCACCCGCTCGGCAAACCCGACCATGACGCTCCGCTCCTGCTCTGCCACCTGGGCCGCTTCGGCCTTGCTCGTGGTGCGGTAGGCATGACCGGAGTGTGTCAGAATGCCGTCGAACACGAGTCCCCGCTCCTTCCCCAATTCGGCCGCGACCTTCAGGGCGTACGGCGACGCCGGGTCCACTCCCGCCCGGTGTAACCCGCTGTCTACCTTGAGCCACACGTGCAGTCCCGACCCCGCGAGCGCACGCGCGGTGTGCTCGTCGTCGACGGCCACGCGCAGCGTCGTGCCCGTTGCCTCCGCGATGCGACATGCGTGGGGGATGTGGCTCGGGTCGATGGGGAAAGCCCACGTGAGGTCGGTGAACCCGGCGCGCGCGAACACTTCCGCCTCGACGAGCGTCGACACGGTGAGCCCGCGCGCTCCCTGCTCGAGCTGCAGGCGACCGACCTCCACGCACTTGTGCGTCTTGGCATGCGGCCGCAATGCGACACCGAGTTGGCGAGCGCGCGCGGCCATGTGCTCGACATTGCGCTCGACCACGTCGAGGTGCAGCAAGAGCGCCGGCGTCTCGACGTCGTACATCCTCCCGTTTCGCGGTTCCCGTTTCACGTTTCCCGCCTACTTCACGACATGGAACTCGGTCTGCCGGCGCAGGATCCAGTGCATCGGGCCGTCAGCCCCGAGTTCCGCGTCCTCTTCCTGCGCCGATCGCACCGGCTGGTTGCCCCATTCCGGCAACGGGGTCGTGGCCTGGAGCTCGATGGAGAACCAAGTGTTGGGGAGCAGGCTCACGTCCCCGCGCCCGGGCACTCCCTCTTGGTGGTCCCACAGACCGATCAACGGCCCGGCGCCGTGCCCGCGGTCGCCGATCGGATGAGTATAGATCGTCCCTGTGATCCCCGCCGCCCGCATCTGCGCCAGCGCAGCTGCTAGCACGTCGTTCCCACTCCGCCCCGGCCGCATCTCGGCGAGCAGGATGTCCTGCAGCCGGTTCGAGTTCTTGAGGGCCTGCTTCAAGCCCTCCGGGACGTCCCGGTCACCGGGCCGCAGCACGTAGCCCATGTGCTGTGTGTCGGTGTTCAGGCCCAGCGCGGTGATGCCGAAGTCGCAGTGCAACACGTCGCCGCGCTGGATCACGACGGCGCCGGAGTCCGACAGATCGACGCCCCGCCGCTGCACGTCCACGTCGGTGTGGAACCAGGTGCCGAACCCGAGGTCGTTTACCCGCTGGCGCATCCACCAGGCGACATCGTCGGTGGTGGTCTTGCCGGGCGTGATGACCTGGTTCGAGAACGCCGTATCGATGGTTCCCCAGACGACCTGCATGAGCCGCCGGTACGCCGAGAGCATCGCCGGCGCGCGGATCTCCTGGTACTCGAGCGGCAGGCTCTCAGCGCGCACGATGCGGGCCCGGTATCGCTCGGGGAGCGTGGCCTGAAGCTGCTCCCATTCGCCCGCCGACAGTCCATCGGAGAAGGCGTGGGTGTGGGAGATGTCGACGGCGATGGTCTGCGGGTCGCGCTCTTCGATCACCCGGCGCAGGAGATCCCATTGCGCCTGTCCCACCAGCTCGGGGCGGCGGCCGATCGAAGGATCGATCGCCTCTCTCGCGTGATACGCCTCGTACAGCCCGCCCTGTGACGCGCCGCCGAGCGCGAGCCGCTCGACCCCACGGTCGGGCCCACGGTCGTAGAAGACGTAGATCGTGCGCCGCCGCGCGTAGAAGGAGGTGGCGGAGACCAGCGACCAGAACACCGGGTCCTCGTTGTATTCGCGCATCGGGACGACCCACATGTTGACCTGATACTGGCGCATCAGCCGCGGCAGCACGGAGTCGAGCCGATAGCGCAACCACTCCTGCTGGACGGCCGCCTGCTCGCGCAGGGTGCCGAGCGGACGCGTTGGTGACGACGTGAGGCGGGGCGACCCGCCCGATGGGGGTCCCTGCACGAGGAGGGCCGAGAGAACCAAGGCGGCGAATGTCATGTCGGTCGAGACACCGGAAGAGGTTGGGGGAGCGCGACGCGCCGAGCGAGTAGGACCATCAGCAGGATGAGCGCGCCGAAGTTGTACGTGTTCTGGCGGACGATCCACAGCACCGCGGGGAGGGGGCCGCGGAAATGACTCAGCATCCCGGACGTGAGCAGCCCGCCCACGGCAAGCACGGTGAACCAGACGGCGCGTCCGCGCTGTGGTGCGGGCCGACTGAGTGTGTCGGTCCACGCCGGGAACGCGAGGACGTAGTAGTGGAGTCGGTCGAGCGGCGCGACCAGGACGGCGAGCAGCGCGGTCATCCCGACCTCGTACGTCGGCTCGCTCGACGCCCGGCCGCGCCACAGCACCGCGGCCACTCCGACGACGGCGAGCAGATCCAGGATCACGGCCGTTATGAGGTTCCCACCCAAGCGCGTCACGAGCCCGCCGATCGACTGGCCGGCGAGCGCCTGAGTGCTCTGCGCGGTCAGCGCCAGGTGCACGTAGTCGGACACATTGGCAGCGCCGGCGAATCCGGCGGGGACCACCACGAGAAACGTGAGTCCGACGGCGGCCGTGACGCCCGCCACGAGCGGCCGCCAGCGGCCGCGCGCGAGGAAGTAGAGAAAGATGGCCCCGGGATAGCCCTTGAGCGCCGTCGCCACGCCAATCCAGAGCGCCGCGCGTATCTCACGTCCTTGCTCGAGGTCGGCGATGGCGAGGACCACCAGTGCGAGCAGCACGAGGTTGATGTTCAAGTGCTGGAAGTTGCTCTGCAGCGGCTGGGCGACGGCGGCGACGGCCAGCACGACCGGCGTCCACCGGCCGGCGTGACGATAGCCGCGAACCAGACACCAGCCGAACAGCGCCACGTTGCCGACCGCCCACACGGCCTTGGTGAGCGGCAGGCTGAGTCGTGCCAGCAAGGCGAACGGAGCGAGGGCGACGATCGCAAACGGCGGCCAGGGGAGGCCAATTGAGCCGTCGAAGTCGAGGTACAACGGTTGACCCTGCAGCAGGCGCTCGGCCAGTCGCAGGTGGAACACGAAGTCGCCGCCCGAGTGGACGCCGATGAACGCGTTGACGACCGCATACACTCCGCCGAGCGCGAGCAGGATGCGCCGCGCCCGGGGCGTCAGGTCCGCCATATCCCCAGCGCCAGGCTGGCCCAGCCGGCGAGCAGGCACAACCCCCCGACGGGGGTGATGGCGCCGAACGCGCGCGCGCCGCTCAACGTGTAGGCGTACAGGGAACCGGAGAAGATTACCGTTCCCGCGACGAACAGCCATCCGGCCGCCCGCACGGGCGGCGCAGGCCAGCGGGTTGCCGCCCAGGCCACCAGCAGCAGCGCGAGCGCGTGGTACATCTGATAGCGCGCGCCGGTTTCGAACGCGGCCAGGAGCTCGGGCGCGAGGCGGGCCCGCAGCGCATGCGCCCCGAACGCGCCGGCGGCCACGGCCACGAGGGCCGACACCGCGCCCAGCGCGGCGAACGTTCGGTCCATCAATCGAGCCGGCGGCCCGTCACTTCGATGCGGCGGTAGCGCTCGATCCGGCCCGAGCCGCCGACGAACGCGGAGCCGAACCAGCTCGTCAGGCCCACCACGATGGACGCGACGATCGCGGCCCACAGTCCGGAGAGCGTGAACCCCGGCATCAGCCAGGCGACCAGGGCGACCGAAATCCCGTTCACGACCAGGATGAAAAGCCCCAGCGTAAGTACCGTGAGCGGGAGGGTGAGAATGAGGATGATCGGGCGGATCACTGCGTTCACGATGCCGAGTAGCAGCGCCGCGACAACCAAGTTGCCCCAGCCGTCGATCTGCACGCCCGGGACGATGGTCTCCGCCACCCACAAGCCGAGCCCCGTGATCACGAGGCGGAACAAGAACCCTTTCATGGCTGAAAAATACTAGCGTGACTCCCGCCGCGCCCGGCCGGCCACGAACCGGGCCGTCACCCCGGGGGGTACCTTCACGCCGAGCTGCGCATCAAACAAAACGGCGCCCGCGAGCGAATCCCCCACGCGCGACACGCCCACGCCGGCGAACGGCCCCAGGTCCGCCGGCCAGCCGTAGATCAGGGCTTGCTCCGGGGAGCCGTACCAAGTGACGGCGAGCGTTTCGGCACGCGGCACCGCGAACACCAGAGCACCCCTGAAACGACACGTGCCGCCGACGGCCACGCGCGCGGTATCGAGGATCATGTCGGTGAGCTTGAAGCGGTCGCCCATGTCGGGCAGCGTGACGGTGTCGCCGCGTGCCACCACCCAGTGGCCGACGTAGCCCTGCGAGAAGCGCGTGCGCAGGTGCATCTCCCCTGAGCTGCAAGGATTCGTCGGGCCGCACGCGGCAAGCGCGCCAAGCAGGAGCAGGTGAGGCCTCACGGGGAGACGCTGTCCGTGGCCCGAATCCGGGCGTTCGTGGAATCGGCGGCCCGCATCGCTTTCCCCACACCGCTCGCGCCGGGGATGCGCGACTGCGCGAGGATCGAATCCCGCTGGCGCTCGGTGAGGGAATCGCCGGCGGCGGACTTGGCGGTCTTGCCGCCGGAGCAGGCGGCCAGGAGGGCGAGGGCGATGGTCAGCGAGCGGGCGCGCATTGGTCCTCCGATGTGGACGTCCTCGGGCGGGTGCCAACGTAATATGTAGGGGCGCAGCATGCTGCGCCCCTACACCTGTGGAGCCAGCCCCATGAACCGCGTCGCCGTGCTGCTCGCCGTGACCTTCGCCGCCTGCGCTCGTTCCTCCCTGACCGACCAGCTTGCGCGGGCCTCCTGGGTGGACCTGACCTATCCGTTCGACTCGACGACCATCTACTGGCCTACGGCCAAGCCGTTCCGGCTCGAAGTGGTGTTGGCACAGCGCACGGCCGCGGGTTACTACTACGCGGCGAACAATTTCGCGGCGGCCGAACATGGGGGAACTCACCTCGACGCGCCCGTGCACTTCGCGGAGGGAGGGCTCGCGACTGACCAGATTCCCGTTGCTCGGCTGACCGGCTCGGCGGTCGTGATCGACGTGAGCAGCCAGGCGGACGCGGATCGCGACTTTCGTGTCGCGCCGGCCGACCTCGAAGCGTGGGAGCGGGGGCACACACCGATTCCCGAGGGGACCATCGTCCTGATCCGGACAGGGTGGGGGAGCCGGTGGCCCGACCGAGCGCGCTACCTCGGTACCACCAAGACTGGGCCGGCGGCGGTGCCCGAGCTGCACTTCCCGGGGATCCATCCCGACGCGGCCCGCTGGTTGGTCGCACACAAGGCGCGCGCCGTGGGCATCGACACGCCGAGCATCGACTATGGGCAGTCCGCCACGTTCGACACCCACCAGATCTTGTTCGCCGCCGACATCCCGGCGTTCGAGAACGTGGCGCATCTGTCCGCGGTCCCCGCGACCGGGGTGTTTGTGATCGCGCTGCCCATGAAGATCCGCGGCGGCAGCGGGGGGCCGCTGCGCATCGTCGCGCTGCTGGCGGAGGGCACGGCCCCGAAGATGTAGGGGCGCGGCATGCTGCGCCCCTACGCTCTCAGGGCTCATTTTCGTCGCAACAGCACGCCGTAGGCGACGATATTCAGTACCAGCACCACCGTGCCCAACACCGCCTGCGTGGGCCGGGCGAGCCCTGCTGGATACAGGGCCGGAATCACATGGTGCTCGACGAATCCGCCGCGGTAGCCTTCCAGCCCCGCGCGTTCGCGCAGCATGTTCTCGAGCGGGGTGAGGGGACAGATCCACCCGCCGTATTCAATGGCGATCCCCCACAACGCGCACGGGACGTGTAGCAGCGCGACCGCGCGCCAGCGCCACGCGAGGAATCCGCCCAGCACGACGAACGTGACGAACGCCGCGTGCGCGAGGACGACGCCATCGGCGAGGATGCGGTAGAGCATCTTCAAGCTCCCCTTATACGACGAAAACCCCCGCCGGACCAGGGTCCGGCGGGGGCTCGCGTTACCATCGCGCCGCTTAGGCGCCCATCAGACTCTGGCACGGGCTGAACAGACTCAGGATCGCGAACTCGATGGCCCCGGGTAGCCCGAACAAATCCAGGAACGCCTGGCCCTCCGCCTGCGTGAGCTGGCTACCGTCGGCGTGGCGGACCGTGATCCCGTTGTCGGTCCCGCTGATACGGACCCAGGGCACGTCGTTCACGTTGATCACCAGATGCATCGTCACCGTCTCAGTCGTCGGCGACAGCAACGTGATGGTGATGGTGCCCTCCATAGACACCGTCTGGGTGCCGTGGGTGATGCTGAACTCGGTGATCGTGAGGGTGATGTGGTTCGCGTCCGTGAGCACCAGCGCCTCGTGCAGCTCGACGTGAATGGCCGGATTGTCCAGGTCCCACGTGATATCGATCTGGACGTCGGGATTGTCCGTGTCGAGTTGCGTCGCCGCAAACGTCGCGCTGAAAGTGAGGGTGTGCGCGCCGTCGCTCACGAACCCGGCGGCCGTCGCCGTGAACGCCGTCGCCGGGTTGCCGGTGACCTGGCCGCTGACCGTATAGTTGGCGTACTCGGTGCCGGGGCTCGCCGGCGTGCCGCCGCTGACGATGACGTGGAGTCGGTCGACCGCCGGTGACGTCGTGCTCTCGTCCACCAGATCCACGAAGCCCGTGGGGGTGAGCGGTGCCTCGACGATGTTACCGGTGATCGGGTCGACGGCGTACAGGATGATGCGGACCCGGTCGGTTGGAGCCGCCGGCGTGAAGGCCCCATCCTGCTCGTACTTGTGGGTGGTGGTGTTCCACACCCACGTCGTGCCGAGCAGCGCCGGCGGGACGACGCTGGCATTGATACCACCCGAGAACGTCGCCGCGCCACGGCGTAGCGCCTGCATCCGCGCCGCCGCGTTGGCCTGGAGTGCGCTCGAGGTGCGTGGCGGGCTGAACGGGGCGGCGCGCAGCAGCATGCCGACCCGGCTCGGGGCGGCCACCGGCGAGCCTGTCGCCGTGTCGCTCAGCGCGCTGAAGCTCTGAAACGTCGGGGACAGCAGCACGCCGGACACGGTCTGCAGATCGCTGCTGAGGCCTGCCGGGTCGGACAGGTGAGCCTGCGGGCCGGTGGTGTCGCTGCAGGCCGCAGCGGCGAATGCGGCGACGACCGCGAGGCCCCACCAGGGGCGACGATGGTGTGCGGGCATGCTGCTCCTCCGAAGTGAAGGCCTTGGGCGGGCGGGGCTGGGCGCTCGGGCCTCGTCCAAACTGCAACGTACCCCGGCGGCACAAGCTCGGGCCGTGACGGGGCGCACGGCCCCCCTCGAGCGGGCGGGGGAAGGGGGAAGGACTTGGGGTGGCGCGAGTTAGGCGATGACGCCGCCGCCGAGCAGGCGGCCGTCCGCATCGTACAGCGCGCCCGACTGCCCGGGGGTGATGGCCCGCACCGGCCGGGCGAGATCGAGGGCCATGGTCCCGCCCGTATGCTCCCGCACGCGGCCGGGTACGGCCGGGGCGCGGTAGCGGCACTGGACCAGCACCGCATCCCCCGGCGCCAGTGGCTGGGCGAGCCAGTTCACCTCGGCCAGCGTCACCGTGTGACCGAACAGCTCGTCGCCGGAGCCGATCACGACCTCGCGCGTCGCTGGTCGGATCGCCACCACGTACATCGGCTCAGGGAATCCGCCGGGGAGTCCGCGGCGCTGCCCGATGGTATAGCGCGCGAAGCCCGCGTGCTCGCCGACCACCGCACCGCCGGCAGTCACCAGAGGCCCCGGGCTCAGGGCCGGCGCCGCGGCGGGGAGGTGGCGCTCGAGCACGCTCACGTAGTCGTCGTCGGGGACGAAGCAGATCTCCACTGACTCCACCTTGTCGGCGGTGACGAGACCCAACCCGCGAGCGAGGTCTCTCGTCTCGGGCTTCGTCAGATCCCCGACGGGCGTCAGCATTCGCGCCACCACGGCGCGGTCGATCCCCCAGAGGAAATACGACTGATCCTTCCGGGGATCGCGCCCGCGGAACAACGCCCCGTCACGCGCGATCGCGTAATGGCCGGTCGCGATGTAGGCGCAGTCGAGCGCATCCGCGTGGTACAAGAAGTCGCGGAACTTGGTGAAGGAGTTGCAGCGCACGCAGGGGATCGGCGTGCGGCCGCTGGCGTACTCGGCGACGAAGTTGGCGATCACGTCGCGGCCGAAGCGGTCCTCGAAATTCAGGACGTAGTGCGGGATCCCGAGCCGGTGCGCCACGAGCCGGGCGTCCGTGATCGAATCGAGGGAGCAGCACGGACGGTTGGGCACGGCGTCGCCGTAGCAGAACAGCTTCATGGTGGCGCCGACGACGTCGTAGCCCTGCTCGACGAGCAGCGCGGCAGCGACGGAGGAATCCACCCCGCCCGACATCGCGACGAGAACACGCTCTCTCACCGGTGCAGCACCGCGCTCAGCGCTCGTACCTTCTCGACAATCTTCGGGAGAACCGCGACCGTCGCCTCCACGTCCTCCAGGGTACTCTCCTTGCCGAACGAGAACCGCAGCGCCGCGACGCCCAGCTCCCGCGGCACGCCCATCGCCGTGAGCACGTGCGATGGCTCGACCGCGCCGGTGGAGCACGCCGATCCCGAAGAACAGGCGATCCCCGCGAGATCGAGGTGCATCAGCAGGGCCTCGCTATCCGTTCCGGGGATCGACACGCTCGTGACGTGCGGGGCCCGCCGGCCGTGCGCGGCGTTGATCACCGCGTCGGGCACGACGGCGCGCAGCCGGCGCTCGAGCTCGTCGCGCAGCGCCGCCACGCGGGGAGCGAACGCCGCCTGCTCGCGCGCGGCGAGCTCCACCGCCGCCCCCAGCCCCACGATCCCCGGTACGTTTTCCGTGCCAGGCCGGATGCCGAACTGCTGGCCGCCACCGTGGATGATCGCTTCGACGGCGTGGCGATCCCGCAGCACCAGCGCCCCGATGCCCTTGGGCGCGCCGATCTTGTGCCCGGAAACAGTGAAGAGGGTGCAGGCGACGTCGTGCAACGACACGGGGACTTTGCCGAACGCCTGCACCCCGTCCACGTGGAACGGGACGCCGGCCTCGCGACATCGCGCCGCGAGCCGGGCCACCGGCTGCACCACGCCGATCTCGTTGTTCACCCACATCACACTCACCACCGCCACGCCGCGCGCGAGCGCTTCCGCCAGCGCGTCCTCCACGACCTCGCCCGCACCGTCCACCGGGAGGATGATCTCCTCGCCCCCGAGACGCGTCACCGCGTGCGCCGCCGCCAGGACCGCCTTGTGCTCGATCGCCGACACTGCGACGCGGAACGGACCACCGCGCTCGCGCGCCGCCAGGGCGCATCCAATCACCGCCAGGTTGTCCGCCTCGGTCCCGCCGGACGTGAAGATCACCTGGCCTGGCTCAGCCCCGAGGGCCTCGGCGATGCGGCGCTTTGCCTCGTCCACGCCCGCCCGCGCCGCGCGCCCGAAGCGGTGGGGCGAGGAGGGGTTCCCGAAGGCGTCCGGCCCCAGGTAGGGCAGCATCGCCTCGAGCACCTCCGGCCGTACCGGTGTGGTGGCCGCGTTGTCGAGGTAGACCAGGCGCTTGGGCATGCGGGGAAATCTAGAACCTAGAGGGATTGCACGCCAAGCTGGAGCACGTCTTCGACGGCGAGCGTTTCGTAGCAGAAGAACGGCTCGCCGTAGGCCGAGCGGATCAGGGAGCCATAGTGGGCCGACTGGATCCGGATCAGCTCGTAGAGATCCTGCCCCGTGGGATGGATCTCCCCCGCCGCCTTGGCGCCGTCGAACTGCGAGGCGTAGCAGCGGATCGCCGCCATCTTGGTGTCGAAGCTGTCGGAGATGTCCACGACGAACGACGGCTTCACGGGGTCCTCGCGGTACGCGAGCGCGTAGAGCACCTTGAACGGCCGGTGCGCGGCGCCGGCGCCGCCATACTTAGCGAGCCCGGCCAGGTAGCACGCGTCGCGTCCCAGCTCCGACGCGATGCGGTGATCGGGGTGGCGGCCGACCGGGAAGGGAAGAATCACCACCCGGGGGCGCGTCGCGCGGATCAGCTCGACGAGCGTCGCACGCGACGGCTCGTCGTTCTGGAGATGCGCGTCGGGGAGCCCGGCATTGAGCCGCACGGGCACGCCGAGCGCGCGGGCAGCCCGCTCGGCCTCAGCGGCGCGCGTGGCCGCATCGCCGCGCGTGCCGGTCTCCCCTTGGGTCAAGTCGAGGATCCCGACGCGATGGCCCGCGCGCACCGCCTTCGCGAGCGTCCCGCCACAGGTCAGCTCGACATCATCGCGGTGAGCCGCAATTGCCAGCAGGTCGACATGCTGATCATTCATATCTCAACGCCTCCACCGGATCGAGCCGCGCCGCCCGCGCCGCCGGGGCGATCCCGAACACCAGCCCGACTGTGATCGACACGATCGTTGCGATCGCGGCGCTCCACACCGGCACGGTGGTACTGAAGTCGAGCAGGTGCTTGAGGAACTCTCCCGTGCCGATCCCCACGATGATGCCGAGGATGCCGCCCATCAAGGTCAGCGTCGCCGCCTCCACGAGGAACTGCCACAGGACGTCGCGGCGGGTCGCGCCCATGGCCTTGCGCAATCCGATCTCGCGCGTCCGGCTGGTCACCGACACCGTCATGATGGCCATCACCCCGATCCCGCCTACGAGGAGCGCGATGCTCGAGAGCACGAGCATCACGAAAAAGAAGGCGAACGTCAGGCTGTCGAAGATGCCGAGCACCTGGTCCGACGTCAGCAGGTCGAAGCTGTTGGGCTCGCCGACCCGCAGCCCGCGCAGGCGGCGCAGCTGCAGCGTGGCGGCGTCCATCGCGCGCGCGACGCTTACCTCGGGCCGGGGCTTCACCAGGATGATGAGACCGTTCACCCGGTCGATCGGGAAACGCGCGTGGGCCGCCTCGAACGGCACGATTCCCGCAATCTCCGGCGCACCGGGGACCTCGAAGATGTTGGTGGGTCGCTGCCACACCCCGATCAAACGGAACGGGCGGCCGCCGATACGCACGACCTCCCCGATCGGCTCGTGGGCCCCGAACAGCCGGTCCACGGTGCGCTGCTCGATGACCGCCACGGGCGCCCCGCTGCGGAGCTCCGCCGTCGTAAAGACACGCCCCTTGAGCAGTCCGCCGCCCAGGATCTCCATGTACCGATCGTCGGCGCCGAACACGCCCAGGAACTGGGTGCGGTTGCCGGCGTACTCGAAGCGATGGAACACTTGCGTCCAGATCGCCGCGTAGTGGATCTCGGGTAGGCGAGCGATCGCCTCGGCTTCCTGAGGTGCGAGGGCGGGCCGGATCCGCACTTCGCGCGGCAGCGCGTCCGGGTTGAGCGGCGTGGACGAGAAGAACCGCAGGATGCGGAACGTGGTGGGCCCGACGACCTCGAGCGTGTTGACGATCTGCTCCCGGAACCCGGCCACGATCGACGCCATGGCCATGACCGTGGCGATCCCGATGACCACCCCGAGGATAGTGAGCCCGGAGCGCAGCTTGTTGACCCGCAGCTGATCGACCGCGATCAGCCAGCCTTCGCGAAGGGAGTGGAGGGCCATGCTACTCGGCGCGCAGCGCTTCGATCGGGTCGAGGCGCGCCGCCCGGTGGGCTGGGTAGACGCCGAACACGATGCCCACGCTGACGCCGAGGCCGAGCGCCACGGCCACCGACCACGCGGTCACGCGCGCGGGCAAAGGGGATGCGAGCTCGACCAGCGCCGCCAGCGCGCTGCCGGCGAGGAGTCCGGCGACGCCACCGAGCAGCGAGAGGATGGCCGACTCCGCCAGGAACTGACGCCGGATGTCGCGCCGCGACGCGCCGAGTGATTTGAGGATGCCGATCTCACGAGTACGTTCGGTGACGCTCATCAGCATGATGTTCATAATCACGATCCCGCCCACCACGATCCCAATACCGACCACGGCAGGCACGACCGTGAAAATGACTCGGGTGAGCTTGGCCCAAAAGGCGATCAATCCCTCGCCGGTATCGACGGTG
>Ga0137397_10001350_pt1 | contig 17145 bp, 26 predicted proteins | sample czorhiz116metaG_FD_106658 | JGI IMG/M metagenome (GOLD analysis project Ga0137397, IMG submission 106658) | Vadose zone soil microbial communities from Angelo Coast Range Reserve, California, USA - czorhiz1.16 metaG | ecosystem: Environmental > Terrestrial > Soil > Vadose zone | place: USA... | reverse complement strand
TGGGTTATCACAAGTATGGGTTAGGACAGGTTTGACTGTAGTTTACTCGGCGGCCAAAAGAAGCGGCGCCCGCACACTGGCAGATCGCCAGATCGAGCCCGGCGTTCATAGTTTTCTATAACTACAGCACTCCCCTGCGCGCGGGTGGTCTGCTATATCGAACCACCTTTTTCGCTTGCGACCATTCGTGGTACGCTTCTCCTGCGATGTATCGCCCTCTCTCACTTCCCCTAACTTACATCCTCTTGTTACAAGCGGCAGCTTTCGAATGGCCCGTCTGCAACGCGGTAAGCCCCGATGGTGCTTCTTTTCGCTCACCTTGCCCTCCATTTTGACTCGTATTTGCAGGCAACAACGACGCCATCGCCAACGTGCGAGACTGCCTCCGACCTCGCACGGCAGTCAGAAGAATCATCATTTCCTCCCGCTAGGTATCTCGAAGGCGCCGCGAGATTATCCTCCATCCTCGCCACAACCAGTGCCCAAAAGGACGTGCACGCGCGCGTTGGAGTTATTGTCGGAGCCTGTCTAGGCGTCGCTGGTGGAGTGCTGCTCATCGGCCTCGGCCTCTTCTGGATACTCTTACGACACCGCCAACACACGGCGACCACCCAGGCCCAAGACGTCGTCCCACGTAGCTGGGTGCCGTCCGATTTCCTTCGGGGTCACGGTGTCGCAGTTGTCGCAAATCATCCTTCCCTAAGCCTCGATCTTGTTGGTGCGGACGCCGACGACGTGTCGGTAGTCCCCACATCCGAAGAGACTGCAGAAACGAAGCGATGGAACAGGACAACTGACGTACTAGACATTAGCGTGGAGAACGCCCCTCAGTCTCCGCTCCCGCCACTCCGTCCGCAGCCGATCGATCCTTATGTGCCTACTACTCAAGTCTCCGACTGCACACCAACGTTATGCATCCACACCGATGTCCGAGCCGAGTCGTCCTCGTCACCTCAAAGCTCTCAGGAAGGATCGACTTCGCCCGGGTCGTCCCGGTCGCCCATCGTCATCCGCCCACTCCCACCACCACCGACGGCGATGCAACATCAGATGCGACGACCCCGCTCCGCAAAGGTCATGGAGGTGCAACGAGAATCCCGTCGCAGCCGCCTGTCACGTTTCGCAGTTTCGGCTGACGACTTGCGAGCGTACGTACACGGCGGTGACCGACGGTCTACGGCGCCTTCCATAAGCAGTATGACTTGCTCTGCTGCGGATGCGTGTGAAATCGTGCAGCATCACGACGGGGGCGTAACTGCGCGAATCGACCTTCCGCCACCCTATCATGAATGCATACGTGTCCAAGCGACCCCTCCGTTATCTCAGCTCGCAGTTTGGCCCTGACAATCGGCTCGAACAATAGCTAGCATCACAGCACTGACACTGTTTGCTTACGTTCAAATAATCGGTGTTCACATTCATTCTATGTGTATCGCGACATCCATACCTTCACCCCACGCAATTTCTGCTCCATCAGCTGAATACGAATTGTTCAAATCTGTAGCTTAGTCGTTTTTACCGTTCATTATCACATTACAATATCCTACTTTAGTAACCGATCGCACTTCCTCACGCCGTTCCCACCAATCGCAATGGTCGTTATGTCCGTGCTAGGACCTTGGGAAAATAATTCGCAACCTTCGCCAATATTGACGCTCAGAGGTATCAGATCTTAAGAAGCAATAAAAATCACAAGTGGAAATATTGAATTGTTTGTGGTGGTACATCTCCTTTACTGCGTCTGAGCACCATAGCCTCTGAGCCCCTCCGCAAAGCCCCAGGTAGTCTCGAGCTTCAACGAGCCCGAAATATCCGCACCATTCTCGGTTATCGTCGCTATTTGATACTACGAGTCGCTCGCTTGAGCATGGTCGCCATGAACAGTGGGAAGCAAGCACAGTACCTGGTTGATTGAGCGAGCGTCTCGGTAGAACAGTACCCGGAGCGCATCCTCAAGAATCGTCCGTGCCTCTACCTCAGTAAGCGTGTCTTCCTTACCTTCGACGGCTTTCCGCAGAAGAGGCTGGGCGATGTAGGCGCCGTAGCCAGTTGCGAGAGTCGAGGCAGAGTAGGTGACACCGAGCAGGTCCACGTAAGCTAAGAACCTAATTATGGTTTGGAAGAGAAAGACAGGTCCACAGTCAATTAAGATGAAAATAAATGCGGGAGGGAGGACTGCTGACCTCTTTCCATCTTTGACGCCGCCAACAAGTAACGAGTTCCATAGCGGATCCATCTTAGATCGCCGCTGGTACATTACCTGCGACAAGTATTCATGTATCTCGGCGGGGCCAAGTATATGCCCATCTTGTGCATTGGTTTCTTCAGAGATAACAAGGCCATCGAGGATATGTTGAAGGTATTGGAAGTCGGACATATCGCCACTCGCACCAACGACTGTATAATCACCAACAGAATGTAGACGCTGCACGCCCTTGAAGCGTGCAAGAGAGCCGTAGGATGCTGAAAAATGATCGATATTGAATGGTCAGAGCGTCACATAGAAAGGATCCGAACCGAGGTTGTCTGCCGCCATCATAATCCCGTCCTTGTACTTGATAGCAAGGACGGACGTGCCAGTAACAATGGGTTGTCTAAACATAGACTTGGAATGAGCGACACTGGGAGCGGCTGAAAGAACATACTGTGTATGCTGCATAGCACCATTAGATGCTGACGATTGTGCATGGCCACGGTTATGGATGGGATACGTTGCGCTTGTATCAAAGCTGTCATATTTCTGTGCAATATGCTTAGAGAAAAGTAGTGTGTTAGCGCAATGAGCTCACCGGACGGCCCCAGTTGGTTGGAAAGTGGTCCATGATGGTGTAGTCGAGCGAGCGTTGGTGCAGCGCGTGCGCTCTTCTTTGCGTCGACGGACGCGCTTGCGCGTTCTGATCTGACGTAAGCAATACACGCAATCCGGAAATAACCGTGGCTCTCTCAGGCTGCCGCATCTCACACGCATGCACCTCACAAGGTTTGAACTGTACTGTATTCAAAAACTTTGCATTCTCATGGTCGTGAGGCACGTCTAGCTCTACGTACAAACTGTGGCACAACGCATTTACCCCCTGCTGTACGCCAAAATACCGAACGCCTTTGGAAGCACATGGCCAACATATCAACGGATCAACAGTTAACGGAATGTGGCGACACAGCCGTCATCTCAAACAATTCCTTGAATGTGGGCGTCAGGTCCGCTCGGCGATAGGCGTTGGTTCTACTACAGGCAGTCTGCGCATTCAGCAGCACATGGGGAATAATTCAATTTGAATCGGGCACTTCCGAATACAGCCTACAACGAAACAATGGGCGATATACTTTATACCAAGCAAAGGTAACTACCTGCCCAAAATCCTACTGTCCAAGCGTTTAGTGGTTTCATACCGGGATAAAAAGCTTGTTCACGAGGCCATTCTGTTTCAGCGTCTTCTCCTTCCACATGATTTCACCTTCGCCTATGTCCCAGTTAGACGACCAGAATCTGTGGAAAGATCAACGCATAGCCTAATCGCATAATCGAACCAACGTCGTACCTCCCGCGCAACCATTCTGCCTTTCCGGCGCTGATTGAGAGTGTCGTCGCGGCCGGAAGAGCGATAGTATCAAACGACAGGCGAGATCGTGGCACGCCTGTCTCTTCAAGCAAGTGTGTTTGAATCGTGCCGGGGTGAAGCGCGAAGACGCGCAGCTCTGGATATTCTGTATAGGAGGGCTGAGGAGACGCCGGGAAGATGAACGACTGAGAAGAATTACCCAAAGCTACAAATTCCACGAGGCGTCCTAAGGCGAATTTGGACGTGCTATAATCACTAGAGAACGGGGCCCGACTATGGGCCATCGTGGACGTCACGACGATAATGCTTCCCTTGGCCTCTAGGATGGCGGGAGTGGCCGCTCTGAACCATCGACATCAGCAATATCTTAGTAACTGACCGCAATTGCTCGCACCTGAGATAGTTGTATACGCCACGCACGTTCACTTCAAAAGTGTTCCACCACTCATTTGCATCCTTGGCCCCGAGTGCTATTGGCCAACGATCAACTCGCGATCGGTCACAGAGCGCCATTATACGCACGCTTGTCGAACGCTGAGAGCGCAGCAGCATTAGCAATTACAACGTCGAGTCTTCCAAAGCGGCTTGTCGCCACTTTGACAGCCTCTTCTGCCTTCACTGGATCTTTGACGTCCGCAGGGAACGTCGCGACCTCAGCGCCAGGGACTTCTTTTAGGATGGCAGCTCTGGTCTCGTCCAGTGTCTCCTGTTTGCGAGAGACAAGAACAAGGGATGCGCCTGCTTTGGCGTAGTAGAACGCGACTTCTTGCCCTATTCCCCTTGATGCGCCGGTGACAAGGACGACTTGACCCTTGAACGCTTGCGAGGAGAAGTACTGGTGCGGGTCGACATATGGATAGGCACTAGTGGTAGCAATTAACGGTTGCATGGACATAGTGTGGGGACGCACTTATGATGTTCGGTGATGGGAAGGGTCTCGTCCTCCCCAATGATATTTGGGGGTGGGCGTTTGGCCATCTTATTGTGGTTGCGTTCGCATAGTTCCCATGCACCTTTAAATTGCGTTCGAGCTTGACTAATATCGCACTGGCGGATGTAGCGTCAGCCTACAAAGGATACTCGGTTAAAGCCAAAAGTTGCTGTTGTTGGATGACACCCTTGATTACTCATACTGTGGAGGGCGGCGTGGTGGTACCAAATACTACTAGTAGTGGTATTAGATCCCGAATAAAACCAAGACATGATCACTCAGGCAATACGCAGACCGCCACTTATCCAGTACGATCGCATAGCCGTGGTGTGGGTGAGCCACTGGCAGATATATGATGATACTACTAGTAGTAGGGCCAAATTTCCAATCCTGGTTATTCTAACTCTGACTTGCTATTTCAATTCGATGTCCTCCTCGGTTCTCTGTGCTTTCACACATGTACCGTACTGGGCTACTCTGTTCGTCTCGCCCTTTGCATAGGACGATCTCTCACGACGCCGCGCGCACCTCGAACTCACAACGATCGCCGATCGGCTGAAACTGAAGCTTGGCGGATTGCGTTATCGTCATCGTGAGTACCGCCGATCGATAGGAAATAGAACGATAGTTCTGTACTAAATGTCACGATTCCTTACGAGCGGCAGACCAATCGAGTGCGCGTTGTGGGCACAGAAATCAAGTCGTCGGCGTGAGTCCGTGCTATCACGGATAGGTCCAGCTGAGCCACCGCACTGGCACAGGCTTCGAGGCTCTCAAGCTGGCCCTCTAGCCTCGTAACCGGGCTCTCTTGAATCGGGTGAACCTGTCTACTGGCCCTCAACCGATTCGAAAATGTATATCTGGACTCGGAAGACTCGAATTGCGTGGCACTCAATGATCCTGCCAGTCTCTCCATCCCATAATAGTTCTTTCCGCGCCGCCATCACCGGATATAATATGAGCCACAGGCTCAGGCTGATGTCTCCCCGTTGCCGCTCACCTGCTGTCTCCTTTGTGAGCGGTCACAGCGTAACTCTGCTCAAGTTGGCACATACTATGTCGTGGTCTTCGGCACTTCCAGTGAAAATGCTCCCAAGGATACGAAATTCTTGGGGTGAGCGTCAACTCGCTGATACCTTATCTCATGATTCCCCCGATCAGTCATCAAGGTTTTCCGATATCCTCCGGACGGAGCATGCTCATGATACTCTGCGCTCCTATCACCTTGCAGGGCGAAATCCCAGAAATAATTCGGACTTATGGTCATTCTCCTAACTCACTTGCTGGGTTTGGCCCAACGCAGGAATATGAGGCCAGGGTACCCTTTGCATACTCTCGAGTAGATGGAAATGGTTGAAGTAGTCATCAATTAGTCATCTCAGCCTTCGTCTGGGTCCGACGGCATCAAACTTGGAGCAAATTTGATGACACTAGGAGCTTGTTACTACTGTACATGTGGACGAGCGTCGTGCGGCGCTGGGATGAATTCTTCAAGGAATACATTCACCAGCATCCGCCCAACGAATCACTCACACGTATCGGACGTCATATATGCGCAGCGTTCTGAGGCCTTCTAGGGGGTTCTGGACGTGTGCTCTGGGAGTGGTATCACATAATGTTGTCCTAGGAACCCGGGGACAATATTATCCGATGGCATCGCACGCTCGACTCCGAGGCGTAGATCCTCCAGGATCGTCGGTTTGAAACTTCGCTGGAGTGGAGACCAAGCATACAGGTGAGACGATTAGAGGAGTAGCATTCAGAGGTACTTGGGTGTAGATCTCGCGTTTTTGATGCAACGTTTTGATCATCGCATAACGACTGTGCACTAACATCTGATAACAAAAGTTCCACGAGTTGAACGTCGTGTTGAACAACCTCCAAGTCGCAAGCGAGGCGCGCGATGTGGCCACGTGGGCCCACATAACGTAACTTACGCCCAGGCCACCGTGACTGACGAAAAAACCCCTGTAACCTTTCTGGTCAATGTTACAGTACCTTGATGAAACAGCGTTGACTGGGCCATTATCACGAACTGTGGTAAGGCGAATCAAGAATATCTGGATGTCACTGTATCTGGTGCATCATAGATGGACCTAGCGCTTCATCTCGGAGCCTTTTCGAATTGCTTTCATAGGCTTTCAACAACGCACGCGATATGTGGGGTCTCTGTAAAATCTAACATACTTAAAACAAAACAAGTCATATCTCCCAAAGAAGGAGCCCGAAGCCGCCGTAGTCCCAGGCTATATCGCCAACTGGGTTTGCACTCTCAGATCTCAGGAATCGATCAGCGGAAATGGCGTCCCAAAGTGGATGGACATGAGGGTTTTCAACCGCTATCTGGGTCTGAGTCTGAGGTGCGTCTCATTTGGCCCAAAGTTGCTGGTGAACCGGTGAACAGTGAAACCTCTACCATCTCCGGGTCCCTTACTTGCAGTTTCAGTCTGTTGCTTTCCTGCGGCCGGTGCGGTGGTGACGAGCTCCTCGCATCCAGGATGCACCGCCTCTGAATGTCGTCGCACTGCATGCGCTGTCTTTCTCGTCCTGCTTCCGCAGCCAGTGCAGTCCGCACCTCGTTTCAAACTCGACTGTCCAATTGTCACTAGCCGTTTCACTTGAGGGCCTCAGATAAAATCAATATTCCACTCCCACCATCATGACCCTACACGGTTTAGCCATGTTGAGCCCCATGACATGTTTTGCCATCAGTGACGGCGATCTTGCAATGCCGTCTATCAAAGTTCGCGCACTCCGAGCCGGAGAACCTTACCATCACCTGACTGCCTTTACTGTACGACGCAGCCCCTACTAAACCGCAGGGCATAGGGCATTTGCCTTGGTTGGTGGTGCTGTCTCTCACGCAAGAGCCTGGGTGTTAGTTCATTCGCCGCTTGCCGCCTGCAGGCTCTCCGACTAAGGTTTCAAGTTTGATTATAGTTCTGAATGCTTGACACCTGATGCCATATACATCTCACTTGCCCCATCTCGCCATCGCTTTCTGGGTGTTGCCATGCAGTTCTGTCATGACAATTGCTTCTCGAGGTTCACTCCTTCCCGACTTCTGCATGACAACAATTACATTCAACACGTGGGCAAGGTGTACAAACTCAGATCGACAAAAACGCAGGCACTAACTCTACACATCCAACCTGAACCGCACAAAACTCAGATAACAATAAGTACAGTACAGTTGCAACACGGTGGAAACGCTTTGCTGCTTCTCGCTCAACCCGGAGTGTCAGGTCGCCGCTATCGGTCGAGAAGGGGGTGGTGGGACCGTCCGTCCACGTAAATATACCGGGAGCCAATCATCTGCACGCTCGGGTTGGCTGTCGAGCACTCGTTGTAGCACCGGCGTGTTGACAGCGCTCATGGTAAACCACGGAGCTAGCCCACGCTCACAGGCATCGCCTAGAGTGCGCATGGGCACATTCGGGGGTGCCGATAGTGGCGGATATGCTTCATGGCTCGTCAGGTGCCTGCGCATGAGATAAGATGCGCAGGATGCGCACCTGGATGGTGTGCGCGTCCTCCCGCGCGGCGGGCTTCTACCGCTGCTATCTTGGGTGCTGGGAACTCAATTGGAGGCGCAACTCCATGCTGCGAAGTCCCCTTTGCGCTTGATAAGAACGTCCACAACTCGATGAGACCTTCGAGATCTGCGAATTTATACTCGTGCTGCACGCCTGGCGCGTGAGGGTACGTATTCGGTCTTGGTTTTGAGAGGTGTTGAGGGCGGCACCACGGGACCTCCCAGCGGTGCCAACAGTCCCAAACGCTTCGAGGTTGGTGTCTTGTGGCTGCGTTGAGTTTAGCTGCGATGTCGGCCCAGATCATGTCGTCATTCTGACTGCCGAGAGGCTTGATCGATAGGAGCAGCAAGTATTCTGGCAACGTCCAAGGGTGTAAGGTCAAGTACACAGTGGGAGATAATGGCGGCGATGGAACTACGATAGAAACATATGAGCTGGACTTTAGGTGCTGTTCGTGACGGATCGTACATTCGCGAGATTCCGACTCATCCTTTCCAACAGGGGCATATTCATGTTCTGTGACTACCTCCAGAGCGGTCTTCCCGACCTGCGGAATGAGTTTATTCAAAGGCAGGGGCCAGGCCGGTATCTTGATATCATCCAGTCCGTTTGGAGATTGTTGAAACCCAGGGGTTGCATAGTACAGCAAGCGGGGATCCTGCCCCGACGTGGCACTTTTCGAAAACTCCCTGAAAATCGTGCTCGTCGGAGCAGAGGAGGTCAAGGGTGTGAAGATAGTAGCAGAAGAGGCACTTGTAGCAGTCGTTGCTACGGTAGAGTTGGTGGGGGGACCTGGTGTCCATACGAGTTGCTCGAACGACCGCTTCGAGCTGGTGGAGTAGACAACAGCATCAGGTACAGTCAACACGGAGCGGAGGTGGAGCGCACTGAATCGTAATCGGTGGTGGGCGTTTCTTATGCCTGACCTTGATGGTTGGGGGTATTGTCCTCCACTCTATGGCCGCCGTGGATTTTCGCCTCAAGTTCTGAGGCTCAACCCGTTCCAAATCGGCCGAGGCCATGACAGGTACAGGCAGGTGATGTTAGCGTACAAAAGGGAGAAATTGAATAAAGCAAAAATGAAAAGACAAGGGGGGGAGACGAAAAGGAAAAGGGTATGAAGGAGAGGAGAAAAGAAGACGGGCGGTGAGGCATCAGTGGGGTCAGATTACAGACGGCTTGGTTATGAACCTGGCCAGTGTTATTGTCTTTGCAACTTGGCCAGGTGGTGGCGGCGGCATCTTAGATGATTAGAGCCAATCCCCCGGCGCGTAGGGTTAGCGCGTATGCATCACGTGAACATCACTGTCACGCAAAGTCACGCCACAGCCATCCGTGTCACGCTTGAGCTCGTATCGACTCGTCTCGGTGCATACACGCGCAACACAATGGCCAGTGCAACTAAACATCCGTTGTTCGGCTTCATGCCGCGGAAAGTAACAGCAAATCAAGTTCAGGAAGCCATAGTGCGCGTTTTCTCCGATTGATATTTACTTCTCATCCATGACGCTGTTACAGGAGGGCAAAGAAAATCCATTCACCCGTTTGCCGCATTCCCCTCAATATTACAAGATCCTCGACGCTCGAAAAAAGCTTCCAGTATATACTCAAATGGATGAATTCTATAAGATAGTGAGTTCTGCGCTACCCTTTATTCGTGAGGGGGCAATAGAACCCGCGCCCCAGGTCGCTCCTGGAAGCAAGGCCGTGTATCGCTAATTCCCCAGCAAAGTTTACTAAACATCAGATTATCGTCATGGTTGGAGAAACGGGCTCTGGGAAAACTACTCAGTGCGCTCATATCTTACCTCTTTGAAGCCACGTCGTAACTGATATCTTATTAAGGATACCGCAATTTGTTGTCTACTCGGACTTGCCCCAGACGAAAAAGAAAATCGTCGCGTGTACACAGCCACGCCGAGTGGCTGCCATGTCCGTAGCGAAACGTGTCTCTGATGAAATGGACGGTGCGTGTTCTACGTCGGATGTTTGTTTTATCGCTGTCTCATTTCATCCCAGTTTCTCTCGGAAAGGAGGTCGGATATTCTATTCGTTTCGAGGACATGACGGAACCAGGAAAAACATTTCTCAAGTACATGACTGATGGTATGCTCCTGCGTGAAGCTATGCACGACCCCGATCTTGAGCGGTACTCGACAATCATCCTCGACGAAGCGCACGAGCGTACGCTAGCGACGGATATCCTCATGGGCCTCCTCAAGGGTCTTGTGAAGAGACGCAACGACCTCAAGCTAATAATCATGTCTGCGACACTGGATGCGCTCAAATTCCAAAAGTATTTCACCATTGACGATCCCGCCCCACTTTTCAAAGTTCCTGGACGCACACATCCCGTGGAGATATTCTATACGCAAGAACCGGAGCCAGACTACGTAGAAGCTGCGATTCGTACTGTCCTCATGATCCATCGCGCTGAAGATCCTGGCGACATCCTCATCTTTCTCACCGGAGAGGAAGAAATCGAGGACGCGTGTCGTAAAATCAAGATCGAAGCTGACGACCTAGTCAGCAATGACCCAGACTCCGTCGGCCCCCTCACATGCATTCCCCTCTACTCATCCTTGCCTCCTCAACAACAGCAACGTATATTTGATCCCGCGCCTCCGCCGCGTGTCCCGAATGGCCCTCCGGGACGGAAAGTCATCGTGTCCACGAACATTGCAGAGACGTCCCTCACTATAGATGGCATTGTGTATGTTGTCGACCCTGGTTTCTCCAAGCAAAAGTTGTACAATCCTCGTATCCGCGTGGAGTCTCTCCTAGTATCCCCCATCTCGAAGGCATCTGCGCAACAGCGGGCAGGGCGTGCTGGTCGCACTCGCCCTGGCAAGTGCTTCCGCTTGTACACTGAAAAGGACTTTATGAAGGAACTCGAGGAGCAAACGCATCCGGAGATTTTGAGGAGTAACTTGGCAAACACGGTCCTTGAGCTCGTCAAGGCGGGCGTCAAAGATCTTGTACGGTTCGATTACGTGGATGCACCAGCCCCCGAAACGTTGATGCGAGCCCTCGAACTCTTGAATTATCTCGCTGCGCTCGATGACAGTGGAGACCTAACACCCATGGGAGCCATGATGTCAGAGTTCCCGTTAGACCCCCAAGTAGGTTGTCCAATGTACTGCTCACACGGCAGATACTCACGTATACGCGCAGATGTCAAAAATGCTCATTGTCAGCCCAGAGTTTAACTGTAGTCAAGAGATTCTGACGATCGTTGCGATGCTTTCTGGTGTGTTTATTTTATTTCATTATCGATGGAACCGATCGTAACCCCCTCCAGTTCCTAACATCTGGCTACGACCGTCCAACCAGCGGAAAGAAGCAGATGCCGCGAAGCAAATACTGTCTGTACCTGATGGGGATCACCTCACTCTCCTTAATGTCTTCAACGAATATCAGAATAGTGCGTAACGCTCTGAGAGTGTTCGCCGTCAGTGACAAAAATATTGTCATGCAGATTTACACGACCGCAATTGGGCATGGAACAACTATATCTCGGCCCGCTCCCTCTCCCAAGCCGACAATGTCCGCGCTCAGCTTCATCGAGTTATGGAGCGCCTCGAAATTGATCTTGTGACCAAGTCATACACGGACCAAACCCGGCACTACGTCGACATCCGAAGGGCGTTGGTGTGCGGGTACTTTATGCAGATCGCGCACAGGGAAGGTGAGAAGGGCGGTTATCTCACCGTCAAGGACAACCAGGTGCGCTTCAACATGAAATGTGCGAAGATGATGACATTCCTCTGACATCGTATTCGATTCTATCTCGTGTTAGGTGGTATCGCTGCATCCTTCATGCGGTCTCGACACGCAACCTGAATGGGTCCTCTTCAATGAATTCGTGCTCACGACGCGGCCGTACATCCGTACCGTGACGGAGATTCGCCCAGAATGGCTGCTCGAGCTCGCCGCCAACTACTACGACCTACCATCGCTCGACGAAAGTGAGGCGATTCGTGCGCTACAGCGCGTGTTGAAGAAGCAGTCAGCTAGGATCATCAAGGCGGTGCCCGACGACAAGCGACCAAAGAAGAAAGTCAAGGCAAGCTAGAGTCTCCGTGGCTCTGTCGACTTAGAGTTATCGGTCATACCGTTGTGGTTCTACACTGCTAGCTGGGGTCTAATCCATGTTTGTACTGTGACCTTGTCGTCCACAGTGGTCCCCATTTTTATTTTATGACGACTTGTGTGCCCATCCGCGACTTCTTGCGAGCATTTGAGGAAGGTAATCTGGGCCACGAAGGCCGGTGTATCTCGACCCGAAATATGTTCTTCCACGTTCGATAAACCCCAGTTGAGCCTCGAAGTCCAACATACCAGTCGTCCACCATTTGTCATTGTGCTCGCAACAAGCTGCAACTACTTAATGACTATAGATATAAGATGCAACGCCCAGGGCTCCTATCATATTCAGGTCTCTATTCTTGCTTCGCAAGCCTTGCCTGTTTTGCGAGGGCACGCCTCCTGGTATCCTTCAAAAGCGAGTGGGTGTACGCGAGCACCACCTTGGGCGGCGCGAATCCCATGACTGCGCCCATCAGCGCGTGGGTCCAGTACGGAGTGATGGTGCCCGGCGCGAGCTTGGCGAGCACGACGCGCACGAATGCTTTTGGGGTTGGAACGAAGAGCGACGCGCGCCGGATTTTCGACATAGCCGATGTCTGCGAAGAAAACGTTTTGTTAGCCGTTCGTCATAGTCGTCTAATAGAAAGGAACTAGGGGCGAGGGTGGGAGAAAGAGAGAAGGCGAGATGTAGAGTAGGACACGACGTACGACGTAGTACGTGTTGACGTGCTCAACCACGACGCCCTTGGGCGCCAGTTCCGCTGTGAGCGCGTCGGACCAAGTATGGAGGTAGGCCTTGCTGCCCGAGTAGACGGCGAGCATGGGAGTGGGCGCAGCGCCGGCGAAGGAGCCCATGTTGAGGATCAGGCCCTTCTTGCTGGTAAAATCGGTGCGTGAGCGTGGCGCGTCCAAAGACACCTGCCGTAGAATAAAAGGGAGAGGGCGGGTGACGCACCGGGAGACCATGGAGGGCGCGATGAGGCTGGTGATGCGCAGCGTGGCGGTCACGTTGACGTTGATGATGCTATCAAGCTCCTCGGGGGACGTGTCGACAAAGTCGGCGGGGATCTCGTGGGACACGCCGACGTTGTTGACTGTTGACAGAGCGAGTGGGGAAACATGAATCTCCCCTATTTTTTTTCTATACAAGAACCGACAAATATGACGCACCTAGCACGCCGACTTCGATCGGCTTGAGCTCCTCAAGGAGCGCCTCCCACCTCGCATCGTCCGCACGCGCAAAGTCGACGACGAACGTTTTGGTTTGCACGCCGTTGTCACCGCACGCTTTGACTATATATATGTGTGTGGGTAAAAAACGAACCCCGAAAAGCATTTATTTTTTGCATTAGCGAGGAACGAAGGGAAAAAGGAGTGGGGAGAAAGAGGAGAAAAGCGTGCGCACCGATGTCGTCTACGACGGCGTCAAGCTTGGCCTGGTTCCGCGCGGCGAGGAGGACGTTGAAACCCGCTTTGGCGAGCTGAATCGCAAACTCGCGTCCGATGCCATCCGACGCGCCCGTGACGACTTACCACGGTCAAGCAAGCAGGCGAGGCAAACAGCAAATAAATTCATCATATCGCACGCACCAAGCAAGCAGAAAAGAAAGTCAGTTCTGCTTGCCAAAATCTAGAAAGGAGTGGCTCACCTGCCCAGGCGCCCTTCTTCGCTCCAAATTTTTTAAGCTATCAACGTTGTGATTGATGAACATTAGGCATGGGGGAGAGAAAGCTAATTACGCACGCTGACTCCGGGGCGCAGGAAAGTGCCAAATGCGAATGAGAGAACGCTGTAGAGGGCGGTAAGTGCTGAGAGGGCACCTAGCACTTGCAAGCCAGATGCAAGATACGGGACTGCGTTCACTTATATAACGTTCGTAAAGTGGAAGTGCAGATGAGAGAAAACAAGAGACATACGACGAGCTTGTACGGAGTTGAGCAAAGACATGTTGAGTTGAGACCCGTCCGTCCCGGTGTAATGAGGATTGACAATGTCGGCTGTGTACCGAGGTCGAGCCGCCGTTCGGTAAATGTATCGGGCATAGCTCAGCGAAAAAAGTAAATAAACGACAGATCACATATAACGGTGTTCGTCCACTGCTGTAGAGCGAAGAATCAAGAAACAGGATGATAGTGTCGCAAATAACAGAATGAGAGACAACCGGTCACAAGTCAAGTTATGGGTATCTATCACAGTAACGAGCTAACTTTTGCCGTGTTCGTTGCCACCTCTAAAGGCAAATGGGGACGCATTTATCGCCGTCCACTGCCACGTCCATAGCCAACCTGAAGATTGTCGAGCTCTGCCTCGAGGGACTTGATCGAACTGTGAGCCAACTCGAGATCTTTGTTCAGGCGATCGCGCTCCGTGATCAACTACACCCAAATCTATTAGCTTGCTCTCCGCCTACATATAGGCTCGGTCGCTCACATGTTGCTCCCATTGCCTGAAGCGAGCCTCCTCGGCTTTGACTTGCTCGGTGAACCGCCTACGAAGTTGTTCCTCTTCTTCCTGAAACTTGGGGTTGTTGAACTTCTTCACCTTGCGCTCGCCGTACTTGCGCGTCTCCATTTGTTGCTGGCGGTAGTTTTCGTAGTGATGTTCCTCAGTGGTAGAAATGAGGTCGAGCATGAAGGTGCGGATGAGCAGAGAGCGCAGCTTGCGGAAGTCACAATGATTCTCATTTTCGACTGCACAGTTGCGTCAATACCACAGGGGGTAAACAGAGAATTAGAGATCAGTCACCTTCTGCGACACCCCAGAGGTACTCGCGGCCCTTCACGACGCGACCATCGGGAGTCTGGACGTCTTCGGTGGAGCCAATGATTGAGAAGGGCATAGCCTCTGCAAGTATGCGGGCATGTTCAGCGCTTGCCTCGTCATCTGTCTCGATGGGTGGCTGGTAAATACGGATGTTCTGTGCAAGAATGACGTCCCGAATCTGTGGGCAACACGCGGACATGTCAGGCGATTGCATTCACGGGAGGGGTGAGGTGAAAAGGGGACGAACGCGCTGCTTGAAGGTGAACAAGTCACTCTGGGTGAGAGTATCGGCTTTGGCAATAACAGGGATGAGATTAACACGGGTGCCGAGACGCTTCATGATCTCAATGTCGAGGGGCTTGAGACTAAAACAGGGTCGATGAAACTCCAAAGTAATATGAAGGAAACGTACGTATGACCGGTGGGCCTGATAAAGTACAGGCAAGCGTGGACCCGAAGATCACTCTTCTCACTGCGCTGGGGTTGCTGCTCCTGGATCATGTACGCCTCGTGCTGGTCGTCAATAAAGTCGACAATGGGCGACCAAGAGTCGCGGTTATTGACATAGTCTCCAAAGCCGGGAGTGTCGATGACAGTGAGTTTGACCTTGAACTGCTTCTCCTCGAGCTCAGCCTTGATAATTTCGACTTCGGTAAGCTTGTCGAGTTGCTTGTGGTGGCGTCGGCTGTAGTTTTTCGCAAGAGACAGCTCGGTTGAAAAGAGCGTGTTTATGAGAGTGGTCTTTCCCAGACCCGACTCGCCTTGATGAATAGGTAAGAGGGGAATTTCAGGGATGATGATGCAAGGTTAGTGACGAACCGACGACCATGATGGTAAAATGGGCTCCATGCTTTGCGACAATTTTATGTCGCTAAAAAGAAACTTTCTTGAGCATCTCTGAGGCAACTGATAATGAGAGTTGGGCCCACCTGATTTGGGAGGTTGGCGATGCCTATACCGTCAGAGGATGGGGCGGACATTGTGGTCAATGGAAAAAGCGACAGGAAGGGACGGCGAAGACAGACGCGTGAAATGGTCTTTGGTCTTGTTTGGCACCTGTGCATCCCGAGATATGCCAGCATATATTCAACTCAACCAGCATATATTCAAGTTCCCGTTGAAAATGGAACGCACACGAAGGGAATCACACCTGCGCTCGGAACTGCGGACATTGATGGAAGACTCTACCCATCAAGGAACTCCATTGCACCCCGGCCTCCTGGTACATACACCCCTGCGCCTCACCTCAGGCCGCTAGCATAACCTGGTTCCAAAGCAAGAGGAAAAAATAAAAACTGGAGCATTCCATACTTCCATATGCCGAACTTGGTAGCTAACGCGCAGAAATCCGGTCATCCCCCAGTTTTCATCGCCACCGAGGCAGTCTGTCCTCTTCCCGACCTAGCGCCTAGCATGACGTAAATGAAGGTCGTCACGTCGTAAATTGCTTGCCGTTGGGCCACAGCTCACCTATGCCTAGAGAAAGTGTTCTCCCAGGCCGTAAACCTGAGTATATGACTACTGCACTCACCCCAAAGTAGCCGACCGAGCCAATTATTGATGGTATGCCTATATTTCATCATTCGGTTCCCTATTTTCAACCACGTTTTTAAGCCTGTCCTGACAAGCGCAATTTCCCTTCTTCCAATTTAGCGGGGCTAGAAATCGTGGCGAATGCTCAATGTTTTTACAAGGCGTTCATGATAAATATTTCAACAGGCATCCATATAAAGCCCCCTAATGCCTACTACTGATCTCTCAGCAGCTCTGCCTCTTCCCTTGTGAACCATGCCACTATCACCGCGCTCTCACATTCTCATCTTTGACTTAGGGGACGTTCTCTTCCCATTTTCCCATGTCACCGCGACATCCATATCCCCGAGAATGCTCAAGCGTATCCTTACCTCTACACCCTGGAGAGAGTATGAATGCGGAAGGCTCTCAGAGGATGAATGCTACCGCCTTTGTGCAGAGAAGCACTCTCTCGATAAAGTAGAATTTCGTCAAGCCATCCATGGTATGCGGTCAAGTATCCAGCCAGATGACACGTTCATCCACCTCATTCGCGAGCTACAAACGGAGGCACAAGGCGGTTTGCGCATCTTTGCAATGTCTAACATTTCCGCACCAGATTATGTGGTCATGCGTGGCAAGCTCGCAGATTGGAGCTTTTTCGAGCGCGTTTTTACCTCTGCGGATGCAGGCATGCGGAAGCCGGACCTCTCCTTCTTCAAATTTGTATTAGATGAGATCAAGGCCGAGCCC
>Ga0137397_10001348_pt1 | contig 17178 bp, 15 predicted proteins | sample czorhiz116metaG_FD_106658 | JGI IMG/M metagenome (GOLD analysis project Ga0137397, IMG submission 106658) | Vadose zone soil microbial communities from Angelo Coast Range Reserve, California, USA - czorhiz1.16 metaG | ecosystem: Environmental > Terrestrial > Soil > Vadose zone | place: USA... | reverse complement strand
CGACCCGTCCGGAGCGCAGCGTGGCCCTGCCTTCGGCCAGGAGCTTGCGCCCCTCCGCCGCGTCGGCGCGCGTGCAGCGCCGCGCCGCGAGGCTGGCGGCCAGCGAATCGAGCGCCTCGCGCAGCTGGTAGATGGCGCGGAAGAAGTCCGGATCGATGGGCGCGACGATCAGCCCGCGGCGGCCGGTGTCGCGCACGAAGCCCTGCCATTTGAGGAGCGACAACGCCTGACCCACCGGCTGCCGCGAGATGCCCAGGCTGGTGGCGAGGTCGTCCTGGTTGATCCGCTGCGAAGGGGCGAGCCGTCCGTCGCAGATGGCCGCCAGCATCGCTTCGTACGCCTGATCGATCAGGGTCGGAGGAGGGCTCGCCACCAGCGAAGGATAGCACATCGGAGGGGATGCCGCTTCCAGGCTGCGCGATTTCGCATGCGCAGTTCGCATGCGAGACGTTCGTCGTCGGCCGGGCGAGCATCGCGTCGGACGGCTGGCCCCTCTGACTTCCCGCGCCTTGACACTGATCTTGAAGTGCGTAAGACGACGTTCTCGTATGCGGATTCCGCATGCGCAACTGGTGCCGGCCGGGGCGGAGGCCATGATGGCTGAGAACATCCGAGTGTTGATGGCCAAGGTGGGCCTGGACGGCCACGATCGGGGCGTTCGTGTGGTCGCCCGCTGCCTGCGCGATGCGGGCATGGACGTGATCTACACGGGGCTGCACCGCACACCCGAGGAGGTGGTCGATGCCGCGGTGCAGGAGGACGTCGACGTGCTGGGCGTCAGCCTGCTCTCCGGGGCCCACATGACCGCGTTCCCCCGGATCATGAAGCGCCTTCGAGAACGTGGTGTGGACGACATCATCCTTCTCGGCGGCGGCGTGATCCCCGACGAGGACATCGTCGCGCTGAAGAAGATGGGTGTAGCCGAGATCCTGCTCCAGGACACACCACCGAATGTGATCGTCGAGACGGTGCGGCGGCTCGTGAAAGAGCGCGGCGCCCGATAGGACACGTCGTGCTGTTGAATGGTTTTGCTCGGAGATAGTCGCCAAGCCGCCTTCGGCGGCCGCGACTACGGGGTCGACAATGGCCGAGATGGAATACTGGTCGTGGCCTCCGCGCTACGACCATACCTATCGCCCGGAGTCCGGCAACCGGTACTGGTTCCCCAGGCGCGAGACGATGCCGGCCGGGGACCGCGAGCGCGCCATCGTGGAGCGCCTGCGGCAGGTCTGCCGCTACGCGTACGAGAAGGCGCCCTTCTACCGGAAGAAGTGGGACGAGGCCGGGTTCCACCCCGACCAGATCCGGTCGCTGGAGGACTTCGAGAGCAAGTGCCCGGTGATCAAGAAGACCGACCTGCGCAAGGCGCAGGAGGAGAACCCGCCGTTCGGCGACTACCTGTGCATTCCCTCGTCCGAGGTCTTCCACGTCCACGGGACTTCGGGCACCACCGGCCGTCCGACGGCCTTCGCCGTCGGTCGCGACGATTGGCGCAACATCGCCAACGCGCACGCGCGGATCATGTACGGGATGGGCATCCGCCCGGGCGACATGGTCTTCGTCGCCGCCATCTTCAGCCTCTACCTGGGCAGTTGGGGGGTGCTTGCCGGATCGGAGCGGCTGGGCTGCAAGGCGTTCCCGTTCGGCGCGGGGGCGCCGGGGATGTCCGCCCGCGCGGTGCAGTGGATGAACATCATGAAGCCGCAGGCGTTCTACGGGACGCCGTCCTTCGCCCTCTACCTCGCCGAGGTGGCGGAGAAGGAGGGAGTCGATCCCAAGGAGTTCGGGATCAAGCGGCTGTTCTTCTCCGGCGAGCCGGGCGCCTCCGTGCCCGGCGTGAAGGACCGGATCGAGAAGGCCTTCAACGGCAAGGTCTACGACTCCGGCTCGATGGCCGAGATCACGCCCTGGATGAACGTGGCTGGCTCCGAGCAGACCAGCGGCATGCTCTGCTGGCAGGACGTCGTCTACACCGAGGTCTGCGACCCGAAGACCTTCACCCGCGTCCCCTACGGGCAGCGCGGCACGCTGGTCTACACGCAGCTCGAGCGCACCTCCCAGCCGATGATCCGGCTGCTCTCGGGCGACCTGACGCAGTGGGCCAACGAGCCCAATCCCTGCGGCCGCACCTATCCGCGGCTGCCCAATGGGATCTTCGGCCGCATCGACGATATGTTCACCATCCGCGGCGAGAACGTGTACCCGAGCGAGATCGACGCGGCGCTCAACGCGGTGGAAGGCTACGGCGGCGAGCACCGCGTCATCATCAGCCGCTGCGGCGCGAAGATGGACGAGCTCCTCTTGCGCGTCGAGCCCACGGCCCAGGTGGAGAAGCAGGGGAAGCTCGCGCAGTTCAAGGAGACGGTGGCGAAGAAGATCCACACCATGCTCGGGGTGCGCGCGGGCGTGGAGGTCGTCGCTCCGGGTACGTTCCCGCGCACCGACTTCAAGGCGCGGCGCGTGATCGACGACCGGGAGGTCTTCCGCGAGCTCAACCAGAAGCTGCGGTCGGAGGTCATTCCCCCATGAAGGTGCCCTCGCGGGATCTCCTGCCCCGCGTGCTGAAGGGCGAGGTGGCGGCCATCGCGCGGCTCCTCAGCCGGGCGGAAGCGGCCGATCCGGAGTGTCGGGACACGCTGGGCGAGGTCTACTCCCGCGCGGGCAAGGCGCACGTGATCGGTATCACCGGCGTGCCGGGGAGCGGGAAGTCCACCATGGTCGCCGTCCTGGCAGGGCACCTCCGCAAGCTCGGGCACAAGATCGGGATCATCGCCATCGATCCGTCCAGCCCGTACTCGGGCGGGTCGATCATGGGCGACCGCATCCGCATGAGCGACCTGGCGGGCGACGAGGGCGTCTACATCCGCAGCATGGCGACGCGCGGCGCCTTGGGAGGAATGGCCCGCGCCACCCTCGACGCGGTGGACGTCCTCGACGTGGCGGGGTTCGACTACATCCTGATCGAGACGGTGGGCGTGGGCCAGGACGAGGTGGAGATCGCCAGCGCCTCGCACAGCACGCTGGTGGTGTCCGCGCCCGGCCTGGGCGACGAGATCCAGGCGATCAAGGCGGGCATCCTGGAGATCGCGGACATCCACGTGGTCAGCAAGAGCGACCGCCCCGACGCGCGCAGCACCATCAGCGACCTCAAGCAGATGCTCACCCTCGGCATCTCGCTGGACTCGACCGCGGCCTGGCGGCCGCCGGTGATCGCCACCAGCTCGCTCAAGGGCGAGGGATTCTCCGACCTGATCGCCGCGCTGGAGAAGCACAAGGCCTTCCTTGCCGGCTCGGAGGCGGGGAGGGCGCGAAGCAAGAAGATCGCGGAATTCCGCATGCTGAAGACCGCGGAGGATCTGCTGCGCATCCGCTTCAAGGAGCACAGCGCGGCGCGCGTCGGCCCCATGGCCGAGCGCCTGGCGGCGCGCCAGACCAATCCCTACGCCGCGGGAGAGCAACTTCTCGAAGGAATGGGAGCCTGACTCATGAGCAAATTCGAGCTGGACGATCCCCAGGCAGTGGAGAACGAGGTCCGCGATTGGGAGCAGCGCGAGGTGAAATCGTTCCTCGCCAGGCAGAAGGAGAGGAAGGACCAGTTCTATACCAGCGGCGGCTTCCCGGTGAAGCGCACGTACACCGCGCTCGACATCAAGGACACGCCGGTCGAGGACATCGGGCTGCCCGGGCGCTTCCCGTTCACGCGCGGACCGTACCCGACCATGTACCGCAGCCGCTTTTGGACCATGCGGCAGATCGCCGGCTTCGGGACCGGCGAGGACACCAACAAGCGGTTCAAGTACCTCATCCAGCAGGGGCAGACGGGACTCTCGGTCGACTTCGACATGCCCACCTTGATGGGCTACGACTCCGACCACCCCATGAGCGAAGGCGAGGTCGGGCGCGAAGGCGTCGCCATCGACACCGTGGCCGACATGGAGGCGCTCTTCGACCAGATCGATCTGGAGAAGATCTCCGTCTCCATGACCATCAACCCGAGCGCCTGGATCCTGCTCGCCATGTACGTGGTGCTGGCCCAGAAGAAAGGGTTCGATCTCGACAAGCTCTCGGGGACCATCCAGGCGGACATCCTCAAGGAGTTCCAGGCGCAGAAGGAGTACATCTTCCCCATCGAGCCGTCCGTCCGGATCGTGCGCGACTGCATCACCTACTGCGCGAAGAACATGAAGCGGTACAACCCGATCAACATCTCGGGCTACCACATCTCCGAGGCTGGATCTTCGCCGCTCCACGAGGTCGCGTTCACCCTGTGCAACCTGATCACCTACGTGGAGGAGGTCACCAAGACCGGGATGCAGGTGGACGATTTCGCTCCGCGGCTCGCCTTCTTCTACGTCTGCCAGAACGACTTCTTCGAGGAGATCGCCAAGTTCCGCGCCGCGCGCCGGGCGTATGCGAAGATCATGCGCGACCGCTTCGGGGCCAAGAACCCGGAGTCGATGCGCCTGCGCTTCCACTGCCAGACGGCGGCGGCGAGCCTCACCCGGCCGCAATACAAGATCAACATCATCCGCACCGCCTTCCAGGCGCTCTCGGCGATGCTGGGCGGCGCACAGAGCCTGCACACCAACGGCATGGACGAGGCCTTCGCCATTCCCACCGAGGAGGCGATGAAGATCGCGCTGCGCACGCAGCAGATCATCGCCGAGGAGACCAACGCGGCGAACGTGGTCGATCCGCTGGGCGGCTCGTACTTCCTGGAGTCGCTCACCAACGACTACGAGAAGAAGATCTTCGAGGTGATCGACGAGGTGGACAAGCTGGGCGGGACCATCAAGCTGATCCAGGAGAGCTGGTTCCAGAAGCACATCGCCGACTACGCCTACGAGACCGCCATCAAGAAGCAGACGGGCGAGAAGCCGGTGATCGGCGTCAACAAGTACCTCGAGAAGGACGAGAAGTTCGACGTCGAGATCCACCCGTACGACCAGACCACGGCGGATCGGCAGATCAACCGCCTGCGCCGCATCCGCAAGGAGCGCGACAACAGGAAGGTGGACGCGCTGCTCGAGAACCTCGTCCAGGTGGCCAAGGACCCCTCGCAGAACATCATGCCCGTCACCATCGAGCTGGTCCGCGAGGGCGCGAGCATGGGCGACGTCGTCGAGAAGCTGAAGAAGGTCTGGGGGACGTACCGCGAGACTCCGGTCTATTGACCGAAGCAGGTCAAGTGAGGAAATCGGCGATGGCGCGCAGCGCGTCGGGGTGCGCCATCACGCCGTAGTGGTTCGCGTCCACCTCGACGGCCTTTGCAGACGGAACCGCATCGAGGAAGGCGTCGCGCAGCGCGGCCCCGACGATGAACCCGGCGCCCGGCAGCAGCGGGCGGGAGGCGCGGACCAGCAGGGTGGGCATGGTCAGGCGCGGCCAGAAGGCCTTGGCATCCTGCTTCGAGCCGTAGACGAGGTCCTCGAGCACGGCTTCCTTCGAGGTCCGGGCCCGCACGCCTCCGGGAACGTCGTCGAGCTCGTCGAGGTAGTGACCTAGCCAGAGCTCGGTCCAGGGCTGGGCAGCCCCGGCGTCGCGCACCAGCCCGCAGATCGCCTCGCGGGTCGGATACACCACCCCGAGTCGCTGCACCGCAGCAAGGATGGGCGGCAAGGCGGCCGGCTCGGGAACGCCCGCGCCGTCGATCAGCACCAGGTGCCGGAGCCGCGCCGGCGCCAGGGCGGCCACCTGCATGGAGACGAAGGCACCCATGGAGTGGCCGAGCAGGTCGAAGGAGCGGAAGCCGAGGTTGTCCGCCGCCTCCAGCACGTCCTCTGCGTGGTTGCGCCAGCCGTGCGTTCCCGGCCCGGTGGCCGGGCTGCGCCCTCGGCCGCGCAAGTCGAGCGCGACCACCTCGTGCCCCCGGTCCGCCAGCGCGGCGGAGATCAGGTCGAAGCTGCGGCAGTTCGCCAACAGGCCGGGGACGCAGATCGCGGGAGAGCCGCCTTGCGGCCCGGCGCGCAGCGCGTGCAGGCGTCCGCGGGAGAGCGACAGCTCGAGGGAGCTCGGGTTTGACCGCATGGCGCGGATGCTGGAGAGTAGCGCCCGGCCTGTCAATACTGCGGCGCAGCAGGATTCTGCCGCTTCGCAACAAGGAGGCGGTCTTGCTGGTGAAGAAGTATGGCAACCGGCGCCTGTACGACACCGAGCAGAGCAAGTACATCACGCTCGAGGAGCTGGCCGAGAGCGTCCGGCAGGGCAAGGACGTGCGGGTGTTGGACGCGAAGAGCGGAGAGGAGCTGACCACCGCGACGCTGGCGCAGATCATCATCGAGGGGCGCGGGGCGGCGCGGATGTTGCCGCAGGCGCTGCTGGTCCAGCTCATCCGGATGGGCGACGACGCGCTCGCCGAATTCTTCGGGCAGTACGTCAGCTGGGCGCTCGAGGTCTACCTGCAGGCGAAGCAGGGCGCGCAGGCGATGGGACCGTTCAGTCCCTTCGCAGGCTACGGGTTGCCGCGCCCTTTCGGGTTGGGAGGTTGGCCAGCCGTCCCGCCGGCCGCTCCACGGCCGGCCGCCACCAACCCGCCGCCCGACGACGTGGCCGCGCTGCGCAAGGAGTTGGAAGAGCTGAAAAAAAGCCTGCGCAAGAAATCCGGCCGCTAAGCCCGTCTTGTTGCATCGCACAACACTGCTTGACACCCATCTCGCTGGTGTTATGTTGCGGCGCACAAATGCACGGGGTCCGATTCCCGGCCCCTTGAAGACAGGAGAAACGCAGATGGCCGACGTGACCCAGAAGGCGCTCCCCGCGGTGGAGAAGCTGATCGCCGAGCAGACCGCCCGCTACGAGGCGGTGGTGGCGGAGATCAACAAGCTGCAGAGCAAGAGCGTCGAGCAGTTCAACCAGTTCGTCGAGGGCGCGACCCGCGTTGCCAAGGAGCAGATCGCGTTCGCCGAGCAGATCGGCGGCGAGTGGCGGAAGCTGATGCTCGCGGCGACGAAGAACGCGGCCGAGCTCTTCACGCCGAAGGCGTAAGGCAGGCGCAGGCGTCCAGCCGCCGGCTGGCACTCGACATCCGGTCGGGTTTGATCGATCCCTAGGGAGAGGCTCTCTCTCCCGGGGATTCGATTCGAACGGAGGTCGTCATGGCACGCCTTCAAGGCAGGACCGCGCTCGTCACCGGTGCGTCACGCGGCCTTGGCCGCGCCATCGCCCTGGCCCTGGCGAACGACGGGGCAAAGGTCGCCCTCAACTACCGCTCCGGCGAGCAGCAATGCCGGGAAGTGGCGGACCAGATCTCCGACTCCGGAGGCACGGTCCTGCTCCTGCGCGGGGACGTGAGCATCAAAGACGAGGCGCGGGCGTTGGTGGGGAGCGTGCTGGAGCAGTGGGGCCAGCTCGACATCCTGGTGAACAACGCCGGCATCACACGCGACCGGTCGATGCGCAAGCTCACCGACGAGGACTGGACCGAGGTGATCAACACCAACCTGAACAGCGTGTACTACTGCACGAGCGCCGCGCTGAAGCCGATGATCGACCGAAGGTTCGGGCGCATCGTCAACATCAGCTCGTTCGTGGGGCAGGCGGGCAACTTCGGGCAGGCCAACTACTCGGCCAGCAAGGGCGGCATCATCGCCTTCACCAAGAGCGTCGCCATCGAGGTGGCAAGGCACAACGTGACCGTCAACGCCATCGCCCCGGGCTTTACGGAGACGGACATGCTGGCCAAGGTAGCACCCGACGTGCGGCAGCAGATCCTGACGAAGATTCCCATGGGCCGGTTCGGACAGCCGGAGGAGATCGCGCGCGCCGTCGCGTTCCTCTGCGCCGAAGGCGATTACATCACCGGCCAGCAGATCAACGTGAACGGCGGCGTGTACATGTAATTCAGGAGCAGACGATGAGCGATGCAGAGAAGAGGTTTGATCCAGTGAAGCTGCTGCGCGACGTCCGCGACGGCAGCATGGACGCCTGGGCGAAGTTGACCTTGAAGCTGACCAGCTCGCACGAGTACCAGCGCCTGCAGGGCGTCATCATGAAGCCGACGTTCCTCGCCATCGCGCTCTGGCGCAAGGCGACGGAGTCCACCATGTCGGGCGTGCTGGGCAACCTGAACATGCCCTCGCGCGAGGAAGTGCTGATGATCTCGCAGCGCCTCACGAACATCGAGATGGCGCTCGACGACCTCGGCGCCGGGCTCGATCAATTGCGGCGCGGGACCAACGCGTCCACCCGGCAGCAGCGCTCCGGCACGGGCCGTTCCGGCGACAACGGCGGCGAAGCGCGGCCTCCCCTGTCCGCGAAGGGAGAGGCCTGAGCCATGGCGGAGAGCGCACCGGGCATGCTCGAGAAGTTCCAGACCATGTTCGACAACCTGGTCAAGGTCACCACCACCAAGGCGCCCATCGGGCAGACGCCCAAGCAGGCCATCTGGAGGCTCAACAAGGCGACGCTCTACCGGTACACGCCGGTGAAGCCCGACGAGGAGCGGCACCGCACGCCGCTTCTCCTGATCTTCGCCCTGATGAACAAGTCCAGCATCCTCGACCTGCGTCCGGGCAGCAGCTTCGTCGAGTACATGCTGAACAAGGGCTACGACCTCTACCTGCTCGACTGGGGAGCGCCGGGGCCCGAGGACGCGCATCAAGACCTGGGCGACTACGTGCTCGAGTACATCCCCCGGGCCATCCGGAAGATGAAGCAGGTGTCCGGGTCGGAGACCTTCAACCTGCTCGGCTGGTGCATCGGCGCCATGCTCTCGACGCTCTACGGCTCGCTGCGCGGGCAGCAGGAGGGGCTGCGCAGCCTGATCCTGCTCACCGCGCCGCTGGACTTCACCGACACCGACCAGATCTCGCTCGCGCGCATGACCGACGAGCGGTACTTCGACGTCGAGCGGCTGCTGAACGCGTTCGGCGGCAACATGCCGGCAGGGATGATCGACTACGGCGCGAAGATGCTGAAGCCGGTGGAGAACTTCGTCGGCGGCTACACGCGGCTGTTCGACAACCTGGACAACACCAAGGTGGTCGATTCCTGGCACGCGATGAACACCTGGGTGAACGACCCCATCCCGCTGGCCGGCGGCGCGTACCGGCAGTTCATCGTCGACTTCTACCGCGGCAACAAGCTGATGAACGGCACCCTCAGCATCCGCGGCGAGAAGGTGGACCTCAGGGAGCTGAAGGCCAGCGTGCTCAACGTGATCGCCATGGACGACCACATCACGCCTCCCTGCCAGTCGGCGCGGCTGATGGACAAGGTGGGCAGCGCGGACAAGCTCGAGCTCAAGGTCGCGGGCGGCCACATCGGCGTGATGGCGGGCAGCGGAGCCTCCAAGGGGACCTGGCCCAAGGTCGAGTCCTGGATCGCGGCGCGCTCCGACTGAGCGCGCCGTTGTCAGGGATTCCTCGCCGTCTTCTCCACGCTCTGCGGGCAAGGCATCCCGGCGTCCGCCCAGGTCTTGTAGGCCTTGGTGAACTCGTCGTGCGAGATCGCCACCGGCTTGCGGCCGTATCCGGGCGCCCAGCCCCACAAGGTCAGCGCGTCGCCGGTCATGTGACTGCCCAGCTCGGCCGCGTTCTTGCCGCCGTTGCGCTTCGGGTCCTTGATCTGCTCGCAGAGCGTCTTCGAGTCGAGCCCCCAGAACACCAGCTTGTGGTCCGCGGGCGGCAGTCTCCATTCTGTAGAAACGCCGGGCGGCGTGTGCGTGCCGTAGCTGGACGGCAGGTTCGCCTTGCCGTGGCAGGCGGAGCAGGAGAGCCCCGCCACGCCGCGGCCTTCGGGGCCGCGCCGGATCGGCGGCTCGTGGAGATGGCTATCGTCGCCCTGGAGCGGGACGTCGCCGGCCGGGTGGCAGTTGACGCAGCGCGGGCTCTGCAAGACCGAGCGCACCGTCTCGAACGCGGCGATGGCGGGGGCGGGCACCGCGGGGGCCCCCGCCGTGCCGGGACCCGGTCCCGCCGCAGGCGTTGCTTTGGTCGCCGTCGGTGATGCGTGGGAGCAGGCCAGCAGGAACAAACCGAACAGGCGGCAGATCCGCATCCGGGCTCTCCCTCAGACCAGCTTGAGCGGCAGCGAGCGCAGCCGCTTCCGCGTCAGCGCGTACACGGCATTCGCCACCGCCGCGGAGACCGGGGCGGTGGCCGGCTCGCCGATCCCGCCCATCTTCGCGCCGCTCTCGATGATGTGCACTTCGACCTGGGGCATGTCGGGCAGCCGCAGCACGCGGTAGTCGTGGAAGTTGCTCTGCTCGACACGGCCGTCCTTGAGCGTCAGCTCGCTGTGCAGCACGGCCGAGAGGCCGTAAGCGACGGCGCCCTGCACCTGCGCCTCGATGCCGAGCGGGTTGATGGCCGTCCCGCAGTCCACCGCGCAGGTCACCTTGTGCACGTGGATGTTCTTGTCCGCGTCCACCGACACCTCGGCCACCTCCGCGATGATGCTGCCGAACGACTCGTGCACGGCCACGCCGCGCGCCCGGCCGTCCGGCGGCCGGCTGCCCCAACCGGCCTTCTCGGCAGCGAGTTGCAGCGTTTTCACGTGTCGCGGGGACTTCTCCAACAAGGCCGCGCGGTACTCGACCGGGTCCTTCTCGGCGGCCCAGGCCATCTCGTCGATCACGCTCTCCATCGCGAACGCGGTGTGCGTGTTCCCGACCGAGCGCCACCAGAGGACCGGCACCTGGTTCTTCGGCGAGTGCAGCGTGATCTGCCGCGCCCCGATCGGCTCGAGGTAGGGCGAGTCGGTGACCCCTTCGATGGACGTGGCGTCGACGCCGCCCTTCACCATGAGCTGCTCGAACGGCGTGCCGGCCAGGATCGACTGGCCGACGATCTGGTGGCGCCAGGCCACCGGCTTGCCGTCGTTCCCGAGGCCCACCTCGACGCGGTGCAAGAAGAGCGGCCGGTAGTACCCGCCGCGGATGTCGTCCTCGCGCGTCCAGACCACCTTGACCGGCACGCCGGCGGCCTTCGCCACGTGCACGGCTTCCGCCACGAAGTCCGATCGCGGATTCGCGCGCCGCCCGAATCCTCCGCCGAGGAAGGTGGTGTGGATGGTGACGTGCTCCGGCGGCACGCCCGCGATCTTCGCCGCGATGGTCTGGTCCATGCCCTGGAACTGCGTCCCGGTCCAGATCTCGCAGCGGTTCCCCTCCAGATTCACCGTGCAGTTCAGCGGCTCCATCGGGGCGTGCGCCAGGTAGGGCACGTCGTACTCCGCCTCCAGCCGCTTCGTCGCCCCCGCCATTGCGGAGTCCGCGTCGCCCTTCTTCCCCGCCACCGCGCCGCCCGGCCCCTTGGCCTGCCCGCGGTAGTTCGCCAACAGGACGGTGCTGTCGAGCGTGGCGCCGGGTCCCTCGTCCCACTCGATCTTCAGCGCGTCGCGGCCCTGCTTGGCAGCCCAGTAGTTCGACGCGACCACCGCCACGCCGGAGGGCACCGGCACCACCGCTTCCACCCCGGGGACGGCCTTGGCCTTGCTCGGGTCGAACGATTTCAGCGTGCCGCCGAAGACGGGCGACCGCGCGATCAACGCCGTCCGCAGCCCCGGAAACTGGACGTCCATCCCGAACTGCGCCTTGCCGGTGATCTTCTCGGGCGTGTCGAGGCGGCGGGTGGGCTTGCCCAGGATCTTCCAGTCCTTCGGGTCCTTGAGCGTCACCGTCCTCGGGGGCGAGAGCGCCTGCGCGGCTTGCGCCAGATCGCCGTAGGTCGCCTTCCTCCGGCCGTCGGTGACCACGCCATTCGCCGTCGTGAGCTTCTTCGGATCCATCCTCCACTTCTGCGCCGCCGCGCGCACCAGCATGTCGCGCGCCATGGCGCCCACCGTGCGGTAGCGCTCCAACTCCGACCAGGTGGTGGTCGACCCGCCGGTCATCTGCAGGCCGAAGGCAGGGTGCGCGTAGACCGGCGCCGCCGGCGCGTGCTCCACGCGGATCTTTGACCACTCGCAGTCCAGCTCCTCGGCGACCATCATCGCCAGGCCGGTCCAGATCCCCTGGCCCATCTCGGAATGGGCGAGCAGGACCGTCACCGTCCCGTCCGGCGCCACGCGCACGAACGCGTTGGGATCGGGCGGCGCCGGCGCCTTGGGCTTTGGAGCCGCGGCCCGGGCCTTGCTCGGAACGTGGAAGGCGATGAACAGCCCCGCGCCCGACAACAGCGACGACTTGAGCAACTCGCGCCGGCCGAGCCCGCTCATCGCTGCACCCGCTTGTTGAGCGCCGCGGCGCGATGCACGGCCTCGCGGATCCGCTGGTACGTCCCGCAGCGACAGATGTTCCCGGCCAGCGCGATGTCGATGTCCGCGTCGCTGGGGCTCGGGTTCTCGGTCAGCAGGGCGGCCGCCGACATGATCTGGCCCGACTGGCAGTACCCGCACTGGACCACGTCGATCTCCGCCCACGCCTGCTGGACGGGATGGGACCCGTCGGGCGAGAGGCCTTCGATGGTGGTGATCCTCCGCCCGGTCACGGCCGAGACCGGGGTGACGCAGGACCGGATCGCCTGCCCGTCCAGATGGACGGTGCAGGCGCCGCACTGGGCCATCCCGCAGCCGAACTTCACGCCGGTGAAGCCCAGCAGGTCGCGCAGGACCCAGAGAAGCGGCATGTCGTCTGGAGCATGAACTTCGTGGGCCGCGCCGTTCACGTTGAGTTTCATTTCGATCGCCTCCGGAATCCTGGGCGAGGCTGAGCCATGGCGGCCAAGTCGTCAAGATGTTAGAGGCGGGGGGATGGAGGATCTGGAGGACTTTTCGCAGCTGCTCGGCCGGGGTGAGGACGCGGCCACCGCCATCGGCGCCCCAGAATCGAAACCGCTCGCCTGGTCCGGGTTGCGCGAGCTGGCTTCCCGCGCCATCGACGCGCTCAACGCGATGGGCATCGGCCGCGGCGATCGCGTGGCCATCGTGCTGCGCAACTCGCCCGAGATGGCCGCCGGCTTCGTCTGCCTGGCCTCCGGTGTCGCGACCGCGCCGCTCAACCCCGGCTATCGCGAGGACGAGCTCGACTTCTACCTCGGCGATCTGAAACCCAAGGCGCTTCTGGTCGAGACGGGCGTGGACTCTCCGGCGCGGAAGGTCGCCGCGAAGCTATCGATCCCGATCGTCGAGCTGCATCCCGAAGCAGGGAAGGGTGCCGGCACCTTCCGCCTCGAGGCGCCCCCAGGCCTGCGCGGAAAGGCCCGGTCGCCCGGCCCCGGGACAGGCGAGGACCTGGCCCTGCTGCTTCACACCAGCGGCACGACGGCCCGTCCCAAGCTCGTTCCGCTGACCCAGGCCAATCTGGTCGCGTCCGCCCGCCACATCGCCACCACGCTCCAGCTCACGCCCCAAGACATCTGCCTGCAGGTCATGCCGCTCTTCCACATCCATGGCCTGGTCGCGGGCGTGCTCTCGTCGCTGGCCGCCGGCGCGCAGTCGTTCGTCACACCCGGGTTCAACGCGCTGCGGTTCTTCCACTGGCTGGAAGAGGTGCACCCGACCTGGACCACGGGCGTGCCCACCATGCACCGGGCGGTCCTCGGGCGCGCCGAGCGCAACAAGGAGATCCTGGCCCGCCGGCGGCTGCGGCTGATCCGCTCCTCCTCCGCCTCGCTGCGACCCAAGCTCATGGCCGAGCTGGAGCAGGCCTTCCAGGCCCCGGTGATCGAGGCGTACGGGATGACGGAAGCCTCCCACCAGATGGCGTCCAACCCGCTGCCTCCGCTTCCCCGCAAGCCCGGGTCGGTGGGCCTGGCTGCCGGACCGGAGATCGGAATCATGGACGATTCCGGGACGCTGTTGCAGAAGGGGCAGAGCGGCGAGATCGTGATCCGCGGCCCGAACGTGACCCGCGGCTACCTGGACAATCCCGAGGCGAACGCACGGTCGTTCGTGAACGGCTGGTTCCGCACCGGCGACCAGGGCTCGCTGGACGCCGAGGGCTACCTGCGCATCAGCGGCCGCCTCAAGGAGATGATCAACCGCGGCGGCGAGAAGGTCTCTCCGCTGGAGGTGGACGTGGTCCTGATGGACCATCCGGCCGTCCAACTCGCGCTCACGTTCGGCATGCAGCACGACACGCTGGGCGAGGAGGTGGCGGCCGCCGTGGTGCTGAAGGAGGGAAAGACCGCCACCGAGCGCGAGATCCGCGACTTCGCGGAGAAGCACCTGGCCCACTACAAGGTGCCGCACAAGATCGTGTTCGTGACGGAGCTTCCACGCGGACCCACCGGCAAGCTGCAGCGGATCGGCCTGGCCGCCCGGCTGGGCCTGGAGAAATGACATGAAGGTCTGCGTCTTCGGCGCCGGCGCCATCGGCGGGTACATGGCGGCGAAGCTGGGCGCCTCCGGGCAGGCCGAGGTGAGCGTCGTGGCGCGCGGGCCGCATCTCGCCGCGATCAAGGCCAACGGGCTCACGCTGAAAGCCGAGGGCGAGACCCTGGTGACGCGCCCGCGCGCCACGGACGACGCGAAGGAGCTGGGACCGCAGGACTACGTGGTGATCGCGGTCAAGGCGCACTCCCTGCCGGCCGCGGCCCCCGGAATCCGGCACTTGATCGGTGAACGGACCGCGCTGGTCCCGGCGTTGAACGGTGTGCCCTGGTGGTATTTCTACAAGTCGGGCGGACCCTGGGAGAACGCGCGCGTCCAGAGCGTCGATCCGGGCGGCAAGCTCTGGGACCTGTTGCCACCGAGCCGGGTGATCGGCTGCATCGTCTACCCGGCCACCGAGGTGGTGGCTCCCGGCGTGATCGAGCACACGTACTCGAACCGGTTCGACATCGGCGAGCCCGACGGCTCGAAGAGCGAGCGGGTCCAGACGCTCTCGCAGATGATGATCAAGGCCGGCCTTCGCGCCCCGGTGCGGCCGCGCATCCGGGAGAACCTCTGGGTGAAGCTCTGGGGGAACCTCTCGTTCAACATGATCTGCGCGCTGACCCGGTCGCCGCTCGATGCGGTGATCGCCAACCCGGAGACGCGAGCGCTGGCGCGGGCGCAGATGGTGGAAGCGAATGGCGTGGCCGAAAAGCTCGGGGTGAAGCTGCCGCTCGACGTGGACGCCCGCATCGCGGGCGCCGCGGAGGTGGGGGCGCACAAGCCGTCCACGCTGATCGACCTGGAGCGGGGCCGGCCGATGGAGATCGATGCGCTCCTGGGGGCGGTGGTGGAGGTCGCGAAGATGACGTCGGTTCCGGTGCCCCAGTGCGAGTCGGTGCTGGCGCTCGTCCGGCAGCTTGGACGCAGCACGGGAACGTACGTGCAAGTCCAGGGGACCGACGGGTCCAGAGAAGTCCGATAATCTAGAGGGTTTGGCCGATACTCTACTGGCGACGGATTTGTAGCCGGTTGCGCCGGCTACGATTCCCATGTGCATTGACCTTGCATCCGCATGTGCACTGCGTTCATTTAAGTATTTTGGTTTTTTTCGGTCCCCGGAGCAGGGAGAAGCATGGCAGCGACAGGACTTCCACCGGCCCAAGGCCTCTACGATCCGAAGACGGAGCACGACTCGTGCGGGTTCGGGTTCGTCGCCGACATCAAGGGCCGGCCTTCGCACGACATCGTCCTCAAATCGCTCGAAGTGCTGAAGAACCTCGAGCACCGCGGGGCCACCGGCGCGGAGAAGAACACCGGCGACGGCGCGGGGATTCTCCTGCAGACCCCGCACGCCTTCTTCGCGCAGGAGTGCCAGAAGCTCGGCATCAAGCTGCCCGCACCGGGGCGGTACGGCGTCGGGATGGTGTTCCTGCCCGGCAGCGAGGTGGGCCAGAACGCGATCAACGGCCTCTTCGAGGAGACCGTGCGCGCGGAAGGCCAGCATCTGCTCGGCTGGCGCGAGGTGCCCACCGGCGACGCGGCGCTCGGTCCCACGGCCAAGGCGAGCCAGCCCGTCATCCGGCAGGTGTTCATCGGCCGCGGCGACGACGTCGCCGACGAGGCCGCCTTCGAGCGCAAGCTGTACGTGATCCGGCGGCTTCTGGAGAAGAAGGTCTCGCGCTCCGCCATCCCCGGCCGCAGCAGCTTCTACGTGGCGAGCCTCAGCTACAAGACCATCGTCTACAAGGGGATGTTCAACGCGAACCAGCTGCGCCGGTTCTACCTGGACCTCAACCAGCCCTCGGTCGTCTCGGCGATCGCGATGGTGCACCAGCGCTTCTCCACCAACACCTTCCCCTCCTGGGCGCGGGCGCACCCGTACCGGTACATCTCGCACAACGGCGAGATCAACACGCTGCGCGGCAACATCAACTGGATGCACGCCCGCCAGGCGATGATGAGCTCGAAGCTGTTCGGGAAGGACCTGCTCAAGATCCTCACCGTCATCGACACCAGCGGCTCCGATTCCGCGATGTTCGACAACGTGCTCGAGCTGCTCCACCTGGCGGGGCGCGAGCTGCCGCACGCGATGATGATGATGGTCCCGGAGCCCTGGTCGCGCGACGACAACATGTCGCCGGAGCGGAAGGCGTTCTACGAGTTCCACTCCTGCCTGATGGAGCCCTGGGACGGCCCGGCGTCGATCGCCTTCACCGACGGCATCCGCGTCGGCGCGGTGCTCGATCGAAACGGGCTCCGCCCGGCCCGCTACTACGTCACCCGCGACGACCTGGTGGTGATGGCCTCCGAGGCGGGGGTGCTCGACATCCCGCCCGAGCAGGTGGTGCGCAAGGGACGCCTGCAGCCGGGCAGGATCTTCCTGGTGGACACCTCGCTGCAGCGCATCGTCGACGACGACGAGCTGAAGGATCGCTACGCCCGCGAGGCGCCGTACGGGGAGTGGCTGAAGAAGTCGATGCTGCAGATGTCGACCCTGCCGCGGCCCAGCCGGCCGCCGCTGCCCGAGCGGGAGTCGCTGCTCAAGCGGCAGCAAGTGTTCGGCTACACCTTCGAGGAAGTGAAGCTGCTCATCACCCCCATGGCCACCACCGGCAACGAGGCGGTGGGCTCGATGGGGACCGACACGCCGCTGGCGGTGCTCTCGGATCGGCCGCGCCCGCTCTTCGACTACTTCAAGCAGCTCTTCGCGCAGGTGACGAACCCGGCGGTGGACGCCATCCGCGAAGAGATCATCATGGCCTCCGACACGACCATCGGGCCGGAGGCGAACCTGCTCGAGCCCGGCCCGGAGTCCTGCCGCCAGCTCGGCCTGCCCACGCCGATCCTCACCAACGACGAGCTGGCGAAGATCCGGAGGCTGGACGGCCGCCCCGAATTCAGCGGCCTGCGCGCGGTGAAGCT
>Ga0137397_10001347_pt1 | contig 17179 bp, 15 predicted proteins | sample czorhiz116metaG_FD_106658 | JGI IMG/M metagenome (GOLD analysis project Ga0137397, IMG submission 106658) | Vadose zone soil microbial communities from Angelo Coast Range Reserve, California, USA - czorhiz1.16 metaG | ecosystem: Environmental > Terrestrial > Soil > Vadose zone | place: USA... | reverse complement strand
TCGGCGGCGCCCGAGTAGAAATCGAAGCCATCGCGACGATCTAGCCCTCCGCCCGAAAAATCCTTTCAGCGACCACGAGCGACCGGGCCTGGCGGGCGGGTGCGGGAGGGGTCGTCAGGACCCGTTCCCACAACGCGGCGACGCACGCCGCGCACCCGGATGGAGCCCAGCCGCCGCGGAGCATCGAGCGCGTGCCGCGTGGTCCGGACGACCCCTCCCGCACCCGCCCGTCAGGCCCGGTCCCCGACGACAGCGATACCCTGGATCTCAATCTCCATGCCCGGGCGAGCAAAGTTGGTGACGGTGATGAGCGCGCTCCCGGGGTAGTTGCCGTCAGGGAACTTCTGTTTGCGAATCTCGACGAAGCGGTCACCGTAACGCGATTCCTTGATGAAGACCGTCATCGTGACGAGATTTGCCAGCGTGCCGCCGGCCCGCCGCAGCGTCTGGTCGATCAGCGCAAATACACGATGAGTCTGGGCCTCGAAGCTGCCGGAGATGTCCTTGCCGTCGCCGTCGACCGTCGCGGTCTGCCCGGCCAGCCAGACGATGCGCCCGCCCTCGGTGACGACGGCCGGCGAGTACGCCCGGCTCTTCTGCTGATCGGTGCCTTCGAGATATTTCGCCATCGCGATTCCTTTCTCGGGTCATCGACTGCCGCGGTGACCTCGCGGACCAGGGCAGCCGCGGGTGCCCGCGAGTACAGCAATCTGATAGACTCGCGGGCGTAAATCCCTCGGAGATAGTCGTGTGAGGCGAAGGTCGTCGCGGGGCTGGGACCGCGCCGGCCGAGGCGAGCCTATGAGATGGCCGTGCGAGCCGCAGGTCGTCGCGGGGCTGGGGTCCCGCCGGCCGAGGCGAGCCTATGAGATGGCCGTGCGAGCCGCAGGTCGTCGCGGGGCTGGGGTCCCGCCGGCCGAGGCGAGCCTATGAACGAGGAGAGCCCGCGATGGATCTCGGTCTGAAGGGACAGGTGGCGCTGGTCACCGGGGGCAGCAAGGGCATCGGCAAGGCGGTCGCGCGGGGCCTCGCGCAGGAAGGCGTCCGAGTCGCGATCTGCGCGCGGAGCAAGGCGTCGCTCGAAGAGGCGGCTCAGGAGCTCGCCAGGGCGACGGGGGCGGACGTGTTCGGGGTCGCGGGCGATCTCACGCGGCCCGACGACGTCCAGCGGATCGTCGACGCGGCGGCCTCCCGCTTCGGTCGGATCGACGTGCTCGTCAACAACGCGGGCGCAGCACCGGGCGGCGAGATCCTCGACCTGACGGAAGAGGACTGGCAGAAGGCGCTCCAGCTCAAGTTCATGGGCTACGTCCGGTGCATCAAGGCCGTGATTCCGCACATGCTGCGGCAAGGCGGCGGCCGGATCGTCAACATCGTGGGCAACGACGGCGTCAAGCCCATCGGGATCGAGCTCTCCCCGAGCGCGGCCAACGCCGCCGATCTGGCCATGACGGTCGCGCTGGCCGAGCAGTACGGCCGGCACAACATCCTCGTCAACGCGATCAACCCGGGGCCGGTGGCCACCGAGCGGTGGGGCCAGCTGATCGGCGGCATCGCGCGCATGCGCAAGATCAGCGTCGACGAGGCCCAGCAGCGCGCCGAGCGCAGCATTCCGCTCGGGCGGATCTGCACGCCGGAGGAAGTCGCGAACGTGGCCGTGTTCGTGGCCTCGCCCCGTGCCAGCTTCATGAACGGCGCGATCATCACGCTCGACGGCGGGCAGCGGAAGGCGTTGCTCGACTGACGGCGGCGTGATCGTCGACGTCCACGTCCACTACGTCTCGCCCGGCGCCTTCGACACGGTGCGGCGCCGACCGGACAGCTACGGCGTGCGGCTGCTGCCGGGCGACGGCGTGCGCCTCCAGGTCGGCGACGAGCCGCCGACGCGGCCGCTGCTCCCGGCGCTGTACACGCTCGACCTCCACGCGACGTTCTTCGCCGAGCAGGGCATCGATACCGCTGTCTTCGGTCCGCTGATGGACATCGCGGGCTACTCGCTGCCGCCCGCGCAGGGGGCGGCGTGGAGCCGGCTCCAGAACGAAGCGCTCGCCGCCGCGCTCCACGAGGCGCCGGGCGCGCACCGCGGGCTCGCCACGGTGCCGCTACAGGATCCCTGGGCCGCCGCCGAGGAGCTGCGCGTCGCGGTGCGGGACCTCGGCTTGCGCGGCGCGATGGTCGATCCGAACGCGCTCGGGCGCCCGCTCGGCGACGCCGCGTTCGATCCGTTCTGGAGGGTGGCCGCGGATCTCGGCGCACCGGTCGTGTTTCATCCGTATCTCCTCGAGGCGGTCGAGCGCTTCGGTCACCACTACCTGCACAACCTGGTCGGCTATCCGTTCGAGACGACGATGGCCGCCGCGAGCCTCATCCTGGGCGGGACGCTCGACCGGTTTCCCGTGCTCTCGGTGATCCTCGTCCATGGCGGCGGCTTCCTGCCCTACCACATCGGCCGCTTCGACCGGGCGCACCAGACCCGGCCCGAGGCGCGCGTCGACGACGCCGGACTGCCCAGCCGCTACCTCCGGCGCTTTCTCTACGACACGCTGGTCCAGCGCCCCGAGGCGCTCCGCTATCTCGTCCAGCTGGTCGGCCACGATCGCGTCATGCTCGGCAGCGACCATCCCTTCTGGCTCGGTGATCCTGACCCGCTCCGCGTGGTGCGCGAGGCGGGTCTCGATCCGGCTACTCAGGCCGCGATCCTCGGCGAGAACGCGGCGCGCATCTTCCACCTCGCGCCATGAATCCTCCGGCCCGCCTTGCGAATCCTCCGAGCGCTCGCGTGATCGGCGTCCCCATCAAGCGAAAGGAAGACTTCCGTCTTCTGACCGGACGTGGAAAGTATGCCGCGGACGTGCGCCTGCCGGGCCTGCTCCACGCGGCGATCTCGAGGTCTCCCCATCCTCACGCGCGTATCGCGGCCATCCGCGCGGACGCGGCGCGTGCGCTCCCGGGCGTGGTCGCCGTGATCACCGCCGCCGATCTCGGCTCGGTCGGGCGCATTCCGGTGCGCCTCGGGCAGCGTCCCGGTCCAACCGCATGCCTGCAGCCGCCGCTCGCCACCGGGACGGTCCGCTACGTGGGCGAGCCGATCGCCTTCGTCGTCGCCGCCAGCCGGTACCTGGCCGAGGACGCGCTCGAGCTGCTTGAAATCGACTGGGAGCTGTTGCCCGTCGTCGCCGACGCGCGCCGCGCGCGCGAGCCGGGCGTTCCGGTGCTTCACCCGGCCGCCGGCGGCAACGTCGTCGAGCGGCTGACGACGCGCGCGGGCGACGCGGCGAGCGCACTGGCGTCCGCCGATCGGTGCCTGCGCGAGCGCTTCGCCATCCAGCGCCACACCGGCGTCCCGATGGAGACGCGCGGGCTCACCGCCGCCCACGATCCCGGAACGGGCGTGCTCACGCTGTGGGGCGTCGCCAAGGTGCCCCACTTCAACCGGCGCGTCCTGGCGGACCTGCTCGACTATCCCGAGCATCTGATCCACTTCATCGAGCTCGAAGTGGGCGGGGGCTTCGGCGTGCGCGGCGAGTTCTATCCCGAAGACTTCGTCGTGCCCTGGACGGCCATGCGGCTGGGGCGCCCGGTGCAGTGGGTCGAGGACCGGCGCGAGCACCTGATGGCGACGAATCACTCGCGGCAGCAGTATCACGACGTCGAGATCGGCGTGCGCCGCGACGGCACCATCGTGGCCCTGCGCGACCGGTTCATGGTCGACCTCGGCGCCTACATCCGCACGCACGGCGTCGTGGTCCCCGAGCTGACGATCGCGCTCCTGCCCGGCCCCTATCGCATCCCGAACTACGACTGCGAGGCGCTCTGCGTGCTCACGAACAAGACGCCGACGGGAACCTATCGCGGTCCCGGTCGGTACGAGGGCACGTTCGTCCGCGAGCGGCTGATCGACTGCGTGGCCACCGAGCTCGGGCTCGATCCCGCCGACGTCCGGCGCCGCAACTTCATCGGCGCGGACGAGATGCCGTACGAGGTCGGCGGCGGCTCCCTGGGGCAGAAGACCGTCTACGACTGCGGCGACTATCGGTCCGCGTTCGAGCAGGCGCTGGCGGCGGCCGACTACAAGGCGGTGCGCGACGAGCAGGTGCGCGCCAGGGATCAAGGGCGCTATCTCGGGATCGGCATCGGCTGCGTTCTGGAGAAGGCCGGCCTCGGCCCCTGGGAATACGCCCGCGTCGAGGTCGACGGCTCCGGGCGCGTGGTCGTCTACTCGGGGGTCGCCGCCGTCGGGCAGGGGATCGAGACGACCCTCGCCCAGGTCGTCGCCGAGGAGCTCTGCGTGGCCGCCGAGGACGTCACCGTCGTCCACGGCGACAGCGCCCGGGTGCCGTTCGGCATCGGCGGCTTCGCGAGCCGCGGCGCCGCCGTCGCGCTTCCGGCCGCGCTCGAGGCGGCCCGCAAGGTCCGCGACAAGATCTTCCTGGTCGCGGCGGCGCTGCTCGAGGCTCACAGGGGCGACCTCGTGCTCGAGGCCGGCGCCGTTCACGTGCGCGGCCTGCCCGAGCGCGCGGTGTCGCTCAGGCAGCTCGCCCGCGCCGCGGTGCCCGGCCCACCGGGGATGGAGCCCGGGCTCTACGCCGCGCACTTCTTCGAAGCGCCGAAGATGACCTATCCTTACGGCACGCACGTGGCCGTCGTCGAGGTCGACCCCGCCACCGGGCATGTCGCGCTCCGCAAGTACGTCGTGACCTACGACGTCGGCCGCGCGATCAACCCGATGATCGTCGACGGCCAGATCGTGGGCGGTCTCGCCCAGGGACTCGGCGGCGCGATCTTCGAAGAGCTGGTCTACGACGACCAGGGCCAGCCGCTCACCACCACATTCATGGACTACCTCGTGCCGACGGCCATGGAGATGCCGGAGGAGACGATCGTGAAGATCCTCGAGGAGACGCCGACGCCGTTGAATCCGCTGGGCGTCAAAGGGGTGGGCGAGGGGGGAAGCTCGGGCACCGGCGCAGCCATCGCCAACGCGGTGGCCGACGCGCTGGCGCCGCTGGGCGTCGCCATCACCCAGCTACCGCTCTCGCCCGACCGCATCGCCGCGCTCGTCCGCGCGAAGGGCGCACGAACAGACCGATAGGAGATCTGAGATGGCCGACTGGATCCGATCGCTGCTGAAGCTTGCGCTCGCGTCGCTCGTGGCGACCCTGGCGATGACTGGAGTGGCGGCGTCGGCGGAGACGATCAAGGTGGGCTTCATGGCGCCGCTGAGCGGCATCTTCGCCCAGGCGGGCAAAGACATGCTCGAGGGCCTCAAGCTCGCCTTCGAGCAGATCGGCTACCAGGCGGCCGGCCGGAAGATCGAACTGATCGAGGAGGACGACGAGGGCAACCCGGCGGTCGCGCAGGCCAAGTACCGGAAGCTCGTCACCCAGGACCGCGTGCACGTCCTCACCGGCGTGCTGCTCTCGAACATCGGCTACGGGCTGATCCCGCCGATCGAGCGCGACCAGCTTCCGACGCTGTACCTGACGACCCCCGACGATCTGACCAAGAAGAACGTGTCGAAGTGGATTCTCCGAACGAACTTCGCCGCGAGCCAGCCCATGCACCCGCTCGGCGACTACGCCGCGCGGGTGCTCAAGTACCGGAAGGTCGCCGCGATCGCGATGGACAACCCGTTCGGCCACGAGCAGATCGGGGGCTTTCAACGGGTGTTCGAGGACCAGGGCGGCCGCGTCACGCAGAAGATCTGGGTGCCGCTCAACGCGCTGGACTTCGCGCCGTACCTCACTCAGGTCAGCCGCGAGGTGGACGCGGTCTGCGCCGTGTTCGTCGCGGCGCAGGGCGTGCGGTTCATCAAGCAGTACGCCGAGTACGGCCTGAAAGCGAAGCTGCCCCTCATCGGCAGCGGCGTCATGACCGACGAGCACGTGATCCGCAACCTGGGCGACGAGGCCGTCGGCGCCGTCGGCGCGCTCATCTGGGCCCCGACGCTCGCCACACCACCCAACCGCACCTACATGAAGCTCGCCGAGGCCAAGGTCGGCAAGACGCCCGCCTACTTCACCGCGGTCATGTACAGCGCCGGCCGCTGGGTCGCCGAGGCGGCGAAGATCGTGGACGGACGCGTCGAGGACCGCGAGCGCTTCCTCGCCGCCATCCGGAAGGCGAGCGAGACCGTCGAGGATCCGCGCGGTTCCATCAAGCTCGACGAGTGGGGAAACCCGACACAGAACGTCTACATCCTCCGGGTGGAGCGGGTCGACGGCAAGCTCACCAACACCGTCATCCACACGTATCCGATGGTGTCGCAGTTCTGGACCTACAAGCCCGACGACTTCTTGAAGCTGCCCGCCTACAGCCGCGACTATCCGCCGGCCAAGCCGTGACGAGTCAGCCGCAGCCAGTGACTCCCCTCGAGACCTCGACGTCGCCCCGTGAGGCACTGGCCCGGCGCGGTCGGCGCCTGCAGTACCTGACCATCAGCTGGAACTCGGCCGAGTGCCTCGTGGCGCTCACCGCCGGCTTCCTCGCCGGCAGCGTCGCCCTGGTCGGCTTCGGCTTCGACTCCGCCATCGAGGTGACGAGCGGCCTCGCCGCGCTCTGGCGGCTGGCGCACGACGCCGACGTGGAAGCTCGCGAGCGTGCCGAGCATCGCGCGCTGCGCGTGATCGGCGTGTGCTTTCTGCTGCTGGCGGTCTATGTGGCGTACGATTCGGCCGCCGTGCTCGTCACGCGCCGGGCGCCCGCCCCGAGCACGATCGGGATCGTCCTCGCGGCGTTGTCCCTGATCGTCATGCCGACCCTCGTCCATTTCAAGCGGCGCGTCGCCGGCGAGCTTCGGAGCGGCGCGCTGGAAGCCGAAGCTCGCCAGACCCGCGTGTGCGCCTACCTCTCGGCGATTCTCGTCGTCGGTCTCGGACTGAACGCGGCCTTCGGGTTGTGGTGGGCCGATCCGGTCGCGGCGCTCGGCATGACCCCGCTCATCGCGCGGGAGGGCGTCGACGCGGTCCGCGGGCGCACGTGCTGCGAGTGAACGCTGCGAGCGCTCTCACTGTCGACTGTGATAGAGAACCCTTTCGCGCCGCCGCGTCAAGCCGGCTTCTCGAGAGTCGGCTCAGTCGATACACATACTTCCTCTTGACCTTCCAGCCACTGGCAGCGCCGTCGGCTGGCTGTCGCACTCTCACCGTCCACCTGATCCCGAGGGGCGCATCGCACGGCGGAAGCGTTTGAAACTCGGCGACGGCACGGCCATTTGGAATTTTGGTGCCGCCTACATCGGCGGTCTCGCGCTGTGGTATGAGTTCCAGCGGCAGTGGCTCCGGTCGTAAAAGGATGGCGAGAGCACAGACCCGTTCGGCGAGTGCTGAAGTCCTCCGGCGGGTCGGGTACTTCGCGTCGTTCCCCGCGGCCGAGTTGAGTCGTTTGGCGGGACAGTGTACGACGCGGAGCCTGGATCCGGGAGAAGTTCTCTTCGAGGAAGGTCAACCTTGCCGAGGTCTCCTGATCGTCGTCGATCCCAGGTGGGCTCGCCGCGGACGTCACCGGCACCGGGCGCACCGAACAGGCCATCCGCGCGATGGTCACGTCCCATGCGGTTGAGCTCGATCGCATGCCGGAGTGGTCGGCGAAGACGGACCTTATCGCCGGCGGCGTCCGCCTGACCGTCATCGCCAGGAAGCGCGATCACCGAGGGCGCCCACCATCAGCCGCACTACCTTGCGATGGGGCGAAACGCCAACCGGTCACAGGCACTGAGGAGGCGACGGATGCGCAGGTCCGCCTGTGAGCAGCAACTGGCCTGCATCTCGCCGACCACGCCCGCGAATCCTTGACGCGGTCGCGAGCGTCCTAGAGAATGGGCAAGGTCAATGAAGCGGCGTGCTGCGATCACCGTGATGCTATTGGTCTTCTGGATCTTCCTGGGCCCGGTCGCCATGGCCTTTGACGGCTGTGCGGCGACGGGGGCCACCTGCGGGGGGCCGTGCGCCACGCCGTCATGCGCGGTCCTCGGGCAGGTCTTTTCGATCGCACCGGCGCCCGTTTCGTCCCTCTATGTCGTCGAGGAAGGCTCCCTTCCTGAGAACGGCTTCGCTGGTCTCGAGCCCCCGCCCAAGTTCGTCTCCCGCTCTGCGTAGTCGCCCGTAATTCGTCTTCGACAACTGATCGTTTACTGCGGCTGAAGTCCATCTACGGATGGGCAGCCCGGAGTTTGCCCGGAGCCGCACAGGAGGATTTCAATGCACCGGCCAATGCTGCTTGCTCTTGCCGTCGTTACCACGCTCGGGGTGTCGATCAGCACCGGACAGGCCTCATCCGGTCTTCGTGACACACTCACCGATCGTTTCCGGCTCTCGCGAATCGAGGTACAGAACCCAGGCGTCGAGGGGCATGTCATGAAGCAGGGCACCGTTCTGCGGCTCCAGCGCGACGGGATGCCGGCGAACGTGCTCCGCACTGTCCAGGCCAACACGAAGTCCCCACGGTTCCACGTGCGGGACTACGCCCGCGTGGAAGTGCGCCAGGACGGACAACTCACTCTTACTCCAGGAGCGCTGTCGCTCACCAAGGGCACACCTCTGGTGGTGCTCGATGTGAAGGTTGACCCGGACCGAGTCCACTTGTTCACCCACACGCTCGACCCAGTGCGGCTGCCTGACGGACGGGCGGCGTACGGCTGCACCGAGTTCGTGTTCATCTTCGATCCCGCCACGCTGCATCAGGAGGACATCGCTACGGTGGTGGCGAGCCGGATCGACCAGTGGCTGTCTGTTATCTCCTAAGGAGGAGCTTGAAATGATGCACATGATGGACGGAAATTGTGGGCCACTCATGATGGTCTTGGGCGGTCTCACCTGGCTGCTCGGCCTCGGGCTCGTAGGAAGCCTCATCGCGCTCGTATGGGTCGCGATCGGGCGCCTGCGCAGGACATCGGCATGAGCCTGAGAGCCGGATAGTTCGGGCTGAGAGCGGTGGCGGACCAGGCCACCTGCGCGCTGACGGGAGGCCTTCGAGGCTCCGCGACGTCAAGCTGGCCTGGTCCTCCTCCGCTGGGCAAGCGAACGAAGTCACAGCCGCTCCATCGACGGCATCTCCTCTTTGCAAGGCGGGGCACCACGTCGCCCAGAAGTTCAGGAAGACCACGCTGCCGTGCAGCTCCTTCAGTGTCACCGAGCCCGAGCCCAGCAGTGGGATCGTGAACTCCGGAGCCCGTATCGGTTGACGCGGCCGAATCAGGTCGAGATCCGCGAAAGGATCACCCGCGACGGCCGGCGAGGCGGGTACGGCGGTCAGGCCGCTTGCGAGGATGTCGCAAGTCCGATGCGGGCGGTTCGCGTCGTGGCCGAGGCGCATCTGGAGGACGTGCTCGCGAAAATCGCTGATCTCGAGGCGATGGAGCGGGTGTTGCGGGACACTGTCGCCCGATGCGCGAGCGGCACCGGCTCCCGCTGCCCGGTGATCGACGCGCTCTCCCGGGAGGTGCCGAGCCCCGGTCCGCGAATCGCCGCGGTTCGACTCGCCGCTCCGGTGCGTTCCCGCCTGATTCCAGCGGCGAGGCGTCGCCGCGCCCGGTAGCCGCGTCTCCTCGTATGCTATGATCGCCGTTGATGCGGTGCCCATCGTTCTCGGCCCTCGTGCTCCTGATGATCGCGGGCCTCATCCTGTGGGCGCCGTTGGCGTGGGCCTCGGCGGACTGCGCGGCGATGGGCGCCGAGTGTGAGGGGCCCTGCGGTGCGGCGTTCTGTGTCACGGTTGTCGTTCCCACCGGGCCCGGGCTGCCCTTCATCGGCGCCCTGCCCTTGCAGGACGCGGACGAGCCCCCGAGCGCGGTTCCGGCACTCCTCGAGCTTCCTCCCAGAGCTTCGCTCCTTTCCACGTAGTCCGAAGTCTGTCCGCTCACTGACGGGTTCGTACCGGCGGTCGTCCACTGCACGTGGACGGAGAGCTGCGCTCCGCCGGGGAAGGAGCACATGCGATGAAAGCCCCGAAGCGCGTTGTCGTATCTATGGCGCTATTCCTGCTGTCGATAGGAGTCTCGGCCGCGATAGCCGATGAGACTCTGGTGGAGTTGTTGAAGAAGCGGTTTCCAATCTCGCGAATCGATGTTCAGAACGCCGCGGTCGAGGGGACCGTCGTCAGGCCGGGCGCCCGTCTGCGCCTCGAAGTCGACGACGTGCAGGCAAAGCGGCTCCGCGTGACGCAGGCGAATACGAAGTCGCCCCGGTTTCATACACCCGACTACGCGCGGGTGGGCGTTACGGCCGGCCAACTGGTGACGCTCGAACCCGGGGAGTTGAAGCTTCGCAAAGGTACGGAGCTTGTCGTGCTCGACATCAAGGTCCAGGCCGATACCGTCCGGCTGTTCACTCACACGCGCGAGCCGGTCAGCTCCGCCGGTGGCCGGCCGGTGTACGGCTGCACGGAGTTTGTCTTCCGCTTCGACCGAGCTCTCAACAGCCCAGCTGACGCGGCTCCAGTACAGCAGGCGATCGAACGATGGCTCTCGCCGATCTCATGAGGCTGGAGGCGATGCGCAGCGCGAACGCCGGCTGTATGGCGAGCGATGGCTGAAGCGCGGCGGTCTCGGGAATGATCAACTGGCTGATCGAGCTCTCGCTTCGCAACCGGTTCCTGGTGACCGCGTTTTTCCTCCTGGTGGGCGGCTGGGGCTACTGGGCCCTCCTGACCACGCCGATCGATGCGATCCCGGACCTCTCCGACAACCAGGTGATCGTGTTCACCGACTGGACCGGCCGGTCGCCGCAGGAAGTCGAGGACCAGATCACGTATCCGCTGACGGTGAGCCTGCAGGGGCTGCCGGGCGTACGGGTGGTCCGGTCCTCGTCGGCGTTCGGCTTCTCGATGATCAACGTGATCTTCGAGGACAACGTCGATCTCTACTTCGCGCGCTCGCGGGTGCTCGAGCGTCTGCAGCTCTTGAGCAAGTCCCTGCCGCCGGGTACCGTGCCCACGCTGGGCCCTGATGCGACGGGGGTCGGCCATGTCTTCTGGTACACGGTCGAAGGCAAGGGCCACTCGCTGCGCGACCTGCGGTCGATCCAGGACTGGTTCATCCGCTATCAGCTCAACGCCGTCCCGGGCGTGGCGGAGGTCGCCAGCATCGGGGGGGTCGTCCGGCAATACCAGATCGACGTGGACCCGAACCGGCTCCGCGCCTACAAGATCCCCCTCTCGACGGTCGTCGACGCCGTCATGCGGAGCAACCGCAACGTGGGCGGCAACGTCGTCGAGGCCAGCGGCACCTGGTCCGTCGTGCGCGGCCTCGGCCTCATCGAGAGCACGCGCGACCTGGAGGACGTCGTCGTCGCCGCCGAGAACGGCGTGCCGATCTTCGTCCGACAGGTCGCCGACGTGAAGGTCGGCGACGCCTTCCGGGCTGCTGCGCTCGTCAAGGGCACCGTCGAGGCGGTCGGAGGCGTCGTGGTCGCGCGCTACGGCGTCAGCACCGTCGACGTCATCAACCGGGTGAAAGAAAAGATCCAGGCGATCCAGGCGGGCCTGCCGGCGGGCGTCAAGATCGTGCCCTTCTACGACCGTTCGGCGCTGATCGAGCGCGCGGTTCACACGCTCCGGCGTGCGTTGATCGAGGAGACGATCGTCGTGACGATCGTCAACATCGTCTTCCTGCTGCACTTCCGGTCCGTGCTCATCGTCACCATTCCGCTGCCACTCGCCGTGCTGACGGCGTTCCTCTTCATGCGGTATCTGGGCATCAGCTCCAACATCATGTCTCTGGCCGGCATCGCCATCGCCATCGGCGTGCTCGTCGATGCGGGGATCGTCGTGACCGAGAACGCCTTCCGGTTCATGGAGAAGCGGGGGATCAACCCGCGCAACCGGAGGCGAGTGATGGAGACCGTGCTCGACGCGACCCGACTCGTGGGCCGCCCGCTCTTCTTCTCGATGGCGATCATCATCCTGGCCTTCATCCCGGTCTTCGCCCTCACCGGGCAGGAGGGCAAGCTGTTCCATCCGCTCGCCTTCACCAAGACGCTCTCCATGGTCGGCGCGACGATTCTTTCCGTGACGCTCGTGCCGGTGCTCTGCAGCCTGCTCATCGGGGGAAAGATCCGCGGTGAGGAGAGCAACCCCATCATGCGGCCGCTCGTCTGGCTGTACCGGCCGGTGCTGGACTTCGCGCTGCGCCATCGCGCCATCACTATCGGAATCGCCGTCGTCTCGGTGGCGGGAGCCCTGGCGCTTGTCCCGCGCATCGGCAAGGAGTTCATGCCGCCGCTGAACGAGGGCGATCTGATGTTCATGCCGGTGACGGATCCCTCGATCTCGCTCACGCAAGCCATCGAGATCGTCAAGAGACAGAACGCCGCCATCGAGAAGTTCCCGGAAGTCGCCTCGGTGGTCGCGAAGATCGCGCGCGCCGACACGTCGACCGATCCGGCGCCGGTGAACATGACCGAGTCCATCGTGAACCTCAAGCCCGAGACCGCATGGCGGCCTGGCATGACCCGCGAGAAGCTCATCGGCGAGATGGACGCCGCGACGACGCTGCCGGGGGTGTCGAACATCTGGACCCAGCCGATCATCAACCGGATCAACATGCTGACGACGGGGATCCGCTCGGAGGTCGGCGTGAAGGTGTTCGGCAACGACCTCCGGGTCCTCCAGGAGCGGGCGGCGGCGGTCGCGGACGCCCTGCGAAACATTCAGGGAGCGGCGGATGTGTACGCGGAGCAGGTGACCGGCGTGCCGTATCTCGACGTCCGCGTCAATCGGCTAGCCGCGGCGCGCTACGGGATCACGGTGGGAGCGATCCAGGACGTGATCGAAACCGCCGTCGGGGAGACCAACCTGACGTTGACCATCGAAGGTCGCCAGCGCTTTCCGGTGCGCGTGCGGTATGCGCCGGAGTACCGCGCGAGCGCACAAGCCCTCGGAAGCGTCCTCGTCACGGCGCCGAATGGGACGCAGGTGCCGCTCGGCCAGATCGCCGAGATCCGACAGGTGTCGGGACCGGCCATGATCTCGAGCGAAAACGGTCTGCTCGTCGTCACGGTGCTGCTCAACGTGCGCGGCCGGGACGTCGGCAGCTTCGTCGATGAGGCGCGCCAGGCGGTCGCCCGAACGGTGCCCCTCCCCCGGGGCTCGTACGTGGAATGGAGCGGCCAGTATGAGAACGAAATCCGGGCGCGCCAGCGGCTGCAGATCGTCATCCCGATCGTCCTGCTCGTGATTTACCTCCTTCTCTACGTCACGTACCGCTCCTTCCTGGACGCCGCGCAGGTGCTCCTCGCGGTGCCGTTCGCGCTCGCCGGGGGCATCTACCTGCTCTATGCGACGGGCTACAACATGTCGGTGGCCGTCTGGATCGGCTTCATCGCGCTCTTCGGCACGGCCGTGCAGACGGCCGTCGTCATGGTGATCTACCTCGAAGAGGCCGTCGCCCAGAAGCGCGAAGAGCTTGGCGGCCGTCTCACGCCGCAGGCGCTCCTGGAGGCGGTGAAGGAAGGGGCGTTGCTGCGGCTGCGACCGAAGGTGATGACGGTCTCGACGATCGTCGCCAGCTTGTTGCCGATCATGTGGAGCCACTCGACGGGCGCCGAGGTCATGAAGCCGCTGGCCACGCCTGTGCTCGGCGGCATGGTGAGCTCGCTCGGCCTCGTGCTCATCGTGACGCCCGTGATCTTCTACTGGCTGAGGGAGCGAGACCTGCGGCGTGCGGAGGCTGAGCGGGGGATCGACGAGCGCTCGATGCACGAGCGGCCGGCCCTCGGGTCGACTGACTGACAACCCACAACCTGCAACACACAACGAGGAGGAGGCACGAACATGATGCGACTAATGGCGACTCTCACGGTAGCGGCCCTGTTCGCGGCGGCGGCCGCTCACGTCTCGGCTGCCGACCTGAAGCCTATCCACACTCAGAAGACCAAGGACGTGCTCGTGGCGTTGGCGAGCGAGTCGGGACAGTGGAAGCAGGGGAAGAATGACTTCGTGCTGGAATTCACCTCTGTCAAGGACAAGCAGCCGGTCGATGCGGGCAAGGTGACCTTGAACACGAGCATGACGATGACGGGGATGGCCCCGATGATCGCCGGCGCGACGCTGTCGCCGGACAAGACACCGGGTCGCTACGCCGGCACGATCACGTTCTCGGATAGCGGAACCCGACAGGTCACCGTGACGTGGGACGGGCCCGCGGGGAAGGGCTCCACGAAGTTCTCCGTCCCCGTACGGTGAGCGCGCCGCGATGCGACGCGCCATGCCGGTCTTGGCGTTGCTGACGATCGGTCTCGCCGCGATCGCACCCGGGCTCGCCGTCGGTCAGACGGTAGGCGAGCTGACGGTGGACGAGCTGGTCGCCCGTGCGCTGGCGGACAACCCCGACCTGAAGGCGGCGAGGATCGAGGTGGAGGCGGCGGCGGCCCGGGTGCAGCAGGCGGGACTCCGGCCCAACCCCATGCTCGAGCTGGGGGGCCAGAAGGCGATCAGTCCGGACAACAACCTGAACATCGGCGTGTCATTGCCGCTCGACCTCAATGGTCGCAAGGAAGGCCGTGTTGGAGTGGCGGAGCGCGAGCTGGACACCAAGCGCCGTCAGGTGGCCGACCGCGAGCGCCGTCTCCGCGCCGACGTCCGCATGAAGGCCGGCGAGCTCCTGGCGGCGCAGAGGAGTCTGGGGGTGATCGAGGACCTCCTGCAGGTCAATCGGGACGGGCTCGCGGTGGTCGGGAACCGTGTCCGCGAGGGCGCGGCACCATCGCTCGACGAGAGCCTGCAGCTGGTCGAGGTCAACCGGCTGGACGCCAGTCGCCAGCTCGCCCAGAGCCGCGTCGAGATCGCTACGCTGCAGCTCAAGGCGCTCGCCGGCATGGTTCCGGACTCCCCGCTCGTCGTCAAAGGCGACCTGGCTCCCTCGCCGTTGCCACTCAACCAGGCCGAGGCCATGCAGCGCTCGATCAGCGACCGGTCCGACCTGGCGGTTGCCCGGGCAGAGGTGGCGATGGCGGCTGCGATTGTGAAGAAGGAGCAGGCCGAGGGGCGCTGGGACGCCAGCGTGAACGTCGGCTATCAGCGGCAGGACTTCGGCTTCAACCTGAATGGCCTGACGGCCAGCGGCCAGACCCGTCCGATCCAGGACGTCTTCCACTATTTCGGCGGCGGCGTCAGCATCACGCTACCCGTGCGTAACCGCAACGAAGGGAACATTGCCGCGGCGATGGCCGCCGAACGCGCCGCCGAGCGTCGCGTGGAATTCGCCGTGCTGACGGTGCAACAGGAGGTGGCCGCCGCGTTCACACAGTACGACGCGGCCCAGCGGTCGCTGCAGCTCTACGAGCGGGGCGTCCGCGACGTGGCGCGCCGCAATCTGGAGGTCGTGCGGCAAGCCTACCAGGTGGGTCGAGGCTCGCTGCTCGACGTCGTCGCGGAGCAGCGGCGATACATCGAGATCGAGAACGGCTACACGGACGCTCTGAAGCAGGTCTACGACGCGGCGGTGGATGTCGAGCGTGCGGTCGGCATCGCCGGCCGCTGAACGAGGCACGAGCATGGAACGGGAAGAAGAAGAGGTCGTCGAGGAACAGCCGCGGCGCGGACGGCCGCGGCATCCGATTCGTCGGCGCATCGGGCAAGGCCTGGTCGGTATCGCGTTGATCGCCGCCGGTCTCGCAGGCGGCGTCGTCTGGAGCGACCGGCGCGGCGCGCCAAAGCAGACGACTCAGAACGCTTCGACGACGACTGGCGCGATGCCCGCGATGCCCGCGATGCCGGGGATGCCGGCTAAGGCCGCGCCGCCGTCTGGCGACGAAGCCGTGGAGGTGTCGTTGACCCCCGAGGCAATCGAACGAGCCGGAATCAAGACCGCCGTCGTCGGGGCGCAGACCACGGTGTCGGGGATCACCGTTCCGGGGACGGTCACCCCGAATGCCTATCGGGATACCAAGGTCAACTCCCTGGTTGGCGGCATCGCGCGGCAGGTGTCCGCCGACCTCGGCGCCATCGTCAGCCGGGGCCAGCCGCTCGCCGTGGTCTTCAGCGCCGAGCTGGCCGAGGCGCAGATGAAGTATCTGTCGATGCAAGCCATGCTGGAGGCCGACCACCAGAAGCTCGTGCGCACCGAGAAGCTCGCCGCCCTCGGCGCCGCCAGCCGCCAGGAGCTCGAGGAAGTGACGGCGACCCATACCGGTCACGCGACGGAGGTCGCAGCGGCTCGACAGCGACTGCTGCTGCTCGGGCTGTCACCGGACCAGGTGGCCGGCCTTACCGACGCCTCGCACGTCGTCCCGGACGTAGTCATTCGCGCGCCGGTCGAGGGGACGGTCATCGCGCGGAGCGTGAATCCTGGTCAGGTGGTGGGCGCGGCCCAGGAGCTCTTCGTCGTCAGCGACCTCCGCACCGTCTGGGTGATCGGCGATCTTTACGAGAAGGATTTCGCGAGTGTCAAAGTCGGATCGCCGGCCACGATCGCGATCCCCGCCCGGCCGAAGGCCGTCTTGAACGGGCGGGTGGCGTATATCGATCCACGGGTGGATCAGGCGACCCGCACGGCGAAGGTGCGCGTCGAGGTGCCGAATCGGGACATGGAGCTGCGGCTCGGCATGTACGTGACGCTCGATTTTCGGACCGGCGCGGGTGAGCGGAGCATCGTCGTCCCGCGCGAGGCGGTTCAGGCGGTCGGCGAGCGTAGCGTCGTCTACGTGCCGGTAGAGGGCGACGAGGGGCGGTTCGCCGAGCGCCCCGTGAAGCTCGGCTCTGCGTCGGGCGATTCGGTCCAGGTACTCGAGGGCGTGAAGGCCGGCGACCGCATCGTCACTGCTGGCAGCTTCTTCTTGCGAGGAGAGGCCGCGCGTAGTCGACCGGGCGGATAGCGTCCGCCTCTGCGGGATTCCTCGTCGAGCACAACCTCCTCAGACGAGCCAGCGCGCCAGGCGCATCAATCGGCTGCCTCGCAGGGCGGCGCGGTCGAGGGGACCGACCAGAAACGCATCGACGCCGAAGGAGCGGCCGGCCCCGGTCAGCAGGAAGAGGGCGGGGAGCGTGATGAGCATCGTATAGGTCCAGCCCCACTCGTGCGGGACGCTCAGGATTCCGATGGTGATGTTGACCGCCATGCCCAGCGCGACGAGCGACCCCAGGCGCGTGAACAAGCCGAGGATGAGCGTGACGGCGATGGAGGTCTCGGTGATCAGGGTCATCCAGCCGAAGAACGTCCAGTGGGGAATGATGACGTTGACGAGGA